>Ga0209392_1000057_pt1 | contig 21336 bp, 22 predicted proteins | sample PPLLak3cmMay2015_FD_187252 | JGI IMG/M metagenome (GOLD analysis project Ga0209392, IMG submission 187252) | Freshwater sediment microbial communities from Prairie Pothole Lake near Jamestown, North Dakota, USA - PPLs Lake P7 Core (1) Depth... | ecosystem: Environmental > Aquatic > Freshwater >...
TTAGCTTCAGAAAGTAGTCTGCCTGCCCTGCACCTGCCATGGGCCGATACTTCGCGACAACGAACAAGTTCTCGGCGCGGACCAGCAACTCTAGCATCGAAGAAAGGGAATGGAAGAACGGATGAATCGTGAAGTGCCCGGGCGTCAGATCACGCTCGTAGCCTAGAACGTCATGCTGCGGCAGTCTGAGGAAAACGAGCCCATCGTCCTTGACAAGCGAACGCAGCACGCGCAGCGTCAGCATTGGATCGTACATATGTTCGAACACATGCACCATCGTGATCGCATCAAACTTCTCGACGCCAAAAGCCGCCTGCAATTCTTGCGGGGTTAGCTTTTCGAAATCGGCACAGATCATCGGCACACCTAGTTCCTTCGAATACTCAGGCACAATGTCGATGCCGTCGATGCCGAACGATTCGTGCCCCAACTCTCTAAAGCAATGCGCGAGATACGGATACTTCGAACCAAGGTCTAGCACCTTGCTATTGGGCTTGAGGTCAACGGAAATGGTACCTGCCAACTGAAGGTTGGCATCTTTGTCGTGTTCTGACATTAGATGGCCAGCATAGCCACCGTGGTCGTCTTTTTCGTGATCGGCTTCGTAGACTTTGGGTGGCATCGGGTCCTGATACCAACAGCCACAGCCATCGCACGACCAGTACGGAGTGTTATCTACCTTCTTGGAAACTACAGCAGAACAAACTGGACACTTGGACATAACGAACTCCATCTATTCAGTAAACCCCTCGTCGGCGTCAGTCACCTGTTCGGGGATGATTTCATATTCAGTTGTGGACGATTCTTCAGGCTTTACAGGTGCTTCTTCTTCTTTTGGTAGATGTGGGACATACTTGATGGCAATCAGTGCCAGCAGCAGCACCAAAACCACGAACGAAAACCATCGTTGTGTCAGACCAAAACCGTCTAAGACAAGAATGGAAAGAACTGCGGTAGTTACTAGAACAAGCGGGCTACTTAGATAGCGAGTAAAGGTGGTGAGCATATTTGGCCATGAAGTAAGAATCCGCCACATCATTCACAGGACTTGCTACTGTAGACGTATCGAACAACGCCAACAAATCGCAGCCCGTTTCCGTTAAGAAAGCTTCATACATTGCTTCCTTGTTCGCGTTGCCCTTACCGGTCGCAAATTTCTTGATGACCGTCGGTGCAATCGTTTCGTAGTTCTTCTTGAACCGCCAGAGTTGGTGTTTCAGCAGCCCTGTATTCTCGGCGATGTTGAACACCCTTCCTTTTGCCGCAAACGCATAGTCTTCCACGACAATGAACTCAACGTGGTTCAGTCTGTCAAGGGCCCAATGCGCTATGTTTGAGTGCCGCTGTTCCTCGCAAGTGTACGGGTAGTGAAGCTTGCCTACAATCCTGCCATGCAGGAACGACACCGATAGCTTTTGCTTCGAAGTGAGGAATGCGAATTCACAGTCCTCGAATCTCCATTCCTTGTTGAATGGAGCAACGCAGATGCTAGGGGTTGTGAGCGAGTAGTCGATACCAGCAATGTTCATTAAGCCTTTATGACTTCGATCCCTGCCTTACGCAGAAAGTCTATACCTTGTGTGTCCCTGTATGCATCTATGTAGTAGACTTTCTCAATGCCTGCTTGAATCAGGCCGCGGGCGCATTTAGCACACGGAGCATGGGTGATGAACATGGTCGAACCCTTTGTGCCGACTCCACCATGTTTCGCTGCCTTGGCGATCACATTTTCTTCTGCGTGGATTACGTCGTCTTTGGTGACGTTATCGGGTGTCTCGCAAACGTTATCCCATCCTGCGGGAGTGCCGTTCCATGAGTACGAAAGAATCGTGTCGTCCTTAACCAGCACAGCGCCTACTTTGAGGCGCTGTGCGTATGACATTTGCGAACATTCTTTTGCAATACGAAGATAAAACTCAATGAATCGTTGTTTCATTTTGGATGTGCTACCCATTCATTAGATGTGTGGCTCCAGCTGGACTTGAAACCGTTCTTTTCAAGATGGCTAACGAATTTCTTGTGGACTGATGCAGAAACACCAATGCCCAGCTTAGCCTTCAATTCTTTGTAACCAAGACCATGCTGCATTGGCTCGCCAGGACCTGTGTAGACCATATGACGCTTACCATGCTTCTTGATCAGGTCGTTGATGTTGTCGGGGCGCATGTCAGCCATGCTTGCACCTTCCATCAACTCTACTTCCTCATCTAACGTAGGATAGTCAATCTCGGCTTCTTCCTTACGGGTCTTATGAAAGTCCATGACCTTCTTGAGAGCCTTCATGTGACGTTCGTGGTGTGTGGCCTCTTTCTTCCAGTCACGATTGTAGATATCGTTCAGCTTGCCAGTCCAACCTTGCGAATTGCGATGGAACGCAGAACGCCCAGCGTGATACTGAAACTCTTTGGCTGCTTCAAATTCGTCCATCTTTGCGGGATCATACTTAGGCAATGTGGCTTCGTCAAGATCGACTTCTTCTTCGCTGACTGGTTTTACCCAAACTTTTTCATTTGCAGAATGATATGCTGCGGCGACTGCGGCTGGAACAGGCTTCCCCGTTTCTTTTGATCTTGCCAACGCAGCATGATACCTCGCAGCAATTCCTGCAGGGACCGACTTACCTAACTTTTCTCGGCGGACAGCTTCGCCTAGATCGACTTCTTCCTTCTGCACACGATGTACTGGTACAATCTTCGATTCATATTCACCTGTATCTACAACGTAGGCTTCGCTTTCGCCTGAATGTTGATTGCGTGGTACATGACGCACAACCTTGCCGCGATGGCGCTTGCCACCACCAGCAAAGGATACAGGGGTGCCTGGTGCATGTCTAGGCGACTTGCCAGGACCCGATGGCACGCCCATCGGCTCGCCATAGCTGCGTTCATCCTCGTCTGCACCATCCTTGCCGAGCCGGCTCTCCTTCTGTACAGTAGGAGCAACCACTTTAGGGGCCTTCGGCTTCTTTGGCTTCGTGCCTAGAAGACCGTGCCACTCTTCCTTCGTGCGATTGTACTTTGCATGAAAGTCCTTATCTGGAAGGCTGTCAGGTCCTTCGAGGTCCATCGACAGTTCTTTCATCTTGCCTTCGTTCATTTCTTCCTCTTCGGTCATCTTCTTGACGCGACCAGCAGCAGGCATCGAACCCTTGTTTGGGCGGGCAGCAAGGTTCTTGCCGACCTTCTTGATGGTGTCGGAGAAACCTTCCATTCGTTCTAGTGGGCGCATCCCGTCTGCCTTTCTTGGTTTGCCGCTCTGTGTACGCAACGCATGTTGTAGTGCCTTATTGGCAGCGGCGCTGTCGTCGTTGTATTTCTTCATCTTCTTCATTAGCGTGCTGAGAATTGCAGTTGCAGGATTGCCTTCTTCCAGAGTTTCGGTTGATTCGGCAATTCTAGTAATGTGATGTAATGGGTCCATTACACCCGTGACATGCTCGCTGCCACTAGCGTGACGCAGACTAAAAGAAATACCGGGGGTACCTAGATACTTTTCTCTGTTCACACCAGTTACTTCATACGTTTTCTTGTCCCACTTAATCTTGTGTCCACGCTTGATTTGTGTGGCATAGTTTGGAACCAACCCTTCCTCCAATTCCACGCCTTCAAAAGTCACGCCCTTAGCTTTAGGGCCTTTAGCTTTCAGATATGCTTCTGCCGCAGCAGCGGGTGTGTGATTTTGTTTGTGCAAGTACTGGGCGGTGTGCCAATCGATCTTGCCTTGATGGCTTCCATCGCTAGAGACTACATTGTTTTCGAAGGTCGCCATCCATGCCTTCTTCTTATCGGCCCAAAGACCCTCGTCCAAATCAATCTTTGCTCGGACCATTTCAGTAAGCTTGTTCATTTCTTCCCCTTCTTTTTGTCTTGCTCGTCCTCAATCTTCCAGGTTGAGTGGACAGACCATCGCAACTTAGGATGAAGTCCGTCCGCGCGAGCGTATACGGTCTTTCTATGTACCGTACCTGCCTTGTTGACAGCATACTCAATGAAGTGGTCGCCGAGCGTATTGCCTACGCGAACATTCTTGAACCCAGCATCCCCCTTTTGAACACGAAAGACTGGCACATGCTGATTGTGCTTGACATACTTGCCATAGTCATCATCTGCAACGATGCCATGAACGTGCGATTTGCCCAGATGTTTGGTGATGGCACCGCCGTGAAGCGGCGGTGTCCAGTCCTCAGACTTCTTCTCTGCCTCAGTTAGAAGCAGGGTAATATCGTATTCTTTGAAGGATTTCATGCTTGATTGATCTGATCACCGACCATCGTTGAACTGACGTTATCCCAGTTTGCAGACATTGGGACGATGACTTTCATGACCCCCTTCTCGCCTGGAATCTTGGCTGGAGCGTTGGAAACCTTCTTCTTCCGTGCCTTCAATTCTTCAGTGAGTTGGGCAAATGATTTCATTTTAGCCTATTGGATTTCGCAGGAGCCACTAGCACATGCTAGTTCCTGGCTGCCTACCGTTGTGTCAGTTTCTTCATGAAAGCCAGTCCAATCGATATGGATTCCGGCGTGTTCCTTCACAAGCTCCGTATATTTATCTTCGGAGATTTCTTCATAAGGGGCCTGGCGATACGTCCCTGTGTCTCGGGGCAGCATGGCGATGCCCGAAATAGAGTCAAGATTCTTGTAGACCCAGGAGCCGACCTCCAACCACTCTTCCTCACCAATATGAACCGTGATCGATGGCTTGTGTTCGCACCAGTGATCTTGATACATCTTCCATAGCTCTAGCTGTTGGATTGCAGACATATCCTTTGTCAGCATAGCCCCTTCTGGAGCCTTCTGTGGGAATGAAGCGACCCAGCTGCTCTTTGAGTAGAAGTCCTCTTCCATCTTCATGCCCTGACCGATCAGATACGTGGCCAGCGGATCCTTCTTGTCTAGACGCACGCGACGAACGTAGAAAGGAGCATAGCGAGTATGAATTCCTGACGCTGCATCAACCAGCTGAGAAACCGTACCTGACGGCTTGACACAGGTTGTAGCGGCAGAATGGGGGATGCCAAGAATATCTGCAAACTCTACGTTCACCTCGACACAAAGCTTGCGAAGCATATCAAGATGCCTTGCCAGACCATCTGATGGCTTCGACATAAAGGCAGAATCACAGATACCAGTCATCGACACCCCGAGTAGACGCTCCTCTTCGGTGTTCTTTTTCCACCGCTTGTTGATGTACTTGAAGTCAACTAGAGTCGATTGAAGCGTGCCAAGAATCGTCGCAAGACGAACCTTCTTGACCATAGTCGGAATGGTGTCATTCTCGCGAATCACAATCTCTGTCAGATTGCAAAACTGATTCGGCAACAGAATGATTTCGGAACACGGGTTGGTGCCGTACTCGGCTTCTGGATCACGGCGTTCGAACCGCGCCGCCTGTGCTTGTGATGCCTTGCGCGAGAAGATGCCACGCTCACCAGAACGAGACTTGTACAACGCAACGAACTCGTCAAGGAAAATATTCATCGGCGGCTTTGACTCATAGACGGCGCTATTATTCGCAAGCCCACGTTGTCCATTCTCGACATGCCAATTACCAGCCTTTGCACCACGCAGGTAGTCATCGTTGAGGTCAGACAACGAAATCAAGGCCGAACGACGCACGCCACCACACACCACAATGTCTGCGATCTTGCAAACAATGTCATGGACCTCAAGCGAAGTCAACTTACGACCGCGCGCATTGTTAAAGGTGTTGATCGTGAATTTCAGCAGATCAACAAGAGGCTCGGGGCCTGATGCACGGCCACCGAATGTCTTTAGTCGCGCACCTGCTTCGCGCAGTTGACTAACATCCCAAGAAGGAACGAGTCCACTCCACAAAAGGGAAAGAAACTCGCGGTAACCTTTCGCCCAACCTATCTTGCTATCGTGAAAGATTACTGTAGTTTCTGTGTCATGGAATTCTTCTGGAACTTCTGGTAGCTTATTGACGTAGCGCGATTCGACAGAATAGCCGACTCCTGTACCGCACATGAGGATGTACATCACCTCATCAAAGGCTTTTGGATTGTCAATAGGCAGATACGAGCAATTGTAGCCCGCAACATTGTCCTTGTCCAGTGCTGGGCCTGCTGTCATCAATGCACGCATCGATGGCATGACCTCTAGATTCAGAATCGCACTCTTTAGCTCGTCCCAAGGGAACTTGTCTTGCTTGTCTGTCGGCACTCGCTTCTTGAAAAAGTCCAAGTAGCGGCTTACTGTTTCCTCCCAAGTCTCTCTGCGTTTCACATCGTCAAGGTAACGTGCATAGCGAGATTGATGGATGAAGGTTTGATAGATGGAAGGCAGAACGACAGACATACAGATTCTCCTTGTTATTTTTGGTCTTGGGTAGAGAATTATTTAGTGATAGCACTTAGAATAAGTGGGAACACCTTGGAAATTTCTTCTGCACATGCCAGCGCAATTTCACGATGTTCCTTTTGTGTGCCATTTGCACTACGCAATTCCACGTAGTGCCACCATGATCGCAAAGTACCAGCCATGTACATGCGGCTCATTGTCATACCTTCAGGCAGCACGGCTCTCGCCTGTTCTTTGGCAATGTTGTTGTCCAATGCCCATTGATACGCATTCTTTGCGGCAATCAACGCATTCGTTTGTTGCTCTTCCCACAGATTTGCCAGTTCTCTATCTTCCGGCGAGGTCATCTGCAACGACACAGAGTTTTGCCTATTCTGGTAGTCTTGAAGGCGCGCCTCCCTACCTTCAAAACCCAACTGTGATGCAACAGCATAGCGTTGGCTGAACTCCTGAAACGAGAACGAACGATGGCGGAGAATCTGTCTGCCAATGTCTCGGGTCGTTTCAATCTCTAGCGTAATGCTGACCATTTCAAGTGGTGACCAATGCTTGTTGCGAATCAGATACCCGATCAACTTTTCACTAGTTTCGGTGTTATTCTGATTCGCAGGGTTTGATACTCTTGCTGCATACGCTATCTGATCCAAAAGATTGACCTTGTGACCATCTACCGTAAGCTTCGCCGGCTGGGAATACGAAATCAACGTTACTTTCATCAGCACTTCCTCCATTCAAACAGTTTTGCCTTTGCAGACAGACCTGAGTACGTCCGTTCGGCGATCATTTCTTCGACCTGATCTTGTGACCAACCTGCCTGAATCAGATCGTTGATATCCTTTTGCTCCACATGCGGCGGCCACACGAAAACCTTAAAGCCGTTTGTCACTGCCTTCTCGACAATCTTCACCACATCCTTGTTGCGCGGTTGATTGTCAAAGACTAGCGTGACGCGATCCTTCTCAAAGTAGTGGTCGATTCGATCCAACGAAGTTGAACCAGCCGCAACTGCATTATGCAGAAACAGACTGTCAATTGGCCCTTCTACGATGATGGCCTGATCGGAGAAGTCAACCCGATCAAGACCAAACATCATATCAGAGTTTTCGTCAATACGCAAGGCCAAATACCGTTTCTTTGATCGACCTGTAATGTCACGGGCGATCACACCGACTAACCTCTTGTCCAGATCATAGACAGGCAGACAGACTCTAGGTTCTTCGGTCTCAAACTTGTCATGATACTTGTCTGCGAGGGCATTCAAGAAACTTGTCTTTGGACAGTAGTAGAACAGACTGTGCATTTCTTCGGGTATCTTGCGGTCGTTGAGATAGACCACCGCCTCATGCGTGGACGAAAGTGCAGACACACGCTCCAAGAACGAGTAGCGAACGTCGATTGCCTCTTCTAGCTCCTTCTTCTTGGCAGACTTGACGAACGTAGGCTCCTTCTTCTTGGACGCCTGTCTAGGCTGCTGCTCAAGAAAATGTTCCTTACGGTAACGGCGATAGGCATCGCCGTCTAGCGATTTCAAGACGGATGCAAACGTAGTGGATTTGCCACAGTTGTGGCACTTGAAGTTGAGGTGATCCTTTGCCGCAAAGAAATACCCGCGGGCCTTACTCTTTGAGTGCTTTGAATCACCGCAAAACGGACACCGACAGTTGAACAGGTAGGTGCCCTTTCGGGCAAAACTGTCAAACCGATAGGATATTTCCGTTAGGAACTGGACGTCAACGAAGATGGACATTTGAAACTACCATAACTAAAGTCCTGTAATGATACAGGAAAGCAAGCCAGCCGTCAATAGGCTAGCTTGCCAGAAACTTCAATAGTTCGTTGACTGAGGGTAGACGACCGACAATGAATCCAAGAATGATACCGCCACCGATCAACATCCATCTCCAGTTTTCTAGAGTGCGGATGCGGGTGCTGAATGTCTCATGCTTCTTTTCTTGTGCTGCGGTGTGCTTGGTGAACGACTCAATGATTTCGTTCTTGACACCCTCAAGTTCGCTCTTGACGTTTCGTTCAACCGTATCGATGCGCGTGTAGACTTCTCTGAATGACCGCTCTGTTTCTTCTCTGCGCTTTTCCATCATTTGGCCCAGACTCTCTTGGTGGTGTTCTGATGTTGTGATGCGCTCATCATGAACTGCCAATATCTTAGCGACGTAGGCGGCAACCTCACCAATTCGGTCAGTAGTTGCCGCCAGTCTGGCGATCATCTCCTTATTGGCTTGCTGATCGTGTTGAAGCAAAGCCAATGCTGTCTCTACGGGCTTATCCATTTTAGAATAGCCCAAATCGTTTCTTTGGTAACTCTACTGGAGTCTCCGAGTCTGCTTTCTCGACTGATCGAACATAGTCACTCCAGAATGATTGCCATTCCTTGACCTGCTTGACCGCCTTTTCGTGATTCTTCTTGTTCTCGTTAGCCTGTGCCAATAGATCGTTCAGCGTTGCGTCGGTTAGGGCTTCGGGGTTGGAACTACGAGGGGTTTCGGCCCCACTGGTTCCGCCATCATTGCCGCCGACGGCTGTGGTAGTTGGCTTGCCTTCAACGACGGTTTCGGTGCTGTTGAACAACTGCACAGCAATAGCAGGCAAACGGATGCGACGAGTAATTTGGTCATTTGCGATCCTTTCAGCATTCTGTTTGGCGCGTTCCTCGTCTGCCTTATAGATTGCAGAACCACGCACCTCATATTTCCGTGTCAACTCAGTTGCAGCACCTTCTAGTTCTTTGTTTCGAACGACCATCGATGCAACAATACGCTCAAGCTTGACGACCTTCGACTTGTAGTAATCCACCATAGTGCGAAGCGTGAGGATGTATCCCACGAACAATAGGATAGCGAGGCCAACAATGACCTCTTTCCAATTCTTGGCAAGAAACAGCCCAATAGCACCCATGATGTTAGGCCCTTGTTTTGCGTGGTCTACGTTTTGTAGCATTATTGAACCTACGAAGCACCGTTGTGGTGACGACAGCAGACTTACCTGCATCGCCTTGGAATCCTGCGATTGCGCCGCTACCTGCAACATTGGCGGCGCCTTCCTCATTCATCAAAGCATTGTGTAGAATCAACGAATGTTCCTCATTCATGTAACGCACCAGCATCGTGCGCTCATGTTCAAACTTCGCCAGACTACTATTTAGTCTAGCAAACAGTTCTTCGATGTTGGTAGGGTCTTCCATAAGTTCATTGCACTCTTTGATGAGCCATAATGCAGCGGCATAGTTTGTGAGGTTTCTGTTCACTAAAGGTATCTTCTGTAGTATACGCTTTAGCTTAAAGACGAGGCGATGCAAAGAGGTGTATGCCGCTTCCTCTTCTGGTTTCTTTAACTCATCCGACCTCTTTAGTGGATTACCGTCTCTGTCGATAATGCCAAACTTGAATGCTGCAAATGAAGTCCAAGGAGTTACGAGCATTTTGATGATGCGAAATGTGATCAACGCATCAACGACATTTACTACCGGCATCACACTTTCCTTAATACGCGGATTATGTTATCGTCAAGAGGGATATCGCTTTCTTTGATTCTGTGATCGCTAATCACCTCTGTCGGCATGTAGTTCAAGAACACCAAGAACGTCTTTAGCTGCGGCCAAAACTCCTGTTCGATTTTGAAGAAAAGCATCTTGGTCGTTGCCAGACCAAACACATTATACAGCACGATCAGATGATTGATGACTAAACGCTCCTTCAATTCACCGTGTTGCTTGTACCGATACAGCAAGCGTTTCAAATACTTGAACCTATTCAGATCATCCTCAAACTCTGTTACACCATGACACTCTGGGTTGTCATAATGATGCATGGCAAAGAGGACAAAGTTGTCATTCGTCAAAACTGGCTCCATCATATAATGTCATTGCATTAGGACAGAACCGCAGACTTCATTACTCCACCAACGTTTGCGTACATTGCAATGACGTTCGTTCCTGTAGCAAGCCAGACGCCCATGTAACCATCGGGAATGTCGCCGGCGGTTGGCGCAAGTGCTGCTACTCTATATGCCCACGGACCGTGCCCATTTGTTCTGGCAGTCGCTACAATGAGGTTGTGGTTGTTTGCGAAATTCGTTGTTCCTGTTCCGCCAGAGTCAATAAGCATGACGGGGAATATATCATAGGTTGCAAGCTGAGTAATAATGCCTGTGACCTCCCAAGTCTGGAAGTTTGCAGCATTGTCCGCATCTTGCAACATCATTTGTGCGCCAGGCGTTGTCAGATCCATGAAGAAATCCATATCAACGTTATCTTGATTCACATGATGGATATGCAAAGCAGTTGCATCGACTTGTGTTGCGTCGTTCCACAACAGATATCCACTACCAGGATCGCCTGTGGTGGCTGCTGTGGATGCTCTGTATCTCCAATAACTGGCTGAGAGGGCGACTCCTGTAGCACCTGTTGAACCCGTAGAACCAGTTGTACCATTCGTGCCGTTCGATCCTGTCGGGCCAGTATTGCCTGCTGCCCCCGTCGCTCCCGTAAGACCTACTACACCAGTCAGACCCGCCTGAAAGGAAGACAGAGGAATACTGCGGCTAGAATAACTAGCCGCAGTTCCCTGAACAACATATAGAAGATCCGTACTAGCAAGCGTCGCCGCTGCCGGCAGATCAGTTACCCGTTGATTGGCCATTATGCAACGATAGAGGTGTGATTCATTGCAACGATGGTTTCACCTTCTTTGCCGCCAGCCTTTGGACCAACGATTGCGTCGGCTGTAGCGCCAGTACCTGATACAGGGGCACCAATCGTTACAGACGGAGCAGCGGTGTAACCAGCACCTGGATTGGTAACGTTCACAGCCAATAGACGGCCGCCTAGAACAGCAGTACCTGCTGCGCCAGAACCACCAGTACCTACTGGCACGAACGAAACTGCCGGCGCGTAAGTGTAACCAGTACCGTAGTTGGTCATGGTGATAGAAGTAACCTCATCCGCAGTCAAAGCCGACGTTGCGGCTGCGTCACTGTTACCACCGGCAGCGAACACTACTAGAGGTGCTGCGGTGTAGCCAGTACCACCGGTGCTCAACGATACGCTTTGAACGCCGTTCGTCAACGTTGCCGTTGCGGTTGCTGTTACGCCCAATACGTCTGGCGCTGCAACTGTAACTGACGGTGCACCAGTGTAACCGATACCGCGATTGGTAAGGGTGATGTGCTCAACGCTGGCAGTGTTCACGCTATAGACAGACCAGCCGATGTGCGCCGGACCTTCATTGCCAGCCCATTCGCCGGCAGTCTTACCAACTGAAGTTGGTTCGCTTGTTGGAATACCGTCGGCGAATACTGGTGCACCTAGTGCAGCATATGCAGCCGCAGTAGCACCACCGCCCCCAACGAAAGCTACGTCAGGTGGAGCAGTATAGCCAGAACCAGCCGCCGTTACGCGAACGCTATTGACTGAACCATTAGGATTCAGAACCACATCCGCGGCGGCGCCTGTTCCACCCGTACCGACTGAGGTAAACTCAACTCCAACAGCGGCGGTATAGTTGCCTCCCGAATTGCTTACGGTAACAGACTTTACGCCTGTCTTTGTTTTTCCCCAGAGTGCCATGTAATTCTCCTTGACTTAGTGATTCTACAACGTTATTTAGTACAACGCGACCGAGTGGGCCATTGCCTTCTTTGTGTCGCCCTTTGCTGTTCCCGCCGCACTTTTTTCTCGTGGTCCGCGAAACTTCTTTTTCAGACCCAATTTCTTCGCAATGCCATCCACCATCGCACGATGCTCTGGAGTATTATATGGCAATTTCATGTAGGACGCATTACGGTGCTTCGAAGTATGCGGAATCAAATGCTTGTCAATGTGTGCGTTTTGCTCTGGCGAAAGATCCTTTGCAACACGCTTGAGATATTCGCTTCTTGACTTTGCAAACATCGAAGATTCGATGATAACCTCCTCGCACAACGAGTCATCCCATTCATCAGGATTCGTACCTTCTTCCATGCCAGGAGCCTTCGGAGCGAAAACCTTTTCGTCTTCCACCTCATTCTCGTTTGCGCCGCCCTTGCCGCTTTGGGCAGCATCAAACGCTGCCTGCATAGCAGGGTTCAGCTTGGCCCACATTTCGTCACGGGCTGCTTGCTGACCAGCAAACTTGATTGGCTGACCTTCTGCATTCTCCCACGGCTCACCGTCAACAGCAACAACTACAGGAGCAAAGAATGAACCCATGCGAACATACTTGACTGTCTTGCCATGAATCTGTTCAGACCCTAGAACGTTGTAGCCTGGGGTTGAATCGAATTCAGAACGAGGTGCGTTGAACGTGCCTGGGACTGCTGCTTTTGGCTCGTAAGAATCCTTAAGAACATCGCCTTCTGGTTCATACGAAGAGGACATGTATGGAGGCTTCTTTCGTTCCGCTTTGGATAATTTAGATATTGACGTTAGCGGATGTTCCCACTTAGGTTCCGCTTTGGATAATTTAGATATTGACGTTAGCGGATGTTCCCACTTAGTTTGCTTGATTTCAGAATTAGGATTTGTCGCGTTCATAACATGGGCATTTTCGCGGGCACGCTTTGCGGCCGCCTTCGAATACTTAGCGACCTTGCTGTGATGATAGGACTTCGGTGCCTTTTCATCATCATGCAGAACATCTACATGGTCACCGCCCTTTGCAGATACATAGCCCTTGCGGGTTCCTACAAGGACCGTATCCCCGACATTGACCTTGCGTGCCGCCTCGTCAAGCGCATCCCTGAAAGCCGCCTTATAGGCGATGCGTTCTGATTCTGTGAGATTTGGTTTGTCTGCCATTACTGTGCCCTCAATAGGAATTTCTTGTTTGATCTTGCCATACGAATGTCCGCCATAGCCCGAAACTGCACGGTGATAGACAGTTGGTTTGACCCCTGTCTTTGCGTGTAGCTTTACAGCCGCATCCATAGCAGCCTGCTTGTTCAAACCTGTATGGACTTTCTCGCCAGTCTTGCCGTGATGTACGGTATAGGTGCCTTCGCCTTCGTATGCGAGGGACTCTTTTACGATGTGGGTATGCGGTAGTGCTACACCAACCTTCTCGCCGCTATGCGTTTTGACCCAGGACCTATCAGCTTCAGTCTTATGAACGACAAACCGCTCGCCCTTTCTAAACATAGGCCCACTTGTGCGCGACCATTCACCCACATTCTTCGACACAACAACGTGATCGCCCTGCTTGAAACTTTCACCCAAATCGCCTTCGTGTGAGAGAGATTCATCCAATTCCGTTTCTAGTCCAGTCAAATCCACTTCTTCTTTGGCAATGCCCTTGCCCTTCATCTTCGCATCGTATTCGACGCGAACACCTTGTCCTGTGTACTTGCCCTTACGCATGATAGTAGGCTTGCGACCAGTAGTACCATGAATCTGCATTGCAGTTTCAATAGCGGAGTTAAGATAGCGCGTCTGGTGAACGACCTTATCGTCATGATGAACGGTGTAGGTGTTGAGTTCTGACAACTCACCTTCCACGATAGGCTCGGCGTCCTTAACCACATCTTCCATTTGGGCCTTGACAAATCCCTGACCCTTCAGATGTGTAATGACCTGATCATGTGACCAACGCTTTTGGGTGTGCTTGATTGCAAGGCCATCAGGAATCGTTTCCCGATGTTCCATATCGTAGTCATAACCACCGCCCATACGCTTGCCCCAGACGTAGACCTTTTGCTTCGGTCCCTTTTTCCAGATGCTGACAAGACTATCATATGACTCGTCAATCTCCACCTCTTCGGTGACGTTTGCTGCTGCCATGAATCGCTTGTGATCGAATCGTGGATTGGCTTTCGCGAAAATGCTCGCATGGTGGTTCGCGAGTTCAGCACGCTTCTTTGGGTCTTGGACAGCCTTCAAGGTGTCCGCCACCATCTGAAAGTGCTTACGCGATACGGCTTCTTTGAGAGATTCTTTCATTGCCGATCCTTATTTGGTGACAATATTCTTGCGCTTGAGAGTGATCTTCTTGATTTCTGAAACCGTTTCCTTGATCAGGTTTTCTGTGTCCTTCTTGACAACAGCCTCAACCTTGACTGCGGGCGGTTCAGTCTCAACGCTATTCATCTTGAAGCCAGAGACTACAGGAACAAGCTTTGGCATCAACTCCAACGATTCGGTCATGGGGACGAAGTAACGATCACCCAAGTACACGCAAATCTCGCAGACATACTTTCCTGGTTGCAGAATGCCTGTCAGTTCAGGAATCGATACTTCGTATAGACCCTTGTTGTGCTTTGTTGGAAAGGCGAGCGTAAGGTCAGGAGATACGATCTTGAATTCCACCTTTGGAGTAGACTTGGAGGAGTCTCCAGTAATCTCTACTTGGAATTCAAACTCGTTCTTCTTGTCGATTTCTAGTTGAACCATTAGTCGCGTTCCTTCTTTGTTAGTCCAAGAACCTTAACGACTGTTTCTTGAACCGCATTCGTTTTGTTGATGACCTTTACTACGATGTTCGCCTGCTTGTCTGAAAGCTTGAATGACCGTTGATACGTCCTGTGACCAATCCGAACCCATGTGTTCAGAACCTTCGGTCGCTTCTCATCCAACTCACGATAGTAACTGCTCGGGTCACCGCCCGATCCACCACCGCTTGACACTGGCGGTGGAACAACAACTTGGGCGCCCCACCAGCCTAGATTGAACTGGGCTACTATCAGAGTTCCTACGTTACTTCCTAATAGCCCACCAATCACAATTCCATTCAGACTATCAGCCATTATTGAGGAATTCTCTCAGCCACTTCGGTCAAGCTCGGCAGACCAGCAAAGTTACGTAGATCAAACACCTTAATCGGTGTCAGATTGTCATCATCATAAATCGTCAGCGTGTACGCAGTCTGATCGACTCTTGTTCTGTTCTTTTGATACTTCAACAACGTCTGTGCTAATTGCACCGCTGTGCTGATACTATTTTGTTCTGCCCCCATTGTACCTGGGGTGGTATAGCTTGCTTTGCTTGCTTGCCAAACAGCATCACGGACTTGAGATTGGGTCAAACCACCACTTGCATCCAATAACGTTGCAGATGACGATGCAGCATATGTAACCTGAACGAATGCCGTCGATTGAAACGGGGTTGGAACTTCAGCACCAACCGAATCTACTGCCACTAAGTTTCCACCAAATACACGACACAATTCAAATGTAGGACCAGGCCTAGCCTCAAACGCGACTAGAGCATTTTGGAGAGTGGCTGTAATTCCGACAAACACACCACCACCCAAGGGGTCTTTACCCGCCGCCACAATCAATGCTGGATCGTCCCATGCACCAATCTCATTTTCCATCCATCTACAAGTGTCTACCAAATCTTGAATGGTCAATTCGGTGGATGGTGACAAAACCGTAAGGATGCGCGGACTCGACTCCCAATCAATAGAAATATCCGTCCGAATAGTCACGCATCCTCCTCATCCCCCATATCAATATTGCCCGTAGCCCTAACGACCTCAAAGGTCACTTTAGGAGGATTCGCTAGTTCTTCTTCCAAATGTCTGATGATACGCCTATATTCGATCTTCGTTTCTTGTTCCTTGCGGATCGCTGCCTCAAAGACTTCAATGTTCTTGTCGCATTGAAGCAGCGCCGCTTTCATCGCCGTGATATCAAATCCACTCATAGTCTATCCTATTAGGTCTTGATCGTATCCGTTGTTCTAATCGTAGCAATGGACGCATTCGAACCTGTTGTCAAGGAGTCCGTAGTGAACGGAATGATCGGAGTTGCATTAGCCGAATTACGCACCACAACTCGGAAATCGATCTGTCCGACATACACAACGCTTGCCGAAGCCGACGTAGTGGTTGCATACTTGTCTAGCAACGGTACATATACGTCATCCGCAGTATCGATTGCGACTGGAATACCGTTAACATAGTAGGTGTCGCCGGTCGTTTGACCAGTGATAGCACGATCTAGAACGATGGTGTTAGCGTCAGTCACAGAAGCGACATATGCCACAGCATTCGAACGAGTTGTGTTGACAACTAGGTCACCACGCCGTACCGAACCGAACGCTGCCGCATCAACGATGGTCGTTGTGTTCGTTGTTGCGTCGGCAGTACCAGTGATAGTTGATAGCGTGAAGACTGAACCAGTCCAGCTGGCATAACGCAGACGATAACCTGCATTGTTTGCCGATGCATCACGAATACGCAGAACACCGCCAGTTGTCTTACCTGGAATGTCTTGCGGAATCGCGCCGTCAACAGTCAACGTGCCGCCACCAATTGATTCGCCACCAGCGGCGCTGAATTCGGTCTTGTTGATTGCACCACCCGACAAGCGGAATACAGATACGCGATCTGAATCGATTGCGGTTTCTGCGCCACCAACCAGGTTGGTAACTGTGATCGAAATTGCGATTGGTCGAAGTTGCGTACCACCAGGAATTGGAGTAAGCTGGAACTTGTTTTCGTCCGCAGCCAGCCAATCAGACAGAAGCACACCACGCGCACCGAAGAATGTGCCACCCGCGAATGTACCGAATGGTGATTGCTTCTTTGGCGAAAACGTCTGTGCCGATATATTGATCGTCACCGTGCCAGAAGTATCGTTATCGGTCAAAATCTGACCAGTCACGAATGTACCGCGAATGTTACGCAGCAAGATTACCTTCTTGGTGGTGTCATGCGAAACTACAACCCCTGTTGCCAATGAAGTTGCTTGCGTTACGTCGCTGCCTTCTGCGATTGTACCAGTGACTGAACCTGAGTATTCAAGGTATACTTCACCACCGATGTACATTTCGCCTGGCACGCCGTTTGTGTTGGACGTTCCAGTAGCTCCGAATCGGGTAACGTATTTAACCCATTCATAGACCTGAGTCAACGGATTTTGGTTGCAGTCAAGCGTGATACCATACGCTTCCGTTATACCATCATCATTGATATCGTACACAGTATTGCCGAACGTTACTGTTGGGAATGCGTTTGCAGTAAACCAGCTTTGCAATGCAGGCCCTTGTGCGGCCGGTGCCGAACCGTTCTTTGTTCCAGAACGAGCCGGAGTCGAATCAACGTTATTGATCGTCTCGGTTGCTGTTTGGAAGTCTGTTAGCGGATCACCAAGCAAGTAGTAATGCAGAGTCTGGGACGAGTTGAACGTACCTTCAACCTTTGTGATGATAGCACGCGCACCAGAAGTAGCGCCCTGGATTTCGTAACCAACAACCCAATCAGGCTGTGTTCCAGTTTGTGCGGTAAGCGTGATCGAACTGAATCCTGTCGTGTTATCCAAGTCCGGCGATGTTGCAAGCGGAATAGGGTTACGACCACCAGACGTTAGAGAAGTTGATACTTCGAACGAATCGTAAAGCGTGTTTCCTTTTCTTGTGTATACCGACAGATAACCACCGTCGATTACTGGATAGCCAGCAGCCTTGAAGTTCTTGATGTACACACAAATGTCGATTTGGCCGTCGCCCCACCAGTCTTGGCCAGGGTTTGTAACGGTGTCAATAGAATATAGACGAATACGACCAGCGTTGGTCGCAACAGGACCTTGATAGACATAAACGTGCGTGTCTGGTTCGAACGTACCGATCGAATACAGATTTGCCCAAACCTGTTCGCCTGTTACTGCGGCCGCAGATTGTGTTGCTGTCAAGGCGTCGCAGGTGATAGTGCCCGACGTTGAATCCCAGTTATTAGCGGCGGCGAAAGAATCGGGCCTGATAACTAGGTAATCAGTCGCACCAGACTCAATAACGTCAAGAAGTGTTCCAGCATCACCGTCAGCATGGCTGATATCAAGACCAATCTTGGCGGTGGTGATGTTGTTTGAAGTAACGGCGACAACAACAATACCAGTATTGGTCGTTGTTACCCGAGCCCAACCATTCGTCTTTAAGGCGCCGCCCATCATGTGTTCCATCATGTTATATGGCACATACCACGGATCCAAGTCGCCCGTATCGATGATACCGATAGTGTATTCCACCGGAGTCTGTGCTGACATTGGAATACCGTCGTCCATTTGACCGACTTCATCGAAGTGGTCTTGGAGCGCCGAATATAGCTCGTTCATGGTGCGGGTACCAGAAGCCGAGCCCGTCCACGCAAGCCGCTTTTGGCGGTTTTCGTCTTGGTAGTAGATTGTTACGTCACCGCCTAGAATTGTTGCACTCATTCAATGCTCCTTGAGTTTGTTGTTTTTCCGACTGTTTCAGCCATCCAGCTATTTATAATCAGGATGCGTTGACTGGATCTTCTTGGAGAACGACCTTTAGGTTCAGCCCGTTTGCTGAAATCGTGGCCGGACCGCTGGTCGCAACGTATTTTGTCGCGCTTGCTGATGATTTTCGAATCTTATAGACAGCCGAAGCCGGGGTCGCAGCCGTATAGGACGTAGAAACTATCCCAGATCCGTTGGTGTCGGCGTTCACGACCTCAGTAGAGCCTACATACAAGGCTACCTGAGCACTCACAATACCAACGTCATTCTTGTCTACCACCGTAATATCGACCGGAACCGACGCGACGATGGATGTGCTGGTCGATGCCCCGACGTTTTCGACACGAACAGGCGAATCTCCGAGCGTGACATTGATCGTCGTCGCTCCACCTGAAGTGTTTCGAACATCAACCATGTTGTTTGAAAAAATCATGTTTGCATACGTTCGGGTAGTCGAATCTGTAATGCTAGTTGCACGGTCATTGTTAATGAACGTGCCATACTTGAAATCTGTCGAAGCAACAACAGGCAGCCTCAAAGCGCCTAGAATGTCTGTGTTCGGACCCGCAGCAAAACGCAGGATTCTTGGTGCCGTGCTAGTCTGATCCGCTTCTGCCTCCGCCCGAATGCCCACTCTGGTATTCGTGCTGTGGGTAGAATTCGTTACTGTGATTCGTGTACCGTTGAAAAACCCTTCGATCACGTTGCTGGCATTTGCCCGAAGATGAACGAGATATGGTGTATCTTCGTTGATCGTAACTGACGTTGGACCAGCTTGTGTAGTATCCACACCAGCCGTGCAGCTAATCAAGGTGATGGTTTGTGCTACAATATCCACCCTCAGCCACCAATAATCTTCCGTTGCAAGTGTCGCAGACTTACGAATGATTGGTCCCATGCGCGACTGATTGGCACCAGCACTCGGGAAGTACACCACCATTTCCGCATACTGATCTGACGATCCAACAACGTCTGCTTCGATGATTGCCACATTCCTAACGTCTGACGCACCTGGATCCAGAATTTCTAGATAGCCAGCCGATGCAGACGGAATCGACAATTGCGTGCCACCCGTAGCATTGCCCCAGAGATATGAAGGGTCAGCAGTAGCCAATACTTCTGCGGTAGTTGCTCGCGCATTGATAAAGTCCTCATAGACCTTATGCGCTCCACCGAGACAGTTAATGAACGTATTGCCCTTGTTCTCGGCCGGGCCAGATTGTACCGAGCCGCAACCAATAATGCTGTTACCAATGAAGTCGTCTGTAGACGAGTTTGCGGATAGATCAATACCGTATCGGAAGCCGTTGAACGTAGTACCGTAGATAAGCAAAGTTTCTACGTTACCATCATCTCCGTCAAAGCCTGTTGGTTGGCGAGAACCAATCAACGTCGGACCGTTACGTCCCTTTGCTGTATCACCTGTACCTACCTTCGCACCAAATGTAACAATGGTGTCACCAGCCGGCGTGGTTGAATTGCCCACAACCGTGATACCGAAGTACGGAGTACCGTCAGGGCGGAATTTGTTCATGCATGGAACTTCTCGCGTACCGTCATAGTACGTCGGGTAGTTCCAACGCAAAACTTCATCATATGAAGTAAAAGTTGTTGGATTTGTTGAAACCGAATCTCCAAGCTCCAAACGACCTTGAACGTAAAAGATGCCTTCCTTTTCCGTCATAATGCCATAGCGATTACCAATTGTTCCAAAATCTGCGTCTGACATTTCCTTAAATCCGGCGCCGTCGGTCGTGTTCGTGCCTCTTGCGCGAAGCGTACCAAACCCATACATGATTTGGTCGATACCGAACGGATTACCTTTAACCGACGCGGTTGGTGTCATTGTCGCCCCAAAATGCCGCGCTGCCGCCATGTTAGGGGTCCCAACTGTCTGCGAGGCCGTTAGCGTTGGATCAATAATGTAACACACCCAACCGTCCGTACCCACCAAGGTATCGTTCCCACCAACGTAAAATCCCTTCCAATCACCTGTTGCGGTGCCAGGTACCGTCGCGCCTGACCCAATGATAATTTTCATGGCGCCGGCAGATCGAAGGCCTACCAGTGATGGGACAGCACAACGCAACCAAATGTAGATTAACTTGCCAGCATGAGTTGTTGTAAAGTCTAGAGTGTTACCAGCACCAATATCAAATGTGGATCCACGTTCCGTTCCTGTGTTGTAAGTAAGACTAATACATGCCAACCCCTGAGCAAAATAGTCCGTATCTGCCGTGTCTGTACCACCGATCTGTGTCCAACCGGTCAGGGAGTCTGCACTGGTAATCTGAACTAGATCAGTTGTGACTGTTAGAGGCATGTGCTGCTATTAGGAGATGCTGCCGCCCATACGGGCAACCAGTTGTTGAACATCATCTGAAGTTTCAACTGTCTCCATAAAGACTTCGAACTCAGACACCGATTCTAGAGGAATCAAGACCTCCTTGCTTACTTCGTCAAGTACGATATCGTATGACTGATATGTAGTTTGCTCTTTCTTGACAGTAGCCTTGTCGAGTGCGGCCTTCATGTTCTTGGAGCCTTTCGCAGCATCAGAACCAGCACGGGTTACTGCCATCTGATCAGACAATTTCTTAGCAAGAGCCGGAGTCATCACATCTACTCCACCCATGACCCCGCGCATAGCAGGATTCATTTTAGCAGTCTTTTTAGCTATTGCCGCCTGATGCTGTTCTGGGGTGTTTGCTTCTCCCATTGCCTGTTTTGTGGCACTCGCATACATCACCGACTTTGCCTTCTTACCATATCGCTTTTGGAAATCGCCTAGGTGCTTCTTCATGCCCTTGACGATTCGCTCGCGTGTA
>Ga0209392_1000058_pt1 | contig 21247 bp, 24 predicted proteins | sample PPLLak3cmMay2015_FD_187252 | JGI IMG/M metagenome (GOLD analysis project Ga0209392, IMG submission 187252) | Freshwater sediment microbial communities from Prairie Pothole Lake near Jamestown, North Dakota, USA - PPLs Lake P7 Core (1) Depth... | ecosystem: Environmental > Aquatic > Freshwater >...
TTGATCGCCTCTTTGATATCTTCGCCCGATGCAGATAGTTTTGGGCTTACGCTGAAGGTAACTTCAAGACAACTTGCGTAGTCAGAAAACCAATCGTTGAGTTCCTCTGTAAGACGTTGGGTCCCGTTCGTTTCAAACGTCAGATGTGTTAGCCCTTCTTCCACAAGGATTTCTAGCAGGTCTGGATACTGTTTCTGCCATCCAGGCAGCAACGGCTCACCACCCGTAATGACAAGGTGCACGGGTCCCCAACTGTTCATGCCCATCAATTCTGTGCAACGCGCAGAGATTTCTTCAACAGTCATGAACGGCGACAGATGTTTGAACCTCGGATCCCAAGAGGCGTAGGAGTCGCAACCCGTCTTTACGAGCGGAAGTTGCTTGTAGTCCGTATACTTCGTTGGGTCTACTGCTAGACGTTCCTCTGACTTCTCGCCTTTAGGCATGCCAAAACCGCTACAGGTGAAGTTGCAGCCGAACGTGCGTAGAAAAATGGAGGGGACGCCTTGATATCGTCCCTCGCCTTGCAAGCTATAGAAAAGCTCCGAAACCTTCAGTTTAGACATTCACCTTCTCCACAGAATAATGGTATAGTATATAGGAATTTCAGGTGTTCGTCAATGCTGGCTTGAACTTTCCTTTCTCGTCCAATACGCCGTATGTGACTCCACCCAGATGCCTGAACCGTTTCTCAATGTACGCCTCATCGACCTCTGAAGGAATGTCCACCGAATGGACCATGGTTACATGGCGGGCAAAGGTCTCCACAAGGTTCACCTCATTGCAATATGGACAGATGATGGCTTTCATAGCTCATCAATCGTTGCAATTCGTTTCTTGGTTTTCTTTGCCACTTTCTTGATGGGAATGTCGCGCTTCGATGCATCGACCTGATCTAGATGCTCTTTCAGATAGGCCAGGAACTCATTCTGAAATTGACCGTCGTCATGGCCCTGTGTGATCATGTCAGACAGATCAAGGCTCTCAATGTACTTGTATTTCTTCGCAAGCTCTTTCTTCTCGCCCTGAATGCGCCGAATGAAGGCGAAGTAGATGATCTGCGTGAAGTACGCGAAGGGATTCTTGTATTTGTGCGGGTCGAAATTGTCGATGTATCTGAGGCAATTTTCGATGCCGTCAGAAATCATTTCGTCGCGATAGGAGTAGTTAATGAAGTTGCCCTTGAAGGCCAGGTGCTTTGCGATCTTGACAATGCATTCACCTATATACTCTGTGACCTTAGGCCACTTCGGGTCTGACTTCTTTAGACCTTTTGCCTTTGCTTCATCCACTAGCGCAATGTACTCCTTCATTGCCTCGTAGAACTTTGTATTGTCCACATAATGATGCGGTTGTGCTTTGCTCATAACGAAAATCCTTTTGAATCAGTAATTTAAGGCTTGACAAGAATTGAAAAACCGATTATAATGCCCTTGTCAGCGAAAAGACGCGGAGCCGTAGATGTGCTGCAATACATGGTAACGGTCTAATGGTAGGTGACATTCCCAACGCGATAGTGTGGTTCTTCATCGTGGACCTCTTCGGGGAGTTCTTCTATATCCCCATTCATTTCAGCTTCCATCATCGATTCTCTTGAAAGCAATTCTGGCTTTCGAGGATCTTGGGCTGGAATCTCAACAGTCAGGCGCTTAGAGTCAGCAGTCTTGTTGGCTCGCGCCACCGCTGCCTCTGCTCGGGCCTTGGCTTCATGATCTGCCGAAGCATCCTTAAGCGACGTTGCGACAACGTAGTTCTGGTATTTACGGGCAATCTGTTCTTTCACCGTTGCGATCACAATGATCGTATCGGCTGGAATAGAAACGACCGTAGACAGGTCACATGCGTCTAGCCACGGGGCCAGCGTCATGACCTCCGAAACAGAGCCATTTTCGCTCTGTAATATTCTGAGCGCGGTCTTCATTACATCGAATACCTCTACCTGACCACTTTCGGTAATGGTTTCAGGCGGATCCATCGACTTTCCGATCAAGGAATCGCCGTTAATCAACTTGATGTAGTAGATGTAATCACTATCGCGGAATAGCGTTTTTAGATCCATTTTAGTCCTAGGCTAGCGGCACTTCGATGATGTTGTAGTCAAACCCCTCTTGATTGTAAATCTCAATGCGGTACATCAAATGCTGCAATGAGAAGTTCACCTTCGTCTTGGTTTGCAAGTCATCAGATATGTCAAAGAGAGTACACTCCTCTTTGCCCTCTGTCAATCTAAGACCTCGTCCGATTGACTGAAGGTTGCGAATGCGGCCTTTAGCTCCATGAGCCATGATGATTCTGTGTAGGTTCCGTATATTTATGCCTGTAGAAAAGGTCCCAAACGACGCGATAATGATTGCGTTGTTTTCGGCTTCCACAATATGGCGGATCTTCTCTCGCTCGACAGCGGCTACATCGCCGTAGACGAAAAAGACCTTGCGGCCCTCTTCGGCCTTCTCGCGAATCATCTGCTCCAGAACCCTGCCATGATCCTCTACGCGGGTAAACAAGACTAGCGTGTTAGACGTTTGAGACAAAGCCAAATTACGGATGAACTTGTTTCGCCGCTCATGCTTGATCAGGAATTTGACCTCTTTCTCATAGGCCTCTGTCTTTGAAGAGGACTTGATGGCACGACGATCAGCTTCAGGGTACTTCAGCACAATACACTTGATCTTCAGTTTTGCGACTGTTCCAGCATCCATCAACTCTCTAGTGGTAGAGACTTGCTGAACAGAACCAAACAGCCCTTCAAGGACAAGCTTGTTCGTTTGAAGGTCGTCTAGTGTTCCTGTAGTGCCAATTCGCCACTCCGCTTCTGTGGCTTTGGTCATGATGCTGACGAGAGACTTCGCCTTGTATTGGTGTGCTTCGTCACCAATGACCACCCTATAGCGAGCAAAGAATGCTTTGGGCATCTTGTAGATGCCTTGCCACGTTGCGATCACGATAGGCGTAGGCGGGTCTTTTGGAAGACCTGCATAGACCTTTGAGCAAAGCTGTTCAACTGGCCATTTGTTTTCTGATGAGTAGTTCTTGAAGTCGCTATACATCTGCTCGACCAACCCTGTTGTAGGCACGATCAGAAGGATCGAACTATCATCTTCTTGACTCTTGAATAACACACGCAGGTAGCGGATAATCAGATAGATGATCAGAGACTTTCCTGAAGCAGTAGGCGAAAGCAAAAGCTTTCCTTTGTGACGAATAGCCTTGTAGAATGCTTCCATCTGGAAGTCTCTGGGAACGATTCTCTGGAATCCAGGTTCGTTGGCCACCAGCCGCGGCTGGTCGTCGTCGCCCTTCTCAATACGCGCGGCGTCTACAGGAATTGTTAGCTTTAGTGCCTCTGCAAACTGTTCCAGTGTCTCAATCTTGACTGGATGAATGTCTAATGGAGACCCGTAGAGCCCTTCTTCCTTGACGAGATCATATGATCTCTCCTTGCAGAATTGGTGCAAGTAGAGATACAGCCCGACATACATTTCGCGAGACATGAGCCCGAATAGACGAATCTTGCCATCCCATATGCGCGACTTGTATAGAGGTGAGAAGCGAGCGCCTGGTGCTTCGAAGGCGAAATACTCGTTCAGTTCCATCGCGATGGAAGGAGAACACATGACCTTCATGAAGGCATGGTCGATCTTCCGAACGGTGACTACTTCGTTCATCAGTTAAGGCCGTTGTAGAATTTCTTGGCGTCGAGAAGGGTACGCAAATCGTACCCGCGACTATTGATACTGCGAATGATTTGCTCTAGTGCGCCGATAATGACTTCGACGTATGCCATCTTATCCTCTAGACGATTAAGGTCTGCATCACCCTTGAGGAACTCGTCCATCTCGTTTTTCAGAGGCTTTGTTCCCTGCCATTGTGGCCAGTTGAGTTCAGCCAGTTCGTCTTTGGTCAACTCACCACGATAGTACCGAAACTTCGTCTGACGAAGGTTGTTGTACTTAGAGTGGTAGGCACGCAAGCGCAGACGGGCGCGAGACAGCATGCCAATGTATTTTGCGTGCAGCTTAGGCGTATCGCGAATTGATTCTGCGATATCGTACTCGTTTACATTTGAGTCTGTAGCCCAATCGGCATTGAGTTTTTCGAGGTCAAAGTCCATGTCATTTCCAACGTAGTAAACGTTGAAATTATAGCACAAACCTTATCCAAAAGCAATAGGATAAGGTGTGATTTATCCTATAGGAGAGAGACTTCGAAGTTCTTGTAATCGAACGTTGCGGTGGCTACCGCATAGTTGATTTCATTGTTGGTTGCGTTGAACTCAATATTCGACAAACCAATCGGGAACATGTCCTGGAAAGATATCTGCATGAACACATTGTTCTTTGCAGTCAGGACGTTTAGCGTGGCATCTGAATAGAGGCCGCTTTCTTCGTTCCATCTTGTCAGCTTTGTTGACAATGACTTTTGCGTACCGCTTTTTCGCAGATCGTTGAACTGCTGGTGTGAATCAGGGAAACCGATTCCTTCGATCCACCCCATTAGCTCTAGCCAATTCTTTAGCTCATCATCGATGATGAAGGTGATGTTCACATTATCGTATACGAGCTTATCACCAACTACAGGAACGTCATAGAATTTGGTGGGCTGCTTCGTAGCACCCAACGTCAAACCAGGGATAGAAACACTCTGGCAGAAGTAGGATACTTTGGGGATGTTGTGAAACGTAAGACGAAAGGCATTTGGCTTCAGATAATTGTAGCCAATGTCGTTCGCATCAAGCCATTCTTGACTAGGCATAGGTTATTTCGGCCTTCCATCGTGTAAGGTTTTTACTAGAGCCAGGACACTTTCTAGGCGGTCGCCACACACTTCAAGCTGATCCACACCACCGTCTATTGCTTCGTAGATTTTCTTAAATGCAGCATGATCCTTGGCCTCATGTTCTTTCAAGAAATCCTTGATTTCTTGGAATTTCGCGTCAACGTATTCCTTGTCCTCAGGCGTCATCATCGCCTCCATATTTAGAGACAAAAAAGGCGGGGTGGTTTCCCACCCCGCCAGTTCTGTTGCATGTTGTTGTTATTGTAACAACAGACTACTATTACATCAGGTTCAGAACCTTTACACGACGGTAGTAAACGTTCGTGCCAGAGTTGATGGCGGTGAACGGGTTGCTTACTAGGCCGTAACGAGTCTTGAAGCCGATCTTTGGTTGGAACGTTTGTGGGTCAACTGCACGAACCAATTGCAGCGGAACGTATGGGCAGTAGAACATACCTGCGTCATATGGGGAAGCACCACGATAACCGACCACGAAGAATTGGTTAGCGTCGTTCGCATTTGCAGAATATGGATCGATGTAGACACGGAAACGACCGTTTAGAACGCCGGCGAATGTGTTGCCAGTGTCATCAACGGACAGAGTGTCACGAAGACCAGATGTGTAGTCAAGGGTACCTGCCATCGACAGAGCCGAAGCAACGTCAGACGAGCAGATGATGAAGTTACCCTTACCACGACGAGTTTGCTGCGCGATCACGTTGGCTTCGCGTTCGATCTGGAACATCAGACCCTTGAACTTTTCAACTGACCAACGACCGTTTGAGTCAACGTCAAGGTCGAATGCACCTTGAACTGCTGTACCAGCAACTGCGCCTGGCTTAGCCGAAACGTAAACAGTACGAACAACTTCGCGGTTGATTTCTGCAAGGATTTCAGCCGACAGAATGTTCGACAGTTCTGTTTCAGCATCAAGACCGTGAACAGCCTTAAGGTCTTGCGCCAATTCGATGGTGTATTCTGCCTTCAACGCACGGCTCTTTGCCACGACCGAAGTCTTTTCGATTGTGAAAGCCATTTCGTTGAAAGTAGGACCTGTTGGGTTGCTTGGGGAACCCCAAACTTCCGCATCAGCCGTATTCACACCCGTACCAGTTGTCCATGCGCCGTTAACTGGGTTTGAACCAGCGTGAACGCCAGTACCCGAGAATGCGGTGTTTGCTTCGTCAAACAAAGCCTCGTCTCCACCTTGTGAGGAGTACGTGGACTTCATTGCGAAGATCAAACCTGTAGGACCTGACATTGGCTGAACGCCGCAAATGTCATAGGCGATCAAGTTAGGCATCGAACGACGCACCAACGAGATAAGGATTGGATCAAACTTTGCGACACCGCCAGAATCTGGCATTGCGCCGACAACGTTTGCTGCACCATCTTCGTTAAGAGCAACTGCTTGGTTCTCAAGCAACTTAGTCGTTACCGCACGACGATATGGGTCGGTGATCTTTGGAAGATCAGGGTGGTCTAGAACTTCAGCCCACTTTGATTGTAGATGTTCAGAAAGAAACATGGAGTTCTCCTATGAGATTTTTGCTATCGGACTATTTAGCGTTTGACTGATTTGGAAATAGCCTTTACAACCGACTCAACCAACGTGGTTGGTTCGTTGTCTAGACCACTCGCATCAGATTCTTGAAGATTAGAGTTAGACATGCCTCCCTTCGGGAAATAACGTTGCTTGAGAGCAACTACCTTTTCCTCAAAAGATTCGGCATCATCGTACTCAACATCTTCGACTAGCTTTCCAAACTTTTCTGCATCAGTAGCGACCATGTCGCCTGATACACGCTCTACGATCCGATGGCGTTCCAGCGTGCGGTTTTGTTCAGTTAGCTTAACTTTTTCTTCGATTGCAGCGTTCAACTGTGCTTGCAAATCTTCGATTTCTTCGGTTGCCTTTACAAGAGGATCATACTTCTCTTGAGGCACATCGATGTAGTGTTCTGTGAATAGAGTCTTTAGACCATCGATGAACGACTCTGCGATTTCTGAACGTAGACCATCTTCGACTGCGACGGTGTTTACATCCATCCATTGCTCAACAGCGTAGTTCAGATATTCGTTTACGGACTCAAACAACTGTTCATTGCGTGCATCAGCCAATTCATTGACAGTTTCTGCCAATGTGTCAGATGCCGCTTCAATCTCGGTTTCTACGCGAGCCGCCACAGCATCTTCAAAGATGCTAACGACCTTCGCAATAGCGTCCTCAGAAAGACCTGCTTCGGTGAAGACCGCAGCCAGCTCGTCTCTCCATGACTCGTCGGCTTCGTTCTGACCTGGAGTAGGAAGATTGGACGAACCTTGCATGACCGGAGCCATTTCGCCGCCAGACTTGGATGTTGGAAGCGGTAGTGCGCGGCCGGCCTTGGCAGAAGCTGCCTGACCAGGGACGTTGCCGTCACCTTCGCCACTCAAATCTTCCTCGTCCTCATCTTGGACCTTAGAGTTGCCCTGCATCACAGGAGCGCGTTCCCCACCAGATTGAGAATTTGGGTTTGGGAATGCAGCACCTGCATTTGCTGAGGAAGCAACGCCGGCACGTTCAGAACCAAGGTTCTCAACGTCAGCTTGGCCTTGATGGTCGATGACCGAATTGCCTTGCTGAATGACAGGCTCTTGGTAAGGGGCCATTGGCGAAGCGCGTTCCAAAAGCTCTTTGACTTTTTGTTCAATGCTCATTTGTAGTGTCTCCTACGATTCTGTTATGCCGAAACGTCCTACTATTTATAGAATACGGTTTTTTAAGCCTTATACGTCATGCGTTCGATCAGCATTGAAAATGCCTTTACTTTGGCTTCTTCTAGCTGCGAACCAGACCTGGCTTCGCGCATCATACGTCGAGCAGTTTCGGCGTCAACTACCGACCAAATTCCATTTACCATAACCCATTCCTTGCCTTCATACAGACCCTCAACGAATGCGCTCGGTGCCGATGGGTCGGCAACGATATCAACTGTCGCCAACTGAAAGTCATTCTGAACCTCTGAAATACCATCGCGCAATGCCTTGACAGAACCAAGACCTCGCGACGACACCCCAAGCTTCACCCCTTCGTCAATGAAATTCTTGACAATTTGACCGTTTGGGGTGCTTAGAACTTTGGCACGGCCGATCACATCATTGCCGTTCCATTCCAATTTCGTGATAAGGTGAGAGACCTTATCCAGATTGATTTGTGGTCCTTGTGGGTGACCTAGCTCGCCCAAGGCGCGCTTTTCTTTGATCAGCACATCGAATTTGCCCATAGCAGATTCCATGACAGGGCGTGGATAGTTGCGCTTGTTCTTATTCGCAATTCCTGCCTGCATGAAAATGCCTTCGATGAAGTGGGACTTTTGCCCAGTGCCTTCATCAAGTTGGACACATTCGATCTGATCGAAAACTTCGGTAACTAAACGCATGTTTTGTCCTTAATCTAGAACTTTATCTGCCTTAGCGGCAAAGGCCCGGGCTCGCTTATCCGCACCACGACGGGCGGTTGGGGCATTCAAATGATCTACCATTTCACCATGAGCAGAAGCCATATGGTCATGGTATGCAACACGACATGCGTGTTCATGACTAACGAGCATATGCCTCGTTGCGGCTGCCATATGACCTTCGATTGAGTGCCTATCAGAGTCTTTCATTGGTGTGGCCATCGGTTTGTCGATCAACTCATTTGCCTTACCAAAATAATGATATGCATTTTCGCCATGCTTAACGCTCAATGCTTGATGCTTGTCGCATAAATCTGAATGTTTTTGCACCATTCGATCATGATGCTTTGGGTCCTTAATGGCGGCGTGATGGTCCCAATGTGCTTCAACGCCAGGGGCCTTGCCTTCATCAAGATAGAATGGATTTAGGTGTTTGAACATGATTAGTCTCCGTAGCCCGAAACCTTCTTCAACTTTATTTCTTGCTTTGGTTTCTTTTTGGAAGCGCCCCTACCCCAGGCCACGCACGCGCTGAGGCCCTTGCAGCTTCCTGGCCATCTAATTTTTCAACCATTCGAGAATGCTTTGTAAGCATGCCTTGATGAAAAGCCGCGCTCGCCCGATGAGACTTTTGCAATTCTTTTATTGAGTCGTTCAATGGACCGCGGGCAGCCTTATATGGATTATGTAGGTAGTCGTCTAATGCATTTTTTGCGTGATTATGGTACTGCGCGGCTTCAGCGTGCTGATCAGCCTGACTTGCATGGTGATGAAAGCTAGCCACCTTGGCGTGATCTCCCCAAGGATCCCCAAACTTTGGTGCTGCGCTCTTTGCTTCTTCCATGTACCACGGATTAAGGTGTCTGAACATGATCAGCCCTCGTATCCATCGACCTTGCGTAGCTTGAGGAAGCATGAACCACCGCTTCCGCCAAAAGCAACAACAATGTCGAATGAGTTGTTTTGATCTTCGACCATTCCCTTGGCGTTCAGGTCCATTTCACCTGTACCGTAGACAGTAAGAACCGCCTCTGAATTGCGAGTAACAGACATTGAACCAGTGCCGGTCTGTACAGACCACAATAGCTTTTCGATAGTCACCCGCGCACCAGTACCTAGTACAGCAGTGCCTGCTGCGCCCGTGCCACCAGTGCCTACAGGAATAAACGAGACTGCTGGCGCCGCGGTATAGCCCGAACCGTAGCTAGTCATCTGAACAGCCGTCACGGCACCTGTTGATAGAACTGCAACACCTTGGGCGCCCCAGCCAGAGAAGCCAGTAGCAGTTGAGAATACAACTTGTGGCGGTGCCGTGTAACCAGTACCAGTAGTGCCCATTGTTACGGAAACGACACCAGATGCGATTGTCTCTGAACCTAGCTTTAAGTCCGTAGCAACAGAAATTGTTGCCGAGTCGGCCGACGCAGACGTAATCTTTACGTTTGCATCATTGTGCGTCAGCTTGAGAATCTTCTTGGTAGCAGCCATTTGTTACTCCTTATTCAGCCTCTACAGAACCATTCTCAGCGGAAGGTACGTCTGTTTCGGCGTCGGTTTCTTGCGAACCATACACAGCAGCAGCCACCTCTTGGCGGCGTGCATCTAGGGCAGCAGTAAGCTTGTCACCCATAATGTCGTTGAAAACGTCTCCTGCACCAATCATGTTCTTTGTGGCAATGCTGGCAACCAAATCACGGATACTTTGCAAGTCCATAGTCATTTCCTTTATGATAGATCAGAGTGAAACTTACCCTTCATGCTCATGTGCATCTTAGTTGCACCGCGCATGACTCGGGTAGAATTGGCTGTCTTGCTGATACGTGGATCTGGCTTGTCCTTGTCCACATCTGAAATTGAATGGTACATCTTGCGTCCCTTTGAGTCCTGGGACAAGATGCTCGCATTGCTGTATCGGCGACCATCATCAGGCATCTGACGATGTAGATCGGACTTGTAATCTGTACCAAGGATTTTGTGGCCTTGTGCCTTCAGGTCAGCTATGTGTTTCTTCGCAGCATCGACGGGCTTCTCTGCATGAGTCCACACATTGTATGCTTCTGTGACAAATTGCTTTAGTGAAATCATCTTAGCCCCCTTGTTGCATGTTCTGTTGCGGCTGCGGCTGTCCCATTTCACCTGTATCCTGCATTCCAGGAGACATTGGAGGACCAATTGCACCACCAGCCTGATTGACCATTGCCTGCTGCTCTTCTCCCATTTGTTGGTCCATCTCTTCCAAATCCTCGTCGCTTTGACGTAGAATGTGACGACGTACCCATTCCTTCGAATAGTACATCCCAACAAACGGCTGCATCTGTGTTACCAATTCAATTCGTTGACGCTCAACTTCCAAATCAGTGATTTCGCTATAGAAAATGTCCTGTACGAAATCGAAGCGAATCTTCTCCTTGATTTCCTTCCAGTCATCTTCCGACAGAATCCTCTTTGTGACTAGCTGAGTTTTCAGCAGATCATAGAACAACTCACCGAACCTGTTACGCAGACGATCAATGAATTTTGAGAACTTGATTTCGTCACGCGAGATTTCTTGGCCGCGGGCGAAGTTGAATGGTTGATCAGGCAATAGACGAGAAAGTGGTACATTCAACGACTGGTAAAGCTTCTTTTGGAAATACTGAATGTCATCAATCTGACTTAGATTGTCGCCACCCTTCAGGGTGTCAATTTCAGTTCCACGACCACCTTCTCTACGAGGTAGCCAGAAGTCTTCCAGCATCGAAAGGTACTTTTTGTCGTCACGAATTTCACCTGTCTGTGCATCGTAAACCATCTTGTTACGATACTTGTTCATGATATCCTTCATGTATTGCTCTGCCTTGATCTTAGGCAGATTACCAATATCAATGTAGAATACCCTACGCTCTGGTGCTCTTGCGAGTCTATAGATCACCAGACTATCTTCGACCATTCGCAGCTGGTTCACTGGCTTGATGGCCTTGTGTAGATATGACATGACGATGTTCTTGTCAATGTCCACATAGCCACTCGGCACGAACGTAATAGCTTCAGGCGCAATTTTCAGCCCTTGTGCTGTCAACGTTCCTGCCTGACCAGGAGCAGATGCGACTAGCCCCTTTTCGTTAAAGATGTAGTATTCCTTTACATCTGTAACGATTTCTGTATTCGTTTGAGGCTGTCTCGTTTTCTTGACTTCTCGGATCTTCTTGATCTTACGTGGGTCAATGAAACGAACCTCCTTTATACCCTCAGTTGGCTTAGTCGAATCCACAATCTTGTGGTAGTACAATCGACCATCAACATACCAACGACGGTAAATCTCATGGGCACGCAGCGAGAAGTTGAGTAGTTTCAATACCCCTTCAAACTCCTGCGTGATCATTCCACGGATGTTGTCAGAAAGGACTTCTTTCAAGTCCTCCATGTTCAGCTTGACAATCACCCCTTCCTTATCCTTCACGATGCTCTCGTTCACGATATCTTCGATTGCATTGTCTACGTCTGCATACATTGCAATTTCACGATACTTACGGATAAGGTCCGACTCATTCTTGATATTGCCCTCAACATCAAGATAGGTGCCAAAATATCCACCAGCGTTGACGATTGCGCTACCGTCGTCCGCCTCTGGTGGAACAAACGAAGGAATGTCTGTTATGGTATCAGACGCCTTCTTGTTCCTCTTGATATCAAAGCCAAAAATGCTAAAGTCAAGTGCCATATTGTATCCAAGGGAAGGGTTGGAGGATCTGGTCCTCCAACCCTAGTTCAATTAACCAGTCGTGTTGCTGGTCCAGAATTGGTACACGAACGTAACTTGGAACTGCTCAATTACGTTGTTCGCGTCATAGGCTAAGTCGATTGCGCTGATCTGTGTAGGCATCAGCCCTTCGAACGTATAGCTCTTGATACGCTCACCAGAACGTGCCAGTTGGTGCACCAAAGCACGCGACTGATAGTCCGATGGGTTAGTCAAGCCGACGTTTGTCAGGTTGTTGTTGATCGCTTGTTGCCATTGTTCCATAGCATTGCGAATCAGGAAGTCGGTATCATTCAGAACCGTAACTGCCCATGGTTCAAATGTACGTTCACCTGCTGTATACACAACACGACCACGGAACGGTGCTGGGGCAACGTCAAGAACAGACGATGGCAGCGAAGCTGCCATCACCATGAACTGAGACTTTTGACCAGCAAGCGAGCCTAGTGTTACGAATGTTGGAAACGTAAGCTCAACTTCAAATTGGTTTGGGCGGGCGCCTCCACCAATCAGTTGGGACTTAAACTCTGAAATTGTCTTTGCAGCCATCTATTTCTCCTTAGCTATCTCAAAGATTAGGCGCCAACTTCGCTGAACGAAACACCAGTCTTGGTGGCGATGAAGTTCAGGGTGATGAAGTTGATCGAACGAGCTGGCTTCAAGTAGATATCAGCGATGAACTCATTGCGGTCGATGACCTCACCTGTGTTGTTTGTTTCGTCGCAAACAACCTTGAAGTCAATAAGACCCCGACGACCTTGAACGTCACGCAAGAATGGCTCGACCATGTTGCGGAACATTGCACGGGTAAACTCGTCGTTGAATTCGAACAGTTGATACTTGGCAGCCTTGGCGATTGCCTTTTCAAGGATGATGAACAGACGACGCACGTTGATACGGTCAAATGCGCTTGGCTTCGCTTGAAGTGTCTTGTCGCCAAACAACACAGTACCGTCACCAGGGAACGTAGTAACTGGGTTCACACCGTTGATGTATAGCTTGTCACGCTCTGCCTTGTTAGGCGAGAATGCAAGCTTCACAACGTTCTTGATGCGACCGCGGTTGAAACCACCTGGAGAGAACCATGGGTCGGCGATCATATCTGTACGAGCGCACAGACCAGCCATGTCACCGTTCAATGGGATCCAACGAAATACGTCGTTGTACTTGTCATATTGATACTTCCAGCCGCTGTCCATTACTGCGTAGGACGAAGAGCCTAGCGCGTTGCGCGAGAGAACGATATCGTCAGCTTCGACGCCTACGTTACCCTTAACGTCTGTCAACAGGGGCGACACGAACACGACGCAGTCCTTACGAACTTCGGCAATGTTGTCGATGACATACTGAGCCAGAACCATTGACGCACCACCAGTTGGCAACAGCGAAATGTCATACAAGTCGTCATTGACAAAGATATCCCAACCTAGTTCGCGGTCAGCATCTACCACACCATCTTCGTCTGACACACCGCCAATTAGGGTGTATGCAACACCTTCATCAGCCGCTGTTGGGTTGAGATTCATAAACTTGGCTGTTGGTGTAACGGCAGTCAATAGCGAACCTGGAGAAAGCGTGTTGTTCACGCTAGGCTGTGGGTTAGACAGCACAACAGTAAACGTTGCGCCTGTACCAGTAGCCACCGTAACAACAGGGGCCGATGTGTAGCCAGAACCTGGGTTTGTGATGATTGCGGCACCAAGAGTAACCAAGCCACCACCATCGATCACAATCGTACCAGCCGCACCAGAACCGCCACCACCAGTAAAGATCAGAGCCTGTGTACCAGGCGTGTAACCTGTACCTGCACCAGTTGCCGTTACGCTAACGATTTCCGAAGTAGTTACTTCGTGATCAGTCCACCAGATGTACTTGGATTCGTTGTTGACAACGTTCTTGTAGTAGTTCGAAGTGCCATCTGCACGCTTTGCGTCAGAAGCCTTAGAAATGTTCGGGAATGTCTCAAGAATCGTGCCCTTTGTACCAGACCATAGACCTTCAGAGTCGATGACCATGATATGCATTTCATCGTTGGCATCGGAAACACCAGTACGATCTTCAGCATATTTCGTGGTACCTGGGCGCAGGAATACATCCTTGACGAAATTGGTGTCGGAGTATTCTACGAGGTCGTAGGCATTTTGCGAAGCCATGGAGTCGACCATGACCACCTTCAGCGAATTGCCCTTGACACCAGGATACTTCGCAGCCCAAGGACCAACAGCAAGCTGGCCATCAGCAGCAGTATCTTCGTAGTCAATTTCGTTTTCGATCAGAACAGCAGTTCCCGAAGCCACGGCATTCACAGCGAGCGAGCCGGCAACGCGGACGATCTGCAAGTTATTACCGTATGCAAGGAAGTTAAGTGCTGTGTAGAAATCGACAAAGGTATCCGCGTTTGGTCGACCGAACGTTGAGGTCAGAGTATCCTCTGACGACACAAGACGGACTTCCTTTACAGGGCCCCATTCAAAGGCACCTACGAATGCACCTGCTGTCGTGGCAACTGCTGGAACGATACCGGTAAAGTCTTTTTCGACAACCAGTACGCCTGGGCTAACTTGAAAGGCCATGGATTTTCTCCTATTGTATTACCCTGCTTGGGACCTGAATAGTGTGATTAGAAAGCCGGGTCGCGGTTCTTCACTTTCGTCAAAGTATTTATCATTCACCGTTTTTCTAAACGGCAAATCTAGCTTCGCGCCAACCACAAAGAATCGTCGTCTTCCGCGACTAACCACTGATCACGACCGTATCCCATGGGGAGTTTTTGATCGTTTACCCCATCAGACACGATCCCAAACGGGGTTATGTTTTGCTCTAGCTCTTGCATCTGTCTTTCGTAAAGAGAAGTCCTCAGGACTGTGTTCGTCAGATTCTTGAAGTAGTCCTGATTGACCATCCAGGCAAATAGGACTAATGACATTGCCAGGTCGTCGTTACAACCCTCTTCGGCAGCATATGTGTCTTTGTCTAAAACAAACGTTGATAGCTCACCGATCACATCAATGTCATTGATCAAAAGCTTGTGATTTTCGACTAGGTTTTTCAAGAGGGTGCAACCCAGACGCTTGACTTGCTTGGACGTTTTCACGCCCTTCTGTAAGGTCACCCCTTGTCTACCAAAGCCGTTTCCAACGACCTGACCATTCTTTGCGTCCTTGGCGACCCAAACTATGTTGTCATACTCCAGATCGTTATGCAGAATGTCAGCCACCTGCTGACCGTTGTCGTTGATTTCTACTAGAACGTGCGCGTTGTTGTATGCCTTCCCTGTGTTGAAAACGACCGAAGGATACAGTAAAGGAGAAACGTCGTTGTCGCGATATTTAGCTACCGAGCGATATGGCATTTCCGTAATGTCGATCACCACAAATGCAGAGTAGTCCAGCCCGATACCGCGCGAAGTATCGCAGACAATGGTGTAGATGTGCCCAGGCTGTGGAACTTCTATAATGTCCAGATGATCCTTTTCGTGGATCGGACGTTCGAAAGCCATCGCCCGAAGGACATTCGGATCGATGAGCGTGTCCATAGAACCAAGGAACTGACACTCAAATTCTTGCTGGAATTGGCGCAGCGATGTGTTCTCAATCGTCTGCTTCTTCCATGCTTCGTCGCGACCAGGAACATCCCACCAGTTGATTTCGATTGGGACGTAGCTGTTGCGGGCGCCCTGCTTGTCAGTCGCATCCATCCACATCTTGTAGAACAGATTGCCCATACCGTTCGGGGTCGAAACGATGATGACCTTAGACGACTTACCAGACGAAATCGTTGGGTACACAGAGTTGAAAAACTGCTCTTGCATGTTTGGCTGGACGAACGCGAATTCGTCTAGCAGAATTGCGTTGTACGATCCACCACGCGCCGCACTTGACGACGTTGCGGTAGCAACAATCTTGGACCCGTTCTCTAGCTCAATTGAACCCTTGTTCCACGACAGAATGCCTTGCTGGATCCAGATAGGCAAATACTCATAGGCAAACTTGATCTTCTCAAGCAGGGCTCTCGCCAAGTCGCCACGGTTGGCGAGAATGGCAATACTCTGCTGACCACGAAACAAGATCATCCAAAGAAAGTAGCCCACAACTGTGGTCGATTTGCCTGTCTGACGAGGAAGCTTGCAGATGGTGAAACGGTTCGCGTCGAATGTCTCGACCATGTTTGCCTGAAACGGCCACATTTCGAACGGCACTAGACCCTCATCGATGTTGACGATTCGCATGTACGTTCTAAGGAAGTACACGGGATCTGTGGAGCACTTTAGGTACTCCTTCACCTGATCAGAGGTGAACTGTACTTCTACGTTAGCAGCCTTTAGCTTCGGGTTGCCAAGATAGTGCGTGGGCCCACGCTTCTTCTTTTTCTTTGATGGCAGGCTGACTGCTTGCGTGGTCATTGGTCGATGACTTTGTTTTCGGCTCTTTTTGCCCTGATAAGCGCCTGTAGCTCGTTCGTAGAGCCAACAAAGATGGCGTTGTCAATGTGAGTGTCACCGCCAGATTCTGGGGCCTCACCAGTGACTTCTTGTCTTTGCTTATGAACCGCTAGCAATTCCTTTGCCGACTCGCCGACCGTCTTGATCATCTGACCCAAGACTTCGTAGGCTCTAGGATGCTCAGAGGTCTTTGCCAGATTCATGATGCCGTCAAGGGCCTCCGACGATTTGGTGACCAAATCGCGAATAGTAGCGCGTGCAAGCTCGTAGTCGTCCTGCACCTCGTCGCCTGATGACGGCTGTTCGATGACTGCTGGTAGCTGAGGTTCTTGCGGTACAACTTCTATCGGTAGCGGCTTGTTGATGATGTGGCTCACATCGTCATCGATCATATCTTTTCCCATGTCTCAATAATAGTGAACTCATCCGTCGGCTCTGCGTCAATAGGATCAACTGTTGCAGTGTATCTTTCGTTGTCGCCTTCAACAACGTAGCCAGGCATGTTCGGGTAGACTGTCGCGATGGCCTTCTTGATGACGCCACTAGTGTAGACAGGACCGTACATATTGACTTTTGCCGTGAAGTCTAGTGTCCAAACGATAGACGTTCTTTCTTCGTAGTTGCCTTCAAACACATCATCGTATGAAACTCCATTTAGCGTGATAGGCAAATGATGCTTCATATTCATTGTTGGAATGTCATTCACGGTCACGACGTACTCTGGATTGAAGAATGGTAGAATTTGCTCAAGAATCTGCAATCCATCGTCTTGGTTCTTGACTAGAATGTGAAGCTGAAAGTGTATGTTCCACGGCGCAGGGTTGTACTGCGAATTCATCGATGTTGTGGTAGTAACATGCTTCATCCTAGCAGTAGGTGCCACCTTTCTCGCCCCATCGTAGCCAATGTTGACGATTTCGAAGCCCAGTCTAGGAACAGACATTTCAACTTTTCCAGCAGTAGACAAGTTGGGTTGCTGACGAATACGCATCAGGAACTTTTGCTTTGGACCATATGACAGAGGCACTTTCAAGGTCTGCGCCACTGCCTCGACTGAATCCCTGCGCTCAATGTAGATATTGTTGAACAGGGTGCCGAATGCGACGACCGTCTTTCGGATCGTGCTGTGGTAGAAAATGTTGTTGTCAATCATAGCCTTACGTCACCAAACGGATTGACTTCGGACCAATCAAGGAACTCGTCGTCCGCCGTTGCAATGTTGTCGTTGTCTGTGTTGGCAAGTTGACCACCAATATCAAACTCTGCAAAGACAAGAGGATCACCAACTTCGGTAATCAGAGGATCGCCATTCTCTGCAAGGACGTTATATGGAAGAACCTCTTGACTAAAGACTACTGGAATCTCGTCAATCGCGCCGATGCCTGTGCTAAAGTTCTCTGAGCTGTACATGAACAATTCACAGTTCATTTCCCAGACATACAACTTGCCTACCTGATAGAATGGGTTTTCGTGTTCTGTGAATTTGATTTCGAATAGGCTATTCGATGCAGGCAGGTAGATCAGATCGCCTTCAGAAGGACGTTCTGGCAGAATACCCAGGCCGCGCTTTGCCAAAGCCTGATCGTATCGCGCCCGCGCACATACGAAGGTTGCTCGGTCGCGAATTTCAATCCCGAAGTTACGCACAAACTCGCCGTCACCACCATACCCATTGACGTTCTTAAGGTACATTTCAAGTGGGACAGCATATTCGAATTTCGACAGGACGTCCTCACCAAATAGATCGTCCTCTTTGACAAGCTTGCGAGGCATATAGTATACGTCGAATCCATAAATCTTCAGGGATTCGATGATAATGTCCTCTAACACCCGTTGCTCGCTGGTGCGACCTCCAGGAATGCCCGACTGAAAGTAGACGTTAGTTGCCATTAGCCAACCATGAAGTCTACTGGCAATTGATGACTATTCACCATGCGCGCCTTGATTTCCTCAAGCTCAGACATGGCTTCATCATAAATCTTTTGACCGTTTAGCGTGACACCACCAGGTAGCTGCATCCCCTCAAACTTCTTGAGGTTGTTACCCCATTGACGCTTCACAAGAGCGATGTAGAACTCTTTTAGGATACGGTCGTTGTAGACCTCGACCCATGTTTCAGGATCTAGAATGGCCCATGCCTCGACAACCAGCCAAGTTCCGATGTTCATCTTGCCTGTCCAGTCTGCATTCAGATACAGACGATTCTGATGGCGATTGAATTGAAACGTGGTGTCAGGCTTCAAGAAGTGGTTGATCATTGCCAGGTGTGACTGTACTTGCGTGTAGTAGAGCATGTTGACGTTCGTCAAGGAGAACATATCGTTCAACATGATCTGGTAACGAACATCAAACATATTCCAATCGCCTGTGTTTTCAAAGCTGATCGGAAGAATTCGGTTCACACCGATGATAGCATCGGTGACTGGAATGGACCGTTGTTCAACGTCCCCGACAGTCACAACTGCGGTGGCTGGGCTGCCCGTGGCCGCAACGGTAGCGGTCTGTGCGCTCTGGCTACCAGTCAAGACTTCGTTGGGTAGTAAGGTACCACCCAACGTTCGGGTGATTAGCTTTGTTGTTCCACCAACTGCCGCAAGAATGAATGCCGTGCCAGAAGTACCAGCAGTTACGGTCTCGCCAACGACGAAAAGGGACGCATCACCTGATCCGAGCGTGACTTCGCTCCCAGTTACCTGGTGCTTTAGATAGACCTTTTCGACACCATCAGAGTGGTAGTCGCGGAACCACTCTAGAGCCTCGTCTAAGCGGTCGTTGCATTGATCTTCGGAAACGTTGATTTCGACAACGTCCTCACCCAATGCTCGCAATGCATAATCGATTAGGGCTGCTCTGGAAGCAATAGCCATAAGAACCTCGTTTAGTTATCGGCCCCGTGCGAGGCTCTTATGCTATTTATGCCTTTATGCTACTGGGTTTTTGCCCTCTACTAGCAAAGCAAACGGAGCATAGACAGGGATTCTGAATTTCTTGTGCGCCGCCTTTTTCATGGTGACGACTTCTTCAGACGAAATCTCGACAGTGCTCGGCCCGTCTTTCTTGTTCAGGGCCTGCTCAATCCTGACGGCTAGATTCCAACGCTCTAGCTTTTGGGTTTCAGACATGCTAGAATCGTCGTCCGCTTGATGTAGCAGAGCCTCAATTGCAATAGCACCAATCGTAGCGGGACCAAAGATAGGATTGCCAGCCTCGTCCTGATTTACAGGGATCTGCAACATTTCACCGTTTACAGCAACCAACGTTTTTCTAACATCTAACAGCATCTTCATCTCCTTATGATAAAGTGGCATATCACCACAGTCTAGTTACTTATGTGACTTCAAACGATCTACTTCCTCGCTCAGTTCCTTCACAGCCGAAACCAAGAACGGAATCAATGCTGTGTCGGACATACCCAGAAACTCTTCCATGATAGGCAGCGATTCGTCTGGAGTTTCAACTTCCGTACTCCTGTCCTGGATATGTGGATTTGTTCGGATCATGTTCTTCTTGATGATCGAATTCACCGCCGCCTTATTCTTACTCCGGAAAACACTCTCTACCTCCTGGGCCAAGAAACCAACGCACTCTTCCTTTTCGAATTTATGAACTGGGTGTTCCTTCCAGAAGAAGGATACTGGATTCAGTTCCTTGATAACAGACAATCCGTCTGTGATCGACGTTACCCGTTCCTTGTATCGCGCATCAGAAGTGGCGATAGTCGCGTTGGTGGCATAAATTTGTGAATTGACCTGAAGCCTATAGGCCCCATTGCTTGTTGTGTAACCAATCAACAAATAGCCTTCGGGGCTAATACGCATAGCCTCGGCTCTAGTGGCAGAGTTGTCTGGAGTTACATCAAATGCAATATAGGTCGGATGGTCGGTAGAAGCACAAGTCGCGTGTGCCGCCAACGTAATAGCGGCCGTATTGGCGTATGCCGAACCATCCCACGTGCGACACATGATCGCAAACTGACGACCAGCGACCGATGCCGTAGGAGAGGCGCGCGTGCCGGCATGAGTTGACCCCATGAATAAGTTAGACGTTACTGAACCATATCCCAGAAGATGCACTCCATATTTGCTGCTTGATTCCGAAATAATAGTGTAATGCCCGGTTGATTCTGTTGTAGAACCAACAGTTACCTGGCACATATAGTCCCTCGCAAAAGAATACCCCCAATTGCTTGCAAAAGCGGAACCTGAAGTACCAGACGCATCATAGTATAAGTCTATCACCTCACCCAAATAGATCATAGCCGCGGCGGCAGTTGATATACACTTGTATCCTGCATTATAGTATACGTTCTTTGCTAGAATCAAATCACCACGTGCTGTAACTAAACTGGCACTAGGCATAACAAAATGGCTATAGGAAGCCGTAGATGGAATGGTAGCATTACCTATTGCCCAATTTGTCAAGCCTTCGTGGACGATGCGGTAAGAGACCGCGCCCAGCGACCAGCCACCGACACGCAATTCGCTGGCAACCAAACCAAAGTTTACGGCGTATGCGCCAGCATTGTGAAATGTTACCCCGGCAAATTGGTCGGCATCTGCGGTACCAGTATTATAGAGTTGAACAGCCCCTGCACCACCAATAGTAGTAATGACGGCCCAATCGCCATTAAATGTGCCTTGAGCATATGATGTAATGACTCCCTGAACCGTAAGAGCCTCGACGGCATGCGTAAGTTGAAATCTACTGCTGCCATTGAAGTAGATAGCGGCGGTCGAGCCGCTATTGAAATACACATAACCAGCGTAGGTGTATAGATTTGTGTTGGCTATGATTGTAGAGGATGAATAGATTACTCCAGTGACCTCTAATGGATAGGTCGCCGCAGTTAAT
>Ga0209392_1000061_pt1 | contig 20752 bp, 18 predicted proteins | sample PPLLak3cmMay2015_FD_187252 | JGI IMG/M metagenome (GOLD analysis project Ga0209392, IMG submission 187252) | Freshwater sediment microbial communities from Prairie Pothole Lake near Jamestown, North Dakota, USA - PPLs Lake P7 Core (1) Depth... | ecosystem: Environmental > Aquatic > Freshwater >...
CACGAACCGCGGCCTGCAGTTCCTGGACCTCATCCAGGAAGGCAACATCGGCCTGATGAAGGCGGTGGACAAGTTCGAGTACCGCCGCGGCTACAAGTTCTCGACCTACGCCACTTGGTGGATCCGCCAGGCCATCACACGCTCGATCGCCGACCAGGCGCGCACCATCCGCATCCCGGTGCACATGATCGAGACCATCAACAAGCTGAACCGCATCTCGCGGCAGATGCTGCAGGAGATGGGCCGCGAGCCGACGCCCGAGGAGCTCGCGGTGCGCATGGAGATGCCCGAGGACAAGGTGCGCAAGGTCCTCAAGATCGCCAAGGAGCCGATCTCCATGGAGACGCCCATCGGCGACGACGAGGACTCGCACCTCGGGGATTTCATCGAGGACACCTCGGTCGAGTCGCCGATCGAGTCGGCGACCACCGAGTCGCTGCGGGAGACCACGCACTCGGTGCTCGCGGGCCTCACGCCGCGCGAGGCCAAGGTGCTGCGCATGCGCTTCGGCATCGACATGACCACGGACCACACGCTCGAGGAAGTCGGCAAGCAGTTCGACGTCACCCGCGAGCGGATCCGCCAGATCGAGGCCAAGGCGCTGCGCAAGCTCCGCCACCCGAGCCGCAGCGAGCAGCTCCGGAGCTTCCTCGAGGATTGAGCCGGAGCGGTTCATAGGCGAGCGGACGCTCGCCCGCGAAGACGGCGCCGACGAAAAAGCCCGCGACAGCTTGCCTGTCGCGGGCTTTTTTCTGTGCTTCCGGAGCGCCACCCAAGCCGCGGATGCACCGCGGCCGGAGGTCCGGATCAGGGCCGCTGCCAGCCCCTCGCCATTCGGACCTGTAAAGTTTACCGACGCCGGCGGACTACACCGAGCAGCGCGAGGCCGAGCAGCGCGAGCGAACCCGGCTCCGGCACCCCGGTGGTGGACCAGAAGTAGAGGGTCGTGCCGGTCTCGTCGTCCATCTGCGAGAGGTAGAACGGCACCCGCGGCTGATCGAGGCTGGTGAAGAAGGTCACCTGCGTATGGCGGTAGACCCCGTTGTCGAACGTACGAACGAGCGCCATGGCCACGTCCTCGAGCACGCCCTCGATGCCGTTCGAGTTGCCGAGGAATCCACCCTGGAAATTGCTGTAGATGTTGCCGAACACGAAGCCCGGCTCGTCGATCTCCCAGCTCTCGCCGGCGTCGGGCGTTCCGTTGGCTGCGCCGAGCTCGTCGAATAACAGCTCTCCGATCTCGTAGTCAAAATAGCCGAGCACGAAGTGCGAACCCTTGCCCTTCACGATGACGCTCACCGACCCCAAGCCGGAGGAATCGAGCGCGTACTTGACGTTGGCGGGCGTCGGCTGGTCGCCGTCCTTGTTCACGCCGACCTCGAAGAGATTGATCGAGACCGCGTTGGCAGACGATGCAAAGAGCAGCGACGCAGCGGCGGCAAGAAGGGCTTTTTTCGCGTTTGAACTCCCGCGTTCAGTTATTCGGGTTGCAGCCAAATGGTGGGCCCGCTGGGATTCGAACCCAGGACCAAGGGATTATGAGTCCCCTGCACTGACCGCTGTGCTACAGGCCCGGCAGGCCCGCGCGATTCTACTCACTCCGCCGGCTCCATGCGCAGCAGCCGCCCCTTCGCCTCGTCGGTCAGCAGGTAAATGAACCCGTCCGGGCCCTGCTTCACGTCGCGCACGCGCTGCTTCACGACGCCCTCGAGCAGCCTTTCCTCGCTGACGACGCGGTCGCCGTCCATCTCCAGCCGCGCGACCTGCTTGCTCACGAGGCCGCCCACGAACGCACTGCCGCGCCACTTCGGAAAGCGGTCGCCGCTGTAGAACATGAGCCCGCTGGTCGCGATGGACGGTACCCAGTGGTGCACGGGTGGCTCGATGCCGGATGCCGTGGGCGAGTCGCTGATCTTCCCGCCGGAGTACTCGATGCCGTAGCTGACCGTGGGCCAGCCGTAGTTGCGGCCGGCCAGCGTGCGGTTGAGCTCGTCGCCGCCGCGCGGGCCGTGCTCATGGGTCCACAGCTCGCCCGTCCTCGGGTGCAGCGCCGCGCCCTGCACGTTGCGGTGCCCGTAGGACCAGATCTCCGGCAGCGCGCCGGCACGATTCGCGAACGGGTTGTCGGCCGGTACCTTGCCGTCGCGCTCGATGCGTACGACCTTGCCGAGGTGCGAGTCGAGCGTCTGCGCCCGCGCCCGCTCCGTGAAGCGATCACCGAGCGTCACGAACAGCCGCCCGTCGCGCGCGAATACCAGCCGTGAGCCGAAGTGGTGGCCGCCCTTCACCGTCGGCTGTTGTCGGAAGATGACCTCCACGTCGGCGAGCCCGCCCTCGGTGAGCCGGCCGCGCGCCACGGCGGTGCCATTGCCGCCGTCGCGAGGCTCCGTGTACGACAGGTACACGAGACGGTTGGACGCGAAGTCGGGGTCGAGCGCCACGTCGAGCAGGCCGCCCTGGTTGACGGCCTGGACGGCCGGCACGCCGGCGAGCGGCTCCCCCACCTTGCCGTCGGCCGCCACGATGCGCAGTCGGCCCGGACGCTCCGTGACGAGCGCCCGACCGTCGGGCAGGAACGCGATGCCCCAGGGATGCTCGAGTCCCTCGGCGACGGTGACGAGCCGGACGGGTCCCTGCCCGGTCCGGGCGATGGGCGAATCGGCCTGAACGAGGATCGGCGCGGTGAGCGCCAGCACGGAGGCGAGGAACGTTGCAGCGCGATGCATTTTCGGAAGCTCCGGAAAGTGCGAACCGTAATCTTCGCACGTACGCCGGCCCCGGAGTCGTTTGCGGAGCAACGCGCTCTTATCACCGTCGGCGCGTTCGTCGCGCCGCGGGTGTGGCCCTGCTGAACCCCGTCGCTGGTCAGGCCGCGATCGAGTTCAACTCCGCCCAACCCGTCCAGATGATCTGGATGCCGATGCACAGCAGGATGAACGCCATCAGCCGGATCATCACCAGCGTGCCGACCTTGCCGAGCCGTGCAAGCACGACGACCGAGTTCTTGAAGATCAGGTAGAGCACCAGCGACACCAGCGCCGCGCCGCACACAGCGACCAGTACGCCGAGCGCGTACATGGCGGGGTTACGGGGAATCTGCGCGCCGAGGGCGATCGAGGCGGCGATCGTGCCCGGCCCCGTCGTGAGCGGGAACGTGATCGGGAAGAAACTGCGCTGGACGATCTCGGCATCCGACAGCGTCGTCGCCTCCTCTGCCGCCACCGCGTGCACGTCGTCGTCCTCGGTGTGGTGCAGCATGTGCCAGGCGGTGGCCGCCACGAGCAGTCCGCCACCGATGCGCACGACCGGCAGCGAGATCCCGAACAGCGCCAGCACGTAGGTGCCGATCAGCATCGAGGCGACGAGCACGAACCAGGCGTTGATCGCGACCTGCCGCGCCAGTCGCTTCGCGATACCGCGGTTCGAGCCCACGGTCGCCGCGAACACGGGCGCGCTGCTGAGCGGGTTGATGATCGGGAGCAACGTGACCGGGACGAGGACGAGCCCCTGCAGGAACAGGCTGACGTACGAATTCATCCGACCCCCGCCAGCGCGGCGCGCTTGCCGGGCGCGATTGTATGCGATCCGGGTAAAAGGAAAGGCGGGGTTGCCCCCGCCTTTGAATTCATCGCCCCCTCGCAGGGGCCATATTCTTGTCGTTGTCCGGGGTCAGTCGTCGAGGTGCTCGCAGCGACCGAACCGCGCGCCGGCGGCGATCTTCGCCCGCAGGCCGTTCGGGAAGCCGGTCTGGATCGAGTTGCCGCGTTCGCAGACGAACACCTGGCTCATGTTCACGATCCACGAGAACGAGGCCCCGACCATGCCGCCGACGACCTCGCGTCCGGTGCCGCTGATCGAGATCGGATTCGAGAAAGGCACGCTGGCCGCTTCGACGACGCCCTGCTTGCGGAAGAACCCGTCCCAGGTCATCCAGCCGATCCCCTCGATCCACAGCGCGCCGACGAAGCCCGTGAAGAACGAGCCGGTGCGGCCGACCAGGATCGAGCCGTCGTCGCTCATGTCGAAGATCTCCACCGGCGGCGTGCCGACCAGGGCCTCGATCTCCTCCCCGGTCATGAACTCGCACTGGTCGCCACCGAACCAGCTCACGTAAGGCACGTCCTTGCACCACTGGAGCGAGCCGATCGGGGTCAGTCCTCGCGTGTGATCCCAGAAGGCCACGCCTTTGCCCTGGTAGGTCTCGGTGTCATAAAGGCTCAGCGCGACGCGGCGCCCGTCGAAGCTGACGGCGTAGGCGGGCTCGGCGCCATAGCGCTCCGTGAGGTTGATCGCCTTGCCTTCCTTGACCCAGGCGAAGGCATACTGGAAGTTCGACGTGCCGAGGACGACCTCGCCGTTGCCCGAGATCGCGTGGGCGCGGATCCAGGGCAGTTCGTCGACGGGCAGGTTTGAAGTGTCCAGCTCACGAATGCCGCGCTTTGCGTCCCAGATGAACGGCACGATCTCGCCGAGGTTCGGCTCCTCACAGGAGCCGTTGCCGTTGCGGTCCACGTAGGCGGTCCCCACGGCCGTGCGACCTGCGTCGTCCACGGCCCAGCCGTAGGTGCTCGCCGTTCCGTACTCGCTGCTCCCGCCGCAGGTGTCGCCGTTCTTCTTCAGGTCACCGAGCGACACGACCGCGCCGTTCGAGGAGCGCAGCGCCGCCTGGCTGATGCCGTTGCCGTTCGCGTCGGCCTGCACGGTCATCCACTGGCCGTTGCGCGTCATGGCAGAATTGTTCGCCACCAGTTCGGGCGGCAGCACGTCGAATCCCTGGCTCAGGTTCCAGATGAACGGCGTGCCCTGCGACAGACCCGAGGCGCTGCGACCGTTCTTCGCGAGGTCCATCAGGTAGGCGGCCACGACCGGCGTGAACTGCACGCCCTGCTGGTAGCCGTTGAAGGTGATGTCGGCCTTCTTCGCCACGCCGGCCTCGGCGCGGATCTTCGTGATGTTGCAGGGCCGGTCGGTCGCCGGGTCACTGCCCTCGGCGGCATCCCAGTACTCCGCCTGCGAGATCAGCATGGTCGGCTGCGTCGGGTAGCCGCCGGCAACGATCTGCTCGATGTACACGACGTACTCCGCCCCTGGCGTGAGGTTGCGGATCGTGTAGCGCCCGTCCGGACCCAGCAGGCCCTGCGTCTGGTCGCCGGTCATGGCCGAGACGGCGTCGTGCAACGGGTTGGCAACGTTGCGCGCGATGACGTTGATGCCGGCGTAGGGCGTGCGGCCGTCCTTCAGGCGCAGCGTGCCGGTGATCGATCCGCGGCCCGTGAGATACGCCTTGGTCGGATAGAGGTTCGAGATCGCCGCGACGTCGTCCGCGTGCGTGATGGTGCTCTGCGCCTGGGCGGCGAGTCCCGAGTTGTCGATGAAAGGGTACATCGTCTCGATGATGCCCGGGTCCGCCCGGTTGACGCTCTCGTCGTACCAGTTCCACGCGTACACCGGGTCGACGCAGCCCGGCACGCCGGGATACCGCTGGTAGCCGTCGATGGGATAGCTCGAGTACACCATCGGTCCGTTCACCTGCGAGTGCGACAGGTTGATGGCGTGCCCGAACTCGTGCGTGAACACGCCGGCGACGAAGTCGCCGTTGACGTCTGTGTCATAGACCAGCCAGCCGTTCAACAGCGCGGTCGCCTCGGTGATCTTCCCGTTCGCGTCGGCGATCTCAGGGAACGCGATGCCGAGCACCGCGTAGCGCGACACGCCGAAGTACTCCTCGAGGATCGAGCCGTCGGTGTCGTACAGCACCCAGAGGCCGTAGCCGTTCTCGACGCCATAAAACTTGTTCGCGTTGGCGCCCGTCACGTCGGCGATGCCGGTCTTGCCGGCGATCGTGCCCTTTACGGTCGCCTCGAGCGTCGCCGTCCCGACCTTGCTCCACTGGTCGAGCGCGAACTGCGTGATCTCGTTCGCGCGCGCGATGGTGATGAACGGCGTGACGCCGTCGTAGCCGTACGTGAAGGCGCCGCCGCCGTCAGTCCAGGCGGGAATCGGACCCTTGCTCGTGTCCCACACGTAAGGACGCGGCGGATTCGTGTCGGTCATGAACAGCGGCCCGGCGGCCTCGGCGGTGCCGCAGGCGAGGCCGAGGCCGACGACGGCCGTGCAGAGTAAGGACTTCATCAGCGCATCTCCCCGGTCTGGATCCAGTTGCCGGACACGGCGCGGCCGACGAGGCCGACGAACGTGGCGGCGTCGACGGAGCCCTGGCTCTTGACCATGGCGCGCTCCTTGTCGCTGAGGAGTCCGTCCTGGATCTTCACGCCTTCGAACAGGCCCCGGTTGTTGAACTCGTTCGTGAGCTTGCCGTTCAGCACGTTGAGCTTGCCCTGCGCGAGCCCCGCCGTGGTCTGCAAGCCGGTGCGCGAGGCGGGCTTGTACATGAAGGCGATCACGTGCTCGCCGACCGTCCAGTGCGGAAAGCCTTCCGGCGTCACGGCGATGAGCGTCTTGCCGTTCGGCAGCTTGCGCGGCTCGAGCAGGCCGAACTGCCGGAACGTGTAGTTCGCGCCTCCGCGCAGCTCGCCCTTGGCGCTGTCGCTCACGGAGATGGTGATCTCCGTGTACGGCATGCCGTTCGGCGCGATGCCGTCGGTCACGCGGGTGACCTTGCCGGCGATGATGCTCTGCGAGTCGGAGATGAGCTGGGTGAGGTTCTGGGGCTTGAGCTTCATGGCGTGGGCGACGGGGCCGCCCAGCAGCGCAAGCGTCGCGGCGAGCGCCGTGGAAAGGCGCAGGATCACTGGCATTCGTCCGTACACGAGATGTGTCTCCGTAGTCGGGTGGCAGGCGGCCCGCCGGGACGGGCCGCGGCGGATGGCGATCGTCGGCGTCGGAGGTTGCCGCGGGTGGCAGTCGATCGCCATCAGGGAACGCCTGAATTCGGTGCGGCCCGGATCGAAATCAGGGAATCCCTGAGGGTATGCGCGCGCGGGTGGGCCGCCCTGAGTCAGCTCGCTTCGGGCGGCAGCAGCCCGTTGCGGATGGCGAAGCGCACCAGGCCTGGCACGTCGAAGATGCCGAGCCGCTGCATCAATTGGGCGCGATGCGTTTCCACGGTCTTGATGCTCACGAACAGCCGCTCGGCGATCTGCCGCGTGCCCTGGCCTTCCGCGACCAGCTGCAGGATCTGCCGCTGTCGCGGCGTCAGCGCGTCGAGTCCCGACGTCCCGGCGCCGGCGCGCCGTTCATGCTGCTTCACGAGATCCGCGTCGATCGCGCGGCACAGGTAGCGTCGCCCCGCGCAGATTTCGTCCAGCGCCTCGGACAGCTCGTCGAACGCGGAGTCCTTGTTGAGATAGCCCGATGCCCCGGCGGCGAACGCTCGCGCCGCGTACTCCGGGGAGGCGTGCATCGAGATCATGAGCACGCGCGTCGGTACGCCGAGCCGGGCGATGCGCGCCGCCGCCTCGAGGCCGTTCAGGCCCGGCAGCGTGATATCGAGCAGGATCACGTCTGGCGGAGCGCGCCGCACGAGCTCCACGGCCTCGAGTCCGTCGCCGGTCTCCGCGACGACCTCGACCCCGGGCAGGCTCTCCAGCAGCGCACGTATGCCTGCGCGCACCAGCGCGTGATCGTCGGCCATCAGAATGCTGCGACGGGTGGTCATGGTGGTCACAGGGTCTGGTCCTCATTCTCGGGGGCCGGTCGCGCGAAGGGAATCCGGACGGCGATGTGGCTGCCCGCGCCGAGGCGCGAGTCGAGTTCGATCGTGCCGCCCGCGTTGCGCACGCGCTCGGTCATTCCGAGCAGGCCGAGGTGCTCGCCGCGCCGGATGCGCCGACCCACGGCCTCGGGATCGAAGCCGACGCCGTTGTCCTCGACCAGGACCCGCAGGGCGTCGGGCTCGTCGCGCAGCTCGACACGGACCAGGGAGGCACCCGCGTGGCGCATGGCGTTGCTGGCCGCCTCCTGGACAACGCGGAACACGGTGGTGTTGAGACCCTGCGGCACGGCCGCGACCCCGGGCGCCGCGTCGAGCTCGATGCGTACGCCAGAGCGCTCGGACAGCGACTTCAGGTGGTGATCGATCGCGGGGACCAGTCCCGCCTCGTCGAGCAACGGGGGCCGCAGGCCGCGCGCGATGTCACGCGCCTGGCGAATCATGCCGTCCACCATGGCCACCGAGTCCTCGAGGCGTCGGGCGACGGCCGGATCGGCCGCGGTGCTGCGCAGCATCTGCAGGTTGATCTTGGCGGCCGTCAGCGTCTGCCCGAACTCGTCGTGCAGTTCGCGCGAGATGCGGCTGCGCTCGTCCTCCTTCGCGACCTGGAGGCGCCCCGTCAGTTGCTGCAGGCCGGCGTGAGCCTCCTCGAGTTCGCCCTGGCTGCGTCGCGCGCGCTCGAGCGCCTGCTCACGTTGCGCCTCGAGCCGCTCGAGCACGGCGTTGCGCAGCCGCAGCGAACGCAGCCGCGTGAGATGCAGTGCCAACGCCAGCGCCGCGACCGCAGCGAACGCCAGACCGCGGAACCAGAGAGTCATCCAGAACGGCGGCACCACCTGGAACTCGAGCGGCGGACTCGTGCTCCACGCTCCGAACACGTCGCGACCGCGCACTTCGAAACGGTACTGCCCGGGAGCCAGGCCGACGAAGGTCACCTGGCGGCGGCGTCCCAGCGAGGTCCAGCCGTCGTCCGGCTTCAGGCGGTAGGCGTACTCGTGCGGCGTCTCGGCGAAATCGAGCACCGCGAATTCGAGCGCGAGCACGTCGTCGATCCGCTTCTCGAAGCCGCCGAGCAGCGTGGCGGGCGCCAGGCGCTGCCCGGCCCCGCCCGTCAGCCGCTCGATGCCGGTGATCCGCACCGGCGCCGACGACCGCACGCGCAGCGGCGTGCCCTTGGGGATGCTGACCAGGCCCTCGACCGAACCGAAGTGCACGAATCCCGGGTCAGCCGACGAAGCGCCGGTGTTGAAGTGGCTCACCGGCAGGCCGGACTGAACGACGTGGTTCACGACCTGACCCGTCGCGGGATCGAGCCGCGAGAGGCCGTGTCGCGTGCTGAGCCACAGCGAGCCGTCGTCGTCCTGCTCGATGGCCATGATGCTGCCGGTCAGCAGTCCCCGATCGACGCCCCAGTGCTCGAAATGCGTCACGCGCCCCTCGGCGTCCAGGTGTGCGCGGTGCAATCCACCGCCGTCGGTGGCCACCCAGAGCCTGCCGTCGCGATCGTTGCGCAGCGCGGTCACGTGGTAGTGGCGAAGTCCGGGTTCGCTCGGGCTTCGCCCGTCGAATCGCTCGCAGGACCAGGGCTCGACCCGGCAGCGATTGAGCCCGTCCGAGCGAGTACCCACCCACAGGTAACCGCCCTTCGCGGGGGCGAGCGCCGTGATGTAGTCGCCGGTCAGCGAGTCGGGCACGCCTGGATCGTGCCGATGGCTGCGATAACGCCCCGTTCGGGCGTCGCGAAGGAACAGGCCGCTGCCGCCTACGCCGACCCACAGCCCATCTTCTCCGGCGGGCAGCAGGGCGCCGACGTAGCCCGCACCGATGCTGTCGGCCCGACTCGCGTCGTGCGCTTCGAGTCCGAGGTTGCTGGCGTCGTCGGCGAAGCGGTAGAGACCCTCGGTCGATCCGGCAAAGTGCGAGCCGTCCCGCGTCACAGCGAAGCTCAGCACGCCCGATTTCACGATCGAGTCGGTCGGCGAGCCACCAGTCGGCACAACCGTCCCCGCAACGACGTCAACTCGCTGGGGACCCCCGCCGAAGGTGCCGACCCAGGGCTGTCCCGCCGCCTCGCGTCCCAGCACCGCCGTGACCCTCATGTCGCGCAGCCCCGCGCCGTCCGCGCCCGGCGCGAGCAGCCTGAACTCCGGCTCTTCCAGCGGAGCCCGGTAGACGCCGCTGCCCCAGGTCCCGACGAACAGCATCTGTTCGGTCGTCGCGATGCTGAGCTGCGGTTGCGCCGGCAGATTGCCAGGCGCGCCGATGCTGCCCGGGTGGGCGCGCTGCCACGCGCGCGTCGCGAGGTCCACCACGAGGACGCCGTGCGCCACCGTGCCGATCCACAGGCGTCCGTAGCGATCGGCGTGCATCGTCGTGATGAGTGGCTGCAGGTCCCCGTCGCCCGCAAGGTCAACGAGTTCGGCCGTTCGCTTGGCCGGATCGAGCACGACCAGGCCGTCGCGGGTACCGGCCCAGACACGGCCATCGGCCGTCTCGTGGATGGCGAACACGTCATTCAGGCCGCGCGCGCCGCCGACCAGCTCGGCGAGCGGGTAGTGCTCGAAGCCCTCGCCCGAGTCGGCCGGTCGATCGATGCCGCCGCCCACCGTGCCGATCCACAACTGCCCGGAAACCCCGCGATGCAGCGCATACACCCAGTCGTGGGCAAGGCTCGCGGCGTCGCCGCTGGCGTGGAAAAAGCGCGCGAAGCTGCGGCCGTCCGCCTCGAGCCGGTTCAGTCCATGCTGCGTGCCCGCCCAGATACGGCCTTCAGCATCCTCCGCCACTTCATAGACGCTCTGGTTGCTGAGCGAGCGCGGGTCGGCCGAGTCGTGGTGGAACTGCGTGAACTCGCCCGTGTTCGGGTCGCGTCGATTCAAACCACCGGTGTTCGTGGAGACCCAGAGCGCGCCGTCGTTCGCCTCGTACAGCGCGCGAATGTCCAGGTCGCTGACACTGCCGGGGCGGTCCGGATCGGGCAGGAACGGCATCGCGTAGTAGCCATCGTAGCGAAACAGCCCCTCGCGCGAGCCCACCCACAGGAGCCCGTCGCGATCGACGAGCAGCGACGCCACAACGTTGGCGTCGAGACCACGCCCCGCGCCGAGCTCTGTGAAGCGGCGCGCCGCGCCGGCGTCCTGCACGAGCAGCAGGAGCGCGAGCGCGGCGATCCGCCATCGGGAGAGTGCGCGGCCGGCACTCACTCCATAAACTCGAACTTCAGGTCCATGACGCGAAGCCGCTCGTAGAGCCGCCGTTCGCGCTTCAGCGGCCAGTGCTGGTAGAGCAGCGCATCAAGCGGGTACCACAGCGCGACCCAGCCCGCGATGATCAGGCCCTCGTCGAGAAATCGGGCCACGATGTCGGGCAGGAACTTCGGCTCGCCGAGGATCCTCGACCCGAACATGCACAGCGCCAGGAACAGCACGCCGCGCCAGAGCGTGGCGAGACCCTCCTGCCTGAGGCTGGCGATGTCGTGCGTGATCTGCCCGATACGGATGTCACTGTACTGCTGCAGCCCCGCTTGCACCCGCGCCTCGAGGTCGGGCGCGCGCGCCAAAGCAGGCAGGCGCAGGGTCGCACGCACGGGCCGATCCGGTTTCGGCCGGATGCGGTTGAGGATGCGCTCGATCCCGGGCTCGGCGTGCGGCTGGCCCGCGAGCGGATCGAGTTCCGGCGGCTGGAACAGCTCGCGCGGGTCGGACAGCTCGAGGTGAATGTCGTGGGTGCTCGTGTCGGACATCGGTAACGACTCTCCAGCCTAGGACGTGATCAAGGTGGCGCCGAATGCGATCGCGGTGATCAGCAGGGCCAGCGTCGCCGCCGGCCAGGCACGAATGACGGCGTCGAACCGATCGTAACCGGTGCCACCGGCGAGCACCGCGCGTGAGGCATGGTCGATCAGCTCGGCGATGTCGCCTTGCGGGATCTTCGGCAGGCGCTCCGCCGAGCCCCGCAAGGCAAACGCCAGGCCAGCACCGAGCGCGACCGGCCAAAGCGAGGCCCACAAGACCTCGGACGCAATTGCCGCGACGGTGGGGCCGAGACCGGTCATGGGATACAGCAGCCACGGCAACACCAGCGCCGCAGCGGCCATTGCGAGCCAGGGCGCGGTCAAGCCCGGTGAAGCCGTCGCCCGCGGGTCCTCGCTGCCGTAGCTCGCGAGCCGGCTGAAGAAGTGCAGCATCAGCAGCGTCGTGGCGACCGCCGAGGCCGCCGCGAGCCAGCCGACGACGCCGACGTCGAGCTGCGCCTTGACCGCGTACTTGGCGATGGCGCCGCCGGTGAACGGCAGGCCGCCGAGCCCGAGGCACAGCAGCAGCGCCGGGACCAGCACCATCGCGCGGCGCCCGGGGCCGCTCGCGGCAATCACGCCGACCGACAGGAACAGCGCGCCCTTCACCAGCACGTGGTGCGAGGCGTAGAACGCCGCGGCCATCCCCGCGCTCGCATCGCCTGCCGCGAGGCCCATGCCGAGCACGGCGACGACGACCCCCATCTGGCTTACGCTCGAGTACGCGAGCACCGCCTTGGGATGGCGCTGCGTCAGGCCGATCGCGACGGCGTAGAACGCCGTCACGAAGCCGGCCGCCGTGAGGACGAAGCCCCAGTCGGGCACCGCCCCCGACAGCGGCAGGAAGCGGATGAGACCGATGATCCCGACCTTGACCACGGCGCCGCTCAGCACGCTCGAGGCCGGCACGGGCGCGGCCGCGTGTGCGAGCGGCATCCACACGTGCATCGGCACGAGCCCGGCCTTGGTGCCGAAGCCTGCGACCAGCAGCGCCATGATCAGGTTTCGATCCGGCGAATCCGCGAGTGCCGCGGCGGCATCGCGAAGCCGCAGGCTGTCGCCGGGAATCTCACCAGCCAGCATCACGAGCCCGACCAGCAGCACGGACTCGGCGAGCAACGCGAGCACGAGGTAGATGGAACCCGAACGCCACGCCTGCGCGGTCTCGTCGTGGATCACGAGGCCGCTCGCGCCAAGCGTCAGCATCGCGAGCGTGGCGTAGAGACTCACGAGGTCGCCCGCGACGAACACGCCGAGGCAGCCCGTGCACGCCATCAGCCAGCAGGCGACGAAGCGGCCGGGGTTCGGCGTGTCGCGCATGTAGGTGGCGGCATAGCCGCCGGCCGCGCTCCACAGCAGCGCTGCCACGCCGAGCAGCATCGCGCCGGGGCCGTCGAGTTCGAAGACGAGTCGCAGGCGGCCGGCACCGATCTCGAGCGCCGGCGCCTGCAGCGCGAAGGCCGCCGCTGCGAGCGCCGGGAGCGGCGCGAGCACGAGCAATCGCGGCATGGCGCGACGGAGCGCGCCCGACAGGCAGGCCAGCAGCAGCACGAGCGGCAGGCCCCAGGTCGCGCCGAGCAGCAGCGTGGCAGCGTGACCGCTCATGGTCCGACCTCCGCGACGGCGCCGACAACGCCCGAGGTACCGAAATCCGGCAGTTCGACGGGCCCGAGCGCCAGCAGGCCGAGCAGCACGGCACACAGCGACATCGCCAACGCGACGGCCTCGCGGGATCGCGCCACCGGCTTGAGGGGCACCACCGGTTCCGAGGTGCTGCCTATTGCGCGAACCAGCACCAGCATCACGTAGCCGCCCGTCAGCAACCCGCCCACGACCATCACCGTCGCCCACCACCACTGGCCGGTGCTGACCGCCGCCGAGAGCAGCAGCCACTTGGCGGCGAACCCGCCGCTGGGGGGCAGGCCGACCAGCGAGACTCCGGCGAGACCGAAGGCGATCAGGCTCATCGGCAGCGCCCTGCCTACGCCCGCGAGGTCGGCCACGCGGTCGTGCCCGAGAGACTTGGCCATGAGCCCGGCGGCCATGAACATTCCCGCCTTCGCGAAGGCGTGCGACACGGTCTGCAGCACGCCGCCCGTCAGCGCCACGCCGCCCTGCAGTTGCGCCGTCGCCGGGTCGTAGGCGAGCGGGAACATCAGGAACAGGTAGCCGATCTGCGCAACGGTCGAGTAGGCGATCAGGAGCTTGAGGCGCTCCTGGCGCAGCGCCAGCACGCTGCCGTACAGGATGGCCGCCGCACCGAGCGCCGCGATCAGCTGCGTGGCCGCAACGCTCCACAGCGCCGGCATCACCTCGAACCACAGCCGGATGATGAGCACGAACGAGCCCTTCACCACCAGCGCCGAGAGCACGGCGCTCGCGGCCGGCGGCGCACCGGCGTGGGCCGGCGGCAGCCACAGGTGCAGCGGGAACAGAGCGGTCTTCGCGAGCAGGCCCGCCGTCATCAGCGCGGCGGCAGCCCAGGCCGCCGGCTCCGGCTGCACACGTGCCGCGAGCAGCGTGATGTCGAGCGTGCCGTAGGCGCCGTAGAGCACCACGGCCCCGAGCAGGTACAGAACCGAACCGAGCAGTGCGAATATCAGGTAGCGCAGCGCCGCGGCCAGCGTCGCGGCTCTGCCGTCGAGACAGACCAGCGGGACCGCTGCGAACGTGAGCAACTCGAGGGCGACGTAGAGGTTGAAGAGGTCGTGTCCCGTGACGACCAGGTTCATTGCACCCCAGACCGCGATCAGCAGCGTCCAGAATACGAGCGACGGGCGCGTCTCGGGCTCGCCCGGCTTCGGACCGAAGTCGGCGTACGCGAACAGTCCTGCGCCGCTGATCACGACTGCGGTCGTGAGCATCATCACGGCCGACAGCGCATCGGCACGCAACGCGATTCCAAGCGGCGGAGCCCAGCCGCCGACCAGGTAGACGAGCGCATCGCCCTCCGGCAGCACGCGAGCCGCAATTGCCACCGACACCGCGAGTCCGACCGGCATCGAGGCGAGCGCGATGCGGGCCGCGTAGCGGCCGCCTGCGGCGATCGTGAGCAGGACGGCGATCACCGGCCAGACGAGCGCAGCAATCAACCAAGCGCCACCCGGCGTCGTCATCGCGACGTTGGCGATGTTCGCATCCAGCATCACGACTCGCTGCGCCCGGGTGGCGCGCCGACCGGCGCGGTCGGGTCGAGCGTGGCCTCACCGGTTTCCTTGAAGAGCCGCAGCAGCAGCGCCACCGCGAGCGCCGTCGCGGCGAATGCGACCACGATCGCGGTGATCACGAGTGCCTGCGGTACCGGATCACCGCCGACCGCGTTCCACGCGCCACGCCGCGCGATCGTGCCGAACAGCAGGAAGATGCCGCTGCCGAGCAGGTTGAAGGCGATCAGCTTGCGCAGCGGCTGCGGATGCGTCAGCGCGCCGAAGAGCCCGAGGCCGATCAGGACTGCGCCACACAGACCGAACAGCGTGACCGTGCTCATGACGAGCCCGCCGCCCGCTCCGGCGGGCCCGCCACCAGCAGTCCGAGCGCCAGTGCGATCGTGAGCAGCATCGGCACCTCGATCAGCAGGATCAGCGGCTTGGCGTAGTCGACCGGGTAGGCCAGGAACGCACCGGCCGTCAGCATTCCGGCCAGCCCGACCGCGAGAAACACCACCGGTCCCGACACGAGGGCGAGCCGCAGCCAGCGCTCGCGGATGGCCGGTGCGTCGCGCACGCCCGCCATCATGACCACGAGCCACATCGCGGCGAGCACCGTGCCGCCCTGGAACGCCCCGCCGGGATAGTCGGCGCCGGTCCACATCAGGTGGATGCCGAGCAGTACGCCGAGCGGTGGCAGCGTGCGTGCGAGGAACGGCAGCACGCCGTCGGCCGGCAGGCGGTGGCGCAGCCCGGGGTGGCCACCCCAATACCGGTCCGGTGCGAGCGACCACACCCCGATCAGTGCGAGCACCAGCACGACCTTCTCGAGCAGGGTGTCGAGCGCGCGGAAGGCCATCAGCACGCCCGTCACCGGGTTGCCGACACCCGTCGCAGGCAGCGCGGCCACCGCCTCGGGAGCGAGGGTCGGTGCCGCATCGGGCAGCGTGAGCACAACCACCGCGATCGCCGCCGTGACGAGCGCGCAACAGATGGCCGCGACGATGCGCATCGGCAGGCCCGGGCCCGGACCGGATCGCGCCTCGGTCACACGCAGCGTGGCCGCGGCGCTCAACAGCAGCACGCCGGTGAGCCCGCTGCCGATTGCCGCCTCGGTCAGTGCCACGTCGACCGCCGCAAGCTGCACCCACACCAGCGCAAGCAGCAGGCCGTAGCTCACGTATCCCACCGACGCGGCGAATGCGCTGCGCGCCGCGATCGTCCACGCTGCGGCGCCGAGCACCAGCACCGCAAGCGTGGCCTCGAGCACGTAGGTGAGGCTCACCGCCGCACCTCCGCCCGGCGCGCAACACGTGCCATCACCTGGCCGACGGTCGAGCCGGCCAGCAGCACCAGCATCCACACCAGCAGCAGCTTCAGCGCGGCGAACAGGCTGCCGGCCTGCGGCAACAGGCCGATCACGATCAGGCCGAGTCCGACGTTGTCCGCCTTGGTGAGCGCGTGCAGGCGCGAGAGGGTGTCGGGGAAGCGCAGCAGTCCGACCACGCCGGCGAGGAAAAAGACCGCGCCCGCCGACACGGCGATGATCGTGAACACGTCGAGCACGGCGCTCAACGCCCGCCGCCCTCCCCCACGTTCTCATCCTGCGCCGCCGTGACGCTCTTGACGAACGCGACGGAGGCGAACGCTGCCAGCATCGCGAGCGTGAGTGCCACGTCGACGGCTGCGGGCAGGTCGCGGGCCACACTCACGAGCAGCAGGCTCGCGATCCCGCCCGTGCCGAGCAACTGCGCGGCCATGACGCGATCGGCGTCACCCGGCCCGTAGAGGATGCGTGCGAGCCCCACCACCACCGTTAGCATCACGAAGCCGGCCGTGGCGACGAGGAACTCGGGGCTCATGTCGGCACGGGTCCGGTCCGGGCGCCGGGCGCGGCGGCGTCCGCGCTGCCGAGCGCACCACCCAGCGCCTCCACGAGCAGGGCCTCCTCCTGCTCGAGCTGTCGGACCACCGGCTGGTCCACGTCGAGACAGTGGTAGATCAGCCCTCCAGAATCGTCCGTGCCGGCGGGCAACGTGCCGGGCATCAGGCTCGTCACAGACATGAACAGGTTACGTGCCGCGCAGGGACGCAACCCGACCGGATAGACGACGTAGCCGAGCTTCAGTGGCAGCGACGGGCTGAAGGCGCGTCTGGCAATGTCCACGCCCGCGACCACGGATCCCCAGACGAAGCGGACGAACAGCCGCAACAACGCGAGCGGTCGCACGTGGGCGGTGCCCGGGTCCGGCGGCATCAGCCGCAGGCTGGCCATGGTGGCGAGCAACGCGGCGCCGATGCCGGGCACGACGTTCGGGAGGCCGCCTCCGACCATGATCATCCAGACCACGAAGTAGGCGAGGCTGCGGACGAGGATCGTGCGCCACGGACGAGGTCGGGGAGCTTGGATCATGGTTGATTCCCTGAAGGATCTGGCGCACGCGGCGATGCCTCGAAGAAGCGCAGCGCGCCCGCGTGCATCGGAATCGTTATGCCGGTGCGGGCCCGTTCCTTCGACAGGCGCGCGGCCCGCACGCCGCCGCGTTCCGCCGCCGCAGTGTATAGATACTCGAGCACGGCCTCGACCGTGGCCTCCGCAACGTCGCTGTGCGCGACCAGCAACGCCGTGGCCGCCACCGTCTGCACGACCGCCGCTTGGCCCGCGTAGGTGCGTGCCGGAATGCCGAGCGGCACAAGGCCGGGCAGTTCCGCGCTGATCCGCGCCGTCTGCGCGGGGTAGAGCCCAACGAGTCGCAGCGGCGTCGTGCGCAGTGCGTCCTGCAGCTGCTGCCACGGCGCGGAGGTGACCTCGATCACCGCATCGATTTCGCCGGCCGCGAGCCTCGCCAGCGCATCCGCCGGATCGCCGTACGCGACGCGCACGAGCCCGGCAGGATCCACCCCGGCGTGGGCAAGCAGGCGCCGCGCCGTGTGGCGCGAGCCCGACTGCGGGCTGCCGAGCGCCACGCGGCGGCCGGCGAGATCCGCGAGGTCCCGGATGTCCGAGTCCGCGCGGACGACGATGTGCACGGGCTCCGGGAAGAGACTCGCCGCCGCCCGCAGGTGGCTCAGGGGACCGGTCTCGGCGAAAATGTCCTGCCCGGTCACGGCGGCCGCAGCGACGTCGCTCTGCATGACGCCGACCCGAGCCCGCTGCGACTCGATCAGGAAGGCATTCGCCACGCTGCCCTCGGTCACCACGACCTGTACGCCTGCCGACGTCGGCAGGCCGCGCGTCACCGAGATGAGGAATCGCCAGTACTCGCCGCCCGTCGGCCCGGCCGCGACCGCGACGCCCTCGTGCTCGCGCTGGAGGCGCAGGTTGATGTTGCGCAGCGCCCGGTCGATTTCCTCGGTGATGATCTCGCGGTCCGCGCCGCGCGTGGCAGGCGACTGCATCACGAGCTTGGCGAGGCGCTGCACGAGTTCGTCGGCGCCGGGCGTGCCGCTCGGCGTCGCCTCCGCGTCCTTCGTCGCCGGCGGCAGGGCATCGTCGCTGACCACCCAGCCGACGTCGTCCTTGCGATACACCAACGACCCGTGACTGCGGAACTCGGCACCGGGAGCGTGACGGCCCGGCCCAAGCCCGAAGATGCCCCGGTCGGTCGCGCCGAGCGCGTTCGCGATCAGCGTCGGGTTCAGCGTCTCCCAGTCCGAGGGGTCGTAAGTCGCGACGAAGCGCAGCACGGCATTGAAATAGACGATGACCTGCGCAGAACCATCAGCCGCGGGGCGATACGGAGCGCTGCCCTGGCGTCGCAGCGTCGCCACCTCGACCTGCGGCTGGCCGAAGACCGCCTCGAGCCGCGCCTGCACGTCGCCCGCGAGCGCGTCGTCATCCGGCCCGCGCGCGCAGCCGGCCAGCAGCACGAGAAGCAACAGCGGGGCGATTCGGGACAGGGCCGGCACGGCTCAGAACCCCAGCATCGGCAGTGCAAAGAACGCCTGCAGCACGAGCGCGTTGGCGATGTCGGCGAAGAACGCACCCACGATCGGGATCAGCAGGAACGCCATCGGCGAGGGCCCGTGCCGCTCGGTCAGGGTCTGCATCACGGACATGCCGACGGCCGTGGTGGCGAGGCCCGCGGCGACCTGACCGCCGCTGATCACCGCGGCGTCGTAGTCGCCGCCCATCACCCGCGATGTGACGAAGTACGCGAAGGCCGCCGTCGCCGCGGAGTTGACGAGGACGATCAGGAGCAGCGGACCGGCCAGCGTGGCGAGGTCGAGCACCCGCATGGACATCAGCGCCATGATCAGGAACAGCGACAGCGACACGCTGCCGACCGCCTGCACGGCGCTGTCGTTGACGCCCTTGAGCCCGAGCAGGTTGCCGACATTGCGGATCACCATGCCGATCAGCAGCGCCCAGAGGAAGCTCGGCAGCAGGAGCCCGGTGTCGCGTATGAGTTCCTGCATGAAACGCGCCCCGGCGATGCAGGCGAGGCACACCAGCAGGACGAACAACAACTGCTCGGCCGTGATCGTCGCCGCCACCGCCGCCGGCTGCGGCGACGCCCCGGCGGTCGTCGCCTTCGCTGCACTCGCGCCGCGCTCGCCGGCGCGGCGCATCACCCGCTCGGCAACCGGCCCCGCAAGCAGGCTGCCCAGGATGAGCCCGGCCGTGGCCGCCGCCATGCCGAGTTCCAGCGCCCCGTGCAGGTTGCGGGTCTCGGCGAAGCTCGTCGCGTAGGCCGCCGCGGTCCCATGGCCGCCGATCAGCGAGATCGAGCCGCCGAGCAGGCCGACCAGTGGATGCAGGTCGAGGGCGCGTGCCATCGCCAGGCCGATGACGCCCTGCAGGATCATCACGGCGACGAACAAACCGATCAGGATGACCAGCTTCCATCCACCCCGCATCAGCGCGCCGACGTCGGCGCCGAGTCCGAGCGTGGCGAAGAAGGCGAGCAGCAGCGGGTCGCGCGGCGAGTCATCCATCGTGAACTGGACGTCCGTCACAAGGCTGGCCGCAGCCAGCAGCAGCGCAAAAAGCACGCCACCCACGACAGGCACCGGGATGCTGTAGCGCTGCAGGAACTGCGAGCGCCGCACGATGAACTGGCCGAGGAAGAACAGCGCAGTCGCGAGCGCCAATGTCGCGAGCAGGTTGAGCTCGAGCGTCCTCACGCGCGACGGTCCGGATCGCCAGCCGCGAGCCCGTTGGCCCGCACGGGGCTGTCCGAGCAGGCGATCCACAGGTAGCGCGGAGCCTGCTGCGCGGCGAGTTCCGCGAAGAAGCCCGGCTGCCGCGACTCCCGGTCGGCCGCCGAGCGGCGGTTGTCGGCGAAGAGCTCCGGCAGTTCGTTCATGTTGTATGCCGCCACCCTCGGCCGTGGCCCGGCCGGCGTGGGGAATACTAACCGCTCGCGGCGGCGCCGGGCGGTCGCCAGCCCGCTCAGACGCGCGTCGTCCAGCCGTAGGTGTCGGGTGCTTCGCCGTTCTGGATCGCCACGAGCGCCGCCCGCAGCCGCTGCGTGACGGGGCCCACCTCGCCGTTGCCGACCCTATGCTCCTGCCCCTGGTGCACCAGCGTGCCGACGCCGGCCAGCACCGCCGCGGTGCCCGACAGCGCGGCCTCGCCGGTCTTCACCCACTCGAGCATCTCGTTCACGTCGAACACGCGCTCCTCGACCTTGAAGCCCATGCCGCGGGCCATCGTCAGCAGCGAGTCGCGCGTCACGCCATGCAGGAAGGTCGAGTCGAGGCTGCGGGTGAGGATGTGTCCCTCGCGGATCAGCAGGAAGTTGGCCGCGCCGGTCTCCTGCACGGAGCCGCCCGGACAGAACAGCACCTGGTCCACCTTGTACTTGTCGCGCGCCTCGAGCGTCGGGCCCATGGCCGCGGCGTAGTTGCCGCCGGTCTTGACCATGCCGAGGTGATCGGCCGTGCGATGCTTCTGGTCCTCGACGTAGATGCGCAGCGGCTTGACGCCGCCCGCGAAGTAATCCCACACCGGGCTCGCGAGCACGATCAGCGTCGCTTCATTCGACGGCGCCGAGGCCGCGCCGATGTTGGGCATCGTGCCGTACAGCATCGGCCGCATATAGAGCGCCCCCGGCGGCTCCGGCACCTGGTCGCGCACGCGGTCGATCGTGGCGAGCACCATGGTCGTGAGCTGCTTCGCGTCGGGCTCGGGCAGCA
>Ga0209392_1000066_pt1 | contig 20160 bp, 16 predicted proteins | sample PPLLak3cmMay2015_FD_187252 | JGI IMG/M metagenome (GOLD analysis project Ga0209392, IMG submission 187252) | Freshwater sediment microbial communities from Prairie Pothole Lake near Jamestown, North Dakota, USA - PPLs Lake P7 Core (1) Depth... | ecosystem: Environmental > Aquatic > Freshwater >...
GGCCTTGTCTTCCTCCGTGTAGTTCTTGTCAGGCACACTGAAAATCCACTGGGGCGTGCGCTGGAACACCGTCAGGTGACCGGCGGTTTTGGAAATCTCGGAAATCACCTGGGTAGCGGTTGAACCGGTGCCGATGATGCCGACGCGCTTTCCCGCCAGGCTGACATCGTGGTTCCAGCGCGCCGTGTGGAACATATCGCCGCGGTAGGAATCCAGCCCCGGGATATCCGGGTAGGCCGGGTGGTGGAGAATACCCGTGGCGGCGACCACGAAGTCCACCACCAGCGAATTGCCCTTGCCGGTGGTGAGGTGCCACTTGCCGTCCCGGTAGTGGCACTCGTCCAGGGATTCATTGAAGCGCACCTGGTTGCTAACCCCGTACTCGGCCGCTACCTGCTCCATATACGCCTGTATCTCGTCACCGTGGGCGAAACGGTGCTGCCATTCCGGATTGCCCCGGAAGGAGTAGGTGTACATATGGGCCGGGACGTCACAGGCCACGCCCGGGTAGGTATTCTCGCGCCAGGTGCCGCCGACTTTGTCAGCCTTTTCCAAGATGGTGATGTCGTCGATGCCGGCTTCACGCAGCCGGATGGCCATGAGAATGCCGGTCATGCCGGCGCCGATCACCGCAACGGACGGGTTGCGGACACTGTCATTGCGCATACTGCTTTCTCGCCTCCACTGTAGGCCTGTACTGTGCGCACTGTAGATGGAAAACCCGCTCCGGCGAATATTCGGGCGGGACAAAAATTTATGAATTTCGGACAGGCTGGACTACTATTGAAAAATGGCTTCCAACCTCAGCGTCTCCCACCACATCAGGGCCCTGCCGCCTGCGCTCAGGGCCATGCAGGCCATGGGCTACGAACCCGACGCCTGCCTGGCGGGGACCGGTATCAAAGCTGCGGACCTGCTCGCGCCCAATCCGACACTGGAGTTCAGCCTGGCCCAGGAGTTCCGCTTTCACCGCAACCTGCTGCGACTGAGCGCCGACCCCCTGCTCGGGCTCAGGCTGGGCAAGGCCTACCCCGCACAAAGCTACGGTCTGTTCGGTTACGCCTTCCTCTCCGCCCCAACCCTGCGCCATGCGCTGGCTATCGTCAGCAATTACGGGCCGCTGTCCTTCACCCTGTTCCGTATCGATTTTTGCGAGACAGCCAGCGCGGGCATACTGCAGTTCTCGCGGCAGCTCGATATTCCCGAGGACCTGCTCACCTATTACGTGGACCGCGACCTGGCGGCGGCGCTGGCCGGTGTCGATCCCGCCCAGGTCGCCCCCATCCGCCCGCTCGCGGTGGCGCTGATGCACAGCGGCAACCGCAGGCAACGGGACTACGAAACTTTCTTCGGCTGTCCGGTGTCGATCCCGCCCAGGTCGCCCCCATCCGCCCGCTCGCGGTGGCGCTGATGCACAGCGGCAACCGCAGGCAACGGGACTACGAAACTTTCTTCGGCTGTCCGGTCAGTTTCAACGCGCCGCGCTCCCAGATCAGGTTTGACGCCGCGGTGCTCGACACCGCCATGCCGATGCAGGATGCCGAGACCTCCGCGGTTTGCCAGCACCAGTGCCAGCTGCTGCTGGCGCGCATGAGCAACAGCAGCGGCGTGATCGAGCAGGTGCGCCAGCTGATCGTGGCCCGCCCGGGCTTTTTTCCCGACATCGATTACGTTGCGCAAAAGCTCCACATGACCAGCCGCACCCTGCGGCGCAGGCTGGCCGCTGAAGGCAGCAGCTACCAGCAGATCCTGGCCGACGTGCGCTACGCGCTGGCCCGGGAATACCTGGCCACCAGCAGTCTGCCGCTGGAAGAAATCGCGTCTATGCTGGGATACAGCAGCCCGGGCAATTTCACCTATGCGTTCAAGCGCTGGCACGGCAGCCCGCCGCGCCAGTACCGGCAGGAGAACCGATAATATGATGCACACCCTGCGCCGCTGGCTGGCAGGCCTGTGGCAAGTAATCAAAGTCCGCGCTTATCGCAGCTACTATCGCATCAGCAATGCGCGCGCCTGGCGCGGGCACACCGGTTCCGGCGCCTTCACCGACCTGCGGGTTCCGCTGCACGGGATCAGCATCAGCGCCCGGCTTTACAACAACGCGCTGGGAGGACAAAGACCCCTCATCGTCTACCTCCACGGGGGCGGCTGGGTGATCGGCGACCTGGAAACCCATCATCCTTTCTGCCGGGCGCTCAGCCAGGCCAGCGGCTGCAGCGTGATCGCGCTGGATTACCGGCTGGCTCCCGAGCACCGTTTCCCGGCAGCGCTTGACGACTGCCTGGGCGCTACCCGCTGGATCGCGCAACACGCGGCAACGCTCGGATCTAACAACTCGCGCCTGGTCATTGCCGGCGACAGTGCCGGCGGCAATCTCGCCACCTGCATCTGCCTGGAACTGGATCCCGAGTGCCGCGCAGCAATCGCCGGCCAGGCGCTGATCTACCCTGCCACAGACCACTACAGCGGCGGCTTTGCTTCCTATATCGAAAGAGCTACTGGCCAGGTACTCACCACCCGGTTGATGCAGTGGTTCTGGGACACGTATCTCGGCGGTCAGTCGGCGCAGGCCCCCCAGCTGCAGCGCGCCTTTCCGCTGCGCTCATCACGTCTGGCCTCACTGCCCCCGACCCTGCTGGTCACCGCGCAGAACGATCCTCTGCGGGACGAGGGCAGGGCCTACGGCGAAAAGCTGCAGCAGGCAGGCGTGCCGGTGAGCAGCCACCACTTCGCCAACGCGGCGCACGGCTTTGCCTGCTCCGAAGGTCCTCACGCGGATTTCGATAGCTTCATGCAACACTTCACCACCTGGCTGGCGCAGCTGGATTGAATTGAGCGAGGAATTACAGCAATGAAACCAAAACTAGACCTGGTGATTTTCGGCGGCACGGGCGACCTTTCCACCCGCAAGCTGCTGCCCGCCCTGTTCCAGCTGCACCGCCACCAGCTGGCAGACCGCTTGCACCGCATCATCGGCACCGGTCGTTCCAGCATACCCACCGAGCAGTTTCGCGACACGGTGCGCGCCAACCTGCAAACCTTCCTGCCGGCGGGCCACTGGAGCGAGGAGGTCTGGAACAGTTTCCGCGAGCGGCTGCACTACAGCACCATTCACGCCGGCGAGCCTGCGGATTACCTGGCGCTGGGTGAACTGCTGGATGCAGCCGAAGCGCCCGGCAGGCTGTACTACCTGGCCACGCTGCCCTCACTGTACGGCGAGATCTGCCGGCAGCTGCACGGCGCCGGCATCGTCAATGAACACAGCGGCGTAGTGCTGGAGAAACCCCTGGGCCACGACCTGGAATCCTGCCGGGAAATCAACGAGCAGGTGGCCCGGGTATTTGGCGAGGAGGACACCTTCCGCATCGACCACTACCTCGGCAAGGAGACCGTGCAGAACCTGCTGGCGGTGCGCTTCGGCAACCCGCTGTTCAGCCCCATGTGGCGCAATACCTTTGTCGACAATGTCCAGATCACCGTGGCCGAGGAGCTAGGCGTGGAGGGCCGGGCCGACTACTACGCGAAAACCGGCGCCCTGCGCGACATGGTGCAGAACCACCTGCTGCAGCTCCTGTCGATCGTGGCGATGGAACCCCCGATGAGCCTGCGAGCGGCGGACATCCGCGACGAGAAAATGAAGGCGCTGCGGGCGTTGCTGCCGATAACCGCGGACAACGCCAGGGAGTACACGGTGCGCGGCCGCTACTGTGCCGGGGCGGTCAGTGGCACGGCGGTGAAAGGCTTCCTCGAAGAGGCCGAATTCGAAAGCGCGGACGCGACCGAGACGTTTGTCGCTATCAAGGCCACCATCAATAACTGGCGCTGGGCCGGGGTGCCGTTTTACCTGCGCACCGGCAAGCGTCTCAGCCGCCGCTACTCGGAAATCGTGATCGAATACAAGCGGCTGCCTTTTTCGCTGTTTGCCAATGACGCGAACGAGCTGACCAACAAGCTGGTCATCCACCTGCAGCCCGAGGAATCCATCAGCCTGCATACGCTTAACAAGAAGCCCGGGCTCACCAGCAAGCTGAGCCTGCAGCCGGTGGAGTTGCACCTGACCGATGAATCGCGCGGCAAGGCCGATCGCTACGACGCCTACGAGCGTCTGCTGCTGGATGCGATCAACGGCGACCAGACCCTGTTCATGCGCCGGGACGAGGTGGAGACGGCCTGGCGCTGGATCGACACCATCATCGAGGCCTGGGAGCAAAACGGCACGCCTATCAAGGACTATAACGCCGGCACCATGGGCCCGAATGCGGCAACAGCCCTGGCCGCCGTGGACGGTCGCAGCTGGTATGAGTGATTGGCATCGCTTCGGCAGCACCGCCGGGCTCGATGAGGCGCTGGCAGGGCACCTCGCCCGGCGGCTGGCGGCGGATATTGGTGACTACGGCCAGGCGAGCCTGGCGGTATCCGGCGGCAGTACGCCCGCGGGCATGTTCCGGCGGCTGTCGCGCTGCGAGCTGGACTGGGCGAAGGTCTGGCTGACCCTGGTGGACGAGCGCTGCGTGGCCGCCGACAGCCCCGATTCCAACGAGCGACTGCTGCGACAGGAGCTGCTGCAGAACCGCGCGGCCGCTGCCCGCTTCATCGGTATGGCTCACGCCGGCGCAGACGGACTCGAAGCGCTGGGAGAGGAAATCGCGGCCATTCCGCGGCCATTTTCCGCAGTGGTGCTGGGTATGGGGGGCGACGGCCACACCGCGTCCTGGTTCCCGCAGGCGCAAAATCTAACCGCCCTGCTGGACCCGGCCAACCCGGCGGACGTGGCCGAGACCGACCCGGTCACTGCCGCCCACCGGCGGCTCACCCTGACCCTGGCCGCAGTCCTCGACAGCAGGGAGATCGTTCTTCACATTACCGGCGAGGCCAAACGCGCCATGCTGGAAAGTGCCTGCGCGAGGGGCTACCCGGTGGCGGCCGTGCTGGAGCAAAGCCTGTCACCGGTGTCCATCTGGTGGGCTCCGGGTTAAAACCCGCGAGAGCGCCGCCGCTGGCTGATGGCAATGCCGGCACAGATCACGCCAAGTCCCAGGAACTGGGAACTGTTGACCGGCTCCGCCAGCAACAGCGCGCCGGCCGCAAACGCCAGGGCGGGGATGATGTAATTGATCAGCGACAGGAAGTTGGGTCCGCAGTTTGATACCACCACGAAGAAGACCCAGGTGGCAAGGCCAGTACAGGCCACACCCAGTGCCAGCGTTGCCAGCAGTGGCCCGGCTGTGATCGACAATTGCCAGGGCTGTTCGATCACCAGGCTGAACGGCAGGATCAACAGCGCACCGACAATCAGCGAGCCGGTCGCGGTGACCAGCCCGTTCTGGGCCGGAAGGCGCTTGGTGTAGACGTTGTTCACCGCATAGGAAAACGTCGCCGCTATCACCGCCAGTTGCGCCGATAGCGCAACGCCACCGAATCCCGCCAGGGCGTCACCGCCGACGAGGATAGCCACACCGGCAAAGCCCGCCGTGACACCGATAACCCGCTGCGCGGTCAGCCGTTCATGCGCGACGAAGTAATGTGCGAGGACCATGGTGCTGATCGGCACCAACGCCATCAACAGGCCGGCCTGGCCGCTGGCGATATGCTGCTGCGCCAGCGAGATCAGTGTGAACGGTACCAGGTTTCCCATCAGCGTAAGCGCCGCAAACCGCAGCCACCAGTGTCCCTCCCGGGGAAGCCGGTGCCCCTGCCAGCGCATGATCAGGTAGAGCACCGCTGCACCGATGATCAGCCTTATCGCCACCAGCGTCAGGGGCGGGAAGAGCTCCAGCCCGACGGCGGTTAAAAGGAAGGCGAGCCCCCAGGCAAGACAGAGAAAGCCCAGCATCAACCAGTCGGCGGGACGAGGGGGGTGAATCATGCGGGTTCCATATCGCGGGCGACAAACGCTAACGCCACTTTACCCCGTAAGCTCCCCGGGTGTAACGTCGCCTTTTTCAAAGGGGGACCGGTGTATGCACAAAAGTAAACTGGCGGGATTTATTATCGATTGCCAGACCAGCGACCTGCCGGGCGCCGCCCGTTTCTGGAGCGAGGCCCTGGGCATGCCGATCGACGAGCTGCCGGGGGCGGAGGGCGAGAAATACGTCAGGCTGAAAGATAAAACCGGCCAGCTGAATATCGAGGTACAGTCGGTAGACCACGCGAGTCGCGTTCACCTGGATATCGAAACCGACAATATCCCCGCGGAAGTCGAGCGCCTGCGCGCGCTGGGCGCAGTGGTTGTCGAGCACGTCCACAGCTGGTGTGTGATGCAGGCGCCCACCGGCCAGCGCTTCTGCGTGGTGCGCAAGGACTCGAGGGACTTTGAACGGCAGGCCAACAGTTGGCGGGAATAGCGCGGGCAAAAATGAGCGCAGGAGTTTAACTCGCCGGCAGTGGCCAGTCCGCCGCATCGGTCACGTAGTCCGGCTGTTTGGGGCGGAAGCCACCCCATTTCTGCGTAAAAAGGCCCTCCGGGTCAAACCGCGCGGACTGCTTTTCGATATCAAAGTGGCGCCCGCCGCGCGGGTCGGCACCAACCCCGGCGAGGTACTGCCAGTTTCCGTAATTGCTGGCCACCTCAAAATCGATAAGGTGTTTCTCGAAGAAGGCCGCGCCATAGCGCCAGTCGATGCCATACTCATTGACCAGGCAGCTCGCGGCTATCTGGCGGCCGCGATTGCTCATCCAGCCAGTGGCAAGCAATTGCCGCACCAGGGCGTTCACCAGGGGATAGTTGGTGTCCCCCTGGCTCCAGCGGGCGAAGTTGCGGGGTTCGAACGTGCAGCGGCGCGCTTTTCCCGTCGCGCCTGAGGCACGGAAGAGACTGACATCATCAGCAATTGCCCGCCAGTAGAAAAACTCCCGCCACAACAACTCGAAGCTCATCCACCGGCTTGAGTCGTTGGCTCCCTCGGCTGCCTCGTATGCGGCTACCGCCGCTGCGACCTGGCGCACCGAGACGCAGCCGTTGGCGAGCCAGGGAGAGAGCGTACTGGAGCCGTCCAGTCCGTCGAGGCAATCCCTGGTATCTTTGTACACCGCGATTCCGCCCCCCCTGGACGTCCACTGGCGCAACCTGCGCAGGCCCCCTGCGCTGCCCCCTCTTACCGGCAACGCGGGATGCGCCTTTACCGCGACCCCTTCGATATCCGCAAACAGGATGTCTGGCGGCGGCGGAAACTCCGACGCTGAGGAAGCGGGCGCTGGCACTGGCAGCGCTTCGACCCGAGCCCTGAACGGCGTGAACTGCCCTGGCATAGCGCCGGGAGTGAAAGGCAGGTCCTGCTCGTCGAACAGGGTGTTGGCGCGGTGTACTTCCAGTGGCACGGCCAGCCTCAGCGCAACGCGTTCCCTGGTGCGGCGCTCGTAATAGCCCGCGGCGCGAGATGTAGCGACGACATCCGCAGACACCTGCCTGGCCAGTTGCGGCAGTGCCTGCTCCGGGTTGCCCTCGAGTACCAACAGGTCCTGCCCCCGGCTGAGCAACTCATCGCGCAGGGCCTGCACACTCTCGACCAGGAAGCGCTGGCGCTGCCCGCCTAGCCCTGTGTGGTTGAACCAGGGATGGTTTCTGGGCCAGAAGTACACCAACAGCAAGCGCCCGGCGCGGGCTGCACAGGCTGCCAGCCCGGCGTTGTCCTGCAATCGCAGATCATTCTGGAACCAGTATATTGCGTTCATTCCCCGCGCCCGGTGTCTTCCGGCCGGCGGTAGTCCCGCCAGGGGCGACCCTGGCAGGTGGAAAAATTACTGCAATCCGGCAGGCAACCCCTGCACGGAAGCCGCTGGGGCGTTGCGCTTGTCGTCTCTGGTCGATGCAAGCGGGTTTCGCCATTTGCCACCATTGTCGCTCTCCCTGTCGATGCAACTGAGAATACGTCAGCAAGCCCAAAAGCGATCACAGCGCACCCGCAGCGTTACATTGCAACCAGCGAGCGGCGGCAATCCGTTTGCGCCCTGCTAACCGTCCCCAAAGAAAGACTTCAGGTGCGCCTCGACGCTGCGGGCAAGCGCTTGCAGCTCATAGCCGCCCTCCAGGGATGAAACGACACGACCCCCGGCGCTGGCATCCGCCTGTTCGCACAGGCGCCGGGTGACCCAGGCGTAGTCGGCGTCAACCAGGTTGAGCTGGGCCATGTAGTCCGCCTGGTGGGCGTCGAAGCCGGCGGAGACAAGGATGAGTTGAGGCGCGAAAGACGCCAGGCGCGGCAACCAGTGTCGCTCCACCGCCTGGCGGAACGCGGCGCTGTCGGCCCCCGCGGCCAGGGGCACATTCACCACGTTGGCGGCCCTGCAGTCATGGCCGGTATGGGGATAGAACGGGTGCTGGAAGGTCGAGCACAGCAGGGTCCTATCATCGCCGGCAAAAATGTCCTCGGTGCCGTTACAGTGGTGCACATCGAAGTCGACGATGGCGACACGCTCGAGGCCGTGGTTTGCCAGCGCATGATGGGCCGCAATGGCAATATTGTTGAAGAAGCAGAAACCCATCGCCCTGTCGCGCTCGGCATGGTGCCCGGGAGGCCTGACAGCGCAGAAGACCTTGCTGGCTGCGGCGGACATCACCAGGTCGACGCCCATTACCGCCGCCCCGGCCGCGCGCAGGGCGGCCCTGAGGGTGTGCTTGCCCAGCGCCGTATCCCCATCCACCCAGATCAGGCCCTCGCCCGGGTCAGCCGCATAAATGCTGGCCACGTAATCGGGGTCGTGCACCGCCTCGAGCAATTCCCGCTGCACCAGTGGTGCGTTATAGTGATGCAGCGCCATATCCAGTCCGGTCGCGATCAGGCGATCGTTGATGGCGGCCAGGCGCGCGGGCCGCTCCGGATGATGGTGTCCCAGATCGTGCAATTGGCAATCGGGGTGGGAGATGTAGGCAAGCGACATGGACATCCTCTGTATTGCGTATACTGCCGCCAACTTCCTTCACCTGAACCCGGCGCCGGCACTATGACCCGAGTCTACCCCGGCGACGGTGTGTTATGAAAGAGATGCGCTGCGTGGACCCACACCCATGAGAAAGCACCGTCTACACCGGGTTTTCGAGCCACAGTCGGTTGCCCTGGTTGGAGCCTCGGATAGCAGGCTGTCCGTCGGCGGCCAGATACTGGGCCAACTGCTCGAGAGCGACTTCCAGGGCGAGCTGTATCCGATCAACCCGAGGCACGAGTCTATCGGCGGATTGCGCTGCTATGCATCGGTCGCCGCAGTGAAACAAGCCATTGACCTTGTCGTCATCGCCATCCCCGCCCCGGCGATAGCAGGGGTTATGCGCGAGTGCGGAGCCAGCGGTGTCGGCGCGGTCATCATTATTGCCGCAGGTTTCGGCGAGACGGGCGCACACGGGCAGCAACTGCAGGACGAGATCGCCGCCATCGCGCGCAGTTACAATATTGCCCTGGTGGGCCCTAACTGCCTGGGTGTCATCCGGCCGAGCGTCGGTCTCAACGCCAGTTTCGCCAGGAGCAAGGTGGCCTCAGGCCATGTCGCCATGGTCGCCCAGTCCGGCGCTTTTTGCAGCGCATTGCTGGACTGGGGTGATGCCAGGGGATTCGGGTTTTCTGCGGTAGCCTCCCTGGGAGCAGCTGCGGACGTGGACTTTGGGGAGGTACTGGACTACCTCGCCCTGGATGCGCACACCAGGAGCATCCTGTTGTACATCGAGGGCGTTTCCGATGCCCGTGCCTTTCTCAGCGGACTGCGTGCGGCGGCGCGGGTGAAGCCAGTGATCGTAGTCAAAGCCGGACGCAGCGAGCGCGGCATCCGCGCGGTGACAAGCCACACCGGCGCCAGAACGGGTGGTGACCTGGTGTTCGATGCCGCGATCAAGCGTGCCGGCGCCGTGCGCGTGAGCACCGTGAGCCAGTGGTTCGATACCGCGCAGACGCTTGCGTCCGGCACCAGGGTGGAGGGTGCCCGCCTGGTCATCCTTACCAACGGCGGCGGGCCGGGCGTGATGGCCGCGGATCGGGCGGCAGATGTGCAGGTGCAGCTTGCCGACCTTTCCGAGCACTCGGTCGCAAGGCTCAGCGCAGCGCTGCCCTCCCACTGGTCGCATTCCAATCCCGTCGACATCCTGGGAGACGCCTCCGGCGAGCGCTACCGCGTGGTCACTGAAATACTGCTGGCGGATGACAACGTCGACGGCGTGCTGGTGTTGCTCTCGCCGCAGGGCATGACCGACCCCGATGCCTGTGCAGAAGGCGTCATTACCGCCCTGGGAGACGGCCGCAAACCCCTACTGAGCTGCTGGCTGGGCGAAAAACTGGTGTCCGCTGCGCGCCAACGGTTTGCCGATGCCGGCATTCCCTCCTTCCACAGCCCGGAGGCAGGAGTGGATGCTTTCGGTTCACTGGCGGCTTACCGGCGCAACCAGCTGGCGCTGCTGCAGGCGCCGCCGCCGCTGTCAAAGAACACGGCGGCGGACGTGAACGGGGCGCAGCTCATCATCAGGCAGGCACTGGGTGAAGGCCGGTTCGCGCTCAGCAGTGCCGAGGCGAGAGACCTGCTGCGCGCCTTTCACATCCCCGTGGCCGCGCCGCTGCAGGGGTCGCTCTCACTCGAGGAGATGGACGATCGGTACCATGCTCGCGAAGTGATGATGCGCATCACCCGGGATCCGATTTTCGGCCCCGTCATCGGCTTCGGCCCGGGCGGCTTCGCGGCGGATACCCTCGCCGATAGCCAGATCGCCCTGCCGCCCCTCAACAACTTCCTGGCCAGGGAGCTGATAGATGGCACCCGGGCTTTCGGGCGACTCTCCCGCTCCCACAAACTTCCCGCCGAGGATATCGACATGCTCGTGGAGGTGCTGGGGCGGGTCTCGGAAATCGCCTGCGAGCTGCCGGAGATTTTGTCACTGGACATCAACCCCCTGCGCCTGGACGAGCACGGCGCAAGGGCTGCGGCTGTCCGCATAACCATTGCCGATCGCCAGGGCAACAGCAGCCGCTACCGCCACATGGCAATCCACCCCTACCCGCCGGGCCTGCAGACCACGTTGCAGCTGGCCGATGGCAGCGATGTCCTGGTCCGCCCAATTCGTCCGGAGGACGCAACCCTGGAACGGGAGTTCGTAGATAATCTCTCCGCGCAGAGCAAGTACTTCCGTTTCATGAACCACATGGACAAGATCAGTCCGCTGATGCTGGCGCGCTTCACCCAGATCGACTACGACCGCGAGATGGCGCTGGTCGCCGTGCTGGGTGAACACAGTCCCCAGGCCGCCATTATCGGCGTGGCCAGGTACATCGGTAATCCCGACAAGCAGTCCTGCGAGTTTGCGCTGACCGTCGCCGACGCCTGGCAGAAGCAGGGTCTGGGTCACCAGCTCATGCTGCGCCTGATGTCCATCGCCCGGGATCGGGGCCTGGAAGTAATGGAAGGGGATGTGCTGGCGCAGAATAGCAAAATGTTGCGCCTGTGCGCCGCGCTGGGCTTTCATACCCTGCGCAACGAAGACGACCTGGAGGTCGTGATCGTCAGGCGCGAGCTGACGGCCCCGGGGACTTCAGCCGGCGATCTCGCCGAGGATCGCTAGGATACTGGGTTTGTCCAGCAGGCGCGGCACCGGGTAGCCGTCACCCTCGGCGATGGCCAATTCGGCGATGGCATCAAAATCCTCGCGCTTCAATTTATCCGAGTGGTCGGGTATACCCACCTCGGTGCGCAAGTTCCGCACGGCCTGGATAAACCGGTGTGCCAGCTGGTTCTGGTCCTCGCCCGCCTTGCCCAGCCCAACCAGGATGGCCAATTCGGCCAGTCGCGAGGCGGCTTCCTGGCAACAGAATTCGAGCACGTGGGGCAGCACCAGCGCGTTGGCAAGGCCGTGGGGAATACCGTACTTGCCTCCCAGCTGGTGGGCGATGGCGTGCACATTGCCGACATTCACCTGGTTGATGGCAAGCCCCGCATAATAGGCGCCCATGGCCATGCCCGCCCTGGCTTCGCGATTTGACCCGTCGCGATAGGCAGCGGCCAGGTTGTCGAACACCAGCTTCACACCGATGCGGGCATCTTCCAGCCGGCTGCCTCGCTCCCACACGCCGATATAGGCCTCGATAGCGTGAGTCAGCGCGTCCATGCCGGTGGCCGCCGTGATATGGGGCGGCAGGCCGAGCATCAGGTCCGGGTCCAGCGCCGTGGTCAAAGGCAGCAGGGTGCCACCGGATATCACGCCTTTCTGGTGTGTCTGGGCATCGGAGATAACAGCGCCCATGGTGGCCTCCGAACCGGTACCCGAAGTGGTGGGCACCACATAGAGTTTCAGGACCTGGTGCTTCACCTTGCCAAAACCAACCCAGTCCTTGGGGGACTGGTCGCTGGTGGCGGAGGCCGCAATGATCTTGGCCGCATCAATGGCCGAGCCGCCGCCAATAGCCAGGATGGTATCCGTGCCCTGCGCCTTGGCCACCGCGACCCCCGCGGCCACCTGATCGTAGGTGGGATCGGGAAGCACGCCGTCGTAGTAGGCAAGTTCGATGCCGGACTCGAGCAGGGGCGCGATAACCTGGTCCACAACCCCGAGGCTCCGCAGCGGTTTGTCAGTGACGATGAGTATCTTGCTGGCACCGGTGCGCAGTATGTGCCGGCACAACTCGCGGCTGCTGCCACTGCCGACGAAAGCCCGGTGGCTGGCGCCCGGGCCCAGGCCCGCGAGGGAGCGCATCAGGGTGAGATACAGCGAGTGTTTCAGTTTGCGCAGGAACATGGACATGGCTCACTCCGGGCTGGTGGACAATTACCAGCGGTCAAAAAACCTATGCTCGCCAGTGTAGTGCATTTTGCCAGCACATACCCGGTGACCTGACCCAGCTATCCCCGCCTGGGCCCACCGTTGCTGCCCGGCCAGCGTGAACCGGAGATCGTATCCACAAAAGGCAGGAAGGCCTGGGGGTCGAGCTTGCCGGCCAGTTTGATCTCGCGACCGAGGAAGATCGGCCACCACAGGTGGGCGGACAGCTGCTCGCGCATGGGCAGCAGGGTGGTCAACGGATCCCAGGGGCTGTCGCGCAACACCAGTTCACCCTTGACCTCCTCGCGCCAGGCGGTGCCGTAGCGGCTGGCCACATGAACGACATGCGGCGGGAAGTCGTAGCCTGTCGCCGGACCGCCGATACTTACCGCCCGCGAGACCTTGATCCACCACTCGTGCTGGTCGAAGTCGGGCAGGGGGTCGACCGGCCCGGTTGAGGCTCCCTTGAACTCGACGAAGGTGTAGCCGTGATGCGTACAGCGGGCCGTGACCTGGGGCCCGAGGCGATAGAACTCGGTAGTGCAGGGGTACTTGGGCTGGCCATTGGTCTGCTGGCTGATGAATATCGCCGACTCCTGGTCGATGCCGTAGCCCAGCGTGTACTCGCCGGCGATGCCGTTATAGTTCGCATCGATCGTGGTGACAATGCCGTACTCGGGCTCATCGGGTACCGGGTAGTTGTAGATGGTGAGCGTGACATTGGGTTTGGCGCCCGGCTCGATGCCCGGCGGCAGCAGGGCAGCGATCTTGTCGGGGTCGGTACGATAGACGACTTTCAGCATGGGCCAATTGGCGATATCGCCGGGATTGCCCTGGGGTGCACCTGATGGATTGCTCATGGATTTTTCCTTATGGTTTGAAACAGGTTGATAATGTCTGGAAACAAACGGTAAAACCTACCGGCCGACGCCTCAGGCGCCGACCATATTGGCTACGGGGGTCTCCCGGCTGAGAATCATCTGCGCCCTGGCACGGATTTTCTGCTCCGTCTCGGGCGTTGTGGCCAGCAGCCAGAAAGCATTGTTGCGCAGACCGTCCACCGCCATCTGCGCAACCTCGTCGGGGTGGGTGGTCTTGAGTTCGATGCCCCATTGCGCGGCCATCTTCTTCATGTCGTCCACACTGCTGATGCCGGAAGCGTTGCCCTCGATGTCCTTCTTCAGTTCCTGTGGGCGCACCCGACCGGAATTGAACAATCCGGTATCCACCACGTGGGGGCCGGGGAACAGGGCGCTGACCTTCACCGGGCTCTGGGCCGCCGTCACCTGGTAGTGCAGGTTCTCGGTAATGGCGTGCACCGCAGCCTTGGTGGCGGTGTAAATGGGTTGGTCGGGGTAGACCAACAGGGCGCCGTTGCCCGAGCCGGTTACGACGAAATGCGCTTCCTGGTTCGCCGCCACCAGCCTGGGCATGAAGGCATTGATGGTATTGATGACGCCCCACAGGTTCACGTTCAGGCACCACTGCCAGTCCTTCTGTGAATACTCCCACATCGCACCCGACTCGCCGGCACTGATGCCGGCGTTGGCGAATACCAGGTGGATGCCGCCGAAGGTCGCCGCGGCTTTTTCCGCCAGGGAGTTGAGGCTGTCCGCGGAGGTGACGTCGCAGTGTTCGACGATGGCCTCGATATTCTCCGCCGCCAGGTCAGATCGCAGTTGCGCCATTGCGTTCCTGTCGACATCCCCCACGGCGACTTTCGCACCGAGCCGGCCAAGGGCAAAAGCCAGTGAACGTCCGACACCGCTCGAACCACCGGTAATGACCGCTACCTTGTTGTTGAAATCCTGCATGCTCAGGCAATTTCCCGCTTGTCTTTTTCCGTCAGGTAAAACTGGCGCACCCACTTGCGGAACAACACCAGGGTCTTGTCTTCCTTGCAGAATACCGGCCGGTGCTTGTGCACCTTGTTCGCCCAGATCGGGTAATCGTCCCCGAGACCGTCGATAATGCCCTGCATCACGGCGTCACCGGCCAGGTCTTCGATCTCGCGACGCACGCTCAGGGTCCAGCGCATCCGGGTCTCGTGGCGATTGATGGGCTGGGCGCTGTTGTAGACTACCATCTCGGCGCCTGGCCCGTAGCTGTTGCGCACCAGGGCGAATCCGGGATTGAACACCATCGCGTGCAGCTTGCTGGGTATGGCCGCTTTACTCGCGTCGGAGCGCAGGTGCAGGATGCGCCCGTTCTCTTCCACCGTCACTTCCGAGGGCGGCACGTCTGGCTGGCGATGGACGTACTGGAAATGCACGGGATCGCAGGAGTTCTCGGCGATATCCTGGACATGGGCGGGAACCAGGAATTCCGCGTAACGCGGCACCGTCCAGTTGGGGTCACCCAGCTCGCGCAACTCCGGCAATTCCCATTCGGGCCCGGTGTTTTCCGGGTGATACCAGACGTAGACCTCGCCATTCTTTTCCTCGGTGTGCCAGGTGCGCAGACGGGCGCGCTCGGGAATCTCGTCGCAGTAGGGTATTTCCTCGCACTTGCCGTCGGTGCCAAAGCGCCAGCCGTGGAAGGGGCAGCGCACGGACTCGCCGACAACGCGCCCGCCATGGCCCAGGTGGGCGCCAAGATGCGGGCAGAATGCGTCCTGCACCACCGCCACGCCGCTGCGGGTGCGGTACAGCACCAGTTCCCGGTCAAAGGCCTGGACCGGCTTCACTTCGCCCACCTGCAGTTCATGGCTGCGCGACACGGAGAACCATCCCATGGGGAACTCCGGCGTTACATTGGTCCTGGATTCACACGCATCGACGATCGACATGCTCAGCTCCGTACTTGTGATTGGCAATTTGCCGGTTGAAAAGGACGAACAAGCCCCTCATTCTCACCCCCTGCTTACAGACAGAAAGGCCTACAGATGAGTAAACTTGCACATATGTATACTAATCTAGTTTAATCATCCGACGAATGCAACACTCTGGCGAGATTTTCATGGCAAGTACAGCGGTGAGCACCTCGGCATTACCGGGACGGCGGGAAAAGCGCAAACTCGAGATTCGCGGCCGGATCGAGGAGGCCGCCAACAGGCTGTTCCGGCAACAGGGCATCGAGGACACCAGCATCGAGCAGATCTGCGTGGAGGCCGACGTCGCCCGGCGCACCTTCTATGGGCATTACAGCAACAAGCACGCCCTGCTCGGCGGCCTGGGTATCTCCCGCCTCTACAGCCAGTCCGAGCCGATGCTGCACCTGCTCATGGCGAACCACCGCACCACCCGTGCACGATTGCAGGCGATGATCGAATACATCGCTTCCAATTTTACGAATTTCGACGAAATCGACCGGCAGTTGATCCTGATCGCTCCGTCGATCTTTGCCGAGAACGCGGAACAGCAACGCGAACTAGGCAATTCGGCAAGCGCCAGCTTCACCCGCCTGATCACTGCCGGGATCGAGATGGGCGATGTGCGCACGGACTTTTCCCCGGAGATTCTCGCCGCGATGGTGGTAGGCACCCTTTATATGCTCACCACCAACTGGGCCATGAACAGCGACTACCCGATCTTTGACAACCTTGCCGAAGCGCATACCCTGTTCGAGCAATTGATCTGCAAGTCTGCCACCTGATACCCAAGCCAGGCCCTGTCCGGGCCGCCCAGGAGCAAGCATGAAGCTACCCGCCCAGCGCCGCTTTGCAGCGGTCGACCCCCAGGACCACAGTATCAGTATCGCGCACGGGCCGGTGCCCTCGCCCCAGCCTGCAGAGGTACTGATAAAGGTAGCCGCCGCGGGGCTGAACCGCGCCGACCTGTTGCAGCGCAAAGGGCTCTACCCGCCGCCGGCCGACGCCTCGCCGATCATGGGACTAGAGGTCGCGGGCGAGGTCATCGCGGTGGGCGCCGGCGTCGACAACTGGCAGGTGGGCGACCGGCTTTGCGCCCTGACCCATGGGGGCGGTTATGCCGATTACACCGTGGCGCCCGCCAGTCAGTGCCTGCCGATTCCCGGCGGCCTCGGCATGGCCGCAGCCGCGGCCCTGCCCGAGGCACTGCTCACCGTGTGGCATAACCTGTTCCAGCGCTGCCAGTTGCAAGCCGGGGAACGGGTGCTGATCCACGGTGGCGCCAGTGGCATAGGGACCCTCGGCATCGCCATCTGCAGGGCCCTTGGCGCCGAGGTCTATACAACCGCCGGCAGCGAGAAAAAATGCCGGGCGCTGGAACTGTTGGGTGCCACCCGCGCCATCGACTACCAGACCGAGGATTTCGAGCAGGTACTGACGGCGCTGGGACTGAAAGACAGGATCAATGTCATCCTGGATATTGCCGGTGGTGACTTCATCCAGAAAAACATCAACGTGGCAGCGCCCGAGGGCCGCATCGTATACATCGCCTTCATCCGCGGCGCGCGGGCCGAAGTCAATTTCGGCCCGCTGCTGGTGAAGCGACTGGTGCTCACCGGCTCAACCTTGCGGGCCCAGAGTTTCACCCAGAAGGCCGTCATGGTGAGGGAAATTCTCGAGCGGGTGTATCCGCACCTCGAAAGCGGCGCCGTCACGCCGGTGGTCGACCGCATATTCCCCCTGGAAGAAGTGGAACAGGCCCAGGCCTACATGCAAAGTGGCCAGCACATGGGCAAGATCATCCTGCAGATGTAGGGCTGCGCGAATCTCTGCTATCGTAGGCGTCACTCACTGCTGCCGCCTCCGCCCCGGTACGACCATGCACAAACTCTACTGCCGGCTGACAGCCCTGGCCGCCGTCGCGCTCCTGACAACCGCCTGCGGTGGTGGCGGCGGTGGCGGCTCCTCCAGCGCGGAACCCACGCCTGTCCCAACACCCACACCGCCGCCCCAGTCGTTGCGCATCGCCGGGACAATCACTGCATCGAGCAACCAGGCGGTGGATGGCGATACCAATGATCCCGCCGGCCCGGTCCGGGCCAACGATTCCGTGGCTACTGCCCAGCCCATCCCCAACCCCATCACTCTCGGCGGTTACGTCAACCAGCCGGGCAGTGGCGCGCCGGGTCGCTCGACTGACAGTGGCGACACCGACGACTACTTCCGGGTGGACCTGCTGGCGGGCCAGAGCATCACGATGCTGGTGGCGGATTTTCAGCAGGCGGACGCCGATCTGTACCTTTACGACACGCAGGGTCGCATCCTGGATTTTTCTATAGAGTCCGGAGAGGTGGAGACTCTGGTGGTGCCACGCGATGGCAGCTATGTCGTCAACGCCTTCGCCTTTGAGGGTGCCACCAATTACATCCTCGCCATCGGCGACCAGGGCGGCGCAGTCGGGCAGGGCCAGCGCCATCACGCCATCCTGCCCTGGCAATCGGTGATCAAGTTCAAGCCCGGCGCCGAGCCGGACGGCCCGATCTTCAGTCGCCTGCGCCGAATGGGCATGGAGCAGCGCGCGGGCGGACCGGGGCGGGCGCGGCTGATGGGCATGCGGCGCGGACTTGCCGGCGGGCCCGAAACCATCGCGCGCAGCGGTCCGGCTCTGGAAAAGCTGGGTCATATCGAGGATTCCACGCTGCGGGCGCGACTGGAAACCCTGCTGGCGATCAAGGCGCTCAAGCGCGATCCACGCATCGAGTATGCCGAACCCAACTACAAAGTGAGGGCGATGGCAGTCCCCAATGATTCGGGCTTCGCGTTTCAATGGCACTATCCACTGATCGACCTGCCCGCGGCCTGGGACACCACTGCCGGCAGCCCGGAGGTTATCGTCGCCGTGATCGACACCGGCATTCTCTCCGGACACCCGGACCTGGGCGGGCAGTGGGTTGCCGGTTACGATTTCGTGCGCAGCGCACAAAGTGGCGGGGACGGGGACGGCATAGACCCCGATCCCGAGGATACCGGGGGTGGCAGGGGTGGTGCATCGAGCAGTTTTCACGGCACCCACGTCAGCGGCACCATTGCCGCCGCGGCCAACAACGGGATCGGCGTGGTCGGAGTCGCGTACAACGCACGCGTCATGCCACTGCGGGCGCTGGGTCTTGGCGGCGAAGGCACCACGTACGATGTCGACCAGGCCGTCCGTTTCGCCGCCGGTCTCCCCAACGACTCCGGCACAGTGCCGGCCAGGCATGCGGACGTTATCAACCTGAGCCTGGGTGGGGGGCCGTTCAGCCAGTCGAGCCAGGAACTTTACCAGCGGGTACGTGCCGCCGGTGTCAGCGTGGTCGCTTCCGCCGGCAACGAAGCCTCGGGCCTCCCCTCCTACCCGGCCGCCTATGACGGCGTGATATCGGTAGCGGCAGTGGACGCGCAGCGGCGGCGCGCCAGTTACTCCAACACCGGCAGTTCCATCGATATCGCTGCACCCGGCGGCAACAACGGCGTCGACCTGAACGGAGATGGCTACCCGGATGGCGTACTGAGCACCGGCGGCCTGGATGTGGGCGGCAGCTACGGTTATACCTTCCAAAGCGGTACCTCTATGGCTGCGCCCCATGTCGCTGGTGTGCTCGCGCTGATGAAATCCGTGAACCCCAGCCTGAGCCCTGCCGACATTGACGCGCTATTGATCCGCGGCGAGCTCAGCGATGATCTCGGCGCCCCCGGCAGGGATAATGAATTCGGCTACGGCCTCATCAATGCGCAGCGCGCCGTGCTGGCCGCGATCGAAGCAGCCGGCGGTACCCCGGCTGACAATCCTGTACTGAGTGCATCCGCCAGTACCCTGAACTTTTCCAGCCAGGTGGAGACCCTGGAGTTGGAATTGCGCAATGGCGGCAGCGGTGAACTCGAGTTGATCGAGCTGACCAGCTCGGAGCCATGGCTATCCCTCAGCCCACTGGATGCTAATAGCAGCGGCCTGGGCCTTTACCAGGTGGCGGTCGACCGCAGTGATCTGGCGGCGGGGGTGTATGCGGCAGATATCATCGCCCGTTCATCGGTCAACACGCTCACCGTGAGAGTCATCATGTCGGCCGGTGGCGACCAGGCGGGCGATGTCGGTGTCGTCTATATACTGTTGTATGAGCAGGGGGCCGAGGATCCGGTTGCGCAGCTCTTCGCAACTGCGCGGGACGGGCGGTACCAGTATGCGTTCGCAGATCTGCCGCGGGGCCGATACCAGATATTTGCCGGCAGCGACGCGGACAACGATCTGCTTATCTGTGATGCCGGGGAGGCCTGCGGCTCATGGCTGACGGTGGATCAACCGGCCAGCATCGAGCTTGAGTCGAATCGGGATGACATCAACTTCCCGGTGGATTACCAGATTGCCATACCCACAATTTCAGCGGGAGGAAAGGCCGCCCGGCCCGTTAGGGGCCAGGCTGAACCGAAAAGAAGGCGCAAATAAGCCAGGGAGCTTTTCAGGGGGTGAAGAGGGCGCCCCCGAGCATGCGGGACGCCTGAACAACCTCCATCAAGCCGCCCTGGCTTGACGGGCCTTTATTTTTTCTTTTTGGCTGCCGCTTTCTTCTTCGCCGGAGCCTTCTTCTTGGCT
>Ga0209392_1000074_pt1 | contig 19537 bp, 13 predicted proteins | sample PPLLak3cmMay2015_FD_187252 | JGI IMG/M metagenome (GOLD analysis project Ga0209392, IMG submission 187252) | Freshwater sediment microbial communities from Prairie Pothole Lake near Jamestown, North Dakota, USA - PPLs Lake P7 Core (1) Depth... | ecosystem: Environmental > Aquatic > Freshwater >...
GCCCCCTGGCTTGGGATTTAATTTTTCGATTTCAGAAATGGCATCTCTCAGTTCATCCTTGCTGATCCCTAATTTCTGGATCAGTTTGTCAAAATGCTTTTTTCCAAAATTGTCAAAGTTATTTTCCAGTATCTCAATCGCAATTTTTCTCTCAGGGCTTTCTTCTTTCTGCCTTAACTGTATCAGCAGACATTCTTTCAGATCCCTTGCACCGATACCCGAGGGTTCCAGTTGTTGTATAATTTTCAGAATCCGCTCAATTTCGGCTTCATCAGTGTATAAATTTTCTGAAAATGCAAGATCATCCACCATATCCTGTATCGGTCTGCGCAGGTAACCATTTTCATCGATGCTGCCTACAATAAATTCAGCGATCTGGGCTTCCGTATCATTCAGCGTGCAGGTGCTTAACTGATTTTCCAGAAATTGATGAAATGTAGTGCCTCCGGAATAAGGTACCTGGTAATCTTCGTCATCACTGCTGGAATTGTTGGCGTTTAACTTATAATCAGGTATTTCATCATCGCTTAAATATTCATCGATATTGATGTCTGTTTCAATGGTTTCAGAATCACTATCTTCATATTCACTGCTGTTGTCCATACTGAGATCTTCAGAATTCTCCTTACCGTTTTCCAGGGCAGGATTTTCTTCAATTTCCTGGGCTATTTTTTGTTCAAAAGCAAGCGTAGGCAACTGAATTAATTTCATCAATTGTATCTGTTGGGGAGATAATTTCTGTTGTAATTTTAGTTGTAAGCCCTGCTTTAACATAAATCATTGTTGTGCTATAAAATTACACAAAAATTAAAGAATTTCAATTTTCTTTAATAAAGTGAATCCATGATGCTTCTGGCATCGGAAAAACCATGAATTTTGTGGCTCTTCGAAGAAAATAAGCCAAAAGGATCCGGTAAAATCCGTTAAGAACACTGGCCTGGATTAAAATTCAGCACTTTGAGGAGTTCTGGGAAATGGAATAACATCCCTGATATTGCCCATACCTGTTACAAATTGAACAAGGCGTTCAAAACCCAGGCCAAATCCGGCATGGATCGCGGTGCCGAATCTGCGCGTATCCAGGTACCACCAAAGCTCTTTTTCATCGATATGAAGTGCACGCATTTTTTCCAGTAAAACATCCAGTCTTTCCTCTCTTTGGCTTCCTCCTACAATTTCACCAATTCCGGGGAACAATACATCCATGGCCCGTACAGTTTTTCCATCCTCATTCAGCCGCATGTAAAAGGCTTTGATCTTTGCGGGATAGTCAAATAAGATGACCGGACACTTAAAATGGGTTTCAACCAGATAGCGTTCATGTTCGCTTTGCAGATCAGCACCCCATTCGTCAATCAGATACTGGAATTTCTTCTTTTTATTATGTGGGCAATTTCTCAGGATTTCGATTGCCTCTGTGTAACTTACACGTTTAAAGTTATTTTCAATTACGAAATTTAATTTTTCGAGCAAGGACAATTCACTTCTCTGATTTGCCGGTTTGGACTTTTCTTCCTCCAAAAGCCTTTGATCCAGAAATTCAAGGTCTTCTTTACATCTTTCCGTGATGGTCTTTAAAACATGCTGAATAAAATCCTCCGCCAGGTCCATATTGGCATCCAGGTTGTTAAAGGCCACCTCGGGTTCTATCATCCAGAACTCAGCCAAATGGCGGGAGGTATTAGAATTTTCTGCTCTGAATGTCGGACCAAAAGTATAAACTTTACTCAAAGCCATGGCATAGGTTTCTGCTTCCAGCTGGCCTGATACGGTTAGGTTGGTTTCTTTTCCGAAAAAATCCTTTGAAAAATCAACTGTTCCATCCTCTTTCAGGGGCGGGGTTTTGGGGTTAAGTGCGCTTACGCGGAACATTTCTCCGGCACCTTCAGCATCGCTGCCTGTGATGATCGGGGTATTCACATAAAAGAAACCGTTTTTAACAAAGTACTCATGAATTGCAAAGGCCAGTGCTGAACGCACGCGCATTACGGCCCCAAAGGTATTGGTTCTGATCCTCAAATGCGCTTGCTCCCTCAGAAATTCCAGACTGTGTTTTTTAGGTTGTATCGGATATTCTTCCGGGTTAGAATCGCCTAAAATTTCAATTTTGGAGACTTTTATTTCAACAGGCTGTCCTGATCCGAGACTTTCTGTCAGCATCCCTGTTACGGAAACCGCAGCGCTCGTTGTAATTCTTTTCAGAACAGCTTCCTCTGTCTTTTCGAAATCAAGAACACATTGCATGTTTTTTATGGTAGACCCGTCATTCACGGCAATAAAACGATTGCTTCTGAAGGTTTTAACCCAACCTTTGATGGTTACCTCATGTAATAATTTCTCGCTCTTTAATAATGAGTCTATGCTGTTGATCGTCATTTTGAATATGAATTATTGTTGAAATTTTCGATCTGCAAAGATAATCTTTAGAAAGAGATAATGAAAAAACAGCACCTATTTCTCCCGAAAAAATTACCGGTGGATTAGCTTCAAAAGATACTCGCCATAGCCGCTCTTTAATAAGGGTCTGGCCACTTTTTCCAGTTGATCTGCATCAATAAATCCTTTTCGGTATGCAACTTCTTCTATACATCCGATTTTCAGCCCCTGACGTTCCTGAATTACCTGAACAAATTGCTGGGCTTGTGTCAATGAGTCAAAAGTTCCGGTATCCAGCCAGGCTGTACCACGGCCCAAAACGCTAACCTTCAATTTGCCTTTATCCAAATAGATTTTATTCACGTCGGTAATTTCGTATTCTCCCCGTGCAGAAGGCTTCAGATTTTCAGCGATTTGGACTACTTCATTGTCATAAAAATAGATACCCGGAACCGCATAATTTGACTTGGGAATTCCGGGTTTTTCTTCAATGGATATGGCTTTTCCCTCTTCGTCAAACTCCACCACGCCGTACCTTTCGGGATCTTTTACATGGTAAGCAAAGACAGTACCACCATCGGGGTGCGACGCCTCTTTCAGTGTTTTTTCTAGTTCGGTACCATAAAAAATGTTATCACCCAGGATAAGTGCTACATGATCACTTCCAATGAATTTTTTTCCTATCACAAAAGCTTGTGCCAGGCCGTTGGGTACATCCTGCACGGCATATGAAAAACTGCATCCCAAAGATTTTCCGTCGCCTAAAAGTTTTTCAAACAGGGGAAGATCCTGGGGTGTGGAGATGATCAAAATTTCTTTGATTCCCGCCAGCATAAGAATTGATAAGGGATAATAGATCATCGGTTTGTCGTAAACCGGCATCAGCTGTTTGCTGATCGCTATGGTGAGGGGGTGTAATCTGGTTCCGCTGCCTCCGGCAAGAATAATTCCTTTCATTTTATTTTGTTTTGTTTTGTCTGATTTTTTTATATACTGTTTCATCCTCATCCCCGGCCAAAATATCTATAGCCGGTTCTTTAAGGGTATTTTTATTCGCGATAGAATTTTCCAGAGACAACAATAAGGAGGGCAATAAGATCAAGTTAGATATCATGGCAAAAAACAGGGTCGCAGCAACCAGGCCACCCAGAGCAATTGTTCCTCCAAAACTTGAGGCTGTGAAGACCAGAAAACCGAAAAATAACACTACAGATGTGTAGAACATGCTGGTTCCTGTTTCACGAAGAGCGATGTAGACTGATTTTCTGACATTCCAATGATGTTCGATCAATTCCTGACGGTATTTGGCCAAAAAATGGATGGTATCGTCTACGGAGATTCCAAAAGCGATGCTAAAGACCAAAAGAGTAGATGGCTTTATCGGGACACCCAAATAGCCCATCAGTCCGGCAGTGATTAACTGGGGCAATATATTGGGAATCAAACTAATGATAATCATTTTATAGGACCGGAACATCCAGGCCATCATCAGGGCTATTAAAAATATGGCAAGCGAAAGTGTAATTATAAGATTCGTAATGAGGTAATTCGTTCCTTTCAAAAACACCAAAGCCTTTCCTGTCAAAGTTACGTCGTAGTTGCTTTCCGGAAAATGCTTTTTTACTTTGTCGTTTAAACGCGCCTCTATTTCATCCATTTTATCCGTGCCGATATCTTTCATGAAAGTAGTTATCCTTGCAAATTGTCCTGTAGAGTCGACAAAATTGTTCATCATATCACCTTTTACTTCTGAATTTTTTGAATAAGACAATATAAAATTTTGTTCCTGCCGGCTTGGTAACTGGTAATAATCAGGGTTGCCATTATAATAAGCCTGTTTCGAATATTTGATCACGTTAAGAACTGAAATGGGTTTTGATAATTCGGGAATCTCATCAATTTCCTCTTCCAGTTTTTCCATCCTTTTTAAGGTGGATAGATTGAGGACGCCATTTTTTTTCTTGGTATCCACCATAACTTCCAGGGGCATGATACCTCCAAATTCCTCTTCAAAAAACAGTATATCTTTAAAAAAGGCCTTGCCTTTGGGCATGTCTTCTATGATACTGCCTGATACGCGAATCATATTCATGCCGGTAATACTGATTATGATAATGATTACAGTGGTAATATAAATCGCAATGCGATGATGACGTACCACATTTTCAATCCATGACATAATTGTTTCCATCCCTTTTCTGCTAAGGTGCCTTAAATGCTTTTCCTTAGGTTTATACATAAAGCTGTAAATTATAGGAATGATCAGCAGAGACAGTACAAAAATTGCCATGATGTTTATGGAAGCGATAATACCAAATTCTCTTAGCAGCTGACTTTTTGTAAAAATAAAGGTAGCAAAACCAGCGGCTGTGGTAAGGTTTGTCAACAGGGTAGCATTGCCTATTTTTGAGATAACCCGTTGCAGGGATTTTGCCTGATTCCCATGTTTTTTAACCTCTTGCTGGTATTTATTGATCAGAAAGATGGCATTGGGCACGCCGATAACGATGATCAGCGGGGGTATAAGTGCCATCAGAATAGAAATCTCATATCTGAACCAACCAATGAACCCAAGTGCCCAGATCACACCTATGCTCACGACTCCCATTGTTATAAAAGTAGCACGGTAGGACCTGAAAAAAATAAAAAAGATTAATGAAGTGACAAACAAGGCCAGGCCAACGAACAATCCGATCTCATCAATAATGTTTTGTGCATTCATTGTCCGGATATAGGGCATGCCTGAAACACGAACGTCTAATCCGGTATCTTTCTCAAACTTTTCAATGATGGGATTGAGCTTATCAAAAACAAATCTTTCCCTTATTGGGGTATTTACGATGTCCTTTTTTAGATAAAGCGCCGTTTGAATGGTTCCGGTTTCCTTGTTGTAAAGCAGGTGATCAAAAAAGGGCAGATTGTGGAAGAGTTCATACCGAATTTTCTCAACATCCTCATTGGTCTCTGGTTTTTTATCAAATAGCGGTTCAATTGTAAACCGTTCGTTTTCTTCATCCTTGGCCAAAATTTTGATATCGCCAACAGAAACGGTAAAGTCGACTTCAGGAAAGCTATCCAGTTGCCGGCTGAGCTCGATCCAATGGTTGAATTTTTCTGCTTCGAATAATGACTCGTTGTGAACGGCCATTAAAATCAGGTTGCCTTCCTCTCCAAAAATCTCAAGAAACCTGTCGTATATGATGTTCTCCTTGTGATCTTCCGGCAACAGGTTGGCTTCGGTATGAGAAAACTGAAGGTATTTAATTTTACTGCCCAGAAAAAGCGTAAACAGAAAGATAATCGTTAAGATCAGGATCCTTTTTGTCAGTATAAACCTGGAAATCTGTACCCAAAAATTCATTTTACAAAGTATATTCGTTACAGATCGTCTACATTTATTTTTCTGCTCAGGATAAAGATAGGGCTATAACATTAACAATAAACAGTTTAAACTTTCATGATCTCTTCTTCTTTGATCAGCAGATGGCTGTCAACTTTTTTAATAAATTTATCTGTGAGTTCCTGAACATCTTCTTCAGCGTTTTTTAAAAGATCTTCAGAGATATCTAATTTTTTCAGATCGGCATTGGCTTCTTTCCTGTCATTTCTGATACCGACTTTGGTGTATTCAGCAATACTTTTAGCTTGTTTTACAAGATCTCTGCGCCTTTCTTCGGTCAATGGCGGGACATGTATAATTACATATTCTCCGTTGTTCATAGGATTAAACCCAAGATTGGCACTCATTATCCCTTTTTCTATTTCAGTGATCATTGATTTTTCCCAGGGCTGAACGGCCAAAGTATGCGCATCCATGGTATTTATATTAGCAACCTGAGTAAGTGGTGTGCTCGCACCGTAATAATTTACTCTCACATTTTGCAGCATGATCGGAGAGGCCTTACCAGCTCTTAAATTGGTAAATTCATGCTCAAGGTGCTTGATTGCACCTTCCATTTGCTCTTTTGCAGTGTCTATGATAAATTGAAGCTCTTCTTCCATAGTAAAGAAATAAAATAGGTTATACTTGATTACAGATCTACGATTGTTCCGATATTTTCTCCGGAAACGATTCGGAGTAAATTGCCTTCCTTGTTCATGTCGAAAACAATGATCGGAAGTTTATTTTCTTCGCTAAGCGTAAAAGCAGTTAAATCCATTACTTTTAAGCCCCTTTCAAGCACCTCCCTAAAGGTAATTTCATCAAATTTTACGGCAGTACTGTCCTTTTCCGGGTCTGAGGTATAAACACCATCCACCCGGGTACCTTTTAAGATCACATCGGCATTGACCTCAATGGCTCTCAAAACGGCGGCTGTGTCTGTAGTAAAATACGGATTCCCTGTTCCTGCGCCGAAAATAACTACCCTTCCTTTTTCCAGGTGCCTTACCGCCCTTCTTTTAATATAGGGTTCTGCAATTTGTTCCATTTTTATAGCGGTCAGCATTCGGGTTTGTACACCTTTTTCTTCAAGACTGCTCTGTAAGGCCAGACCGTTGATCACCGTGGCCAGCATTCCCATATAGTCACCCTGTACCCTGTCCATGCCCGTATTGGAAGCAGCAAGTCCGCGAAAAATATTTCCCCCGCCAATGACTATGGCTACTTCCACCTTTTCATCAACTATTTTTTTAATTTCATCGGCATAGGTAGACAGGCGGTTGGCATCAATACCGTACTGCTGATCTCCCATCAGTGCCTCACCGCTTAATTTTAAAAGAACTCTCTTGTATTTCATAGGGGGATAAAAATTGTTTTACAAATATACTAAAATTTACTTTTTGGCGATTTTCAATCTGGGGGTCCTGAAAAAAAAAATCCCCGACTGTTTAGCGGGGATTTTTTTTTCTCATCAGTGATTAACCAAGGGCAACACGTTTAAAATCTGTAATTTCAACGTCCTTACCCAGTGTTTTCACATATTGTGCAACACTCATTTTGTTGTCTTTGATAAACTCCTGATTTACCAGGGTGTTTTCTTTAAAGAATCTGCTCAGTTTTCCTTCGGCGATCTTATCCAGCATGGCTTCAGCTTTTCCTTCGTTTCTCAACTGTTCCTTTGCAATTTCTATTTCTTTGGCAATGGTAGCAGCATCTACACCGGCTTCATTTAATGCAAGCGGGTTCATTGCAGCCACCTGCATGGCCACATCTTTGCCAACTTCATCGGAACCATTGACATTAGCAGACAAACCTACCAGGGTGGCAATTTTATTGCCGGCATGGATATAGCTGCTCACATAAGGAGCTTTAACTTTTTGAAAGCTGGGAATTTCAATTTTCTCACCGATAACACCCGTTTGTTCAATTAATTTATCTGCAACAGTGATGCCATCGATCTTTGCATTGAACAGTTCTTCTTTGGTTTCAAAATTCAAGGCGATTTCTGCAATCTTATTTGCCAGGCTGATAAAGTTTTCGTTCTTTCCAACAAAGTCAGTTTCACAGGCCAACACGATAGAAACACCTGCGGTACGGTCAGCATTTACTTTTGAAATAGCTGCACCCTCACTGGAAGCTCTGTCAGCCCTGTTGGCCGCAACTTTCTGACCTTTTTTTCTTAAAAATTCAATTGCTTTTTCAAAATCTCCATTGGATTCAGTCAAGGCTTGTTTGCAATCCATCATACCTGCACCGGTAGTTTGCCTTAATTTGTTTACATCTGCAGCGGTTATATTTGCCATATTCTTATTGTTTATAGTTAAAGAATACTCCAAACGGATTGGAGTATTCTTCTTTAATTTAAAATTAATCTGTTTATTCAGCTTCTGACGAGGAAACGTCTTCTTTAATATCTTTGTTGTTCTTTCTTTCAGACAAACCTTCACCTATTGCGTCAGTCAGGTAAGTAAGGACTTTTTCAATAGATTTTGAAGCGTCATCATTAGAAGGAATTACGAAATCAATAGGTCTTGGGTCGGAATTGGTATCCACCATAGCAAAGATCGGGATATTTAACTTCAAAGCCTCAGCAACGGCGATGTGCTCGCGCTTGATATCGACTACCAGCAAAGCTCCGGGGATTCTGGTCATTTCAACGATAGAACCCAGGTTTTTTTCCAGTTTAGCCCTTAAGCGGCTGATCTGTAATTTTTCTCTTTTTGATAGTGCGTCGTAAGAACCATCTTTCTTCATTCTGTCGATCATTCCCATTTTCTTAACAGCTTTTCTGATGGTAGCGAAATTTGTCAGCATACCACCGGGCCATCTTTCAGTGATGAAAGGCATGCCAATACTGTTTGCTTTGTCAGCAACAATATCTTTGGCCTGTTTCTTTGTAGCCACATAAAGTACTTTTCTTCCTGAGGAAGCAATTTTTTTCAGTGCTTTTTGGGCTTCCTCAATTTTTGCCGCTGTTTTATAAAGGTCAATGATATGAATCCCTTTGCGTTCAGTAAAAATATAGTTTGCCATGTTTGGGTCCCACTTTCTGGTCAAATGACCAAAATGTACACCCGCGTCTATTAATTCTTTGATATCTATGTTTGCCATAATGTCTTTAGTTTACGTTCCGTTTTAGTAGCAATAACTAAGTAGCGATTTTTTCGGTCTTAATTATTTGGATGCTAGACAAAAAAACACAACAATGGTTTTGTTTAAAATTATATATAATTTGAATATTAACGTTTTGAGAACTGGAATCTCTTACGGGCTTTTTTCTGACCGAACTTTTTGCGCTCAACCATTCTTGGATCTCTTGTAAGCAATCCTTCAGGTTTTAAAATGCTCTTGTTCTCAACGTCCAAAGCAACAAGTGCCCGGGATATTCCCAATCTGATAGCCTCTGCCTGTCCTGTAATTCCACCTCCTGATACACTTACTTTGATGTCGAATGATTCCACATTTTTTGTTAAGGTAAGTGGTTGTAAAACTTTATACCGCAAGGGTTCTGTGGTCAAATAATTAGCGAATTCTCTTTCGTTAATGGTAATGGTACCTTTCCCTTTTGTCAGATACACACGAGCAACCGCAGTTTTTCTTCTGCCTATTTTGTGAATGGTTTCCATATTACAATAAATCGTTTAGGTTAATAGATTTTGGGTTTTGTGCTTTCTGATCATGTTCAGTACCTGTATAAACATATAGGTTAGTGAGCAGGGCAGATCCCAACTTGTTTTTTGGTAACATTCCTTTTACTGCTTTCTCTACCAGTCGGGTAGGGTCTTTCTTGTACAATTCGCTGGCAGACAGCGATCTTTGTCCGCCCGGATAACCCGTATGACGAATATATGTTTTCGCCTGCCACTTGTTTCCGGTTAAATTAATTTTGTCTGCGTTGATCACCACCACATTATCTCCACAATCTACATGGGGAGTAAAGCTTGGCTTGTATTTACCTCTGATGAGCATGGCTACTTTAGAGGCTAGACGACCCAACGTTTGACCGTCTGCATCAACCAAAACCCATTCTTTATTAACGGTGTTCTTGTTGGCTGATACTGTTTTGTAACTTAATGTATTCACAATTAAATTCTTTGTTTTGTTAGACTTCTCGTTTTCCCTTTAAAAAAAGGGTGTGCAAAAGTACAACTAATTGTGAACTTAACAAACAGGATTGAGAATATATTTCCTTAAGGATTTTGAAATAACTTATTTTGAAGTAAAAATTACAAATTTCACCACATCAGTGGGCTTCCAGCCAATTTTCTCCCGCACCGGCATCAACGATCAGAGGGATCGACAGGGGATAAGCGTTTTCCATAGCTTGTTTAACCAAAGGCATAACAATGTCCATCTCTTCTTTCAGCACATCGAACACCAGTTCGTCATGTACCTGAAGGATCATTTTTGAGTGCAGCTTTTCTTTTTCCAGCTGTTCATGGATGCGGATCATGGCTATTTTTATAATATCAGCCGCACTTCCCTGAATGGGCGCGTTTACTGCATTTCTCTCATCACCCGCACGAACGACCGCGTTTGCGGAATTGATATTTTTTAAATAGCGCCTTCTGCCTAAAATAGTTTCAACATAGCCGGTCTTGCGGGCAAAATCTATCTGGGATTGAATGTAATTCTTCAAGCCGGGGTATGTTCTGAAATACGTATCGATCAATTCTTTGGACTCCTTCTGGCTGAGATCTGTCTGTTGGCTCAGGCCAAAGGCAGAAACCCCGTAAATTATTCCAAAGTTTACGGTTTTCGCATAGCTGCGCTGTTCACGGCTTACGAGTTCCAGGGGTACATTAAAAACTTTTGAGGCTGTAGAACGGTGGATGTCTTCACCTCTCAAAAAAGCTGTTTTGAGCTCCTCATCTCCGCTGAGCTCGGCAATCAGGCGCAGTTCGATCTGAGAATAATCTGCAGAGAGCAGCAGGTAATCGCTGTTTCGGGGTACAAAGGCCTTCCGGATCTCCTTACCACGCTCTGTTCTTATGGGTATATTTTGCAGGTTCGGATTATTGGAACTCAAACGGCCGGTTGAAGCCACAGCCTGGCTGTAAGTGGTATGAATTTTCCCCGTTTTTTTATTCACTTCGTTGGGCAGGGAATCCACATAGGTATTTTTTAATTTTACCAGGCCTCTCCATTCAAGGATCTCTGCGACAATAGGATGCTTAAAAGCCAGTTTCGACAAGATCTCTTCTCCTGTACCATACTGTCCGGTCTTTGTTTTTGTCGGTTTATCAACCAGTTTTAATTCTTCGAACAAAACCGTACCCAATTGCTTGGGTGAGGCCAGATTGAATTCTGTTTTTGCCTGACCGTATATTTTTTTCTCCAGAAATTTGATGTCTTCCGTAAGCGCAACCGACAAACCGGAAAGCACATCCTCATCCATACGGATACCTTCAATTTCCATATCGGCAAGCACCTTGATCAGGGGAGCTTCTATATCTTCATACAGGCGCGTCAGCTTGTCCTTTTTTAATTGTTCTGAAAAAATAGTATGAAGTTGCCAGGTAATATCAGCATCTTCAACGGCGTATTCAGTTTGCAGATCCAGAGGTACTTCTCGCATAGTTCCCTGATTCTTGCCTTTTTTTCCAATCAGATTTTCTATGGGTATGGGCTGGTAGTTCAAATAGGTTTCTGCCAGGATATCCATATTATGGCGCATATCCGGGTTGAGCAGGTAATGTGCGATCATGGTATCAAAAACAGAACCTTTCACCCTGATCGCGTATTTGTCCAAAACCTTGATATCGTATTTCAGATTTTGACCGACCTTCACGATTCCTTCATTTTCGAAAAACGGCCTGTAGATCTCGAGGATCTGTTGTGTTGCTGCTTGATCTTCCGGCATTACGGCGTAATAACCTTTGCCTTTCTCGTATGAAAAGGCTATTCCCACCAGGGTGGCAGTCAGGCTGTTCAGGCCGGTGGTTTCTGTATCAAAGCAAACAGCATGTTGTTTTAACAGCTTACTGACAAGCAGTCTGTGTGCTGTAATTGTATCTGCTGATTGGTAAAGATGGTCATGTGCATCAATACTTCTCAGGTTGGGATCGTAATCTGTTTCTGATTGTGGCTCCACAGGATCTGAAAAAAAGTCCAGTTGCCGTGAAGGATAGTTTGGCACCGGCTGCACCTCAGGTTCCTGACCTGCAGGAGGTGTGTAAGACTTGTTCTGACTGAAGATCTGGTGTACGTTTTCAAGTAAGCGTCTGAATTCCAATTCCTGAAAGATAGCGGTGATTTTATCAACATCAGGGGAGTTTAATTCAAAATCTTTTTCATGAAATTCTACCGGACAGTCTGTAATGATGGTAGCCAGTTTTTTGGATAGCAGTCCGAGTTCGGCATTTTCTTCAATTTTCTCTTTCATTTTTCCCTGAAGTTTATCGGTATTGGCCAATAAATTTTCGAGGCTTCCGTACTCTTTCAGAAATTTTCTGGCGGTTTTATCACCCACTCCGGGAAGGCCCGGGATATTGTCTATGGCATCGCCCATCATACCCAGGAAATCCGTTACTTTTTTAGGGTCATCCACATCAAATTTTTCCTTAACTTTTTCCACATCCCAGATTTCAACGCCGTTCCCGTTTGCTGCGGGCCGATAAACAAAAATGTTATTGGTGACGAGCTGTGCAAAATCCTTGTCGGGGGTAACCATATATGTGGTATAACCGGCTTTTTCTGCCTGTACAGAAAGTGTTCCGATCAGGTCATCCGCTTCATATCCTTCCATTTCAATAACCGGAATATGCATGGCCTTCAGGATTTCATGTATATAGGGCACAGCGATCCTGATGGCCTCTGGTGTTGCATCCCTGTTTTGCTTGTATTCAGGAAACAGCCCGGAGCGTTCAGCAGATCCGCCCTTGTCAAAAGCTACTGCCAGGTGGTTTGGTTTTTCTCTTTTTATCACGTCGAGCAGTGAATTCATAAAACCCATGATCGCTGAAGTATCCATGCCTTTTGAGTTGATCCTCGGATTTTTGATAAAGGCATAGTAGCCTCTGAAGATCAAAGCATAGGCATCGAGTAAAAATAGCTTTTTTGAAGAAGACATAGATATCCTTTATTACCTCGTAAAATTAAACAATTGCATCGCTTGGTTTTCAATTATGATTAAAAAATTGTTAATACATTGCTTTTTTGTATGCTTTTAGAGACCTAAATGGTTTAAAATATTATATTTGCTTTAAGTTTTCAAAAAAGAAAATAATATGACGAAGTTTGGTGAATTAATTGAATCCCCCGTACCAACTTTAATTGATTTCTATGCGAAATTAAATGATGAAAGCGATAGTACGCATTCTATACTCCGTGATGTTGCAGCAGCCTTAGGAGATAAGGCCAGGGTAGTTAAAATAGATGTCGGTAAAAATGAGGCCCTGGCCAGTGCACTGCGCATCAAGGGCAACCCTACTTTTATTATTTACAAGAACGGCGAAATGAAATGGCGGCAAACCGGAATTCAGGATGCCAATACGCTGATCAGCCTGGTGGAACAATACACTTAAATAATTGCATTAAAACAAAAGCCCTTTGAACTGAAGTATTCGAGGCTTTTGGGTAAGGCATATTCCAGATGATTACGGGCTTTTTCGCTGTCATGTAAAACAACAATACTTCCTGCTTTTGAATTTTGACAGATATTGGACAGGCATTGTTCCCGGGAAATGTTTTTGTCGAAGTCACCGCTAAGCACATCCCACATCACAATACGATAGCCTTTATCGAATAATTTTCCGGCGGTGCCGGGTTTTAATTTTCCGTGCGGAGGCCTGAATAATTTTGCGGAAGCACCGCATACGGCCATCATTTGCTCTGCCATAACAATATTTTCAAGGTACCTTTGCGTTCCGGTTTGCCAGTTGTTCAGATGGTTAAAGGTATGGTTGCCCACAGAATGCCCTGCAGCCAGGATCTGTTCAAAAATTTTGGGATATTTTTTAATGTTATCGCCTACGCAGAAAAAAGTTGCCTTTGCACCGAATTTTGACAGTTCCTTTAAAACCCAGGGGGTAATTTCAGGATGCGGTCCGTCATCAAAGGTTAGAAAGATCTCCCTGTTTTTATCCGGATAGCGCCAAAGGAACTTCGGGAACAGAAGCGGTATATAAGCGGGTGTTTTAACGCTGTACCACACAATGCTACTCTTCCAGAACCTTTTCCAATACAGTAACGGAAGCCATAAAATCCTCTTTTAACTTGGAGGTATATTCTTCGCCGTCATATTCCTGTACGGTGGCAATAATGTACCTGTACAATTCAAGATTTCCTTCCAGTTCACGGAAGTCGGCACTAATCTCCTCTGAAGACAGGCCGCCGTAGAAATGGTTTATTTCCTGGAAGTTATTTACTAAAAACTCTACAATGGCCCTTGCCTTTTCAGGTCTGTCTATCTGGTAATACGATTCGATATAGCCAATAACAAGCCTGTAATATCCGTACTTTTCAATTGGCATATTTTCCATAGCCATGTCGAGCATTTCTTCAGCCTTGTCGTATTTCTTTTCTTTGATGAACTCATCTGCAAGTCGCCCTAAACTGTTGCGGAAGGAGATGCCGTTCTTTCTTGTTTCAGGATCAACATAAAAATCTCCTTTGGAATTTTTCCAATCCCATTTCTTGACATTCTTATACATTACCTCAGTGTCGATTCTACCCATGTTCATGAAGTTTGCACCTTCGTTGGGAGTTTTTATGGGCACGAATTTATAAGCCAGCCCATCCAGTTGAAGGTAATCTTTCAGCCAGATATATTCTTCGGCCGCCTGGGCTCCGCCAGTAAAATATAAGGGTCTTGTCCAGTTGTTATTCGCCAGGATATCGAGCATTAAAATGCGGTTTTTTGTAAGGGCCACATTGCTGATGGTAATGTCGATATAAGGAACGATCAGATCCGCATCCTTAGCCGGTACGATCCCATTTTTAATAACAGCTTCTTTGTCTACCATCAAACGAAGTTTATTTGTGGGGTATACCTTTTCGGGATGGCCATTTTCTTCAAAATCCACATAGGTTCTTTTGTCCTTGCTGGCGATCCAGGTCATAAAGAATTTGATATCCATTACAGAATCCTTAAACTGGGGGAAGGGGTAGGGGTAATGGTAGGCCACATCCAGGGAGCCTTCCTTGTAATCATTGTGAACGAGTTGGGATGGAATCGGTGGGGCGTCGTAGGTTTTTCTTTTTTGCTGATCGATGTACCAGTCTTTTGCAAAAAGGCTGGTATTGACCAGTTTGATGTCTGTTCTGTAATTTTCAACTTCCTGCAGGTACCATAAAGGGAAGGTATCATTGTCGCCAATGGTGAACATAATGGCATTTTTATCGCAGGAGTCCAGATAAGCTTTTGCATTGTGGTGCGAAGTATATCTTCCGGAACGGTCATGGTCGTCCCAGTTTTCTTTGGCCATGAGCGTGGGAACAGCCAGCAGACTAATAACCGTTACCAGGGTAGCCAGGTGTTTGGATCTCCATTTATCCCTGAATTGGTCATAGAGGGCCAGTACGCCAAATCCTATCCACATGGCGAATACATAAAAGGAGCCTACTACTGCGTAATCCCTTTCCCGGGGCTCGAAGGGTTTTGGATTGGTGTAAAAGAGTATGGCCAGCCCTGTAAAAATAAAAAACAGTAAGAGTGTATAAAAATCCTGTTTGTCATTTTTGATCTGGTAGAACAGTCCGATGATGCCTAAAATGAGCGGCAGGAAGTAGTATTTGTTTCTGGCTTTATTATTTACAACATCACTCGGCAGGTTTTTTTGAGAACCCAGTCTGAACTCATCAATAAAATCGATGCCGCTTAACCAGTTACCATGGTTATCCAGGTTTCCCTGAATATCATCCTGACGTCCGACAAAATTCCACATAAAATACCTGCCGTACATATAGCCAAACTGATAGGTGACCATAAAACTGATATTTTCAGCAAAGGTTGGCCGGCGGTTACTACTTTGGGGGATACCTAAAATGGCCTTGTAATTCTCAACGGTTCCAGGAGACGGATCGACCATTCTGGGGATAAAACCCTTGTGCTTGTCTGAATACTTGGGCAGGGCATCCTTGTAATTATTAACGATAACATATTTGCCTTGAGCCTCGTCTTTTTCATATTTCGGTTTGGCATCCTCGTAAGGATCATTTTTATCCCTTTCTCCGGTTTCAGAAAAATAGGAACCGTAAAAAACGTTGGCATCTCCGTACTGCTCCCTGTTATAATAAGCGAGTAATTCTCTCGCGCTGGAAGGGTTGTTCTCATTGATGGTCGTATTTGCATTGGCCCTGATGGGCAGCATGAGCCAGGAGGAAAATCCGATCATGATAAACAAAACGCACAGCAGGATGAGGTTAGTCAAAGGTTTGTTTTTTTTCTGAGTTTGTTTTAAACCGAAATAGAAAAGGGCGATCAGGATAATTCCGGCAATGATACTACCAGAATTGAATGGCAATCCAACGGTATTTACAAAGAACAATTCGAGGGCACTAAAATACACCAGTGTAAAGGGGAAGAGAAATTTAAACACGAGTACAAGTATACCTACCGAAATAAGGTTGGCGATAACAAAAGACTTAAAATTAAAGGAAGTCGTTTTTTTGTTTATATAGATAAATACGATTGAAGGAATAACCAGCAGGGACAGGATATGGACGCCAAAAGACAAGCCGACAACCAGGGATATCAACAACAACCATTTATGACCTCCGGGCCGGTCCATTTCTGTTTCCCAGCGAAGGCCCAGCCAGAATAAAAGGGCCATTAAAAAAGAGGACATGGCATATACTTCGGCTTCAACCGCACTAAACCAGAAGCTGTCAGAGAAAGTATAAGCCAGCGCTCCGGTGAGGCCGCTGCCCATGATGGCAATAAAATGACCGTCGCTTATCTGTTCGTTGTATTTTAGGACCATTTTTTTGGCAATGGCCGTAATAGTCCAGAATAAAAACAAGATGGCAAATGCTGAGGCCAGGGCCGACATAAAATTCACCATTTTAGCGATTTGCATTACATCTGAGGTGAACATGGCAAAAAAAGCACCCATCATCTGAAACAAGGGAGCTCCGGGAGGGTGTCCCACCTGCAGTTTTACTGATGTGGAGATATATTCTCCACAATCCCAGTAACTAACAGTAGGTTCGAGGGTTAAAATATAAGTGATCAGGGCAATAGCAAATACGACCCAGCCAAGGGCGTTGTTGTACTTTTTGTAGTTATTTACCAGCATGTAATGATCTTAAAATTGTGCGAATTTACTAAATAAATTCAAAATGGCATTTAATTAACAAATTTTAGGATTCCAGAATTTCAGATTGGAAATAAAAAAGATAATAAACTTTTTTGCAGTGAAAAAAAATGTACTAAATTTGCGCCTGCTTAAGCGGAAGAAAGAAATTTATTCTCTTAACGTTTGGTATTGACCCATGGTGTAACGGTAGCACATCGGTTTTTGGTACCGCTTGTTGGGGTTCGAATCCCTGTGGGTCAACTGAAACAAATCGCAAATGATTGAAATACAATTGTTTGCGATTTTTTATTTCCACCCATTGGGCAATCCCCTTGCTTACAGACTTCCGCCTTGAGGTCTTGACCATTTTACAATGCAGTCGGGAAGAAACTTACTACAATAACAATTTCAGTTCATACCTTACCCCTACAATACCCCTACAATCTTCGGTATCGTACTATACTTAAACTTTACTTTAACAAATACCCTTCGATATGTGTGAAATTTGCCGTAAGCTTGTGTAAACTAGTGATTTTATCAGGGCAAGTCATTTTTATTTAATTGAAGTTTATCTGGTCAAATTACCAAGTTTATATGATCTCAGAAAATGGTCGATGGCTATCCTGACTATCCGGGGACTAATTGAATAATATTTTGAAATAAAAAGGACTTTAAATAAGAAAAAACAAAATAGGACATCCCATGAAAAAAAATAATCGATGCCATCTAATTCCAACGTTTTTGATAACGGTATTTCTCACCGCTTATTCTTTTGCACAGTTGCAAAACACAAATGTATTAAACGAACCACCCGATATCAGTAAAGACTTCGAAAACTACCACAACACCTATTATCTGGCGGATGAACTGGTTTCATTTGATCCGGTAACCGGCAAAGGCAGTATCAAATACCTTCGCCATAATTACGCGACCAGACAGGCTTTTGACAACATGTTGTCAAAACTTTCTCCGGCTCCGGCTAATGAATTTCCGACAACTGAATATGAAGCTGCTCCTGTATTGCCATTTTCAATTGAGTTTATTTCGGACAGAACCATAAGAATTAAAGCGGCCTCAGGACCCCGAACCGGGAAAACAGAAACATCCCTGATGCTGGTTGATGGCAGGGCAGATAACAATATGGGCCTGTGGAAGTATTCAAAAGTAGCGGAAGGCCACAAATATACCAGCGTAAAAGGGTCCGTTGTCATTAGCCAAAAGCCATGGCATGTCTATATTTATGATGCTAAAGGCAAATTACTCACCAGCACCCTGCATCTGGATGATGTAAAAAGTACTTATACACCCGTTACTCCCTTCTCATTCGTGCGAAGGGCTGAGGACTATTCACGAAGCATGAATGCCGTTTTTTCGATGTCACCCGAAGAAAAAATATTCGGATGCGGAGAATCTTTTACGCAGTTCAACAAAAGAGGGCAAAAAGTGATCTTATGGACTGATGATGCCAATGGTGTGCAGAATGAAACCATGTACAAACCCATACCATTTTATATGAGCAGCCGCGGTTATGGCGTATTTATGCACCACACTACTCCCATTACTATTGACTTTGGAAAATATTTCAATGGGGCAAACTCCATGATGATCGGTGATGATGAAGCGGATCTGTTTGTTTTTATCGGAGAGCCAAAGGATATTCTGGATGAATACACCGACCTGACAGGGAAAGCGGAAATGCCACCCTTATGGTCTTTCGGGTTCTGGATGAGCAGGATCACTTATTTTTCGGAACAGGAAGGCCGCGATGTGGCCAAGAATTTAAGAAAGTACAAAATACCAAGTGATGTCATCCATTTTGATACCGGTTGGTTTGAAGTTGACTGGAGGAACAATTATGAATTTTCAAAGAACAGATTCAAGGATCCTGTAGGTATGATTTCCGATATGAAGGCAGATGGATTCAATGTCTGTCTGTGGCAATTGCCTTATTTTAGTCCCAAAAACACGCTCTTTCAGGAAATCATTGAAAAAGAGCTAGCAGTAAAGGATGGAAAGGGCAACATCCCCTATGAGGATGCAACTTTGGATTTTACGAATCCTGAAACGGTTAAATGGTATCAGAATAAAATAGCTTCACTCTTAAAACAGGGGGTGGGCGTAATAAAAGTTGATTTTGGTGAAGCTGCACCTGCTACGGGAATTTATCATAACGGCAGGACCGGATTTTACGAACACAATTTGTATCCGTTGAGATATAATAAGGCTGTAGCCGAAATCACCCGGGAAGTAACCGGTAATACTATTATTTGGGCCAGAAGTGCCTGGTCGGGTAGCCAGAGATATCCCTTGCACTGGGGTGGTGATGCAGCCACTACCAACACGGCCATGGCGGCAACTTTAAGGGGAGGTCTTTCCCTGGGTTTGAGTGGTTTCACTTTTTGGAGTCATGACGTAGGGGGATTTACAACCAAATCTCCTGAGAATCTCTACAGGCGATGGACTCCCTTTGGCATGCTGAGTTCACATGTACGCAGTCATGGCGAACCTCCCACGGAGCCCTGGGAATACAGTGAGGAAT
>Ga0209392_1000075_pt1 | contig 19474 bp, 18 predicted proteins | sample PPLLak3cmMay2015_FD_187252 | JGI IMG/M metagenome (GOLD analysis project Ga0209392, IMG submission 187252) | Freshwater sediment microbial communities from Prairie Pothole Lake near Jamestown, North Dakota, USA - PPLs Lake P7 Core (1) Depth... | ecosystem: Environmental > Aquatic > Freshwater >...
ACAGACGATCCGGCGCGCATGCGCCCGTTGCTCGTGGGCTGGCGCACCGCCGGCGTGTCGGGCCGGACCGGGCTCGCGATGTTCCGCCGCCAGCTCGACCCGTCCTCGCGGCCGGCCATGCCCGCCGGCACCGCCAAGGTCACCTACACGTCCGGCAGCACGGGCGCCCCTAAGGGCGTGTGCCTCAGCGCCGACCAGCTCGACGCACTTGCACGCTCGCTGGCCGGCGCCACGGCCACGCTCGGCATCGAGCGCCACCTCTGCCTGTTGCCGCTTGCCACGCTGCTCGAGAACATCGCCGGCATCCACGCGCCGCTGCTCGCGGGCGCCACCTGCCTGCTGCCGCCGGCGGGCGTGACGGGCATGAGCTACGCGGGTCCCGACGCGGGACGCCTGCTCGCCTGCATTTCGAGCAGCCGTCCGGACAGCCTCGTGCTCGTGCCGGAACTCCTGCGCCTGCTGGTGGCGGCCGCCGAGCGCGGCTGGCAGGCTCCGGACTCGCTCCGGTTCGTTGCGGTCGGCGGCGCCCCCGTGTCGGTCGATCTTCTCGCGCGCGCTGCAACCGCCGGGCTACCTGTTTTCGAGGGCTACGGGCTCAGCGAGTGCGCATCGGTCGTTTGCCTGAACACGCCGGGGGCCCGGCGCCCGGGCAGCGTCGGACGGCCGTTGCCACACGCCCGTGTTCGCGTGGCGGACGACGGGCAGATCATGGTGTCGGGCGTGACGATGCTCGGCTATCTCGGCGAGCCGCCGCGCCGTCCCGGTGAGGAGTGGGCCACCGGCGACCTGGGCGAGATCGACGCCGACGGCTACGTGTACGTGCGCGGCCGCATGCGCAACGTCTTCATCACCAGTCTCGGCCGCAACGTCGCCCCTGAGTGGGTGGAGCGCGAGATCGCGCTGCAGGCTGGCGTGCGGCACGTGATGGTGCACGGCGAGGCGCGGCCGTACGCGGTCGCGATCGTGAGCCCGGCGAGCGCGGACGTGGACGATGCGACCCTAGCGCGCGGCATTGCTGCGGCCAACGCCACGCTCCCCGACTACGCGCAGGTGCGCCGCTGGCTGCGCGCGCCTGAATCCTTTTCCTTCGACAACGGCCTGTTGACGTCCAACGGTCGGTTGCGTCGCGGCGAGATCCGCGAGCGCTACGCCACCCAGCTCGACGCGCTGCACCGCGCCGAGACCGATTCCTGAAGCGAGGTGAACGATGACATTCCACGAGCAACTGGCTCGCGCGACCGCGGCCGATCGTGACTACCTGCTCGCCGCGCCGGTGATCGGTCGCTGCCTTGCGGGCGAGGTCACGCGCGAGCTCTACGTGGCCTTCCTGACCCAGGCCTACCACCACGTGCGCCACACGGTGCCGCTGCTGATGGCGGTGGGTGCGCGGCTGCCCGACCGGCACCGCTGGCTGCAGGAGGCCGTGCTGCACTACCTCGAGGAGGAGACCGGCCACGACGAGTGGATCCTCAACGACATCGTGCACGCGGGCGGCGACCGCGCGGCCGCCGCGGCCTCGGAGCCCGCCGTCGCGACCGAGGCGATGGTTGCCTATGCCTACGACACCGTGATGCGTCGCAACCCGCTCGGCTTCTTCGGCATGGTGCACGTGCTCGAGGGCACCAGCGTGGCGCTCGCGCTCACGGCGGCGGATCGCATCCAGCAGACGCTCGGCCTGCCGACACGCGCCTTCACCTACCTGCGCAGCCACGGCGAGCTCGACAAGGAGCACGTCAATGACCTCGCCGCCATCCTCGCGCGCTTCACCGAGGCCGAGGACCGCGAGGCGGTGATCCGCTGCGCCCGCGGCATCTACTGGCTCTACGGCCAGGTGTTCCGCGGGCTCGACGCCGAGGTCGAGAGCGGGCGCGCCGCGCCCGCGTTGCGGAGGACGGCATGAACCCCGCCTCGATCAAGGCCCTGGTCACCGGTGGCGGTGGCGGCATCGGCGGCGCCATCGCCGACGAGCTGCTGACGCGCGGCGCGAGCGTGCTGCTCGTCGATCGCGACTCGGCTGCGCTCGCGCGCGCCGCCGCACGCCTCGCAGTCTACGGCGAGCGGGCCGGCACCCTGACGGCGGACCTCACCAGCAGCGCGGACCGGCAGCGTCTGTGCGCGGCTGCGGCCGCCTGGCGTGGCGGCATCAACGTGCTGATCAACAACGCGGGCGTCAACCACTTCCGCATGTTCGCCGACCAGCCGCCCGAGCAGCTCGACCTCGCGATCGCGATCAACCTGCTGGCACCGATCCACCTCTGCCAGGAGCTGCTGCCGCACCTGCAGCGGCAGCCCGAGGCCTGCATCCTCAATACCGGCTCGGTGTTCGGCGCCATCGGCTACCCGGGCTACGCGGTCTACTCGGCCACCAAGTTCGCCGTGCGCGGCTTCACCGAGGCGCTGCGGCGCGAGCTTGCCGACTCGAACGTCACGGTCCGCTACCTGGCGCCGCGCGCCACCCGCACCGGCATCAACACGGCGGCGGTCGAGCGCATGAACGACGAGCTCGGCGTGACCATGGACCCGCCCGAGCTGGTCGCAAAGGCCGTGTGCGACATGCTCGCCGGCCGCCGCGTCGAGGCGGTGATCGGCTGGCCGGAGAAATTCTTCGCGCGCGTAAACGGCGTCCTGCCGCGCATGGTCGACGGTGCACTGCGCAAGCAGCTACCCGTAATCCGTCGCTACGCCGGCGAATCGGTCGCCGCCGTCATCAAATCCTAGGAGAGGACCCACGATGCACATCCGGAACATCTTCTGCGCGGCCGCGGCCGTGCTTGCCTTCGGCACCGGCCCGGCCGCTGCCGCTGCCGATCCTGCGTTCGACGCGCAGCTGCTCTCGATCCAGCAGGCCTGGGCGAAGGTCAACTACGACACGCCCGCGGGCGATGCGCGCGCGCAGGCGTTCGAGACGCTCGAGAAGCGCGCCGAGCAGTTCACGCAGCAGCACCCGGCTCGCGCCGAGGCCCTGATCTGGGAGGGCATCATCGAGAGCAGCTACGCCGGGGCCAAGGGCGGGCTCGGGGCGCTCGGTCTCGCCAAGGAGGCGCGCGGCAATCTCGAGAAGGCGCTCGAGATCGACCCGGGCGCGCTCGAGGGCTCGGCCTACACCAGCCTCGGAACGCTCTACTACCGCGTGCCCGGCTTCCCGGTGGGGTTCGGCGACGACGACAAGGCGCGCAAGCTGCTGCAGAAGGCGCTCGAGCTGAACCCGAACGGCATCGACCCGAACTACTTCTACGCGGACTTCCTGTTCGAGGAAGGCCAGTACGCCGACGCCCTCAAGCACCTCGAGCGGGCCGCGAAGGCGCCCCCGCGCCCGGGCCGTGAGACCGCCGACAAGGGTCGCCACGCCGAGATCGACGCCTTGGCGGCGAGGGTCAAGGCGAAGCAGGGTTGATGATGCGCTCGGTAGCCGGCACGGTCGGCTGCTACACGGAGCGCCTGAGTACCGCGGTGAAGCCCGCGCCCGGGTAGGGCGTCGCCGTCATTCGAGCGACCCGGGGTCGCGGTGTCCGCCATCGGAGCGACGTGGCGTCGGAGTGGGCCTCTCCACCGCGGCAACGATGATGCCCAGCAACAACACGATCGACAGGATCGCGGCGTGTGCCCAGAGCGCCGTGCGCGTGGCGGTGAAATGCCCGTCGAGTCGATCGGCAAGGGCGGCCCGGCTTGCGTCCTCGAAACCGTCGACCGTCGCCGCGAAGCGGTTGAACCGGGTATTCAAGGTGCGATCGAGCCCTCGAAGCAGCGCGTCGACCAGCCGGGGCGACAGAGGATCATCAGCGCGATAGTTCTTGAGAGCCTGTTGATAGGCGATCAACAGCTCCCGATGCCTGATCTTCAGGTCCACGAGCTCGCCGTCTGGAAAGCGCGCCGCGTGCGCCAGTTGCAGCAGTTCCTGGAGTTGATCCTGGATCTCGTCATTTCGTGCCAGGAATGCGCCCAGGAAGTGCTCGAACTGGGCGGGCTCGTGGCCCCGCAGGAGGATGTTCTTCCACTCCTGGACCTGCGTCTTGAACTGCACCTGGGCCGTTCGCGTGCCCTCGCCAAGGCTCTCGAGCCGGCCGACTTCCGTGCGGTACTCAGCCACGGCCGCCTCGATCCGGCCGATTCCGTGCAGGGTCGAGAGGACCATTGAGGCGACGACCAGCAGCGCAACCGCCGGCAGGACGACGAGCCAGACGCGACCGCGGCGGGCGGCGCCCGCTACCGCCTCATCCGGCACAGCGATAGCCCGCACCGCGCACGGTCTCGATCAGGTCGCCCGCCGCCCCGAGCTTCTGGCGCAGGCGCCGTACGTATACGTCGACGATATTGGTCTGGGGATCCTTGTTCACGCTCCAAACCTTGTTCAGGATTCGCTCGCGCGACAGCACCCGGCCCGGGTTCTGCAGGAAGAGCTTGAGGATGTCCCGCTCGATCGGCGTGAGGCTGACCAGCCGCTCGCCACAGTGCACTTCGAGCGAGGCGGTATTGAAGCGGATTGATCCGATGGACAGGACGGCCAGTTCGGCTCCGGGGGCATCGAACGCGCCCGCCGCGCGTCGCGTGAGCGCGTGGACCCGAACCAGCAGTTCGTCGAAATCGAACGGCTTGGCCAGGTAGTCATCCGCGCCGATCCTCAGGCCGGATACACGATCCTCCACGTCACCAAGGGCGCTCAGCATCAGGATCGGCGTCGGATCCTGCCGGGCACGGATTCGACTGCACACCTCCAGCCCACTGATGCCGGGAAGCATCCGGTCCAGCACGACGACGTCGAATCGTTCGGTATCCAGCATCGCCAGCGCGGTCTCGCCGTCCGTCGCGACGCTGACGTGCCAGCTCTCGGAGCGCATCCCCCGGCCGATGAAGTCGGCAACCCGGGCATCGTCCTCGACCAGCAGGACGTTCACGCCGCCAACTCTCCCGAAGTCAGTCCGGGCAGCAGGATGGATGCGGTGAGTCCTTCGCCGGGCGCGCTGACGATGGACAGCATTCCGCCGTGCGCCTCGACGATGGCCCTGGCCACCGGGAGGCCGAGACCGACCCCGGCACCATATCGCTGGACGGCACTTTGCCCGCGGTAGAACCGCTCGAACACGCGCGCCAGATCCTCGGCGTCGAGCCCTGGGCCATCGTCGCTGACGTCGACGAGATAGCCGTCGGGAACCTGGGTCAGCCTGACCTCGACGCGCGCGCCTCCATAGCGATGCGCGTTGTCCAGCAGGATCATCAGCACCTGGCGAAGCCGGTCGGGATCGGCCTCGGTCTCGGCCGCACCGAGTCCGCTGCGGAACGCCACCGCGGTCTCCCCGTCCGCCCAGATTCCGTGGCAGCCTTCGAGCACCTTCGGGATGAAGGTCGCGAGATCCACGGTCGCGAGGGTCAGCCGCGTCTCCTGCGACTGGTGTCGGGCGATGAACAGCAGGTCGTCGACCAGTCGCGAGGTGTGGATGGCAGCCTCCCGGCAGCGCTCGAGCGCATCGCGATATTCCACGACCGGCTTTCCATTGCCCCGCAGGGCGATATCGGCTTCGCCGCGAATGATCGTGAGCGGTGTGCGCAACTCGTGACTGACGTCCGTCAACAGGCGTTTGCGACTTTCCTCTGCTTCCCTCAGCGTGGCCAGCAGCCGTTCGAGTTCCGCGGTCCGGCTCGCCACGACCGTTTCCAGTCGCTCGTTGGCCGATTCCAGCGCTTCCTGTCGCGCAGAAATCTCGTCGGCCATTCGGTTGAAGGCCTGCGCCACGCCGTCGAGTTCGCCGCCGCCCTCGAGCGCGATCCGGCGCCGGCGGTCGCCACCAGCGAACGCCTCGGCTCCGTCGATCAACTGGTTGATGGGCTTGTTGAAGCTGCGAATGAGCCACCAGAGCGCGATGATTGCAGCGAGCGCGCCCAGCACTGCGACCGCGATGGACAGGGACTGGCCGAACCGCAGCTTGTCCTGGTTCAGCGATTGCTGGTACAGCAGCGCGCCGTACTGCCGGTCGAGACCGGTCTGGATCAGGCGCGCGAAGTCCTGGTCGACGCGTTCGTCCAGGATCCTGGACAACCGTCCCCAATCCTCGGCCGACTGGGGAATGCCGGCGTCGATGACGACCTGGTACTCGCTCAGGAGCTTGTTGATCTTGGTCTCGATCTTCGCGAGATGCTCGAGGTCCTGCTGGCGGTCGTCGCCGAAATACCGGATTTCCGAAATGAGCGTCTCTCGAATTCGGCTGATGTCGCCGCGGATCGACTTCAGCAGGTCGGCCTCCATGGCGCCACGATCGAGATCGCCGATCATCATCGCGTCGCCGAACTGCTTGAAGAGCTGGTACGTGTGATTGGACAGCGCCAGATGTGCTTGGTAGGAGCGATGGACGAGATCCATTCGATCCAGGCTGTGACGGGTCTGCTGCCCGCCCAGCACCACCAGCGCCGCGCTGATTGCCGCCAGCGTCAGGACGCCCGAGAACAGGACGACGATCTTGGTCGTGAAGCGCATGCCCGGAAAGTCGAGTGAACCCGCGTCAGACTACCGCGGTGGGATGCACCCGGGGAACCTCCCGAGCGTCGGAGTCGCCGCCTGCCCGGGTCCGGATCTGAAATCAGACGGAAGGGGCGGAGGCCCCCGCACTCCGGGGACCTCCTTCAAGTAGACACTGACGTGCCTACGTTCCGCCGGCCCTGCTCATTGGACGAGGCGCGGTGCCCGGTCGCTCAGAGCAGCTTGCACTGGTCTTCCTTGCTGCCCCCGACGATATTAGCGCCACCCGTCGGCGCACGATTGTTGCTCTTGCACTGCAGGTTCTGCTTGATGGTGTTGGCGCGGATGACCAGGGCTGTGCTGGACCGATTCTCGAAGGCCTGCATGTCGCCATCGACACGGTTGGAGAGCAGATTGAGACGCGTAAGGTTGTTCTTGGTCATCTGGACGTTGCCACCCACCGTGTTGTAGCGGACGTGTGCGGCGTACAGGTTGGCCTTGAGCTCCTCGAACTGAATGTCGCCATTCACCGTGTTGTAGTCCACCGTCACGGTCCGGCGGTTGTACTTCGCCTGGATGTTGCCGGTGACCTCACTGTAGGTGATTTTCGAGGGCCCGCTGAGGTTCTCGAGCTGGATGTCGCCATCGACGAAGGTGTTGGGCTCGACGGTGACCGAGACGGCGTCCTTCGCCTGGATGTTGCCGTCGATCTGGGCGCCGAGCGTGACCAGGCGGCCACCGGAATTTACGAGCACATTCCCCTTGACGATCGTGCCGCTCAACGTGCAGCGGGCGTTCTGAACCACGACGTTGTCGTCGATGGTGACGGCGCCGATCGTGCCGCTGCAATTGCGGTCGGCGAGGGCCGCGGATGAGAGGCCAAGGCACGCCAGCGCAATGCCGGCACCGATCGACCTGGAAACGAGATGACTGTTCACGCTGATTCTCCTTCGGAAAGATTCGCTGAATTCAATGCGGCAGGCGGGGAAGCCGGCGCCGAACACGGGGCATCTGGCTGGCTGCCAGTGCCGTATGAATGTAGCGAGATCTCCTGAACACACCCTGTACGACTCATGAACAGTAGATTAACGACGCATGAACAGACCGGCGCCAGGCCGGGAGGCTGGAGCGCTACCGGCCGCCCGAGCCATGCGCTACTCCACACAGATCAAGCCGATCAGCTACCTCAAGGCGAATGCCGCGGAGATGCTGGACCGGTTGACACAGCGGCGCCGCCCTCTCTTCATTACACCGAACGGCGAGGCCCGCGCGGTGATCGACGGCTCGTGCCACCACTGGCGACCGGTTCTCAATGGCCCGTCAGTGCTGGCTCTCGACCCAACGCCGGATGCGCGCCTCCATCAACTGCAGCGGCGTGCCGCCGTCGCGCAGCACTTCGTGGTGGAAGGCGCGGATGTCGAAGCGCTCGCCCAGCGCCAACTCCGCCTCGCGGCGCAGGCGCTGGATCTCGAGCATGCCGATCTTGTAGCCCAGCGCCTGGCCCGGCCAGCCGAACTCGTATGCGAGCAGCGCGAACTCCGCGCCCGGATCGGCGGTAACGTCGATCCGCTGCCCGGTCGCCGGGTGATCGAATGTGAGGCGCACGCAGGCGAGCAGCAGGCGGCGCACGCCGCAGAGCTCCGCGAAAAGTCGGTTGTGCCGGCCCTTGCCGTAGGTCGAATCGCCGATGATCGGGTGCGACACGTGTGCGAGGTGCCGCCGCACCTGGTGCCGCCGACCGGTGTCCGGCTGCAGCTCGAGCAGCGCATAGCGCGAGGTCGGGTAGCGGTCCACGCGCTGCGGCAGTTCCACGGTGCCGAGTCGGCGGTACAGTGTTCGCGCGGGTTTCGGGCCGGTCTCCATCGCGGGCACGTAACGGTCGCCTACCGCCTCGAGCGGGTAGTCGATCTCGCCGGTCTCGGCGGGCCAGCCCCGCACGACCGCGAGATAGGTCTTGGTCACCCGCTGGTTTGCGAAGTCGGCGGCGAGCGTAGCGGCGGTCTCGCGGTCGAGCGCAAAGACGAGTACGCCCGAGGTGCCCTTGTCGAGCCGGTGCACCGGATGCACGCGCCGACCGAGCTGGTCGCGCAGCAACTGCACGGCGAAGCGCCTCTCGTGCCGGTCGATGGGCGAGCGGTGCACCAGCAGCCCGGACGGCTTGTTGACGACGACGATGTGCTCGTCGGCGTAGAGGATCGGCAGGCGTTCGCGCGCGCGTCCCGTTTCCTCGCTCACCACGGGATCTCGCTGCCGTCCCAGGCCAGGAACCGCCCGGTGTCGGCGGGCGACAACCGGTCGACGACCTCGCGCAGCTGCCGGACGGTCCGCTCGGTCGAGAACAGCTTCTCCGGCGGAACGTTGGCCTGGAAGGGCCGCGAGAGATCCGTGTCCGTGGTGCCCGGATGCAGGGCCACGCAGATCACGTTGCGTCGCGAACGTGCCCACTCGATCGAGAGCGTCTTCGTGAACATGTTCTGCGCCGCCTTCGCACCGCGGTAGGCGTACCAGCCGCCCAGGCGGTTGTCGCCGATGCTGCCTACCCGTGCGGAAATGCTCGCGAACACCGTACGCTCGCGATGCGCGAGCAGGCGCTCGAAGTGCTTCGCGACCAGCAGTGGTCCGAAGGCGTTGACCGCGAAGCTCGCCGCCAGGGCGCCTGCGCCGACGTCGGCGAGCCGCTTTTCGGGCGCCAGGCCGGCCGCCGCGTCGTGCAGCACGCCGGCCGCGTTCACGATCAGGTGCAGCCGGTCGGTCTCGATGGCGACCTGCCGCGCGGCAGCCTCGACCTGCGCCTCGTCCGCCACGTCGAGCGCCACGATCCGCAGCCGGGGCTCACCGACCGCGAGCAGGGAAAGCGCGTTGGCCTGAGCGGGCCGTCGGCAGCCTGCGAACACCCGCGTGAACCGAGGCTCGGCGAGCAGCTGGCGCACGAACTCGAGACCGATGCCCCGGCTCGCGCCGGTCACCAGCGCATGGCTACCATCGGGAAATGAATTCGGCATCGGCCTCAACCGAACACGAACACCTTGACCAGGATGTCGCCGATGCCGACGAGCGCGGCACCCGCGATCAGCCCGGCGCAGATCGGCTCCTGGGAATCCACCCACAGCGCGTGGCCCTGCGACTCCGGCCGCGTGCCGTACTTGCGGGCCATGAGCCAGAAGAACGCCGCGCCCAGGAACATCATCAGCGAGGAGTCGGGCGGCACCACGACGCCGAGACCGATCGCGAGCGGCGACAGCGGGAAGCGGTTGTTCGTGCGGATGCGCAGCACCTCCATCACCAGTGCCGCGAAGGCCGCGATGCCCATGGACCATGCGATCGAACGGCTGAGCAATGTGCCACCGCCATCGCCACCGAACACCGCGGTGACGAGGTCCGACACACCCTTCCACTGCAGCGCGCCGGGGAACGAGAACTTCTCGGTGACCATGGTGTCCATCACCGAGCGGCCGGCCGCTGGGTCGAAACCGGTCAGGCCGAACAGGATGAAGAACAGTGGCGTGGCGGCAAGCGCCCCCGCAACGATTCCGATGACGTGTCCGATCGCCTGCTGGCGCGGCTTCGCACCCAGCATGTAGCCGGGCTTGATGTCCATCAGCAGATTCGAGGCGTTGCTGGCCACTTCCGCGCTCATCACAGCCGTCATCAGGTTGGGGGCCGGCGAGTGCGGGGCGATGGCGCCGAACGTGAACTGGGGGATCTTCGACAGCGAGCTCGACGGCGTGATGCCGGTGAGCGCCGTGCTGCTTGCCGCGATCAGCGCCAGCACCATGATCAGCGGAATCGAGGCGAGCCCAAGCACCCAGTGCACGCCGAACCAATCGTGCGCCATCCACACGCCGAACGCACCGACGATCGGGATCCCGATCCACGACACGGGCAGCGGCAGCTCGATGTCCTTCAGCACGTCGTTGCCCGCCGCCGCGGCGCGCCTGCGGCGGCCGAGGCTGCGGAATGCCTCGACGAACACCTCGGGCCGCGCGAACAGCGCCACCATTGCGGCGACCACCATCAGGGTGATGCCCCACCACAGTGCCCAGGTGTTGAGGATGTGCGCCCGGCCGAACAGCGCGGTGCCCTCGGCGATCACGCCGGCCCGCGGCTGGATCTCGCCGAGCGAGATCATGATCGGCACCACGATCACGAAGTTCAGCACCGCGCCGACCAGCAGGCTCACCGCGGTGCGGATGCCCATGAGCCCGCCGGCGCCGATCATCGCGAAGTCGAGCGTGGGAGTGAGGGCGAGCTGGCGGATGTCCACGCCCGCGAGCTTCGGCAGCGGCGCGAGGCCTTTCTCGACCAGCGAGTAGTACCAGAGGTCGAGGTTGTGCGGCAGGTGCCAGGACGACTGCAGGCCGAGCCATTTCTCCTGGATCAGCCTCATGTAGCTCTCGCCCGAGACGAAGCTGACGCCGCCGGCGAGCAGGGCCGCGGCCGTCAATGCCTTGGCCTTGAACATGCCGCTCGCGGCCTCGGCACGCTCGTAAAGCGCGTCGAGCACCACGCCGCAGGCGCGTCCCTCGGGGAAGGGGTGCTGCTCGTCGTTGATGAAGCGCCGCTTCATCGGGAACGCCACCAGCACGCCGAGGATCGACAGCACGATCGTGAAACAGATGATCTGCCAGACGGGCAGCACGTTGTTGGTGGCCCACATGTAGGCCGCGAGGCCCGAGGTGAGCGGCATGGTCATGTAGCCCGCCGCGGTCGCGATGGACTGCACGCAGTTGTTCTCGAGGATGGTCATGTCGCGGGCGCCGAGGCGCGAGAACGCCCGGTACAGCGCGAAGGCCAGGATCACCGACGTGAGGCCGACGCCGAGCGTCCAGCCGGTCTTGGCGGCCACGTACAGGTTGGTGACGCTGAGCACGCCGCCGAGAATGAAGCCCGTGACCGCGGAGCGCAGCGTGAGCTGCGGCATGTTGCCGCGGAACACGTTCTTGAGCCACCAGCGATCCTTCTGCTCGCGCGTCCAGGTGCGGATCTGTTCTTCGGTGAGTTGCTTGAGGGCCATCGCTGCGCCGGGGTCGGAAACGGACGCGGAAGCATACCCGCAAAGCCGGCGGCGTCACGACGCTCGCGCCAGCGTCACGGCGACGGCTACACTCCGTAGAGGGTTCACCGCCCCGGGGGGTCGCGCGATGAAACAGCACACGGTCTGCCGCACGGACGAGATCGCCAGGGGCCACATGAAGGCCTTCACGGTGGAAGGCGAGAAGGTGGTCGTCTATCACCTGCAGGACGGCTTCTACGCCACGCAGGCGAACTGCACGCACGTGTTCGCGCCGCTCGCGAAGGGCAAGATCCTCGACGGCTGCAACGTCCAGTGCCCGTTCCACCGCGCTCGCTTCGACATCCGCACCGGCGAGGTGATGGACTGGGCGAACTTCCCGCCTGGCATCCAGGTGTTCAACGTCGTGCGCAGCGAGAAGGCGCTCAAGACCTACAAGGTCAGCGTGCGCGACGGCACGGTGCGCGTCAGCGTCTGAGCGCGAGCCACCAGGCACCCGCAATCACGGCGATCGCGAGCACGCCCGCCACGACCTGCGCCAGCGCGCCGCGCGGAAAGCGCCAATTCGCGTGCGCCACGCCTGCCAGCAGCCCCATGGCGAACCCCGTCAGGTGCGCGAGCACGTCGGTGCGCTCGCCGCCAGCGCCCGTGAAGCCGAGCAGGATCACGCCCGCGATGAGCGGCGCCCAGCGATAGGCCCAGCGGTCGCCCTGGTCGCGGCGACGGCGCCAGGCATAGGCCGCGAGCAATCCGAGCGTGGCGAACACCGCGGTCGAGGCGCCGACCGACGAATGCGTCGCGGGCTGGATGAACGCGTTCAGCAGGTTGGCGGCGCCGGCCGCGGCGAGCACGGTGGCCCACGCGACGCCGGGTCCGAGCAGCTGTCCTGCCAGCAGGCCGAACACCGTGCCGAAGCCCAGGTTCGCGAGCAGGTGTCCGACGTCGAGGTGCAGCGTGAGCGCCGTGATCGCGCGCCACAGTTCGCCGCTGCGCGTCGGCCCGGCACGCAGCGCGCCCGCCTCGAGCCAGTCCGCGCCGAATGCGAGCGCGCCGGCGAGATACCCGACCCCCAGCATCACTGCCACGTAGACGAGGGCGCCGAACCACGCGCCGCCGTGCAGCGGCTCGGGGGCCACGGGTCGCTGGCGCGGCGGGTTCTCGTGATCGTACCGCTCGAGTTGCGCCAAGGCTGCTGCGTGCTCCGAGGCCGGAACGAGCAGCGCCCAGGCGCGGCCCAGCCACACCACCTGCGACGGGATACCGACCGCGTGCAGCACGAAGCCGCGCTCCTCGCAGGCGTTGCGCCAGAATGATCGGAACACCTCCGCGCCTTCCGCCGGTGTCACGGCGTCCATGCGCGCGTGCCCGTCGGTTCGGTAAGCGGCCTAGCCACGGGCCCGCAGCTGCGCCATGACCGGCTCGAGCAGCGCCGCCTCCTGCTCGAGGTACGCGCGCCCCACGTCGATCGCCTCGCGGGCACGGTGGAAGTCCATGAGCTGGAATTCCGCGAGGTCGGGTCGCAGCACGAGGTCCGCCGGATCGATGGCGAGGCGGCTGCGGGTGATGCGGTCCTGCATGATGTTTACCGCACTCGACATCACCTCGAGCAGCCCGGGCTCGGCGCGTCGGCTGCGGAACGACTCCACGAGGCCGTCCACCAGGCCCGACCACTTCTTCAGGATCGCGGTGATCTCCGCGCTGCCCTCGGTGGCAAGTTGCTCGGAAGGCTCGTCGGGATCCTGTCCGGTCGCCGCGGCGGGCCCGTTCAGCCGTTCGCTCGCCCGCATGGCCACCTTGGTCACGGACCGACTCAGGTCCACCGCGATCACGAGGTCGGCGCCGAGGGCCCGGCACAGCGACACGGGCAGCGGGTTCACGACGCCGCCGTCGATGAGCCAGCGCCCCCTGTGCCAGGTCGGTGCGAGCAATCCCGGCAGCCCGCTGGAGGCGCGCACCGCGGACATGAACGGCCCGTCGCGCAGCCAGATCTCCTCGCCGGTGTAGAGGTCGGTGGCTACCGCGCCGAAGCTCACCGGCAGCGACTCGATGGGCTCGTCGCCGATCTGCGCCGCGATCGCCTCCATGAGGCGGTTGCCGGACATGACGCCGCCGCCGCGGAAGGTGGTGTCCACGAGGCGCCAGACGTCGCGCTGGGTGAGGGTGCAGACCCAGCGCTCGAGGTCGGCGAGGCGGTCGGCGGCGCAGGCGGCGCCCACCAGCGCGCCGACTGAAGCCCCGGTGATTACCTGGGGCCGCAAGCCGCGCTCGGCGAGCGCGTGCAGGATGCCGATGTGCGTCCAGCCGCGCGCCGAGCCGCCGCCGAGCGCGAGACCGAGGCGCGGCCGGGTCACGGGCGAGTCACGGGCGCAGCGCGCGATACAGGAAGGGCAGGCTCACGTCCATGCGGTAGTCGACGTCGGAGTGGTCGTCGTCGAATTCCTCGTAGCGGTGCGCGATGCCTGAGGCCGCGAGGCGTCGCGACAGCTGCCGGCAGCCGTAGTGGATGTGGTACTGGTCCCGCCAGCCGCAGTCGATGTAGATGCCCCGGAGGCGCTGGAGTTCGGCCGCGTGGCGCTCGACCAGCCGCACCGGGTCGTGCGCGAGCCACCGTCGCCAGCGCTGCTCGATGAGCTCGCCCGTCTCGAGGTGGAAGGGCAGGCGGAAGCCGAGCGGCACCTGCGGGTCGGGGTCGTAGGTGGCCGCCATGCACAGGTTCATGAGCGCGTGCACTTCGGCGCCGCTCACCTTGTGCTTCTTCCACACCGACTCGAGGAAGCGGCGCACGCGTCCGTCGTCGAGGCCCTCGGCGAGGCTGCGCTCGGCGGCGGTGTCGCGCGGCGGCGCGACGCGCCCGGCCTTGCGTGCCGGCCGGCGGTGCTTGGCCAGTTCGTTGAGCGTGTTCGGCCAGTCCGCCCGGTAGACGAAGTCGAAGTACGCGTCGCCGCTGTGGTTCGCGATCGCCCCCCAGTGCTCCGCGTAGCGCATCCCGTGGATCATCGCGCCGTAGCCGCCGGAAGACTTGCCAAAGCAGCCCCGGTGCTCGCGCGTCGCCAGAGTGCGGAACTCGCGATCCACGTACGGGACGATCTCCTCGAGCAGGTAATCGGCGTAGCGGCCGATCGCCGTGGAGTTCACGTACTGGTTCCCGCCGAGGCTCGTGAAGCAGTCCGGGAACACGATGATCACGTCACCCATGCGGCCGTCGTGGATCAATCGCGCGGCGCGCTCGGCGACGTTGTCGCTGAACGGCTTCCAGTTGAGGTGGGCGATGCCGGCGCCGGTGAAGCCGACCAGGTCGTAGAGCACCGGGAAGCGCGACCCCGGGCCGCTCGTGCGCCGGTCGTAGGCGGGGGGCAGCCACACGGCGAGCTTGCGCACGTGCGGGTCGCCGAGGGGGTTGTCCGCCAGCACGGACGAGCGGTGTTCCAGCACGACGACCGTGCCGGCATTGCGCAGGGGGCGTTTGCGGGCCATGCGGGGGAATCTCCTGGCGAAAAACTGCGCTACCTTTGCGCGCTCGGGGCCGCGGGTCAACTTGCGAATTTGTGAGGGCTCCGAAGGAATTCACAATGGGTGAGATGCAATTCGGGCCGAGGGCCGAGGGCCGTGGTCGTGGCGGTGGCGGTGGCGGTGGCGGCCAGTCTCTGCCTCGGCGGCTGTCCCTTGACGCAGGGCGCTACTTGCGCTCCCGGATGTCGATGAAGGTGAGGAACTCGCTGCGGGTGCGCGCGTCGTCGCGGAACGCGCCGAGCATCTTGCTCGTGATCATGGACACGCCGCGCTTGTGGATGCCGCGCGTGGTCATGCACTCGTGGGTGGCCTCGATCACGACCCCCACGCCGCGCGGCTGCAGCACGTCCTCGATGCAGCGGGCGATCTCGGCAGTCATCTTCTCCTGCACCTGGAAGCGGCGGGCGAACACGTCCACCACGCGCGCGAGCTTGCTGATCCCCACGACCTTGTGCGTGGGCAGGTAACCCACGTGAGCCTTGCCGATGATCGGCGCCATGTGGTGCTCGCAGTGCGACTCGAACTCGATGTCGCGCAGCACGATCATCTCGTCGTATCCGGAGGTCTCCTTGAACGTGCGAGCGAGGTACTCGCGCGGTTCGACCTCGTAGCCAGAGAACCAGTCCCGGTAGGCCTGCACGACGCGCTTGGGCGTCTCGATCAGGCCTTCGCGCGCCGGGTCGTCGCCCGCCCAGCGCAGCAGCGTCCGCACGGCATCTTCGGCCATGGCCTGGGTAACGGGAGCGGGCTTGCCCGCGGCGGCCTTCTTTTTCGCCATGTTGATTTCCTCAACGTCGATCCTTCACCCCGGAACTGCGCCGTTTCGCCCCGCGCCCACCGGCGGTTTCAGCCGGCGCGCCCGTTACCGGCGGCTGCGCTGGCGCGCCCAGTAGGTGAGCAGCAGGTAGCCGGTCACCATGCCGCCGAGGTGCGCGAAGTGCGCCACGCCCTGGCCCGAGCCCGTGACGCCGAGGTACAGCTCGAGCAGCCCGTAGAGCGTGACGAACAGCCAGGCCGGCATCGGGATCGGCGGGAAGAGCAGCATCAGCTTGCGATGCGGGAAGGCCATGCCGAACGCGAGCAACAGGCCGAACACGCCGCCCGACGCGCCGACGGTGGGCACGGGCGGGCGGTTCATCCCGCCGAGCACGACGAGCTGGGCGATCGCCGCGCCGACGACGCAGGCGAGGAAGAAGACCAGGAAGCGCCGCGACCCGAGCAGCCGCTCGATGTCGCCCCCGAACATGTACAGCGCGAGCATGTTGAACAGCAGGTGCGTCAGGCTGCCGTGCAGGAAGCCGTAGGTGACGAGCTGCCAGATCTGGAAGTCCGGCACGCCGCGGAACTGCGGCGAGCCGAAAGGCCACAGCGCGAAGATCCCGATCAGAAGGTTGCCGGTGACCAGCTGCAGGATGAAGACGCCCACGTTGGCGATGAGCAGGGCGCGCGTTACAGGAGGCAGGCGATTCATGATCCGGGCATCCTAGCCGAAACGCGCTGCGGATTTGCGGTGGCGGCATGCTAGGGTTCACCGGCCCGGCGTCCCGCCCGAACTGAAGATGACGACCCGCCTGACTTCCATCGCCTTGCTGCTGCTTGCGGCCGTGCCGGCCGCGGCCGATGCCCCTGCGACGCGCACGCTCGGCGCCCTGGGTCTCGAGCCCTGCACGCTCGCGGCGGCCGGCCTGCCCGTGACCGTCTCTGCATACTGCGGCACGCTCGCGGTGCCGGAGGACCGGGCGCAGCCGGAGGGTCGGATTCTCGAGCTCGCCGTCGCGCTGGTGCCGGGCCGTTCGAAGCAGGCAAAACCCGATCCGGTCTTCATGCTGGCGGGTGGACCGGGCCAGTCGGCGCGCGAGGCGTTTCCGTCCGTCGCGGGCGCGTTCCGCGAACTGCTGCGCGAGCGCGACGTGGTGCTCGTGGACCAGCGCGGCACCGGCGGCTCGAACCCGATCGATTGCCGTACACCCGGCGAGGCGGCTGCGACCAAAGCGACGGCCGACCCGGAAGCCGCGCGCCGCTTCGCCGCCGACTGCCTCGCGGGGCTCGACGCGGACCCGCGCTTCTACACGACCAGCGATGCGGTGCTCGACCTCGAGGCCGTGCGGATGGCGATCGGCTCGGAGCAGGTCAACCTCGTCGGGATCTCCTACGGCACCCGCGTCGCGCTCGAGTACCTGCGGCGCTTCCCTAAGCGCGTGCGCACCGTCGTGCTCGACGGCGTCGTGCCGCCCGAGCTCGCGCTCGGCTCCGAGCACGCCCGCAACCTCGAGTCGGCGCTCGACGCGCACTTCGCGCTCTGCGAGGCGGATGCGAACTGCCGCCGGCAATTCGGCTCGCCGCGCGAGTTGCTCGATGCGCTGCTCGCCGAACTGCGCGAGGCGCCGCAGCGCGTGCGCTACCGCGATCCGCTCACGGACGAGACGCGCGAAGACGATCTCACGACCGCGGCGGTGGCGGGCATCGTTCGGCTGTATGCCTACGCGCCGCAGCTCGCTGCCATGCTGCCGCGCTCGCTGGCCGAGGCCGCGGCCGGTCGGCGGGAGGTGCTCATGGCGCAGGCGCGCATGATCGAGAGCCTCGTCGGCGAGCAGATCGCGCTCGGCTCGCAGCTGTCGGTGAGCTGCGCCGAGGACGCTGACCGCCTGCGCGTCGATCCGGCCGATGCAGGCACGCTCATGGGCACCGCGTTCGTCGCGGCTGTGCTGGCCCAGTGCGAGGTCTGGCCGAAGGGCCGGCGGCCCGCCGACTTCAACGCGCCGGTACGGAGCGACCGTCCGGTGCTGCTGCTGTCGGGCGATCTCGACCCGGTGACGCCGCCGCGCTACGGCGAGGCGGTGGTGAAGCACCTGCCGAACGGCCGGCACCTGGTGGCGCCAGGCCAGGGCCACAACGTGATGGCCGCGGGCTGCGTGCCGCGGCTCATGGGGCGCTTCGTGGCGACGGCGGACGCCAGCGGGCTCGACGCCGCCTGCCTCGAGCAGCTCGCGCCGCCGCCGCCGTTCCTCGGCGCCTACGGCTGGGGCCCCTGAGTGGGCGCGCGATGATCGAGGTGCAGGGACTGCAGAAGTCGTTCGCAATGAACGGTGCGGTCATCCGCGCCGTGGACGACGTGAGCTTCGCGGCGCGCGACGGGGAGATCACGGGCCTGCTCGGGCCGAACGGGGCCGGCAAGACCACCACGCTGCGCATGCTCTACACGCTCATGCAGCCGGACGCGGGCCGCGTGCTGGTGGACGGCGTCGATCCGGCCGCGCAGCCAGGCGACGTGCGGCGCCGACTCGGCGTGCTGCCCGACGCCCGCGGCCTCTACAAGCGGCTCACGGCGCGCGAGAACGTGGAGTATTTCGGGCGCCTGCACGGCATCGCCGAGGCCGAGATCGCGGCGCGGATCGACCGGCTGGTCGCGGCGCTCGGCATGCAGGATTTCATCGACCGCCGGGTCGAGGGCTTCTCGCAGGGGCAGCGCACCAAGACCGCGATCGCGCGCGCGCTCGTCCATGACCCGCGCAACGTGCTGCTCGACGAGCCCACCAACGGCCTCGACGTGATGACCACGCGCTCGCTGCGGCGCTTCCTGCAGGAGCTGCGGGCCGAGGGGCGCTGCGTGCTGTTCTCGAGCCACGTCATGCAGGAAGTGGCGGCGCTCTGCGACCGCATCGTCGTGATCGCGCGTGGGCGCGTGGTCGCCGACGGCACGCCGGAGCAGCTGCGCGCGCAGACGGGCCGGCCGAACCTCGAGGACGCCTTCGTGCAGGTGATCGGCTCGGAGGAGGGGCTCTTCTCGTGAGCGCATGGTGGGTGGTGCTGCGCAAGGAGCTGCTCGACGCGTTCCGCGACCGTCGCATGGTGGTGGTGGCGCTCGTGGTGATGCCGCTCGCCGTGCCGCTGATCCTCGCGGGCATGAGCGCGCTCGGCACCCAGCGCCAGGTCGAGAAGCTCGAGTCCACGCTCGAGCTGCCCGTGATCGGCGCGGAACACGCGCCGAACCTGGTCGCCTGGCTCGGCACCCGCGACGTGCGCGTGGTCGCGGGGCCGGAGGACGCAGACGGCGCGGTGCGTCGCCAGGAGCACGACGTGGTCCTGCGCATCGACGCGCGATTCGCGGAGGACTGGCGGGCCGGGCGACCGGCCGGGCTCGAGCTCGTCTTCGACAGTTCGCGCCCGCTGCAGTCCGGTGCCACGGTGGCGCGGCTGCGCGCGCTGCTCTCGGCCTACGACCGGCAGGTGGGCACGTTGCGGCTGATCGCAAGAGGCATCCACCCGGCGGTCGCGCAACCGCTGCAGGTGGGCGAGCGCGACGTGGCCACGCCTGGGACGCGCTTCGACCTCGCCCAGCAGATGCTGCCCTACCTGCTGCTGCTGCTCGCCTTCGTCGGCGGGATGCAGCTCGCCATCGACGCCACGGCGGGCGAGCGCGAGCGGCAGTCGCTCGAGCCGCTGCTCGCCACGCCCGCCTCGCGCGAGGCGATCATCGGCGGCAAGATCCTCGCGACCGCGGCCTT
>Ga0209392_1000082_pt1:5000-12500 | contig 18809 bp, 15 predicted proteins | sample PPLLak3cmMay2015_FD_187252 | JGI IMG/M metagenome (GOLD analysis project Ga0209392, IMG submission 187252) | Freshwater sediment microbial communities from Prairie Pothole Lake near Jamestown, North Dakota, USA - PPLs Lake P7 Core (1) Depth... | ecosystem: Environmental > Aquatic >...
ATCGAGTAAACCTGCGCCGAAAATGTATGGGACTAAGTAATTTGCCGAAACTGTGCGATATATATTTATATATCGGTAGGGGAGCGTTCTGTTGTAGGTCGAAGTATTAGCGTAAGCGGGTATGGACGAAGCAGAAGTGAGAATGTCGGCTTGAGTAACGAAAATATAGGTGAGAATCCTATACCCCGAAAACCTAAGGTTTCCTCCGGAAGGCTCGTCCGCGGAGGGTAAGTCAGGACCTAAGGCGAGGCTGAAAAGCGTAGTCGATGGACAACGGGTTAATATTCCCGTACCGTTTTTTATTGATATCGAGGGACGGAGAAGGCTAAGCTAGCCGGATATTGGTTTTACCGGTTTAAACGTTCGAGATGTTGAGAAGCGGAGAAAACGCTTTGAGTTGAGACGTGAGTACGAGACGCTAAGGCGTCGAAGTAGTGTATGTCATACTTCCAAGAAAAGCTTGCACTGTCATAAATAAAAAATGCCTGTACCATAACCGACACAGGTGGGTAAGTAGAGTATACTAAGGGGCGCGAGATAACTCTCTCTAAGGAACTCGGCAAAATAACTCCGTAACTTCGGGAGAAGGAGTGCCTTATTCTTAAGGTTGCAATAACAAGATCCAAGCAACTGTTTATCAAAAACACAGGTCTCCGCTAAGTCGTAAGACGATGTATGGGGGCTGACGCCTGCCCAGTGCCAGAAGGTTAAAGAAGTCGGTTAGCAATTGCGAAGCTGGTAACTGAAGCCCTGGTGAACGGCGGCCGTAACTATAACGGTCCTAAGGTAGCGAAATTCCTTGTCGGGTAAGTTCCGACCCGCACGAAAGGCGTAATGATTTGGATGCTGTCTCGGAGAGGGGCTCGGTGAAATAGACTTGTCTGTGAAGATGCGGACTACCTGCACCAGGACAGAAAGACCCTATGAAGCTTTACTGTAACTTGAAATTGAAATTGGACTTTATTCGCGCAGTATAGGTGGGAGGTGTTGATTGTAATCTTGCGGGATTATTGGAGCCATCAGTGAGATACCACTCTTGTAATGTTAGATTTCTAACTTTGAATCATTATCTGGTCAAAGGACAGTTTCAGGCGGGCAGTTTGACTGGGGCGGTCGCCTCCTAAACGGTAACGGAGGCGTACAAAGGTTTCCTCTGAACGGTTAGAAATCGTATCTAGAGTGTAAAGGCATAAGGAAGCTTGACTGTGAGACCTACAAGTCGAGCAGGGACGAAAGTCGGTCTTAGTGATCTGACGGTACTGAGTGGAAAGGCCGTCACTCAACGGATAAAAGTTACTCTAGGGATAACAGGCTGATCTCCCCCAAGAGTTCACATCGACGGGGAGGTTTGGCACCTCGATGTCGGCTCATCGCATCCTGGGGCGGTAGTACGTCCCAAGGGTTGGGCTGTTCGCCCATGAAAGCGGTACGCGAGCTGGGTTCAGAACGTCGTGAGACAGTTCGGTCCATATCCGGTGTAGGCGCTAGAATATTGAGAGGAGCCTTCTTTAGTACGAGAGGACCGAGAAGGACATACCTCTGGTGTACCAGTTATCGTGCCAACGGTAAACGCTGGGTAGCTATGTATGGAGTGGATAACCGCTGAAAGCATCTAAGTGGGAAGCCCACCTCAAGATAAGTATTCTCATCACGTAAGTGAGTAAGGTCACGGTAAGACTAACCGTTTGATAGGCATTAAGTGTAAGTACAGTAATGTATGTGCTGAGATGTCCTAATAGACCGAGGACTTGAATTTTTAAAATCTTTAAGCTATAAGAAATATCTTAAAGATTTTTTGCTTTGGTGTTTTTAGTGTACTGAGCGGAACCACACTGATCCATCTCGAACTCAGTTGTGAAACGTTATAAATCGACGACAATACTTGGGGGGGGACCTCCTGGGAAGATAGTTCAATGCCAAAGTTTTAAAAATAAGAATAATAATAAGATAATTGTGTAATAGATAGTCTAGATAATTTTTAATGGATGGAAAAAAATTATTCTTAAAAAATATTTTAAGTTTTATATATAATATTAAGTATAATACTAGTCATTAACATTATTTTCTGTATTTAATTTTTTAACATTTCTAGAGGATTATCAGTTATGGATACTCGTTTACTAGTAATTGCTGCGCCTGTTTTAGTAGCAGCATCATGGGCTTTATTTAATATTGGTCGTTTAGCAATTCAACAAATTCAACGTTTATCACGTTAAAAAATAATTACAAGGCTAGAAAAACCAAAGATAGTCTTGTAATTATTTTTTAAAAATATTTACAAATTTTTTTAATTTAATTTAATTAGTAACAAAAGGGTTTGAACTAATTTTAATTATATTGAATTCTTAATAGATTTTTAAAAGGTACTATGAACAAATCTAGACAAATTAAATTCTATTTTGTACAATAAATTTAAATTAAAAACCTATCTTAAATAAAAGATAAAAAAGTTATGGCTGTACCTAAAAAACGGACATCAAAAGCAAAAAAAAATAGTCGTAAAGCTAATTGGAAAAGAAAAGCGGCCAAATCGGCACAAAAATCTTTATCATTAGCTAAATCAATATTACGAGGTAAAACTACAAGTTTTGTATATCGTCTTTACGTTGATGAATAAATTTGAAATTTTCTTAGTATAAATTTAAATATATATTAAGAAAATTTCAAATTTATTTAAAGTTAACGATAACCAAATTTTAATTTCTGGCTCTAAATTTAAAATGGATTTCTAAAAATATTAATAAAGTAAGATTAGCGGATATGGCGAAATTGGTAGACGCGCTAGATTTAGGTCCTAGTAACTTTTGTTTTGAGAGTTCGAGTCTCTCTATCCGCATTTTAAAGCTTATTTAATTAAATTATTAAATATTTGTTATATGGTTCTTCCTTTTACTCTTCAACAATTACGTATTTTTAAAGCTATTGCTTCCGAAAAAAGTTTTACTCAAGCTGCTGAAATTTTATTTGTTTCCCAACCCTCATTAAGTAAACAAATTAAAACTTTAGAAGCTAGTTTAGGAATTTTATTGTTAAATCGAACTGGTAATAAAATCTCTTTAACTGAAGCAGGTAATGTTTTTCTTCAATATTCAGAACGAATCCTTGCTTTATGTGAAGAAAGTTGTCGTGCGTTAAATGATTTAAAAGATGGTGAACGAGGAAATTTAAAAGTTGGGGCAAGTCAAACTATTGGGGCATATTTAATGCCCCGTGTTTTAACTTTATTTGCTCAAACTTACCCACAAATTACTTTGAATATTGATATTGATTCCACAAGAATTATTGCAAAAAAAGTTGCTGATCGAATTATTGATATTGCCATTGTAGGAGGTGATATCCCTACTGGTTTAAAAAAAAATTTAGAAATTGAAGATTTTGTTGAAGATGAACTTATTTTAATAATCCCTAAGTCACATCCATTTGCAAGAAAGAAGAAAAAAAAAATTAGTCGAGAAGATCTTTATCATTTAAATTTTATAACATTAAATTCAAATTCTACAATTCATAAATTTATTGATAATATTTTGATTCAAAATAATATTCAAACCAAACAATTTAATGTAGTTATGGAACTAAATTCCATTGAAGCTATAAAGACGGCAGTCAGTCTTGGCTTAGGGGCTGCTTTTGTATCATCATCAGCAATAGAAAAAGAAATTGAATTAAAGACCGTTGAAATTATAACAATCGAAAACATTAAAATAACTAGAACATTATCCATCATTACAAATACAGATTCTCATCGCTCTAAAGCTTTTGACTTCTTTTACAATGAATTATGGTTACTTAAAAATTTATAAATTTATCCTGTTCTAATTTAAGTTGACTAAAGTAAATTTTATTTTGTAATATCATTTTATAAAAAGAGAAATTCTTCTAAATTATGAAATACGCAATTGTGGAAATTAGTGGAAGACAATTTTGGATTGAAACAGGAAAATATTACGATCTAAACCGCATTCCAACAGAACTTGGAAAAGAGATCACATTGAATAGAGTTTTACTGGTTAATAATGACGGAGATCTTTTAATCGGAAAACCTTATTTAGAGAGCGTAAAAGTTAAAGGAAAGATTTTAGAACATTTACGTAGTCGTAAAACTATTGTATATAAGATGCGTCCTAAGAAAAAAACTCGTAAAAAGCAAGGCCATCGTCAAGATTTAACTAGAGTTCTTATTGAAGAAATAACCATTAATTAATAATTAAGGAAAATAAATATGGCACATAAAAAAGGTGCAGGTAGTACCAAAAATGGTCGTGATTCAAATGCGAAACGCTTAGGTGTTAAAAGATTTGGCGGTGAAACAGTAAAAGCTGGGAGTATCTTAATCCGTCAAAGAGGAATGAAATTTAAACCTGGTTCTAACGTTGGATATGGAAAAGATTTCACTTTATTTGCATTAGTTGATGGGACTGTAAAATTTGACTATAAAGATGCTCAACATAAACGAGTAAATATTGTTACTTAGTAGAACTTTATAAATTCTTCAAAATGCTAAAAAATCCATTTATTAAAGATTCAGTCATAAATCAGTATCAGGCATTAATTACTCAAATTAATGCTCTAGAAAATAGCTTAAAATCATTAACTGATACCGAACTAAGAAATAAAACATTTCAATTAAAAAAGCAATATCAACAAGAACAAGATTTAGAAGCACTAATTGCCCAATCTTTTGCAATTACACGAGAAGCAAGCTTACGTACTCTAGGTCTTCGTCATTTTGATGTTCAATTACTTGGAGGCTTAGTTTTAAATAGTGGAAAAATTAGTGAAATGCGAACTGGCGAAGGAAAAACATTAGTTGCAACTTTACCAGCTTATTTAAATGCTTTAACAAATAAAGGGGTTCATATTGTTACTGTAAATGATTATTTAGCAAGTCGTGACCAAATCTCAATGGGACAAATCTATCGATTTTTAGGATTAGACACAGGTTTAATTCAAGAAGATATGGCCTTTTTAGAACGACAACAAAATTATAAAGCTGACATTACATATGTAACAAATAATGAATTAGCATTTGATTATTTGCGTGATAATATGGCATCCAATTTGAATCAGGTTGTTTTACCCCCTTTCAATTATTGTATTGTAGATGAAGTTGATTCTATCTTTATTGATGAAGCACAAGTTCCACTAATTATTTCTCAAGCGGTGGAAACTTGTATTGATAAATATATTGTTGCAGCCGAAGTTGCTGAATATTTGGAGGTTAATGTTCATTTTAAAGTAGATGAAAAAAATAGAAATATTATTTTAACTGAACAAGGAACAGCTCAAATTGAAAAAATATTACAAGTCGAAGATTTGTATAACCCGAATGATCCGTGGATCCCTTATATTTTAAGTGCTATTAAAGCAACTGCTTTATTCTTCCGGAATGTCCATTATATCGTTCAAAACAATCAAATTATCATTGTTGATGAATTTACAGGTCGAATTATGCCGGATAGAAGATGGAATGAAGGTTTACATCAAGCTGTTGAGGCAAAAGAAGGGGTTCCAATTAGACAAAATACAGAAACAGCGGCATCTATAACTTATCAAAATTTTTTCTTATTGTACCCTAAATTGTCAGGGATGACGGGAACCGCTAAAACATCTGAGGTAGAATTTGAAAAGATTTATAATTTATCAGTAGAAGAGATACCAACAGCGCGACCAAACCTTCGTAAAGACCTGCCTGACTTTGTTTATAAAGATAGTTTAACAAAATGGACTGCTATTGCACGAGAATGTAAATCAATTGCAAAAACAAAACAGCCAATTTTAATTGGTACAACAACAGTTGAAAATTCAGAAATGTTAGCAGATTTATTAAAAGAATATCAACTTTCATATAGATTGTTAAATGCAAAACCAGAAAATGTAAAACGAGAATCAGAGATTGTCGCACAAGCTGGAGAAATTGGCAGTATTACAATTGCGACAAATATGGCAGGCCGAGGAACTGATATTATTTTAGGTGGAAATATTACATTTAAAGTTCGAAAGCAACTTTATAATATTCTAGTTTCTTATAAAAACCAAAGTAATTCAACAAAATTAAATGATATTTTTCCTTTAGCAAAAGATATTAGTTTTACTTCACAAAAATTTTTAAGTGTTTTAAATACATTACTTAATGATTATAAATTTTTAAGCTTATCGTCAACTGGAATTTTAAAGTTCTTAAATGAAATTGATCAAATTCGAATACCTAAAATTCCCTATCAATGTTCAATTAAATTTTTATTAAATGAACTAATAAAATTTGAGAAAAAAAATCAAAATATTAATAATAAAATTGTTAAAAACTTAGGCGGACTTTACATTATTGGAACAGAACGAAATAATTCTCGTCGAATAGATAATCAACTACGTGGTAGATGTGGACGCCAAGGCGATCCGGGAACTTCTAGATTTTTTTTAAGTTTAGAAGATTCGTTATTCCGAAATTTTGGAAGTTCAAAACTTCAAAACTTCATGCAAAATCAACTTTTAGATGATTTACCATTAGAATCGAATTTACTGACTAAGAGTTTAGATGCTGCTCAGAAACGAGTAGAAGAAAGAGATTATGATGGAAGAAAATATTTATTTGATTATGATGATATATTAAATAAACAACGGAATATCGTCTATTATGAACGAAGAAAACTTTTAGAAAGTCAATCTCTTCGAGAGACAATTTTGGCTTATGGTGAACAAGTTATTAAAGATATTATAAATTTATTGAAAGATCCAAAGTTTACAAAAAATAGTTCTCTAATTGAAGAACTTTTTAAAACAAGGTTGGTAAGTTTAAATGAGGATTTAACTAACATAGATCCATTTGAATTAAAAACTTATTTATTTCAAGAATTTTGGTTATCTTATGAATCTAAAGTCTTAGAATTTGAAATATGTCAAATTGGTTTAATTAGATCTTTTGAACGTACAATTATTCTTTATTACACAGATCTTGCTTGGAAAGAACATTTACAAAAAATCGCATTATTACGTGATGCGGTAGGATGGAGAAGTTACGGGCAGCGTAATCCATTGTTTGAATTTAAAGAAGAAGCATATAACTTATTCCAAAATCGAAATATAACGATAAGGCATTTGTTAATTCGCGATTTTTTACATTCCTTTATCATATAAAAGTTCAATCGGTTTTTTATTAAAAAAATAAATATATTTATGACAAAACGTACTCTATCAAATAAAACTCGTTCATCTATTTTAAAAGTATCAGGCTTTCGTGCTCGTATGGCGACAGCTCAAGGTAGAAAAATAATTCGAAATCGAAGACAAAAAGGTCGAAAAAAATTAGCAATTCCACGTTAATTAAATAAATTAGTAGAGTGAAGCAGTTTTGTTTCCTCTACTAATAAACAATTTTTTATGTAAAATTAATATAATAGTACTTTATTAAATAAAATTTTGATAGAACGATTTTATGAAATTTACTGATGAATTAACACTTTTATTAAAAGCTAGGTACCCCATAATTTATATCAATACGATTGA
>Ga0209392_1000082_pt1:17500-18809 | contig 18809 bp, 15 predicted proteins | sample PPLLak3cmMay2015_FD_187252 | JGI IMG/M metagenome (GOLD analysis project Ga0209392, IMG submission 187252) | Freshwater sediment microbial communities from Prairie Pothole Lake near Jamestown, North Dakota, USA - PPLs Lake P7 Core (1) Depth... | ecosystem: Environmental > Aquatic >...
ACCTAAAATTGCTGTTTTCTTTCCTTCCCAACCTTTGGTAATGCGAGAATGTAAATAAGTAGCAAAAACAAGCCATGTAATTAATGCCCAGGTTTCTTTTGGATCCCAACTCCAATAAGAACCCCAAGCTTCATTTGCCCAAACTCCTCCTGCAATAATTCCAATCGTTAAAAAAGGAAACCCTAATCCAATAATTCTATAACTCCAATTATCTAAACTCTTTAAGAGTTTTAAAAAGGCAATTTCCTGTATATCTTCTTCAAAAGGTAATGATTTTGGCTCAGATGATTTATTTTCGTCTAAAAAAACTTTAGCTTCATAATAATCAAAAATATTATTATAGAAAACTAAAGATGTTGATTCATCTACTAACTGTAGATCAACATCCTGTAATTTTGAAAGAACAAGAAATAAAATACATAATAAAGAACCGATTATTAATGTTGCATAACTCAACATCATCATACTTACATGCATCATTAACCAATTTGATTGTAAAGCAGGAACTAATGGACTTGATTTTTGCATATCAGCAGATAAAGTTAAGTTAGCAAATCCGTTAATTAATAATGCAATAGGTAATAAAATAGCACCTAATAATTTACTTTTTGTTTTAAATTCTAAATATAAATATATTGTTAATAATGTCCAAGTTAAAAATAATAATGATTCATAAAGATTACTTAATGGAAAATAACCAGCAATAATCCATCTTGAACAAAGAATAAAAAACAACAAAATATTCGCTATAATCGCAGAGACTTTTCCAACTTGTATTAGATTTTTTGTCCCTCTAAAAAGAGATAAACTAATCCAGTATATAATCATCGAAAATAGTAAAATGCCAAAAACAATATTCGATGAAAAATTTTGAGTAATATTCCAATCCATTAAACTTCTCCAATAAAAATTATTTCTATCATTCGTTTTATAATCTATTATTTTACTTAAAAATGTAGTATTTAAGTATCTTTCTTTTTTAGACTTGAGAGATTTAAAGAGAGAAGCGATTTACAAAATTATTTTAGAAGAAAATATAAAAAATAAATATGATCTTTATGATTAATAATAAAATTCTTTTTGATTATTAATCATAATAAACTTTCATTCCATGCTGAATAACATTTGACATTACACTTTAATTAAATTACTTTTTTTTAATAATTGTAAAACAGTTTCTGTAGGTTGGACCCCACAATTCAACCATTTTACAATTTTTTCCTCATTAAAGTATGATTTTTTGGTAATTGGATTATAGTACCCAACCTCATCAACCGGTCTACCATCCCGACGAATAGTACTTTCCATA
>Ga0209392_1000084_pt1 | contig 18777 bp, 14 predicted proteins | sample PPLLak3cmMay2015_FD_187252 | JGI IMG/M metagenome (GOLD analysis project Ga0209392, IMG submission 187252) | Freshwater sediment microbial communities from Prairie Pothole Lake near Jamestown, North Dakota, USA - PPLs Lake P7 Core (1) Depth... | ecosystem: Environmental > Aquatic > Freshwater >...
TCCTTCGCCTGCAGGCGCTCGCGCGCACCGGGTTGCACTTCTGCGGCAGCGAGTACGACCGTCAGCGCTACGAGGAGATCGAACGCATCGCGGCGGAGCTGGCTGCAGGAGGCCGCCCTGCCGATCGAGACGCGCTGCTCGCTCTATGGCAACGGGAAACGGGCTACGTCACGCCCAAGGTCGAGGTACGCGGCGCGACGTTTCGCGACGGCCGCGTGCTGCTGGTGCGCGAGACTGCCGATGGACACTGGACGCTGCCCGGCGGCTGGGCCGACGTGGGCGAATCGCCCACGCAGTCCATCGAGAAAGAGATCGAGCAGGAGACAGGTTTCCGCGCCCGGGCCGTGAAGCTCGCGGCGCTCTACGACCGCAGCCGCCACGGCCACGGCGAAACGCTGTTCCCCGGCTGGAAGGCGTTCTTCCTCTGCGAGATCACCGGGGGCGAGGCGCGCGGCAGCTACGAGACCGACGCGGTCGAATTCTTCGCGCCGGACGACCTGCCGCCGATGTCGCTCGGGCGCAGCACGCCGCGGCAGGTCGCGCGCATGCTCGATCACTGGCGCGAGCGCGGCCTGCCCACGGACTTCGACTAGGCACAGCCCGCCGCGTCCCCGACCGCAGGGCGCCTAGTAGCGTGACGCGACCAGCTCGACGTCGGCGTTGGCCCAGGCGAGCGCCAATTGCTGACCGGCCTCCGCGGCCTCGCGGCTCTTCTTCTGCGCACGCAGGCTGTCCGAGAGTCCCTGCAGCGACCAGCCGTTCGACGGGTTGCGGCGCAGCTCCTCGCGATACACGGCTTCGGCCTCGGCCGGCTGGTTGGCCGCCAGCAGGACCACGCCGAGCGTCTGCCGCACCGGCGCGTGCCAGCCCGGCGGCTCGTCGTAGGGAATCCGGTCCTCGATCGCGACGGCCTCACGCAGCGCGGCGACTGCGGCGCCGTGGTCGCCACCCGCCAGCGCGATTTCTGCGCCCACCGTGCGCTCGGCGATGTGGGCGGCGTGCGCCAGCGGATAGCGGTCCCAGACCGTCATGGTCTCCATGACCGGGTCCGCGGCCAGCTTGCGAAGCGCGTCGTAGTGCTTCGCGGCGTCTTCGGCCCGTCCCTGCCGCAGTGCCGCCATGGCCTGGGCGTAATTCCAGATCGCGGTCACGTAGGGCAGGTCCGGCGCGGGGTTTGCCTCCGCGGCGATCTCCTCCCAGCGACCGAAGCGGACGCGGTCGAACCACGGCGTCATCCAGTAGTGCTGCAGCCCGGCGAAGCCCGGCTGTCGCATCAGCTCGGGCAGGTTGACGCGCGCTGCGGTCTGCAGCGCGGCGTCGCGCGCGATGCCGCTCGCGCCTTCCATGCTGGCCGCAAACCACAGGAAGTGATGGTTGTGCGGCACATAGCCGAGTGGATAGATGCCCTGCACATTGCCGCGGCATGCCGCGAGGTAGGCGTCGTCGGCCGCGATCGCCTTCTGGTTGGCGATGACCGCGTCGTGCCAGCGGCCGACGCGAGCATAGATGTGCGCCGGCATGTGCACGAGGTGCCCTGACCCCGGGATCAACTCGCGCAGGTGATCGGCCGCCGCGACCCCGCGCTGCGGGTCGTCGGATGCCTCGACCGCGTGCACGTACAGGTGCAGCGCGCCGGCGTGATCCGGGTTTCGCGCCATCACGGACTCCAGGATCGAGACGATCTCGGCCGTGTTGCCCTTCGGTGCGAGCTGCTCGTCGTAGTAATCCCACGGCTGCAGGTCCATCAGCGCTTCGGCGTGCAGGGTCGCGGCGTCGAGGTCGTCCGGGCGCTCGGCGGCGAGCCGGCCCGCCGCCCGGGCGTAGGCCTCGTCGAGCGGGCGGCGGTCGTCCGGCGGGTTCTCTGCGAAGCGTGCGGCGAGCGCACCGATGAAGGCCTGCTCGCGCTCGCTCGCCTGCGGCGCCAGCTCCAGCGCGCGTTGCAGCCGCGTCCACGCCTTCGCGTTGTTCGTCGGGTCCATGCCGCTGTTGACGTGCGGGCCGAGCACCAGCGACGCGCCCCACCAGCACATCGCGCAGCCGGGATCGAGCTCCGTGGCCTTCATGAAGGAGCGCTCGGCTGCGTCGTGGTTGAACCCGTAGGTGAGCATGAGCCCCTGGTCGAACCAGCGCTGCACCTCCGGGTGCGAGCTCGTGACGGGAAACGTGTAGTCGCCAAGTCCCTCGAGCAGGGTCGCGCCGACCAGCGACGGCACGGCGGGATTCGGCGGGGGCAGCGGCTGGTCGGCGGTGCGTCGACCGTAGAAGAGACCGGCGGCGACGGCGATGGCGGCCAGCACAACGACAAGTGTCCGGTTCATCGAACCTCTCCTTGATCGTGTCAAAGGATCTACTTACGCCGATCGCGCACAGATCGCAACGCGAATCGATCGCAAGGGGGCGAGGTGCTTGGCTTCGCAGCCGCCATCAGCGCTCGATGCGGTACTCCACGTCCGCGCTCTGCTCGAGCCCCGCCTCGGCCTTGAGCGACCAGTTGCGGTTGATCGTGTAGCGCAGCTTGATGGTGTTGATCGCCTCGGCGATCGAGATGCCGTAGCTCACGAACAGGTTGGGCGAGAGGTACTTGCCGAGCACCACCGCGGCGTCGTCGTCGCCGGACTGCTCCACGGTGACCTCGTCGAGACCGACACGGCTGCCGATGCCGCCGAGCAGCAGGCCGCCACCACTGAACGCGAGGGTCTCGGCCGCGCGGTCGATCGAGGCCGTCTCGCCCGACTGCAGCGTGTTGATGGATCGGCCGGTGAGCAGGTACGAGAGCGCCTCGTTCTGGGACATCGGCGGCTCGGAGGTGAGCGTGATGAACGGGTCGGCGAGCGTGCCGCGCACGTTGAGCGAGACCGTGATGTCCTCGCGACGGATTTGGCGCTCCGCGACGAGGTCGAGTGTCGGTTCGTTGAGCGGCGTCATCTCGTAGCTCAGCACGCCGCGCACGATGCGCACGAACTGGCCGAACGCCTTGTACTCGCCTTCCTTGACGCGGATCGCACCGTCGCCGCGCGCCACGTCGCCGGGTCGCGTGATGACGGTCACGCCTCCCTCGAGCGTGGCGCGCAGGCCGAAGCTGTTCACCCGGACGTTGTCGCCGAGCTCGACTCGGATGCGGCTGCGCAACCGCTCGAGCGTGGAGGGTCCGAGGTCCTCGACCTCGAGCCCGACGATGCGCTCGTCCGAGGAGGTGGTGACCGTGGTCGTGAGGTCGCGCGGCGTGATCCGGGCGATCGGGATCAGCACCTGGCCGGTCACGTCGAAGCCGTCGGGGCCGGCGGTGAAGACGAGGTCGGGCGAGGCGACGATGCGGAAGTCGGGCGTGTCGGCCACCTGCAGGTTCTCGCCGCGCAGCCGCATCGTGCCGGTCATGACGTTGTCGGGCCACGTGAAGCGGCCGTCCAGCTGCATGTCGCCGCGCGCGGTCGAGCCGCGGCCCTCGAACACGAGCTCGTCGCCGACAAAGCGGCCGTCGAGGGTTACCTTCGAGAGCTGCAGGTTGGTTCGATAGAGGTCGAAGCGGCCATCGCGGACGTGAAACTCGCCGTCGAAACGAGGATTGCCAAGGGTGCCCGAAACGGACACCCGACCGTCGAACTCCCCGTCCGAGCGGTCGATCTCCGGAACGAACACGGGCATCGCGGTAATCGCCGAGGACTCGCCGCGCACCTCGCCGCTCAGCGGCAGGTCGAGCAGCTCGCGCCCGGGCTCCCGCAGCGCCGTCACCGTACCGCTCAGGCGGGTGCTGTCGGCCACGTTGGCCGCGAGCGTCGCTCGGATCGCGTCGGGCTCGGCGTACACGTCCAGTCGCGCGTCGCCGAGCGACACCCGATCGGTGCGGAACTGGTTGCGGGGGATGTCGAGCGTCGGCTCGTCGAGCACGAGCGTCGTGCCGCCGGTCCAGGGCTGGCCCGGCTCCTGGGCGGCCCAGCCGCTTGCCTGCAGCTTGCCGTCGAACTCGCGCCAGCCGAACAGCGAGTGCAGGAGCCGCCGCAGCGGCCAGTCCTGCGCGCTGTAGAGCACGCGCCAGGATCCGGGATCGGCACGCCACTCGCCCTCGACGCACAGGCGCGCCTCGCCGGTCTCGATGCACACCGGCGCCGCGCGGATACCTGCAGGGCCCGCCTCGAGCGCCGCGGGTTGCACCAGGTCCGCGCTGTCGTCGGGAAACACGATCGAGGTCTCCCGCAGCGTTCCATGCCAGCCGCGACCTGCTTCCTCGTAGTCCCCCTCGGCCGCGAGTCGCGCCTTGAACCCGGGGATGTCCTGCTCCGGGTCGCCGGATGAGGCGAAGCGCAGGTCGAGCGTGTGCTCCCGGGTCCGGCCGTGGGCCGCGAGCGTCGCGGAATCCAGTTCGATCGCGCCAAGGTCGATCCCGGTCGCGCGCAGGTCCACGTTCGACTCGCGCCGGTCGCTGAGGTCGAGGTCGACCTCGGCCGCGATCGACTGCGCAGTGATTCCCCCATAACGCAGGTTACGCACGCGGGCCTCGCCGGTCGCCTCCGGGCGCGTGGGGCTGCCGCGCGCGTGCCCGGAGGTGACGAGCTCGCCGGCGAGATCGGGGTGCAGCAGCGTGAGGGAGCGCAGGTCGGCGGCCCAGCGCAAGTCGATGGTCGGGCCCCAGCGGCCATTGACCTCGATGTGTGACGGACCATTCGCCACGCGCACACCGCGCAGTTCGTAGGTGCCGGCACGGTGCTGCACTTCGCCGCGGCCGGTGAGCGCACGCCCCATCACGGTGCCCGACAGCGACGCGAGCCGCAGGGTCCACGGCGCGTCGACGGTGAAGCCGCTGCCCTCGACGGTAGCGGCGAACGTGACGCGTCCCGGCAGGTCCGGCCGTAGAGCGGCGATGTCCAGGCGCTCGCCATCGAGCCGCGCGCTCCATGGCTGGGCGCCTGTCCACGCGACCCGGCCGGAGCCGCGCAGCCGACCTCCCATGAGCCGCCCGTCGAAGCGCTGGAGCACCACCTGCTCGCGGTCGATCGAGCCCGCGGCCGTGAAGTCTGCGTCGGGCAGGTCTGGAACCTGCGTGACGGCCTGCACCTCGAAGGCGTAGGGCAATGCGCCCTGCAGCGCGAACGTCCCGAGCGGGCTGTGGATCGCGGCGTCGCCCTCCAGCGGCCAGCGCAGGTTGTTCCATTCGCCAGTCAAGGCGAGCACCGGGTCGGCCTCCCCGAAGCGGATGCTACCGGCCACCTTCGCGGTCGCGCCGGTGCGCGGCAGCCACGCCTTGAGCGACGCGAGCTCGAGTGTCGAGTCACCCCAACGGCCCGCGCCCTGTACGCGCAGCGGACCCTCGCCGAGCGCCGTGGAGACGATCGTGCCGTCCAGGCCGAACGCGTCACGGCGGGCGTCGACAGCGATCGAGCCGCTCGCGATCGGCCACGTGCCCGGCTCGATCCAGGGCGAGCCGTCGAAGTCGGTGACGCGCAGCGTGCCGACGGCGCGGGGTTCCTCGTCGAGCGACAGCAGGTTGCCGGTGAACGACAGGTTCGCGGGCTCCGCCAGTGTGACCGTGGTGCCGAGCCGGCCGAGGTTGCCGCGGGCCGCCGCCGCGAACCGATACGTGCGCTCGTCGGGCAGGCGCCAGTGCCCGTTCAGTGCCGCCCGCAGTCCGAGCGGCTGCCATGCGCGCAGCCTGAGGTAGCCTTCGACGTGGCCCGCCGGGTCGTCGGCCACGAGGTCCGTGAGGTCGATTCGCCAGCGCGTCATCGCGAGCGCGGTCCGCAGCGAGGCGACCTCGACGCGCTGGCCGTCGAGCAGCGTGAGGCCGATGTCGCCGAGCCGGATGTCGGGCGCCGACACCTCGAGGAATCTAGGCAGGAAATGCGGCGCTCTTGGCGGCTGCGGCTCGCGGCGTTTCAGAACGACCTCGATCCGGGCGGCCTCGAGCTGGTCCAGCTGGACGATGCCGGTCAGGAGTCCGCGCATGCGCGCCTGCAGCCGCAGGTCGAAGGCCTCGATGCGCACCGCTTCGTGCTCGATGACCAGGCGCTCCACGCGCAGCGGTCCCGCCAGCGTGCCGCTTGCGCCCGTCGCCTCGATGCGGATGTTCTGGAGGCGCTGGAACTGTGCGAGCGCGAGCTCGAGGCCGGCCTGGCTGTTCAGCACGCGATACACGGCCACGACCGGCACGGCCACCAGCAGGACCAGCGCGGCGATGAGGATGATCCAGCGCCAGCGCATCAGAGCACCTGCGTGATGTTGAGGTGCAGGCGCGGGCTCTTGCCGGATTCCGACAGCGCCTGGGCGACGTCCACGCCGATCAGCATCATCGGCAGCCGCCAGCGCAGCCCGACGCCCACCGAGTACTCGAGTGGCGTGTCCCAGTCGCTGAAGGCGTTGCCTGTGTCCACGAAGAGCGCGCCGCGCAGGTTGTAAGGAAGGTCGCGCTCGAGTTCGACGGAGCCGACGATCTTGTGCTCGCCGCCGATCGACTGGCGCGAGATCTCGCCGGTGTCCGAGACCGTCTCCTCGATCGGGCTCAACTCGTCGAGTGCGAAGCCGCGCACGCTGCGATCGCCGCCGGCAAAGAAGCGCTGCGAGGCCGGCAGCTCCGAGAAGTCGTTGACCCAGCTCGTGCCGAACTCGCCGCGCAGGCGCACGTACCAGGGGCCCGAGATCGGCCAGACCCGCTCGGCGCGCGTGTAGAAGCGCAGGTAGGACGCGTCGGAGCCGAGGGTCTCGGGGCTGCCGGTCAGCTCGAAGTAGTAGGCCGAGTCGCGCACCCAGCCGGTGAGGAAGTTGGGCGGCATGCTCGCGTAGCTGATGCCCGGGATGAGCAGCAGGTCGTCGCGCGAGCTGCCGTCCGCGAAGCCGGTGCGTTCCTGGTTGAGCATCAGGAACAGCACGCGTTGCCACTGGCCCATCGCCTGGGTCAGTCCGGTTGTGAGCTCGGTGCGCCGGCTGTCGAGGTCGCCGAGTTCCTCGTCGATATGGGCGGCACTGAACTCGAGCTTCTCGAGCGCCGGGTCGCCGACCGGGATGATGTAACGCGCGACGATCTCGGTCAGCACGGCGGATCCCGTCGCCTCGAATCGCAGGCGGTGCCCGCGGTCGTTGACGCGGCGGTTGTCCCAGGCGAAGCGGCCGCGGATCTCGGTGTCGGTGCCGTACCCCGCGCTTACCGAGTAGCGGTGGCGCTTGGCCGGATCCGCGCGGATGGTGATCGGCACCGTGAGGGTCTCGGGGTCACGTTCGCCCGGCGTGACCGTCACGCTCGAAAAATAGTTGCTGTCCTGCAATGCGAACTGGGTGTTGCGCAAGCGCGTGGTGGAGAACACCTGCCCGGTCTCGAAGCGCACGAAGCGCTGCAGCAGCTCGGCGTCGATCACGTCCTGCTCGATGTTCACCGCACCGAAGCGGTAGCGCCCGCCGGTCTCGAGCTCGAGGTAGGCTGCGGCCGCGCGCGCTGGCGGATTCACGACCAGCTCGCGGCGAGTCAGCTCCGCATCCAGGAAACCGATGTCGCGCGCGATCCGCAGCAGGTCGTTGCGCAGCCGGTCGTAGGTCGGATGGTCGAGCCGGCTGCCGGGTTGCAGCGGGCTCGCGGTGACGACGGCGCGCAGCTCCGGCGCGTCGGCGCCGGGCCCGGTGAAGCGGACGTCGACCGATTCCATGAGCACGGGCTCGCCCGGCTGGATCCGCAGGCGCACGATCCACCGCGTATCGTCGCGGCTGGTGCGGCTCCTGATGACCGGCTCGTAGTAGCCGAAGGGCCGCATCGCGTCGGCGGCTTCGTCCACGGCGCGGTCGGCGAGCCGCCGCACCTGCGAGTCGGTGACGTCGTCGCGATCGAGGTAGCGAGTCAGCGTCAGGAAGGCGCGGATGTTGTCCGCGACCGGGCGCTCGACCCCGTCGACCTCGATGCGGATGCGCCCGGCGTCGGCAGCGCCGGCCATGCCGCACGGGACGGTGACCAGCAGCGGGGCGAGGACGGCGGCCAGCACGGCCGCGAACCGAGCGGCGCCGGGCCTGCCGGCGCGCGCGCCTCCGGTCATCGAGTTCCGCACTGGAACTCGAAGCGGCTCGAGCCGCTCTCGACGCCGCGTGCGTCGAAGCGTCGCTCGTGCACCACCGTGCGCCCGCCGTGCTCTACCCGCACGAGCGTGGAGCAACGCGTGCCGTAGTGATCGTGCCGGACGAACGGCGCCGACAGCGCGCGCTCGAGTTCCTCGGGCAGTCCGGTCCTCGCAGGCGCGTCCTGGACGGCTGATTCGCGGTCGGCGAGCAGGTCGAGCAGGTCCGCGGGCGTGGGATTCTCCTCCTCGAGTGCCGCCGCGAAGCGTGCCCGCGTGCGTGTGAGCTTCGGCCAGGGCTCGTCGAGCCGGTGGTTGCTGAGCCCGTAGATGCCGGGAGTCAACTCGCGCGGTCGCGTGTCCCCGGCGTTCGAGAAGTAGTGCAGGGTGGAGGTTCCACCCACCAGCAGGTTGAAGCCTGCGAATCGCGGCGCCGCCTCTTTCAGTTCGTCCATGAAGGGGCCCGCTGCCTGGTCGTCGCCGAGGAAGCGGGGCACCAGTTGCCCGCGCGACGGCGAGCCTTCGGGCGCGGTCGACTCGGCGTTGCGGAGGTTGGTCACCACCGCGAAGCGGCCCGAGCGCGACAGGCCCATCCACGTGCCACCCGCGCGCAGGTCACGTCCGGCGAGAATTCCCGGCACGTCCGTCCACCAGCCGAGCGGCGCCGCAGGCCGGTCGTGGAACTCGTCGCGGTTGCCGGCTATGACCAGCCGATAGCGGGGATGCGAGAGCCAGGCGAGGACGAGCAGGCACATGGCCGCATTGTACGGTGCGGGAACTCACTCGCCGGTGGCTACGGACGGCGGCTGGCGCCGCCCGAACAGCACGCGCCCGGCCTTGCGGGTCGCCCAGTAGAGCACCGCGACGACGGCCACCAGCGTCAGGACTGGCAGGATGATTGCGAACAGCGCGACGCCCGTGGCGCCCACCGTCTCGACCGTCGAGACCACGGGATTGGCGAGTCCCCCGGTCAGGGCGCCCGACTTCGCCCGCAGCAGCGCGGTGCTGCCCTTGGTGAGCCCGGCCGCGCCGCCGCCGGCGATGACGGCCACCGGCCACATGACCGCGGGCGGGATGTCGATCATCACGGCGGCGCTCGCCACCACGCCCGCGGCGAGCGTGGCGGGGCTCGCGATCACGTCGAGCACGTGGTCCACGCCGGGGATGTAGTAGGCCAGAGTCTCGAACACGGCGGCCGTGCCGAGCGTGACCAGCGCCGCCGTGCTGGCGAGCCACTGGAAGCCCTCGCCCAGCGGCAGGTAACCGAAGCGCGCTGCCAGCCCCGCGATCAACAGCGGCACGAAGATCCGGAATCCGGTCGCGGCGGCGAGCCCGATGCCGAGCGCAACACCGATCAGCGATTCGAACTGGAAATCCATGGGCATTCCGGAGAAGGGACGGCCGGTCGGCCGCGGCCGGAATCGTGCCGCATCCGCACCCGGCCCACAATCATGCCGCGGCGCCGAGCGCGTCCCAGGCGGTCTTGGCGATCAGCGCTCCGACGACCAGCAGGAACACGCCGCGCACGAAGCCGCTGCCGCGCTTGATGGCGAGGTGGCTGCCCACCTGCGCGCCGGTCACGTTGCTCACCGCCATCGCGAGGCCGAGCAGCCACATGAGTTCGCCGGTGAGGCCGAAGAGCAGGATCGCGGCGGCGTTCGCGGCGGCGTTCACGACCTTGGCCGACGCCGAGGCATGCAGGAAGTCGAGTCCGAAACCGCGCACGAACAGGAACATCAGGAAGCTGCCCGTGCCCGGGCCGAAGAACCCATCGTAGAGACCGATGACGCCGGCGCCGGCGGCGCCGAGCAGGCGACCACGACGGCCCAGTCCGCGCGGGCGGTGCTCGAGTCCGAAGTCCCGGTGCAGCAGCGTGTAAGCCAGCACCAGCGTGAGCAGCACCGGCACCAGCGCCCGGAACCGGTCCGGCGAAATGGTGGTCGCGATCCACGCGCCGACGAGTGCGGCGAGGAACGCGGCCACCGCGGCCGGCAGCACCAGCCGCCAGTCGAGCCGCACGTGGCGCAGGTAGCGGAAGATCGCGCTGGTGGTGCCCGCGAGCCCGGCGAGCTTGCCCGTGCCGAGCAGCGTCGGGTGCGGCGCGGTCGGATACGCCGCGAACAACGCGGGCAGCTGGATCAGGCCGCCGCCGCCCGCCATCGCGTCGATCACACCCGCGCAAAACGCCGCCGCGAGCAGGAACAGGATCTCGAGGCTCACGCAGGCGGTTCCGGACAGCTCAGCGCGAACCCCAGAGGCCCACGCCGGGCGTCCGGCGCAGCGGCAGCGGCGAGCCCGAGTCGTACCAGTCCTCGATGAGACGGAAGGAAACCGACTGCGGCGGCGGCAAGCGCGGAGTGCCGGCCGCGATCTGCGCGCGGGTGAACCAGCGGACGTCCTCGAGTTCCTCGTCGGCGCGCGGGACGGTGTCGGCCGCCGCCCGCGCCGTGAAGCCGATCATGAGCGAGGCGGGGAAGGGCCAGGGCTGCGAGGAGTGGTAGCTCGCCTCGTCGACCGCCACCCCCGTCTCCTCGAGCACTTCGCGGGCCACCGCGTCCTCCAGGCTCTCGCCCGGCTCGACGAAGCCGGCGATGGTTGAGTAACGGCCCGGCGGCCACGCGGCCTGCCGGCCGAGCAGGGCGCGCGCACCGTCCGTCACCAGCACGATGATCGCCGGATCGAGGCGCGGGAACTGCTCGGCGCCGCAGCCGGGCGCCGTGCACTTCATCACGTGGCCAGCGCTCTCGCTGCGCGCCGGCGCGCCGCAGCTGCCGCAGTGGCGGTGCCGCTGCCGCCAGAGGACCATCGCCCGCGCGTAGGCGAGCAGGCCCGCCTCGTCCTCGGGCAGCTGGCCGCCGGCGCTGCGCAGGTCCTCGAAGCGCGTTTCGGGGACCAGCTCGGGTGGCGGGTCGCCGGCCAGTTCGGCGGCGAAGCAGACGTGCCCACGAAACCGGCCGAGCAGCACCAGCTCGCCGTCCGGGAGAGTCCGACGGATCTCGTGGGTAACCTCGACGAAAGCCGCGGTGCAGCCCGGCCCGACGGGCCGCACCAGGCTGCGGGCGTGCCAGAGCGGGACGATCAGTGAGCCGGGGTCGGCGAGCGCAGCTGCGATGGCGGCCGGATCCTTGCGCAGGTGGGCGACACGATCGAGGTAGGGGCCGGAAAAAACGTTCGGGGTACGCACGACGGCCATCGCGGGAGCGGGGGGGGCGCGCAGTCTAGCAACCCGCGCTCGCCTTCAAGGCGTCGCGGGCGACCCGCACACAGGCTCGGCGCCGGTCCTCAGCCGGACGGGGGGCCGGTCCGGCAGGCCGCACAGTTGTCTGGCAGCAGGTCGAGGGTGTCGCGCACCCAGAGGGCCGCGCAGTCGGGGCAGCGGGCCAGCACGAACTCGTCGAGCCGGGCGACCACGTGCAGCAGGTGCCAGGCGTGCTCGAAGGTGATCACGGTGGCGGGGCAGAGCACGCAGAAGGTCTCGTACACGTCGCAGAAACGGCCGATCTCCTCGAGGCTCGGGCGGTAGAGAACCTGCGGCTGTCCGAGAAACCCGCACTGCCGCAGCAGGGCACAGAGCGTGGCCGCCTGCAGTTCATGGGAGGGGCTGCGCCGGAAGAAGGACATCTGGCGCGGCGACTTCCCGCGCCGCCGGCGTACCGGACGGGCGGCCTGCCCTTTGAAGTAGTCGCGGTACAGCCGGCGAATGCGATCGCCCGACAGCCCGGTTGCCTGGCGGATGGTCTGGGTCCGGGCCTCGTGGCTGATGAGGCGATGGGCGACGGCAAGTCGTTGCCGGTCGCGATCATAGCGGCTGTCGGTGATGCGCATGGCTGTTCCCCCCAATTGAGTCGTTCTCGGCATATATGGTTTAAACGGACAACAATTGGCAGTCTATAACCAAATATGGTCCATCTGGACCATATATGGAGTAAGTGCCATGACAACACTGCCGTCCGACCCGGTTCCTGCGGCCGGGACGCCCACGCGTCATGGCCTGTTGCCCCCTGCCCTGAGACGGGACCTGGCCGACCTGAACAGTCAATTCCTCGACCTGAGCCTCTCCGTCGATCGGGCCGCCGATCCGTGCGCCGGCTGGGCCGAGCCGGTCCGCCGTCACCTGCGGGAAATCGACCGCCCGACGCGGGCGAAGATGGCGGCGGCCCCGTTCGCGCTGTTCCGGCTGGTTCTCCCGGTTCCGCTGCTGGCGGCACCGCCCGAGCCCGCGGGCGGCGTCGCCGACCTGCCGTCGTCCGCCGCCACGTCGACTTCGCCAGGTCGCTGGACCTCCTTCACCCATCAGGCCGCCTTCTTCGCGCGCCGGCTCGTGGACGGCGCGGCCCTCGCCGCCAACGTAGTGCTCGACCTCACGCCCGAGACCCAGTCCCTGCTCGCCGCGATGGCACCTTCCCAGCTCGCGGCCGTCGCCGCCCAGCCGGAACTGGTCCGGCCGCGCTGGCCCGATCACCTGCGCTTCTGGGAGATGCTGGAGGCGGCGGCTCGACGGAACTCGGCGATCGGGCTGCAGTGGGCCCATTGCGTCGGCGTGTGCCTGCTCGGCGTCGAGGCGGAGGGCGCGGCCGGCATTCCTGCGGGCGTCGGCCGGCGTCGCCCGCGGCGCTGACTTCCTTGCCGCCCCCGGGGTGGGGCATTACGCTTCGCTCCCCTTTCGCCGGCGATCCCCCGATGCAGGCCCTGTCGCTGCGCAAGCTCACGAAGACTTACCGCAACGGCGTGCAGGCGCTGAAAGGCATCGACCTCGACGTCCGGCAAGGCGACTTCTTCGCACTGCTCGGGCCGAACGGCGCCGGCAAGACCACCGCCATCGGCATCATCGCCTCGCTGGTCAACAAGACCTCGGGGCAGGCGCTGGTGTTCGGCCACGACACGGACACCGACCTCGAGTCCGCGAAAGCCTGCCTCGGGCTCGTGCCGCAGGAGATCAACTTCAACCAGTTCGAGAAGGTCTCCACGATCCTCGTCAACCAGGCGGGCTTCTACGGCATCCCGCGCCGGGTGGCGCGCGAGCGCATGGAGCTGTGGCTGCACCGGCTGCAGCTGTGGGAGAAACGCGACGCCGTCTCGCGCTCGCTCTCCGGCGGCATGAAGCGCCGGCTGATGATCGCGCGCGCGCTGATCCACGAGCCGCGCCTGCTGATCCTCGACGAGCCGACCGCGGGCGTCGACATCGAGGTGCGCCGCTCGATGTGGGAGTTCCTGCGCCAGCTCAACGAGGACGGCACGACCATCATCCTCACCACCCACTATCTCGAGGAGGCCGAGAGCCTCTGCCGCCACATCGCGATCATCGACGATGGCCGCATCATCGAGAACGACCGCATGGCGACGGTGCTGCGCAAGCTTCACAGCGAGGTGTTCGTGCTGAACCCGCGCCAGCCAGTCGCCGCGGTTCCGGAGCTGCCGGGCTACGCGGTCAAGCTCGCCGGGGACGGCTCGATCGAGGTGGAAGTCACCAAGTCGCAGAACCTCAACGACATCTTCGCCGCGCTGTCGGCGCGCGGCATCGAGGTCGTGAGCATGCGCAACAAGTCCAACCGCCTCGAGGAACTCTTCATGCGCCTCGTGGAGGGGCGGGACGCGGAGACCGGGCTCGCGAAGCCGGCGGCGTCGGCATGAGCCGCACCGGGGTCGCGACGGCCGCTGCGGCGCCCCCGCGCGGCGGCCACCGCTGGGTGGGCTTTCGCACCATCGTCATCCGCGAGTTCAGCCGCATCGTGCGCATCTGGGGCCAGACCCTGGTGCCGCCCGCCATCACCGCGACGCTCTACTTCGTGATCTTCGGCAGCCTGATCGGCCGGCGCATCGGCGAGATGGGCGGCGTGAGCTACATGCAGTACATCGCGCCGGGCCTCATCATGATGGCGGTGATCACGAACAGCTACGGCAACGTGGTCTCGTCGTTCTTCGGCGCCAAGTTCGGCCGGCACATCGAGGAACTGCTGGTCGCGCCGCTGCCCAACTGGCTGATCGTCTCGGGCTACGTCGCCGGCGGGCTGGTGCGAGGACTGCTGGTGGGCCTCGTGGTCACGCTGATCTCGCTCTTCTTCACGCGCCTGCACGTCCAGCACGTGTTCACGGTGCTGGCCGCGGTACTGCTCACGGCGGTGATCTTCTCGCTGCTCGGCTTCGTGAACGCGGTGTTCGCGAAGAACTTCGACCAGATCAGTTTCGTGCCGACCTTCATCCTGACGCCCATGACCTATCTCGGCGGCGTGTTCTACTCGATCGCCATGTTGCCCGACTGGGCCCAGAGCCTCTCGCGCGCCAACCCGATCCTCTACATGGTGAACGCGTTCCGGTACGGGTTCCTCGGCCACTCCGACGTCAACCTCGGGTTGTCCTTCGCGCTGATGGCCGTGACGGCGGCGGCGCTGTTCGGCGCCTGCGTGTGGCTGCTGGAGAAAGGCATCGGCACGAGGGAATGAGCCGTGTGCAGCCGCTTCGCCTACGACTCCCCGCGTGAGGCCGTGGCCCGGCCCGTGACCCGCCGTGTGAACGACGCTCGCAACCAGGGAGCCGCGCTGGTCGAACCGGTGGGCACGTCCGACGACCGCGCGTAGAGTCGAGTTCGCATGCTACCCAACGCCCGCCCTGCCTCCCGCCGCCGGCCCCGGGCCCTGACCCGCTGGCTGGTCGTGGCCGCTCTCGCCGTCGGGCTGACCGGTTGCGGCCTCGGCCTCGTGTACCCGCGGCTCGATACCGTGGTGGGTTTCTACATCGAGGGCCTGGTCACGCTGGACAAGGCCCAGTCCGCCGAGCTCAAGCGGATCCTCGCGGGCAACCTGGAGTGGCATCGCCGATCCGAGCTCGACCGCTATTCGGCTTTCCTGCGCGAGCTGGCCGTCGCGGTCGAGCGCGGCGCCGGGCGTGACGACTGGCTCGCGGCCGCCCGCCGGACCGAGGAGTACTGGCGCCGAGTCTTCGAGCAGGCCGCGCCGGGCTACGCCAGGCTCGCAGCCACCTTCACGGATGCACAGGTGACCGAGCTGCTCGCGAACCTCGAGCGCCAGGACGAGAAGGACCGGCGCGAGTTCGAATCTCGAACGCCCGGGCAACGCGCCGCGCGGCGCGAGAAATCCATGCGCCGCGCGCTGGAACGATTCACCGGGCCGCTCACGCCCGCGCAGCGGGGGCTGATCGGCGAGCACGTTGCAAGCTCGCCGTCCTTCATGCCGGAGTGGCTCGAGAACCGGCAGGTGTGGCGCGCCGAGCTCGCTGACGCGCTCGCCGGACGCCGCGCCGGCGCCGAGTTCGAAGCGCGGATGCAGGTGCTGGTGGCCCGGCCTGACGAGCTGTGGACGCCCCGGTACCGCGCCGCCGTCGAGCTCCGACGCGAGTCGCTCGTGGACTTCGTTGCCGCACTCGATGCCACGCTCACGACGCGGCAGCGCGCGGCCGCCCGCCGGCAGCTCCTCGCCCTCGCCGAGGAAGTGCAGGGTCTCTCCCGCCGGCGCGGCTGACAAGGAGTCCGGCCATGGCGCAGCACGACGGCAAGATCTTCGGCATCGGGTTCTACAAGACCGGCACCACGACCCTCTACGACGCCCTGCGCGTGCTGGGCTACCACACCATCAACGGCGACAAGCTCGGCAGCTACCCCGGTGCCGACGACGGCGCGACGTTCATCCGGCAGATCGACGGCGGCGACTACCGCCTCCCGACCTTCGAAATGTACGACGCGTTCACCGACAACCCGTACTTCCACATCTGGCGGCAGATCTACGAATTGTTCCCGGATGCGAAGTACATCCTCACAGTGCGCGACGAGGAGCGCTGGATCGCGAGCTGCGTGAAGTTCTATCGCAACCGGCGCATCCGGCCGATGCGCGTGTGGATGTTCGGGCCACACGCCAACCCGTCGCGCGACGAGGCGAGCCGCCTGGCCTGGCTCGACGCCTACCGAGCCCACAACGCAGCGGTGCGGGCGCATTTCGCCACCCGGCCGCAGCAGTACCTCGAGATCGACCCGACGCGCGAGCCCGGCTGGGATCGCCTGTGTGCATTCCTTGGGGCGCCGCGGCCGGAGGCGCCGTGGCCGCACGCCAACCCGACCAAGCTCGACCAGCCGTGGCGCCCGGCGTGGCGCAACCTGCGAAGACGCCTCGGGATCGAGGCGTCCACGCCCGACGAGCCGGGCGTGGACCGCGATCCGGACTGACCGCGGTGGAGCGCGCGCCCTAAGCCAGGCGCAGCAACAGTGCCGGCTTGTAAACCCAGTTGCGCAGCAGGCGGCTCGACAGCGCTTCGTCCCAGTCGGTGATCCTGGCGTTGCGCTCGCGCAGCGCAGCCACGTCGGCCGCGAGGTCGCCGGTATAGGCGGCCCGCTGTCGGGCGCAGTGCTCGCGCAGCGCATAGTCGTAGACCTGCTGGTCGAGCGCATTGATCTGGCGCAGCCGGTCGCGGAATGCGGGTTCCTCGAGATAGCCCAGATCCGCCTTTTCGCGCGCCGCATCGCGATCGCGGCTCTTCTCGGCGAGCCGGTTCACCGGGCGATACTCGGGCCGGAAGTCAGGCTCGGCGAGCCAGCGCCCGAGCATCAGCAGCGATTCGTCGAAGGTTTCGGTGAGCCCCACGAATCCCACGCGGGTCGCGAGCAGGTCGATGACTTTCTGCGCGCTGCGCTCGCCGGCGATCATCCTCGTCTGCCAGTCGTGGGTCCAGGTGGACGCGGCCCACCGCTCGAAGTCCTCCCGGCCGTAGGCCCGCGCGCGGTTCTTGAAGTGCGAGAGGTAGCGCTTAACCGGGTCGCGCAGGAAGGTGAAGTAGCGGATGCCGGGGACCTCGGCGTCGAGGTCGGAGTAGGGTTTCACGTTGTGGCCGGCGATGCCGCGCAATCCGCGGTACACGCGACGCACCCTGCGCAGGTCCGCCGCGGTGACGTGCACGCGGTGCTCGTCGGTCTCGGCGGCGCGCCGGCCGTAGGGCGTGCGGATCTCGCAGTGTCCGGCGCCGAACGACCGTAGCAGGACGGCGCGCACCGTCCTGCCCGCGGTCTTCTCGATGTGCACGAACGCGTACACCCGACCCCGGCCTCGTCCGGCCCTACTCCGCCTCCTCGTGCGGCTTGTAGGCCGCCACGAGTTCCTGCTGCCGCCGCGGCGGCACCGGGTCGTAGTGGCTCAGGTCCATCCTGTACGTCCCCTCGCCGCCGGTGATCGCCTTGAGCCGCGAGAGGTAGTCCTGCAGCTCCGCGAGCGGCACCAGCGCCGCGATCTCGGCACGTCCGCCGGGCAGGGAGTCCTGGCCGCTGATCCGTGCGCGCCGCGTCGCGAGGTCGCTCGTGACGTCACCGATCGAGGCGGCCGGCGTGCTGATCACCGCGCGCACGATCGGCTCGAGCACGATCGGCGAGGCCTCACGGATCGCACTGACGAAAGCCTTCTTGCCGGCGGAGACGAACGCCACTTCCTTGGAGTCCACCGGGTGGTGCTTGCCGTCGTACACGCTCACGCGGATGTCCTGCAGCTCGAAGCCGGCGATGGCGCCGTCCGAGAGCACCTGGCGGACGCCCTTCTCGACCGCCGGGATGAACTGGTTGGGAATGGCGCCGCCCACGACGTCGTCCACGAACTCGAAGCCCGCGCCGCGCTCCAGCGGCTCGACGCGCAGGTACACCTCGCCGAACTGGCCGGCGCCGCCGGTCTGCTTCTTGTGGCGGTGATGGCCCTCGGCCGGTCGCGTGATGGTCTCGCGATACGGCACGCTCGGCACGCTGGTCTTGACGGCCACGCCGTAGCGCTCGGTGAGCCGCTGCAGCATGACGCGCAGGTGCAGGTCGCCGAGGCCGTACAGCACGGTCTCGTTCTGCGTCGTGTGGTGTTCGACGCGCACGCAGGGGTCTTCCGCCACGAGGCGGTGCAGGCCCTCGGAGAGCTTCTGTTCGTCGCCGCGTCTCTCGGCCCGGACCGCCAGCCCGAGCATCGGCGGCGGGAACGCGACCGACTTCAGGTGGTGGTGGTCCTCGTCGTGCGAGTCGTGCAGCACGGCGTCGAAGTGCAGCTCGTCCACCTTCGGCACGGCGCAGATGTCGCCCGGGATCGCCTGCGGGACTTCGACGTGCTCCTTGCCCTGCAGCTGGTAGAGGTGCGCAAGCTTGACGGGCTTGCGCGCGTCGCCCACGAGCAGCTGCGCGCCTGACTTCACGGTGCCCTGGTGCACGCGGAAGATGCCGAGCTTGCCGACGAACGGGTCGATCGTGACCTTGAACACGTGCGCGATGACGTGCTTGTCGGGGTCCGGGGACACGGAGACGCGCACCGCGTCGGCGCCTTCGCCCTTGAGGAACGGCGGCGGGTTACCCTCGGTCGGGTTCGGCGCGAGCTTCGCAAGCACCGCGAGCAATTCGCCGATCCCCGCGCCGGTCTCGGCCGAGCAGAAGCAGATCGGCACGAGGTGGTCCTCGCGCAGCGCCTGCTCGAACGGATCGTGCAATTGCTCCGGCGAAATCTCCTCGCCCTGCTCGAGGTAGAGCGCCATGAGCTGCTCGTCCACCTCGACGACCTGGTCGATGATCTGCGTGTGCGCCGCCTCGACGGACGAGAAATCGGCGGGCTTTCCCTGCGCCTGGAAGAAGCAGTCCACCACGGACTGGCCGCCGTCGGCCGGCAGGTTGAGCGGCAGGCAGGCCTTGCCGAAGGCTTCGCGGATCTCCTCGAGCACCTGCTCGGTGCGCGCTTCCTTGCTGTCGATCTTGTTGATCACGATCAGCCGGCACAGGCCGCGCGCCTTGGCGAAATCC
>Ga0209392_1000085_pt1 | contig 18490 bp, 13 predicted proteins | sample PPLLak3cmMay2015_FD_187252 | JGI IMG/M metagenome (GOLD analysis project Ga0209392, IMG submission 187252) | Freshwater sediment microbial communities from Prairie Pothole Lake near Jamestown, North Dakota, USA - PPLs Lake P7 Core (1) Depth... | ecosystem: Environmental > Aquatic > Freshwater >...
CCCTCAGCCGGATCTTATGGCCGCCCTCGATGGTCTCGATGTCGAGTTCCTCGACGTCGAAGCCGAGCTCGTTGACGCGCTTGATGCGCGAATCCACACGGAACTGCTCCTGGGCGGCGAACACCTCCTCGCGCGTGAGCTCGGCCCACAGCTGCTCGTAACGGGAAGTGAGCCCGGCGCCGAGCTCGATGGGATCGAGGCCGTCGGGCAGGCCGTAGCCGGCCTTCAGGTCCATGAACTCGCCCGCCACGTTCTCCTCGGCGATGGCGAGGTCGTGCCGGCGCTGGCCATTGGAAAGCGTCGCGTGCATCTCGCCCGTCTCCGCATCCACGAGGTACGCGGAATAGCGGCCGGCATCGAGTCGGAACAGCGCGTTCGACAGCGAGCAGTCGCCCCAGAAAAAACCGGCGAGGTGCAGGTTCACGAGCAGGTCGGCCAGGGCGTCGAGCAGCTGGAAGGCTTGGGCTGCACTGACGCCCCGCGAGATCACATTGCGGAACGGCATCGAGTGCTGCAGGAAGCGGGTCACGAGCAGGCCGCGCGGCTCGCCGCCCGGCACGAGCGGCCGGTCCGTGACGAGGCCGACGGGCTCGACCACCGGCAGGCTCAGCTCCTCCAGGGAGCGCAGCAGCCCGTACTCCTTTTCGGCGACGCGCTCGAGCAGTTCCTTGATGGCGTAGATGGCGCCGTCGTGCGCCACGAAGCGCACGGGATTGCGGTGCAGGCCGCTTTCGACGTCGGTGCAGCGCTCGTCCGGCCAGTCGTCGAGCGGCGCCGCCCAGGGCAGGTTCAGCCCGGCTGGGTAGTCTCCTGCATTCGCCAACCTGAACCGCACCGCTGCGCTCCGGCTGGCGGCCCGGCTACGAGAGCCGCGCCCGCCGCACGTCCGCGAACAGCCGCAGCGTGGACTCTCGACCGAGCGCGTCCTCGATGTCCGCCGTCACCTTGCGTTGCCAGTTGGCGTGCTCGTAGCTGGTGCCCGGCACGTTGACCGGGTCGGTCATGCCGATGAGATCCTCGAACTGCAGCACGACGAGCCCCGCGGCGCTCTTCGCGAGGTAGAGCTGCACCGCGTGGGCGAGTGCCTCGCTGAAGGCAGACTCGGCCGCATCGCCCGTTGCGCTGGACAGCCCCACCGCGTCGAGCGCGGCCATGAGCTGCGCCCGGTCGCGCACCCGCTCGTCGTAGACGTAGCGGCGGATCTCCTCCCCGGGAAAGAGCTGCAGCCGGTCGCGCAGTTCGAGGTCGCGACCCTCCCAGTAGCCGCGCAGCGTCGGCAGGTCGTGGGTGGTGACGGTGGCGATCGCACGCCGCACGTATTCCTCGGGGCGGCGGAAGCGGCCGTCGCCGTGCTTCTCGAACAGCAGCACCTTGTACGAATACACCGCGAATTCGGCCATCGCGTGGCGCATCTCGTCGGGCACGGTGCCGAGGTCCTCGCCGACCACGAGGCAGCGGTGCAGCGCGCTCTCCAGCGCCAGCACGGCCATCAGGTCGTCGAGCGGGTAGTACACGTAGCCGCCCTCGGTCGCACCGAGGCCCACCGGAACCCACCACTGGCGGCACAGCGCCATCACGTGGTCGAGACGCAGCGCGCCGAAGTGGCGCATGTTGGCGGCGATGAGGTCGCGGAACGGCCGGTAGCGCTCGACCACGAGCGCGTGCGGATCCTGCGGAGGAATGCCCCAATCCTGGCCCTTGAGCGCGAGTGGGTCGGGTGGCGCGCCGACGCCAGCCCCCATGCGGTACACGCGTTGGTCGGACCAGGTCTCCGCGCCGCTCGGGTTCACGCCCACGGCGTAGTCGCCGTAGAGGCCGATCGGCATGCCGAGCTCGCGCGCGAGGCGTTGCGCGGACGCGAGCTGGTCGTCGGCGATCCATTGCATCCAGGCGTGGAATTCGAATTCGTCGCAGTGGCTCGCCTCGAATTCCCGGGCACCGGCCCCGGCCGGATCGCGCAGTTCCTCGGGCCAGGCGGGCCAGCCCCAATAGCGGTCCGGATCCTTCGGACGCAGGTACGCGTCGATTGCGTCGTGCAACGCCTGCCGGCGCAGCGGCTCGCCGCGCTCGCGCTGATAGGCGCGGAACGCACGTGCGCGGTCCGTATCGCGCGCAATCGCGGTGGCCCGGAAATGATCGTAGAGCAGCTGCAGCACGGGCAGCTTGGCGCGGGCGACGCCTTGGTAGTCCACGTAGTCGGTGGCGCGCAGGCGTTCGAGCTCCTGCTGGAACTCAGGCGACTCGACCCGCGCGCGGGCTGCGGCGCAGCCGGCGTACTCGGGCACCTCGGGCACCGCCACGTAGAGCACGTTCAGGAAGTGCCGCGACGACGGGCTGTAGGGGCTGTAGTGGCCGGGATTCGACGGGAAGAGCGCATGCAACGGGTTGAGCCCGATGAACCCCGCGCCCTGCTCGGCGCACCGCCGCACCACGGTGCAGAGGTCGGCGAAATCACCCATGCCCCAGTTGTCGGGCGAGCGCAGCGTGTAGAGCTGCACAGCGACGCCCCAGTGCCGGCGTCCGCCTGCGAGCGCCTCGGGCTCGTGGCAGCGGCTCGGCGCCGACACCAGCGCGCACTCGCCCTCGCGGACCGCGCAGCGCACGCGCAGCGTGTGGTGCCCGGCCGACAAGCCTTCCGGGAGGATCAGGATGCGGCGGGTGAGCCAGTGTCCGTCGAGCTCGCGACGCTCGACCTCGCCGAGCTCGCCGGCGGGCACGCGCCCGGCGATCTCGGTGCCGTCGGCCATCACGAGCAGCCACTCCACGGGCTCCGCGAGCGCGTCGGCCGGCAGGGCGAGCACGACTGCGGTGCGCCCCGGCCGGACCACGCTCACCGGCGGCAGCAGCGACCGCCAGCGCTCTTCGTCGAGTTCCGCCAGCTCGCGCTCGATCGCGCCGGCATCGGTGACTTTGCAGCCCATCGCCGCGAGGATCGCCGTCTTGGTCGCGGCGCTGAACGGCCGCCACTCACCGCGGTAGTCGTGATAGGCCTCGCCGAGTCCGCGGCGGCGGGCGAGCTGGTCGAGCAGTGAATCGAGCATGGCCTAGAGCTCGGCGAGGATCTTGCGGCGCAGCTCGTTGATCGAGGAGGGTTCCCCGACGATGGCCGTCTTCCGGATCAGTGCGAGCGGGACGGCAACGAGCCGGAGCCGGCGGTTCACCGGGCGAGGGATATGCATGCTATTCCCATGGAAATCGGGGCGGCGGTGACGTCGCCAGCCTTGCGGTCATACTCGTCGGAGTCGTCGGTGCAGCACACCATCACGTCACTTGCGGACCATCTGTAGGGTGGCACGCTTCACCGAGCTGCCGTCGGCGCCGCACTGGTACTCGAGCATTTCGTACTGCGCCTGCTCCTCGTCCGGTGCGCCCTCGCCCTTGCCCGCGAGGATGTCGATCACGTGCGGGTCGCAGTCACCGTCGTTGCCACCGCCAAAACGGTGCTGGCCCTCGAACTCGTTGACCTTGCGGCTCAGCAGGTCGGACCTGTCCGGAAAAGCTTCGTTGGACTGCATGACGACCTGATAGCCCCATTTGGACGGGTCTCCGCCGCCGAGATCATCAAGGGCCACCGTGGCGCTGATGGTCTTGCCGGACCCGGTGGTGCGTCGAGGGATGACGATGTCGGCAGCGAGGTCGGCGGCCTTCGCTTTCACCTCGGCCCCGACGCGTGCCGCCGGCTGCGGGGAGAGGATGATCACCTTCTCCCAGGCGCTGTCGGGCGCGAACCCGACATTGAGGCCGGGCAGCGACTGGGTATGACCCTTGCCCGCCTCGCCGTCCTTGTCGATGAATATGATCGCCATCTGCGTCGCAAATCCGACGCCCATGGCCCAGGGATCGGCGAGCCGGTCGTTCACGGTGATCTTGAATTCGGGATTGTCGCCGCCGGTGACCTCGAATTCGATCAGGTCGAACGATCCGGCCGAGTACACGCTGTCGGTCGGGTAGGTGTAGGTGCCCGGGCCCTTGTCGTCGCCCGTCGGGTCGTGAAAGGTCACGCCCTCGGCCCGGGCGAATCCCGCCAGTGCGACCCCCAGGGCAAGTACACAGTTCGACAAGCGAGCCTTGCTGATCATCACCTTGCGTCCTCTGGATAGTCCATTGTGATGCCCCCGCGGGGGCCGCGAACCTTGCTTCGTCCCTGCGAATCGTCCCCGCGAGACACCGTCCATGATTGCCGATTCCTCAATCGCGAGTGGGATCGTATAGAAGCAACCCTTCAGCATCCAGACGCGGACAGCAGCGGCGGCGACCGATTCATCGAGCGGACGTACGACGGTCCGCTAAGCGCAACCGGGAGAAAGCGCTCTGCACGCCGAACCGCGGGATCCGTTGCGCGCCGAGCTTGGCGATGATCATGTCTTCGCTGCAGCGCAAGTGCACGATCACATCGCGCCCGATGGTTTCGACGATCTCGACCGCGCCGCCCATCGACGCGGTGGCGGGCCAGTCGGGCGCGCCCGCAGGCTGGCCCGCCTGCCTTGCGGCAACGATACGCTGAATCCGCCCGCCTGCAGGACGGTGGCGTCCTCGTTGACCTTCGCTGCCACCATGTTGTTCATGTCCGGCGTACCTGCCTGCTGGAGGGTGGACGTGCGCTCCCTGACCATCGGCGCGAGCGCCGCGACCCGGTGGCCGAGGATCATCGCTTCGACCTGGTCACGGGTGACGTACACGGTGGTGGTCCTGAGGCGACGCTGCAACTCGGAGATCTCGGCTGCGCATCTGCACGCGCGGCTCGGCGTCGAGATTGGAGAGCGGCTCGCCGAACCGGAACACCGAGGGCTACGGCGGGTACATCCCTTGTCCAGCCGCGTCAATTCGCTCGAGGCAGAGAGCCTTCAGGCGCCGGCCGGCAGTTGCGACTCGAGCAATACCGTGCAGCGCGGCGCGAGGCGCAGCGTCTCTTTGCAGCGCATGACGAGCGGCTCTGCCTCCCCGTCCGGTCGCTCCGTGTCGAGCACCATGTGCCAGGCCGTGCCGTGGGCCGCCTCGGGCAGCACGAGGTCCACCGGAGCAGCGTCCGCGTTGAAGACGGCGAGCACGTCGCCGGCAGCGCCCGCGCGCGTGTCGACGGCGCCGGTCATGTGCAGCGCGAGGCAGCGCAGCGAAGCGTCGGTCCAGTCGTGCTCCGTCATCTCGCGGCCGGACGGGTGCAGCCAGGCGATGTCGCGCAGCCCAGCCTTGCGCTGGGTACCCTTCAGGAAGGTGTCCCGCCGCAGCCAAAGTCGCGAGCGCCGCAGGTCGGTGAGGCGCCGCACGAAGCGCACCAGCCCCGGGCTGCACTCGAGCAGGCGCCAGTCGATCCAGGTGAGCTCGTTGTCCTGGCAGTAGGCGTTGTTGTTGCCGCCCTGCGAGTGCCCCATCTCGTCGCCGGCGAGCAGCATCGGCACGCCCTGCGACAGGAACAGCGTGGCGAGGAAGTTTCGCAGCTGGCGCGCCCGCAGTTCGAGCACGGCCAGGTCGTCCGTCGGGCCCTCGACGCCGTAGTTCGCGCTCAGGTTGTGGTTATGGCCGTCGGCGCCGTTCTCGAGGTTGGCCTCGTTGCGGCGCTGGCAATAGGTGACGACGTCGCGCAGCGTGAAGCCGTCGTGCGAGGTGAGAAAATTGATGCTGGCGGTGGGCTTGCGTCCGTGATGGCGGAACAGGTCGCTCGAGCCGGCGAAGCGCTCGGCGAATGCGCCCACGAGGCCCGGGTCGCCGCGCCAGAACGCGCGTACGGTGTCGCGGTAGCGGTCGTTCCACTCCGACCAGCCGGCCGGAAAGTGCCCGAGCTGGTAGCCGCCCGGTCCCACGTCCCAGGGCTCGGCGATGAACTTGACGTAGGAGAGCACCGGATCGGAACGCAGCTCGGAGAAGAACGGCGCGCTGGAACTGAACCCGGCCGCGTCGCGGCCGACGATCGGCGCGAGGTCGAACCGGAACCCGTCCACGCGCATCTCGTCGGTCCAGTAGCGCAGGCAGTCGAGCACCAGGCCGCGCACCGCCGGGTCGTCGAAACTCACCGTGTTGCCGCAGCCTGAGAAATTCTTGTAGTGGGCGCGGTTGTGCGCGAACAGCCGGTAGTAGGTCGCGTTGTCGAAGCCACGCAGGCTGAGCGTCGGGCCAGCCTCGCTGCCCTCGGCAGTGTGGTTGAACACGACGTCGAGCACGACCTCGATCCCGGCGTCGTGCAGCGCGCGCACCATCGTCTTGAACTCGATCACCGGGTCGACCACGGCGTAGCGCGCGTCCGGAGCGAACCAGGCGAGCGGGTTGTAGCCCCAGTAGTTCGAAAGCCCTTTGCGGACCAGGAACTCCTCGCTCACGAACGACTGCACCGGCATGAGCTCGACGGTGGTGACGCCGAGCGCGCGCAGGTGATCGAGCGCCGCGGGGTGGGCGAGCCCGAGGTATTTGCCGCGCAGGTGCTCGGGGATGCCCGGGTGTCGCTGGGTGAAGCCCTTGACGTGCAGCTCGTAGATGACCGTATCGCGCCAGGGCACGCTCGGCGAGCGCACGCCGCCCCAGTCGAACTCCGAGTCCACCACGCGGCACTTCGGCATGTAGGGCGCGCTGTCGTTCTCGTCGGGCAGCCAGTCGTTGCCGGGCTCGGCGCCACGCAGCGCCGGGTGCCAGGTGAGCCCCCCCTCCAGCGCGGCTGCACAGGGATCCACGAGCAGCTTGGCCGGGTTGAATCGATGACCTTCCGACAGCTGGTACGGCCCGTGCACCCGGTAGCCATACAGCGTGCCGGCTCCGCCGAATGCGGCGGGCAGCAGCCCGTGCCAGATGTCGCCGGTCCGGGAAGGCAGCTCGAGGCGCGCGGTCTCGCGCCCGGACGCATCGAACAGGCACAGCTCGATACGCCGGGCGTGCGCGGAGAACACCGCGAAGTTGACCCCGCGCGGCGTGAGGCTGGCGCCGAGGGGCTGCGGCGAGCCGTGCTCGAGGTACGGCCCCTGCGCGATCCCCACCCCGTCCTCGGCCTCGCCCATCACACGCGCCCCTGCCACTGTGCCCCGACCTTCTTGTAGGCCGCCCGGATCGACTCGACACGCGCCGACGGGAGCGGGCCCGCCGCGATGGCCGCCGCATTGCGCTCGAGATGCCCTGGATCGGTGCCGCCGACGATAACGCAGTCCACCCCCGGCGCCCAAGCGGCGAAACGCAGTGCAAGCGCCTCCCAGTCGCCGGTGTCGAACCCGAGCTCAGGCCGCAGCGCGGCGTAGCGGTGCCAGTAGTCCGCATGCACCTCGTCATCGGGCGGCGTGTCGGTACGCCACGGCTGCCCGCCGAGGGGCCGCTTTGCGATCGTGCCGAGCCCGCAGGCGTGGGCCTCGCCGAGCACGCGCCAGGCCTGTTGGTCGCACAGGTTGAGCGAGGCCTGAACGGCGCCGAACTGGCCGCTCATGATCGCGTAGCGCAGTGCCGTGCCGTCGCCCGAGTACGCGGCGACGCGCAGCTTGCCGGATGCCGCGCAGTGCCCCAGCGCACGGGCGACCTCGCCCTCCTCGAGCAGGTCGGGCCCGCAGGAGTGCAGGTGGACGATGTCGATCACGTCGGTGCGCAGCCGGTCGCGCGCCGCGTCCACGCCGGCCACTACGCAGTCGAAGGTCCAGTCGGCGATGCCGTCCACGCCGTAGCCCAGCTTGGTCGAGAGCACGAACTCGTCGCGGCGGTGCGCAAGGTGCCGTCCGATGCGCTCCTCGGAGAGGCCGTACGAACGCGCCGTGTCCACCAGCGCGAGGCCGAGGTCGAGCGCGTGGTTGAGGATCCGTGACGCAGCGGCCTCGGGCAGGCTCGGGTGGCCGACCTGCATGGCGCCGAAGCCGAGCGCGGGCACCTCGAGCCCGCTGTGTCCGAACGGCCGACGCTGCATCCCGGGCCCGTCAGCGGTCGGGGCGCAGGAACACCGCCGCGAGCGGCGGCAGCGCGAGGCGCAGGCGGTATGGGAAACCGTGGCTCGGCACGGCCTCGGCCACGAAGCGGCCGGCCTGGGCGTAGCCCGACCCGCCGTAGGCGGGTGCGTCGGTGTCGAGGATCGTCACGTAGCTGCCGGGCTCCGGCACGCCGATCCAGTAGTCGTCGCGCGGCACGGGCGTGGCGTTGAACACGCACACCACCGGCGCGCTGCCTGCCGCCGTGGGGTCGCGGCGCAGGAACGCCCACACGCTCTGGTCGACGTTGTGCAGGTCGATCCAGGCGAACCCGGCCGGGTCGGCATCGCCGACGTGCAGCGCGGGCAGGCCGGCATACAGGCGGTTCAGGTCGCGGTCGAGCGTGAGCAGGCCGCGGTGGTTCGGGTCGTCGAGCAGGTGCCAGTCGAGGGAGTGCTCGTCGCGCCACTCCCGCCGCTGCCCGAACTCGGTCCCCATGAACAGCAGCTTCTTGCCCGGATGCGCGGTCATGTAGGCGCGGAACAGACGGAAGTTGGCCCGCTTCTGCCACTCGTCGCCCGGCATCTTCTCGAGCAGCGAGCCCTTGCCGTGCACCACCTCGTCGTGGGAGATCGGCAGCGCGAACTTCTCCGACCACGCGTACATGAACGAGAACGTGATCAGCTGGTGGTGGTAGCGGCGGTGCACCGGGTCGAGCGCCGCGTAGCGCAACGTGTCGTTCATCCAGCCCATGTTCCACTTGAAGTGGAAGCCGAGGCCGCCCAGGTGCGCCGGCTGGGTGACGCCCGGGAAGGAGGTGGATTCCTCCGCGAAGACGAGCGCGCCCGGATGGTAGCGACCGACCGCAGTGTTCAGCTGGCGCAGAAACTCGATCGCGTCGAGGTTCTCGCGGCCACCGTAGCGGTTCGGCACCCACTGGCCGGGCTGGCGACTGTAGTCGAGGTAGAGCATCGAGGCCACGGCGTCCACGCGCAGCCCGTCCACGTGATACTGGTCCAGCCAGTACAGCGCGTTCGCGACCAGGAAGTTGCGCACCTCGTGGCGGCCGTAGTTGAAGATCTTGGTGCCCCAGTCGGTGTGCTCGCCGAGTCGCGGATCGGCGTGCTCGTACAACGAGGTGCCGTCGAACTCCGCGAGGCCGTGCTCGTCGCGCGGAAAGTGCGCCGGCACCCAGTCCATGATCACGCCGAGGCCGGCCTGGTGGCAGCGGTCCACGAAGTGCATGAAGTCCTGCGGCGTGCCGAAGCGCGCGGTGGGCGCGAAGTATCCCACCACCTGGTAGCCCCAGGATCCGTCGAAGGGGTGCTCGGCGACGCCCATGAGCTCAAGGTGCGTGTAGCCCTGCTCGAGCACGTACGGGATCAGCTCGTCGGCGATCTCGCGCCAGTTGAGGAACGACGGCGAGCGGCCGTAATCACGCCGCCACGAGCCGGGATGCAGCTCGTAGATGCTGATCGGCTGCGTGAGCGGGTTGCGCTCCGGGCGCGAACGCATCCATTCGCCGTCGCCCCACGGGTAGCCTTCGAGCGAGGCGACGATCGAGCAGTTGCCGGGCCGCAGCTGCATGGCAAAGCCGTACGGGTCGGTCTTGAGCAGGCTGCGCCCGCTGCGGGCGCGTAGCTCGTACTTGTACTCGGTGCCGGGCCCGACGCCCGGGATGAACAGCTCCCAGATGCCGGAGGCGCCGCGCGTCTGCATGGCGTGCCGGCGACCGTCCCAGAGATTGAACGGTCCCACGACGCTCACGCGCTCGGCATTCGGCGCCCATACCGCGAAGCGCGTGCCGTCGAGCCCGTCGAGGGTGGCCGGGTGCGCGCCGAGCTTGTAGTAGATGGTGTAGTGGTTGCCCTCGCCGAACAGGTACAGGTCGAAGTCCGACAGCTGCGGTGCGAAGTAGTAGGCGTCGTGGCGGGTGATCTCGTGGCCGTCGCGGTAGTGCACGCGCAGGCGGTAGGGATGCAGCGGACGGCGGAAGGGCACGCGCCCCTCGAACAGGCCCGCCGCGTGGATGCGCGTGAGCGCCGTGCTCGACGCGCCGTCCTCCCAGCACACCTCGACGCGCTCGGCGTCCGGCTCGAGCGCGCGCACGAGGCACAGCGGCACCTCGTCCTGGCGCTCGACCTCGTGGTAGCCGAGCAGCGAGCGCGGCGCGGGATGCCGCGCCTCGACGAGCGCGAGGATGTCGGACCGGGAAAGCGAGGGTTTTGCGGTCACCGGGGCAGTCTAGCAAATGGGGGACCGGTGCCCGGGGTCCCGCCGGCAGGCGGGCGAGGGCGCCTAGATCACCGGCTTGATGTGCCAGATGCGCTGGGCGTACTCGCGGATGCTCCGGTCGCTCGAGAATACGCCCATGCTGAGCGTGTTGAGCACGGCCTTGCGGTACCAGGCATCGGGTTGGCGGTAGAGCGCGTCCACGGCGTCCTGCGCCTCGGCATAGGCGGCGAAGTCGGCGAGCACGAAGTACGGCTCGCCCTCGCTCAACAGCCGGTCCACGATCGGCTTGCCGTCGGCGAGGTTGCCGGGCGAGAAGTGGCCGGAGTCGATCAGCTCCAGTGTCTTGACGAGGTCCGGGCTGGCCGCCGCCGCCTCCGCGGGCGAGTAGCCGCGACGGCGCCTCTCGGCGACCTCGTCGGCCGTGAGCCCGAAGATGAAGATGTTCTCCGCACCCACCTGCTCGCGGATCTCGATGTTGGCGCCGTCGAGCGTGCCGATCGTGAGCGCGCCGTTCAGCGAAAGCTTCATGTTGCCGGTGCCCGAGGCCTCCATGCCGGCGGTGGAGATCTGCTGCGAGAGGTCGGCGGCCGGCATGATGTGCTGTGCGAGCGACACGTCGTAGTCGGGCAGGAACACGACCTTGAGCCGGTCGCGGACGCTGCGGTCGGCGTTCACCACGCGCGACACGTTGTTGATCAGCTTGATGATCCCTTTGGCCATCACGTAGCCGGGCGCGGCCTTGCCGGCGAAGATCACGGTGCGCGGCACGGCGTCGAGCGTGGGGTCGGCGCGCAGGCGGTGGTAGCGCGTCACCACGTACAGCAGGTTGAGCAGCTGCCGCTTGTATTCGTGGATGCGCTTGACCTGCACGTCGTAGAGCGAGGCGGGGTCGATCTCGACGCCGATGCGCTTCTGCACCACCTCGGCGAGGCGGCGCTTGTTGGCGGCCTTGATCGCTGCGAAGCTTGCACGGAACTCGGGGTCGTCCGCGGCCCAGCGCAGCCGCTCGAGTTCCTCGAGGTCGTTCTCCCAGGCGTGGCCGAGGCGCTCGGTCAGCAGCGCCGACAGGCCGGGGTTCGACTGCTTGAGCCACCGGCGCACGGCGATGCCGTTCGTGACGTTGGTGAAGCGGTCGGGGTAGAGCTCGGCAAAGTCACGGAAGATCGTGCGCGTCATGAGCTCGGAGTGCAGCTGGGCGACGCCGTTGACCGTGTGGCTCGCCACCGTCGCGAGCGCGGCCATGCGCACCTGCCGGCCGTTGCCCTCGTCGATCAGCGACATGCGCTGGCGGCGCTCGTGGTCGTTCGGATATCGGGCGGTCACCTCGTCGAGCAGCGCGCGGTTGATCAGGTAGATGATCTGCAGGTGGCGCGGCAGCATCCGCTCGAAGAACGCCACCGGCCACACCTCGAGCGCCTCGGGCAGCAGCGTGTGGTTGGTGTAGGAGAACACGCGGCGGGTGATGTCCCAGGCCTGGTCCCACTCCATCTCGTGCTCGTCCACCAGCAGGCGGATGAGCTCGGGGATCGCGAGCGCCGGGTGCGTGTCGTTCAGCTGGATCGCCCAGGCGTCCGGCAGGGAATCGAGCGAGCGGCCCTCGGCGAGGTGGGTTGCGAGCATGTCCTGCAGGCTCGCGGTCACGAAGAAGTACTGCTGCTTGACGCGCAGTTCCTTGCCCTGGGGCGTGCTGTCGTCGGGGTAGAGGATGCGCGAGACGTTCTTCGCCTCGACCTCCTCCACCGAGGCCTCCGCGTGGCGCCCGGCGTTGAACGCCTCCACGTCGAACGGCGCAATCGCCCGCCCGGCCCACAGCCGCAGGTGGTTCACCGTGGGACTGCGGTTGCCGGGGATCAGCTGGTCGAAGCCGACCGCCCAGATGTTGCGGGTCTCCACCCAGCGGTAGCGCGTGCGGCCCTGCGCGTCCGCGGTCGCCACGCATCGACCGCCGAAGCGGACCAGGTAGCGTGCGTCGCCGCGCTGGATCTCCCAGGGATTGCGGCGCCGCAGCCAGCTGCTCGCGATCTCGCGCTGGCGGCCGTCCTCGTCGATGGCCTGGGTGAAGATGCCGTAGTCGTAGCGAATCCCGTAGCCCACGGCCGGGTACTGCAGCGTCGCGAGCGAGTCGAGGAAACAGGCAGCGAGGCGGCCGAGGCCGCCGTTGCCGAGACCCGGGTCGATTTCCTCCTCGGCGACCTTCTCGAGGTCGAAGCCGAACTCGGCCAGCGCTTCGCGGGCTTCCTGCACCAGCTCGCCGTCGAGGCTCGAGAGCCCGTTGATGAGCGAGCGACCCAGCAGGAACTCGACCGACAGGTAGCAGATGCGCTTCACGCTCGCCTGCGACACGCGCCGCTGGGTGGCGAGCCAGCGCGCCGCGAGCTCCTCGCGCACGGCGAGCGACAGGGCGTCGTACACGTCGCGCTGCGTAGCGGTGTCCGGGTGCTTGCCGAGCGAGCGAGTCAGGCGGTCGAGAAGCACGGCCCGGACCGTACCCGGCGCCAGGCTGACGCCCATCAGGAGGGATGTCTTCCTCACAGGACCTCGAGCGTGCGCTCCGAGACGATGCGCCAGCCCGCCGCCTCGCGGACCAGGGTGAGCTCCTTGCGCAGGCCGCCATCGCCGAAGCGCTGCACGAAGGTGACCACGCGGCGATCACCGCCGGCGGCCGTCACCGACATCTCCTCGAGCCTGGGCTCCGGGGCGCGGCCGCTCGCCACCTGCTCACGGCGCTGCTCCAGGAAAACGGTCGCGCCGCCCTCCCCGGGCGCCTGGAAGGCGCTCGAATAGGTCTGCAGCACGACGTCGGGCTGTCGGCCCGCCCACGCGACGGCCCAGGCGCGCACCACTTCCTCGGCGGGATCGGCCACGGCGCCCTTGCGGGCAAAGAACCGGGGAGGCTGGTCGAGACAGCGCGGCACCGGGTCGAGCACGGTGGGGTTGGGATCGGCTGCCGGAATGACGAGCGGTTGCATGCGCTCGGTCGGGGTGATCTCGGGCGGCAATTGCAGCAGCGGACGTTCCACTGCCGCCAGGTACTCACTGTTGCCCCCGCACGGCGTCGGGGACTTGCAGCCCGCGAGGACCGCAAGCGGCAGGATCAAGAGGAGCAGCCGCAGCGGGTTCGGGCGCATCAATGGGAACCGGGAGAGCATGCCAAAGGCGGGCATTGTACAGACCCGCGGGCGCCGGGGCGGCCGACTCAGGTGCGGGGCGCCCGCCGCCGCAACTCCAGCCGGTCGAGCTCCCAGAGGTGGATCGGCGCCTCGCGACGCACGAACATCCCGGAGCCGGCGTTGACGAAATCCGCCGCGAGACGCCTCCGGTACCAGTCGCCGGTGCGCAGGTGGGCGTTGCCATCGGTGGCCTTGCGATCGCAATGGCTGGCCCAATCCTCGGTGGTCAGCACGCTGAAATGCAGCACACCGCGGCACAGCCTCCCGAGGTTGGCGATCGCCACGGCCGCGTCGCGGGCCGGGAGGTACTGCAGGACGTCGTGGCAGATCACGAGGTCGAACGGCCGCGGGCTGGCGTAGGTGTGTACGGAGGCCTGCGTCCAGCCGTAACGCTCGCAGAGGTATGCACTCACCTCCACGCCCGTGTAGGTGGCACGCGGGAAGTGCTTCTTTAGCGGTGCGCGCATGAGCCCGAGGCCGCAGCCGAGGTCGAGGATGCGGCGCACCGGGTACTCGGCATGGCGCAGGAAGGCCGCGATCAGGTCGGCGCTCAGGCGCATTTCGGCGGGGCTCACCGCCCGGGTCCGGGGATCGAGGTAGAAGCGGCGGTAATAGCGCTCGTCGAAGCGCTCGGGGCTGGTACTCGGCACCCGCGCAGGATAGGCGGTCGGCCGGGGGATTGCATCGGGCCTGAGCCGCCCCCACCTCGGGTCGGACGGCCCCCCTTTGACGGACCCCGTGACGGACCCGACATGACCCGACGCAACCCCGGCCCCTGGATGTGGGGCGAGACCGTGGACCTGCTCGAGCAGGCCGACCGGCTGCAGCGCCAGTTCTTCCGGCTGGCCGGCGGCGCCGAGCAGGCCCGCTGGGAGCCGCCCGTGGACGTGTTCGCCGACGGCGACGAGATCCTGGTCGAGGTGGCCCTGCCGGGCGTGCCCGCGGACCGGATCGAACTCGAGTGCGCCCCGGGCGAGCTGGTGGTCCGTGGCGAGCGTCGCCTGCCCCGCCGGCTCGCCAGCGCCGCCATCCAGCGGCTCGAGATTCCCCACGGGCGCTTCGAGCGGCGCCTCGCACTTCCACCGGGCCGCTGGGCCCTGGTTCAGCAGGAACTCGCCAACGGCTGCCTGCAACTGCTGCTGGCCCGGCGCTGACCGGGCCGAGGAAAACGGATGAGCACGAACGACACCCCCGCTACCCGAGAGACCGACGAGCCCGTCACGGCGCCGAGCCTGCCGGAGGACATGCTGATCGTCCTCCCGGTGCGCAACCTCGTGATGTTCCCCGGCGTGATCCTGCCGGTGGCGATGAAGCGCCCGAAGACCGTCGCGGGGGCGCAGGAAGCGGTGCGCACGGAGTCCAGTGTGGGCTTCCTGCTGCAGAAAGATCCGGAGACCGAGGACCCCGGCTTCGACGAACTGCACCGTGTCGGCACGGTGGCGAACGTGGTCCGCTACATCACCGCGCCCGACGGCACGCACCACCTCGTCTGCCAGGGCGAGCGGCGCTTCCGCGTGCTCGACGCCGTGGGCGGCTTTCCCTACCTCGTGGCGCGGGTCGAGTACCTGAGCGAGACGGGCGCCACGCACCCGGAAGTCGAGGCGCGCGCGCTGTATCTCAAGCAGAAGGCCATGGAGGCGATCTCGCTGCTGCCGCAGGCGCCGGCCGAGCTCGGCAACTCGTTGCAGGCGATCGAGTCGCCGTCGGCGCTCGCCGACACCATCGCGAGCTTCCTCGACGTAAAGCCTGCGGAGAAGCAACATCTTCTGGAGATCACGGACCTGCGCGAGCGCCTCGAGCGCGTCGCCACCCTGCTCACGCAGCGCGTCGAGGTGCTCAAGCTCTCCCGCCAGATCGAGGAGCAGACCAAGGAGGCGATCGACGACCGCCAGCGCGAGATCGTGCTGCGCGAGCAGCTCCGGCAGATCCAGAAGGAGCTCGGCGACGAGGGCGGCGGCGAGGAGCTCGCCGAGTTCGGCGAGGCGATCGCCAAGGCCGGCATGCCGCCGGACATCGAGGAGCACGCCCGCAAGGAGCTCAAGCGGCTCGAGCGCATGAACGAGGCGGGCGGCGAGTACTCGATGGCGCGCACCTACCTCGACACGCTGCTGGCCCTGCCATGGTCGAAGCTCGACGACGAGTCGATCGACATTGCCCGTGCGCGCGGCATCCTCGACGCCGACCACTACGGTCTCGAGAAAATCAAGAAGCGCATCGTCGAGTACCTCGCGGTCCGCAAGCTCAACCCCGAGGGCCGCAGCCCGATCCTGTGCTTCGTCGGCCCGCCCGGCGTGGGCAAGACCTCGCTCGGCCAGAGCATCGCCCGCTCGCTCGGGCTCAAGTTCCAGCGCACCAGCCTCGGCGGCACGCACGACGAGGCCGAGATCCGCGGCCATCGCCGCACCTACATCGGCGCGCTGCCGGGCAACATCATCCAGTCGCTGCGCAAGGCCGGCACCCGCAACCCCGTGCTGATGCTCGACGAGATCGACAAGCTCGGCCGCGGCATCCAGGGCGATCCCGCCTCGGCGCTGCTCGAGGTGCTCGACCCGGAGCAGAACTCGACCTTCCGCGACAACTACCTCGGCGTGCCCTTCGACCTTTCGAAGGTGCTGTTCATCGCCACCGCCAACCAGCTCGACACCATTCCCGGGCCGTTGCGCGACCGCATGGAGATCATCGAGCTGACCGGCTACACCGAGGAGGAGAAGGTGGAGATCGCGCGTCGCTATCTCGTGCGGCGGCAACTCGAGGCCAACGGCCTCAAGCCCGAGCAGGTGACCGTCACCGACGAGGCGCTGCGCCACATCGCCCGCGACTACACGCGCGAGGCCGGCTGCCGCAACCTCGAGCGCGAGATCGGCGCGGTGCTCAGGAACGTGGCCGTGCGCATCGCGGAGGGCAAGGCTGAATCCGCTCGCATCGATGCGGACGAGGTCCGCGAGATCCTCGGCGCGCCGCGCTTCGAGAACGAGGTGGCGATGCGCGTGAGCGTACCCGGCGTGGCCACGGGTCTCGCCTGGACGCCGGTCGGCGGCGACATCCTCTTCATCGAGGCCACCCGCATCCCCGGCAAGGGCTCGCTGATCCTCACCGGGCAACTCGGCGACGTCATGAAGGAGAGCGCCCAGGCCGCGCTGTCGCTGGTGAAATCGCAGTCCGAGGGGCTGGGGCTCGACCCGGTGCTGTTCGAGAAGAGCGACATCCACGTGCACGTGCCGGCCGGCGCCATCCCGAAGGACGGCCCGAGCGCGGGCGTCGCGATGTACACGGCGCTCGTCTCGCTGCTGACCGGCCGCACCGTGCGCCACGACGTGGCCATGACCGGCGAGATCAGCCTGCGCGGCCTGGTGCTGCCGGTGGGCGGCATCAAGGAGAAGACGGTGGCCGCGCACCGCGCGGGCATCCGTACCGTGCTGCTGCCGGCGCGCAACCGCAAGGACCTCGAGGACATCCCCGAGAGCGTGCGCAAGGACGTGAGCTTCGTGTGGCTCGAGCGGGTGGAGGAGGCGACGGCGCAGGCGTTCTCCGCTCCTCCGAATGTTGCGCCGTTGGGAGCGACAGGGACGTGAGTTGAGGGCCCGGTTGCCATCGCCTCGCGTGTGAAACGAGGGTCCGTTCGCGCAAGGCGCTCGGGTGGCGGCATGAACGGACGCCCGGCACCTGCGTTCCGATCGCCTGCCCTTTACTCACCGCCTTCCTGGGCTCGCGGCGGCCGGTCCACATCCCTGGGCGGTCCGCTTTACATAAGCGGGAAAAAGGCCGTGAGTTCGCGAAATTCGCCGTTGCGCTGAGGAATTCGCGCGAGCAGACTCCGCGCCCAAGGGCAAACCCATCGAAAGGTGGGGACGCAAAGCTTCCGGGCTACCGGCCGCACACGCGGCCGACGCCAGCGGGGTTGCCGGCCACAAGGTCGTCATGCGTCAGGTGCGGATTTCTCCGCGCCGAGGTTCCGCCGTCTGCGGGCTTGCCCTGCCGAGCACTTCGCTCGGTGTGTTTTTTACTTGGCAACGCTCGCCGGATGGAACCTTTATGAACGCTCATTCCGTTGCTTTCACGACTTTCCCGCTCCGTCGTGCGCTGGCTCTCGCCGCGCTGGGCGCACTCGCCTGCACCGCCAGTGCCACGGCCCTCGCCCAGGACGCCAAGCGCGCCGACCAAGTGCGCGCCTACAACGCCCAGGTGCTCAAGCTGCAGGCGGAGCTGCGTCGCTCCGGGGCCGGCGCGCCGAGCGCCCGCGCCGGCGAGGTACTCGCGGCCCGCGCGGTCACGCTGCGCACCCTGATGACTACCGACCCGACCGCGGCCGAGAAGCTCGCGTTCCCGGCCACCGTGCTCGAACAGCTCGCCGCGAGCTTCCCCGAGCAGGCCGCGAGCCTCGAGCGGCGCGGTCGCTGGGAGGGCGAGTTCGAGTACACCATCGAGGACGGCGCCGACCTCACGTCGCACCGATCCGTGTATCGCCTGCACCGCGCCGGCGAAGTGCTCGACGTCGAGTTCGCGGGCAAAGAGCCGCCGGGCCTCACGAGCGGCAAGAAGCTCGGACTCTCGGGGGTGCGCTCGGGCCGCAAGATGGTCGCGACGGAAGTGGAGCTGATGGATGCGGCGCAGGATGGGCTGGCGACCACCTCCAGCACCACCGCCACCTGCGGACCCACAGGGCCGCAGAACGTAGTGACGGTGCTGGTCAACCTGCCAAGTTACAAGCTGGCCGCGGGCATGACGCAGGACTTCGTGCGTGGAGTGCTGCTCGGCAATCCCTACGCGGGCGCGGCACAGGCCACGCCGGACCGCTCGGTCAGCGACTTCTGGCAGCAGGCCTCCGACGGCAAGACCTGGATCGATCCGGCCAACACTCAGGTGGTGGGCCCGATCCAGCTCAACAGCGACTTCAACACGAACTCGACTGGCGCGTCGTACTGCGACTATTACGGCCTCGCCGACGCCGCCATCAAGGCGGTCGACAGCCAGGTGAACTTCAAGCAGTTCACACGCGTGCTGTTCGTGATGCCGGCTAACGGCGCCTGTTCGTGGGCGGGCGTCGCCAACGTCGGCTGCCGCACCATGAGCTCGCCCGGCGACGGCAGCTTCACGGCCTCCTCGGCCTGGAACAAGGCCGGGTCGATGAGTACCCGCTCGAGCGCCGTGCAGCTCACGACCCACGAGATGGGCCACAACCTCGGCCTCTCGCACGCCTCGAGCCGCGACTTCGGAGCCGAGGCA
>Ga0209392_1000086_pt1 | contig 18288 bp, 16 predicted proteins | sample PPLLak3cmMay2015_FD_187252 | JGI IMG/M metagenome (GOLD analysis project Ga0209392, IMG submission 187252) | Freshwater sediment microbial communities from Prairie Pothole Lake near Jamestown, North Dakota, USA - PPLs Lake P7 Core (1) Depth... | ecosystem: Environmental > Aquatic > Freshwater >...
CCAATGAATATTTGAGTCTTTTCCCTAATCACAAATTTGTACTAATACCAAATGCAGGGCACTTCATAAATGTCGAGCAGCATGAAATGTATATCCGTGAAATAAAAAACTTTCTACTACAATAATAATGTCTGCACAAACCAGACAACACATCACCATTGACAAAGTATTAATCACACAATCTAATTTGTTTTACACTTTACCTGATTTTTAATGGGTATCTACTCAATAATAAATTTATACCCCTTTCCATGTACGTTAATAAATTTAAAGGAGTTATCATCGCTTAATTTCTTACGTAATTTAGACACCAGTACATCAACATTTCTGCTGATCACAATGGTACCTTCATCTTCCCAAATCTCTTTCATCAGTTTTTCCCTTTCCACGACCTGGTTTATATTTTGGGCAAATATTTCTAATGCTTTTGTTTCTTTTTCCGAAAGCGTAATCGTTTTATGCTCATTTTTAAGCACATTATCAGCAGTATAAAACTGAAAGTTTCCTACTTGTATATAATCAGTAGTATCGAAGATTGATTCCCGGGCTTCTTTTTTCTGAAAAGTATCTTTCATATAAAAACCGGCAAAACCCAAAGGAATAATCAACAGCAACAACCAAAGAAAATTAAACTTAGTTTCTTTCAAAAGATCAATTTCAATAACATAACAACCAAGCTCCAGCTTACGACCCCTGCAGGGTGTTAAATCGCCTGTTTTACCATTTATTTCAAATGCCAGGACCGTTTCCTTTTGTTCACAATTCCTCAAATTCACGATATAATCGTTTGCCAGCGCATTCTTTTGAAATGTTCGTTGAACTATATTGATGAGTGTATCGGAAATAAAACCAACGTCATTTTGAAAAGAGACCTGGTAGGTATTTTCATTTAATTTCTTAACCGGCAGCACCCGTGAGGAAGAATCTTTAGCTGAAAGCAAAAGCTGATGTCCTATATCCCGTAACACAACCTCTATATGCTTCTCAGGGATTTCATTTTTTTTATTGATAAATGCAACAGCAGAAATCAAAATAACAATTATCATCATTGAAGATCCGAACAGAATAAATGGCTTCATGTGTGCAAATTAATCCATTTAACCCCTGTTTTCAGAGGTTTTACAACTTTTTACGCATCTTTTACAACTCTTTACTATTAAATAGCTTTCCGGTAGTGGACACCTGATATCTTTACTTTATCGTTTCATCCAATCAATTAAAGTTATGAATATCATCTACAGCCTTGCCGGTTTGCTACTTTCTCTATCCTTTACCTGTAACCAGGCTTCAGAATTTCCACAGGTATCTCAGCTACCGGATAGTCTGGAAAATCAAAAAAGAGAAAAGACAGGAACTGCAAATATCGTTTTTAGATCTGCTGACAATGGACAAACATGGCAGGACATTAGCGACGGGTTGCCCGAACCTGTGAAGGATGACAATGGCGGTGGCAGAAAAGCATTTTTTGCAGATGATAATGGACTCTGGTTAACCGAAGGAAATGGGATATACCACAGTAAACCAAATTTCACGTCTCCTTTTTGGACCAAAGCGTTTATCCCCGACGAACGTAACAACATTACCCCTGGTAAGGACGGGATTTTTGCATACAATTCCCTGAGTGGAATTTTACAGAAAACGATCGGAACGAGTGTATGGTCGCCGGTATTCACTGATTTTAAGGAGAAACGGGTACGCGGCGTTTTGGAAACTACCGGAGGCGTGATTTACATCACCTCCGACAAGGGCCTTTTTAAATCCCGTGACCGTGGAGAAACCTGGAAAACAATCCCTGCCGGAGGCCTGGGAGGGAAAATAGTTGAGTCGAACGGTGTACTCCTTACTACCGGCCCACGAGGAATCATGAGATCTACAGATGATGGTGAAAACTGGTTTTGGGTGATCAAAGAGGGCGGTGTTGGCATCGATGTAGCACAGATCAAAGGTGGATTCGCTGCTATCACTTATAGTTCAGCGTCGAAGACCAGGAGAGTGCGAACATCCTACGACGGTGGTAAAACCTGGCAGCCCATTGATGCCGGCCTTCCGGCGCAACTCTCCATTTCCTCCATTATCCAGGTTGGCGAAAACTTCTTTTGTGGTCATCCTACCGGCATTTTCAGATCATCAGATATGGGGAAAACATGGAAACTGTTACTCCCTTCTATAGAAGGTAAGGTTTTCAATTTATCTGTTTCAGGCAACGTGATTTATGCCATTCCCAGAAATGCAGGGTGTTGAAGCATTGATAACCGTCGTTACTTTTTTTATTGATAAACGGGGTGCATCGTTATGATGGAAAGACCATCACGGATTGTAAAAATAAAGAGGGGATGAAATATTGCTACTATTCTGTCAGGCGAATAAATCCTTATCTCTTTATACACAATCAGCAGCGTTTCGGTCAGACGTAATTCTATTGAATTTTTGGTCTTAACTTCATCATCAGTAATTTTATTGGTCTGCAGTTCCGGGCTGGACAATATAAATTCCATCAAAGCAGCAAGCCCTGATCGCTGCACACATATCGTGCACATACCCTAATATTTAAAAACAGAAATGTTACAAATAATTATACTGCTTTTAGTTTCCTGGTTAGTAATTTGGCTTTTTGAAAAGGGTAACTTATCCGTTTTAGGTTTGACTCCTACAAAAGATAGACTGAAATATTTCACAATCCTTTTTATTGTTTCTGCCATACTTTCTGCGACAGCTTTTCTTTTGAGAATATACATAGCAAAAGAAGAATACATTATATCTCAATCTTTGACTACAAAGTCAGTTTTACTTGAAACCTGGTACCAGTTCAGGACAGTTTTGACAGAAGAATTACTTTGCAGGGGTGTGTTACTTTACATTCTAATTAAAAAAATCGGACAAACAAAAGCTGTCATTATTTCATCTATAATTTTTGCAGTATTGCATTGGATAAATGCAGGTGTTTGGGGCAATTTGACGCAAATGATTATTGTGTTCAGTTTTACATTTATGATGGGACTATTATTAGCTTACGCTTACGCAAGAACATTTTCTTTACTCCTACCCTTCGCAATTCATTACGGATGGAACTTGACCCAGAACTATATTTTTCCTGACACTGCAACCGGTAATCACATTTTCACATTAGCAGCTCCGCCGGAAACAGTGACAATTTCTTATCTTGCTTTTTTTTCAATGCTTTTACTGCCAAAAATATCTGTACTCTTAGTTAACTATTTAATTGTAAAACGTCACAGACAAGTTGAAGTCCCTTAGCGAGGAATGCCAGCACAGAACAAAAGATATTGTGCAATGGGGGCTCGACGTTGAAGCAATCATCAGCTGTACATTGACAAAGCACAAAAAATACAGTGGGATTACAAAACATTGTCAAACTAAAAGGCAAATTAGAGCGATTAAAATGAACATACAAGAACAAATCAAATAGTATATTAACAGTCAATATAAATATGAATTCCAACAGACTGCACTCACTGGATACCATGCGTGGTTTAATAATGGTTCTTCTCGCACTTGAAAGCACCTTACTTTATGAGCACATGCATGAGGTATTTAAAGGCTCAACAGGAGAGATATTTATCAACCAGTTTTTCCATCATCCCTGGAACGGACTTCGTTTTTGGGACCTGATACAGCCCGGCTTTATGTTCATCGCAGGTACAGCAATGGCATTTTCCCTGCAAAAACAAAAAGACAATGGCATTAGCTGGAATGCATCTTTTAGTAAAACACTCAAACGTTCCGGCTGGCTTTTTTTCTGGGGTGTATTAAATTATGCAGTGAGGCCGGGCGGCTTATCCTTTGAACTGTGGAATGTTCTAACCCAATTGGCATTTACGACAATTATAACTTTCCTGATTTTCAACTGGAAGCTACCGATGCAGATTTTATTTTGCATAGGACTCTTATTACTGACTGAAGGGTTATATCGTATTACAAATATTCCTGGTTTTAATCAGCCTTTCACCGACCAGCATAATTTCGGTAACTATATGGACCTGGTGCTGATGGGGAAAATCAATAAAGACGGCTGGGTGGCCATTAATTGTATTCCTACGGCTGTGCATACTATTGCAGGAGCATTGGCGGGAAAGTTTCTTTTACGAAAACCAGAAAAGGTGACACTTTTGATTTGGTGGGGAATTGCCACATTATCGGCAGGACTCCTGCTTGATATTACAGGTATAACGCCGATCATTAAACGAATAGCTACTTCGTCTTTTACTTTGGCATCACTGGGCTGGTGTCTGCTGGGATTGGCGTTTTTTTACTGGTGGATCGATATTCGTAAACATCATAAAAACCTGTTACTATTCACCATCATGGGCATGAATGCCATTTTTATCTATTTGTTCTTCGAGATAGTTGGTGCAAGATGGTTTAACGGTTATGTGTCTGCCATCACAAACGGACTGATGCATTTTTCTTCCATACCGGAGACGGTTCAGCATATCATCAGCTCACTGGCCATCTTTGCCCTGGAATGGGGCATTTGCTATTTCCTTTATAAGAAAAATATATATTTCAAATTATAATAAATCTCTGTGTCCATTATTGCATTCGGTCACTTGCCGGCCAAACCGAATAAGGAACATAAATTTATTAAATATAATATTTATTTATTGTTTATCAATAATTTTTTATTATCTTTGTGACATCAATTTAAATTAAAACAGATATGTCACGAACAAACAACTTCGCTTTTAAGGTCCTGAGTATTGTGGCCTGGATCATCTTCGTTGGCTTGTGTATTGATGCCGGAGGCTTGATAGTGAATTTTATATTCAGCTTTAGCAAACCTGAAATGGTCAAAAACCTATATCAAAAGCTGGATTTAAGTGAAATGTATAATCGTAGCAGATGGGCTTTTTACAGTATGTACTCTTTTATATTGGTCATCTCGGTTTTGAAAGCATACCTATTTTATATAGTTATCAGACTTATAAGCAAACTTGATTTGTCAAAACCATTCAACAGTTTTGTTTCAGAACAAATTACACAAATCAGTTACTTCACCCTATCCATCGGTCTATTAAGTTATATAGCCCGGGAAACAACTAAAAATTTGCAACACCGTGGATACGAAATCGACCAACTAAATCAGTTTTGGGTAGACAGTCAGGCTTTTATTTTGATGGCTGCCGTAGTATATGTTATTGCAACAATTTTCAAAAAGGGTCTTGAAATTCAAAATGAAAACGATTTAACCGTATAAGCTATGCCAATCATTGTAAACTTAGATGTAATGATGGCAAAGCGAAAAATGTCGCTTAATGAGCTATCAGAAAAAGTAGAGCTAACACTTTCTAACCTTTCCATCCTAAAAACGGGAAAAGCGAAAGCTATCCGCTTTAGCACTTTAGAAGCTATTTGCAAGGCACTAAACTGTCAGCCCGCTGATATTCTTGAATACATAGAAGAAAGTACAAACTAATTTATGAAAAAAGTATTTGTATCGTTGGTTTTATTAATGCTCAACTTTTGTGTAAATGCTCAACATAGCGAAAGCATTACCATAGGTAAAAAAGAAATCATTTTTTCAAGGGTATTGAATGAAAACAGAAAATTTTGGATTTATACTCCAACCCTAACTTCTCAAAGTGCAAGCCCTGATAAGCAATATCCTGTATTGTATTTATTAGATGGGGATGCTCATTTCTTTTCGACTGTCGGCATCATTCAACAGCTTAGTCAATCCAACGGAAACGGAGTATTACCGGAAATGATTGTGGTTGCAATAGAAAATACAAACAGATTAAGGGACTTGGTGCCTTCTAATGATTTAAAAAAAACAAACGCTTTCATTGACTTTTTAGCATCCGAATTAATACCTTATATCGACAAGAATTACAACACTGCACCTTACAAATTGTTAGTTGGCCATTCCCTGGGTGGACTTACCGCTATTGACGTTCTCACTAAATTTCCCCTATTATTTAATGCCTGCATTGCCATCGACCCAAGTATGTGGTTCAATAACGAAAAGTTTCTGAACAATACTATTGAGCAATTCCCTAAACAGAATATGCAGGGCAAAAGACTGTTTATTGGAACAGCTAATACAATGCCCGGGGGAATGACAATATCACAGGTCAAAAGTGACAAATCTTTAGAAACACAACATATCCGTTCCATTTTCAAGATTGATGAATTCCTGAAATCAAATACTAATGGTTTGCTTTATGCACAAAAATATTATGAAAAAGAAGGGCATAATACAATACCATTGTTGAGTGAGTATGATGGGCTGCGTTTCATTTTTGACTATTATCATTTAGACGCAACCGAAAAAGATTTTACTGATTCTACTGCCTTAATTGCTTCAAAATTAAAAAAACATTATATAAATGTGTCAAAGAAAATGGGCTACAAAAATTCAGCTCCGGAATCATTCATCAACTATTTAGCATACGAAGCTTTGGGCAAAAAGCAATTCAACAAAGCACAAGCGTTATTTGAACTAAATATCGAGAGTTATCCCGCAAGCAGTAATGTTTATAATTCGTATGCTGATTATTTTTTAGTTAAAAATGATACTATCAATGCCATTTCAAATTATAAAAAAGCATTACAGATTAAAAATAATACAGAGACTCAAATAAAGTTAGACGCTTTAATTACAAAAGGAAAATCAATCCCTGTAAATGTAAATTTACAAAAATATACAGGTGTTTATATTTTGGAGAACTATAACATTTCCATAATATTGGAAAATCGTGCCGGTAAATTGTGGGCTAAAACGCCAGGGCAAAGTGATAGTGAACTTCAACCACTCTCTGAAAACATTTTTACTGTAAAAGGTAAACAAGGTTATACAACTACGTTCCAAATGGACGGTGACAAACCAAAAGGATTTACCTCGGTACAACCCAATGGTACTTTTCATGGAGTATTTGTGAAAAATTAGTAATTAATATAGAAAGGGCCGATCTGTGCTCTCCAAATAGCAGGACTTGAAAATCTCCTGATAAAAAAAATAATTTATGAAACAATTTTTCTTGTTAATGCTTACCGGATGTGTTTTTAACCAAAACATTTCAGCCCGGCTTTATAAAAAAGATGCCGGCCTGGCACATACATTTTCTATAGTAGTCAGAGATCCGGTCACTGGCGAAATGTCCGTGGACGTACAAAGCCAATTGACAAAACGGTTACTAAAAGTGAATTTATTAAACGTTTCGGCAGCCGACTTACAAATTTTATTGAAGGAATTTATTACAAATCGAAAGACTGATGAAATTTATAAATATTATCGAACTCTCAACACAACACATAAAACGCACACTCATAGAAATATTTTGTGCAATTGACGATACCTAAACGTATGTATAATGTAAATCTTTTTCATAATTAAGAAACGGTCGCCTTTTTAAAATGAAACAACTAAAATTAATAACAGAAATTAGCTTTGGACTACTTATCCTTTTTTCTTGCAGCCAAAAGAAAGGAAAAAATAACCCTAACACAATCGAAAAGCCAAATACCTTAACAGGGTATCCATCAAAAAATCCCTTCCTTTCCTCCGCAATTTATGGTGTAACGCATATAAATTCAGGACAAACGAATTGTGTTCCATATCCAATTAATGAGGGTGACTTTAAAGTAGACCTATACAACCTTACCCCAATTTGGGGTGGCCCTGTTAATAACGTAACGTATGCTTCTACAGATACAAATTTTATGTGGTCAGTTTCAACTGATCGTATCGCATTAATAGATAAGAAAGGAAACAATTGGAATCTGGTAACTGATATCGACCTTCCCGGAGCTAAACGACTCTCTGTTGACCAGTTAAAATCTATATCTGATGCAAAATACACTTCATTAGATTTTGCCTCTAAACATCTTAAAGGAATTTTAGGCCCGGAGCCAGGATTAGTATTACCTGCAGGAGTTTATGCGCTTGTAAGTTCTGATGATTATGTCTATGCAAATGCAGGTAATCTTGTTTCAGCCATTGGATTAATTAATAAGTCAGATCCTTCAAAAGGACTTGAAATAAAGTACCAATTCGATGTTTCTTCTCTTCTTCCTCCTGCTGAAGTTGCTCCGGGTGTAAAACGAATTAACATGGTTGGAATGAATATGACTTATGATGGACATATTATAATTGGTGCCGTAAACGGAATTGCAGTAATTGACAGACAATTAAAAGGACCTGGTAAATTTTACGCATTTCAAGATACAGAATTATGTACCAATTCGATGGCTGTTGATGAAGACAATGGTATATATGTAGCCACCGGAAGCAAAACACCAAAAGATGATGGAATGATGCGGAAACTTGTTTGGACTGGTAGCGAAATTTCAGACAAAGAAACAGATGGTGCCTGGATAAGTCCATATAATGGCGGTGACTGGCCACCGGCAATAAAGGCTGGAACTGGTGCAGGCTCAACCCCAACATTAATGGGATTTGGAGAAGATGAAGACAAACTTATATTAATTACTGATGGTCAAAACCGTATGAATTTAGTTGCCTTTTGGAGAAATAAAATTCCTGAATCACATCAGCAGAAAGAAGGAACAAAATCTAAAAGAATTGCAGGTTTTATTCCTATAAAAGCGGGTTTGCCGGAAGATAAACCATGGATACAATCTGAGCAAACCATTGTTGTAAACGGTTGGGGAGCATTTTTAGTGAATAATCTTATTGATGAAGGACACCCGGATAGGATAATTGATGTTATGACAGTTGGTCCAGTTCATGCTGGTCCTAAAGGGATGGAGAGAGTTGTATGGAATCCGGGAAAAAATGAATTCACTTCTGTTTGGACAAGAAATGATGTAGTATCAACAAGTATGGTGCCTTTGGTTACAAGCGGGTCAAACATGGTTTTGGTGAATGGATACACTGCAGAAAGAGGCTGGGAAATCACAGGATTAGACTGGAATACCGGTAAAAACAGAACAAGGGTAGAATTTGGACACACTAACAGAGGAAATGGAGCATATGCAATACTTCAACTTTTAGAAAATGGCGATTTATTATTTAATTCAGTTATTGGGCCCTATAGAATTTCATTAAAGAAATAAAGACAAATAAATAGTATAAAAGCCTGTAAACAGAAAAATTAAGGTCAGTTTTAAGTATGACCCAAATACATTACTTTAAACTTGCAGACATTGTGAAACAATTTATTCTACTTATTTCGCTGACTACGCTAACCTATGGTTTAGTAAAAAGTCAATCTTGTGTTATTGCCAAAAGTTTTGCTGGACACAAGGAAGCAATATTGGGTATTGCTCAATCACCTAACGGAAAATATATTCTATCAGGCAGTGATGACAATTTTGCCTTTCTGTGGAATCAAAATGGAGAAATCATTGATACTATAGATGTACATTTAAAAAGTGTCAATGATGTTGTTTTTTCTCCTGTTAATACCCGTTTTATTACAGCCGGTTCTGAAGGCAATTTTGTGATTTGGAATATAGATGGCACAAAACTGGCAAATGTTCCTGCCGATGAAGTTTATGTCAAGACCATTGCTTATTCAAATGATGGACAATTAATTTTAAGCGGTGGAGGCGACAACACAGCAAAACTATGGACGGCTGATGGTAAACTTATCAAAGTATTTAAAGGGCACTCATGTACAATTTATCAAGCCTCTTTCTCGCCGGATGATAAGTCAATAATACTTGCGAGTTGTGACAATACAGCCTCCGTCTGGAATATTAATGGTAAAAAGCTGATGGTTCTAAAAAAACATTTAAGTGGAGTAAGTGCAGCCAGTTTTTCACCTGATGGTAAAAGTATGCTCACAGCCAGTTTTGATAAAACCGCCGTAATATGGAATTTAAACGGGAAACCAATAACTTCATTGGAAGATCATTACGATGAAATTAATCAGGCTGAATTTTCTTCGGATGGCAAATTTATTTTGACGGCCAGTGAGGACGGCACTGCCAAGTTGTGGAATATTACAGGCACACTTATAAAAACATTCGAAGAAAAGAACAGAGTTGACTACACCGCTGCTACTTTTTCAAAGGATGGACTATTTGCAATTGTTTCTTCAAAGGACAATAAGATAAACTTTTGGTATCTGCCCAAATAAACGGCTACTAACATTGATATCGTCATATTAAAATGTCTGAATTATATAAATCTTTTTCATAATTATGTAATGATGAGCATTTCAAACTGTTTTAAATTGAGTTCGGGTATATGCTCCGCCAAATCATAAACATGATACCATAAGGCTGACAAAAAAAGACGCTGAAAAAAATCCGGAAGAATTTGATGGAAAAACTTCAGAATAAATTTCGTTATGCAATTGCCTTTAATTAGTTATCGGCTGCATCACCTGCAGGTTTAATCCTTTTACCAGGTCCTCAAACTGCTTCCAGTTGCCACTCATAAAAGAGGATACACTTGTATTAAATGAATCAGCATCGGCCTTAACTTTCTTCATAGCCAGGCCATAGGTTGCAGGCGGTGCCCCAACCGGCGGATTAGGAGTGCCAAAGGCTGGATCCAGGTAAAAAGCAGCAGACATCATTTTATTGATGAGCTGTGAAGGATCTTCATAAATACCCTGCACATCTTCCGACTGAACAACCAGCCTCATGAGGCTGTCGATCTCTTTATTCACCGCATTTTTCTTCTCTGTATATCGCCTTGTTGCTGCCGTATCTTTTACCTGTTCTTCCACTAATTTATCCGCCAGGCTGATACGGTCTTTAGCATCACGCAATTTATCCATGCTGGTTGTAAGTCCGCCTACCATTTTTTCAAATTCCATACCGGCAGCCTGCCATTGCTGTAAACCAGCCATATCCACCTGCTGACGCGGATCGGCCAATACTTTTACCGTTGCGGAATCACTAAGCGTTCCATATTTTACCCGAACGGTATATGTTCCCGGAAGCACATACATTCCAGGTCCCGGTGTTTGTTCTTTTTTAGGTTTTGGCATAACAGGTGCACGGATGCCGTCTTTATTTAATTCCCAATAAAATCGGTTTACCCCTTTCGATCCCTTATGGATCATATTACGCAGGACTTCCCCTTTTGCATTAAGCACTTCAATTTTTACAGTATCCGTTTCCGGTAGTGACTGGCTGCCGGCTTTTTTTGACAGTTCTTTCAGGTTATAACTGATACTTGCCCCATAAGGACGGTTGTCGCCTTTATAAATGGCGTTACCTGTAAACCTGGTACCGGCACCTTCTTTAATATTGGCCAGGTAAGCATCCGGCACCGGATAAAGTTGAAGGCTCTTTTGATTTGCAGAACCTGTATTCCTTGCCATTTCACGCAGGGGACGAATATCATCCAGTACCCATAGCGCACGACCAAAAGTTGCGATCACCAAATCATGTTCACGTGGATGTATGGCCAGATCATAGGTACTCACCGTTGGATAACCATTGGTCCATTTTGTCCAGTTCTTTCCTTCATCAATACTTACATACAGGCCAAATTCCGTTCCGGCAAACATCAGCTTAGGTTCAACAGGGTCCTGTATAAAACTCAGCGCATATCCGTTTACTTTTTTATCGTCAACAAGGCGCTCCCATGTTTTACCAAAATCTCTTGTGCGGAAAATCCATGGTGTCCAGTCGTTACGCCGATAATTATTTACCACTACGAAAGCCTCCCCTTCATTATATGCAGATGCATGTACCTGTGGCACCCAACTTCCTGCAGGTACACCCGTTAAATTTTTACTCACGTTTGTCCAGGTTGTTCCGCCATCGCGGGTAACCTGCACATTACCGTCGTCCGTTCCTACCCAAATCACCCCTTTCTTTTTAGGACTCGCACTTATGGCAATAATGGTGCAATGATTCTCTGCACCGGTAACATCGTACGTGAGGCCACCACTTAAGTGTGCTTTAATTTTTGAAGTATCATTGGTTGTGAGGTCCGGAGAAATGATCGTCCAGCTTTTACCGCCATCGCTGCTTTTATGCAGGAACTGGCTGCCGTAAAAAATGGTAGTCGGATCAATGGGATCCTGGCCAATACCTGCATTCCAGTTAAATCGGAGGAACTGTCCATCAGGATGAAAAGGTTTACTGGGCTGGGAAGCGCCGGTTTCAAAATCCACGCGTAACAAATTACCCCCCTGCCACATGGCATACCCGTACCGTTGATTGGGCTCAATTACCACATCAAATCCATCTCCAAAAGCGATCTCATCAAACATGGCATTCCTTATACCGCCTGTCTGCCACGCATAACCGGGACCTCGCCATGTACCATTATCCTGCATACCGCCATATACATTATAGGGAACCTGATTATCTACGGCAATATGATAGAACTGGCCAACGGGCAGGTTTTCGCTGAAGGTCCAGGTCCTGCCCTTATCCCTTGTAATGGCCACTCCACCGTCGTTTCCATCGATCATAAATTGCGGGTCTTTTGGATGTATCCACCAGCTGTGGTGATCTCCATGGATATTATCCCAGCCGAGTAAGGTATTGAAAGATTTTCCACCATCATCACTAACGGTAACATTACTGAATACATTATACACGCGGTTTTCATTTGAAGGGTCCACATGTATGTCACTGTAGTAAAATGGGCGGTCGCCAATATTTTTATCTGTAGTCATCTTCCAGTTGCTGCCGCCATCATCACTTCTGTAAAGCGCATTTTTTTTCGATTCGATAAGTGCATACACCACGTTAGGATTATTCTTTGCCCATGCCAATCCCATCTTTCCCAATTCACCCTCAGGCATTCCATCCTTGCCTGTTAATTTTTTCCAGGTATCTCCGCCATCAACGGTAAGGTATAATGCCGATCCTGCGCCACCACTTTTAAAGTACCAGGGCCAGCGGCGATATTCCCACATGCTCACCAGCATGCGGTTAGGATTGGAGGGATCAACTATAAAATCACCAGCTCCGGTGCGATCATTTACATATAATATCCTGTCCCATGTTTTTCCGCCATCTTTTGTTCGATACACTCCCCGGTCATTTGTTTCTCCCCAGGCCGTACCTAACGCACTGGCATACACTACATCGGCATTATGGGCATGAATGATCATTTTATGAATCGTACGGGTTTTCTGTAAACCCATATTTTTCCAGGTCTTCCCGCCATCAATTGATTTATACACCCCGGCACCCATGGTCTGGCTGTTTCGCGGGTTCCCCTCTCCTGTACCTACCCAGATCACCTGTGGATTTTTCTGGTCAACTGCAACGGTCCCAATGGAAGCAACTTCCATGCTGTCAAACAAGGGCGTCCAGCTGGTTCCCCCACCTTCACTGCGCCACAAACCACCGGAAGCGGTACCCACATAGATGATATCCGGGTTTTGCAGGTTTACATCCAGGGCTGTAACACGACCACTCATACCGGCGGGGCCGATGTTTCGTGGCTTGATGTTTTTAAGCAGAGACATGTCCAAAGGCTGTGCAATAACATGGGATACAGTAAATAAAACCATCCCCAAAAAAGTGATCTGTGAACGCATAAGATTATTTTAATAAAATATCAGCAGGCTTTACGGCAAATTAAGTCAAAATATTAAAAATAAACACAGTTTCCCAGTCAGCTGTTATATTGCTTAAAAGAGAACAGCCCGGTTTTTTAAACCAGGCTGTGTTTGCAGGACGATGTTAAGAAGATTTTCAACTTACTTATTTGCTAATAATACGGCATCGAGGTCTTCGCCTGGCAATGCTATAATTTTTTGTGCTGCAGGATCCCAATCAATTCTTCTACCAAGTTTATACGCCAGTCCACCCATATGTGCAGAAATGGCTTCCTCAAATCCTTCTTTGATGGAGCAACTTGGTGTTCCTCCATTCCTGATACAGCTTAGCCATTCACGCAAATGAAGAAATGTTGAGTCAACCCGTTTACCATCCCTATATGTCCACAGTAATCCTTTGTTTGCAAAATATTTTGCGGTGGCAGAGGTTACGGCATCAGTTCCACTGACGGCCGGATCATATTGATAAATCGGAACGCCGGCTTCAATACGTTCTTCTTTTATCAATTCAGCATATTTAGTTGATCTCGGATCAGCATATACGGTAATCCTGTTGCCCAGTTCCATGCTGCCATCATGACCCATTAAAAGAGTGCCCCTGTCGAACTGGTTACCTAACGTAGCACTATAAACGAATGTCATGCCTTTTTCCTTTCCGGCTTTCTGGCTCCCACCAGTACTAAAATCCGGAAATTCCATATTCACATGCATAACATCGGGAACATTGCGCCCATCACGGTGGGTATAAATGCCACCAGAGGCAGAGACTGAATTTGGAATACCCATTTTCAGAATACAGTTAATTCTGTCAAAATCGTGTGTCATTAAATCCCCAGACAACCCGGATCCATAGGCCCACCATTTGCGCCAGCGGAAAAAATGCTCCAGGTTAAAAGGCTCCTTTGGAGCGTTTCCAAGGAACAAATCCCAGTCGATGGTTTTAGGGCTGGCCTTCTCATGTATATCGTATTGCCATGCACCGTTATCATCATTTCGGTTTGTGTTTGTTTGAACCAATGAAATATGGCCGAGAATATTTTTATTGATAACATCCTGGGCAGTTAAAAAACTTTGTGTCTGACGATGCTGGTGACCTACAGCAAAAACTGCTTTGGGGTTTTTAAGAACGGCATCGCGTAAAGTATAGGTTTCAGAAATATTATGCGTCATGGGCTTTTCTACATATACATGTATGCCAGCATTCAGCGCTTCTATGGCCATCGGGGCGTGCCAATGGTCGGGGGTTGCAATAACAATAGCATCAACTTCCCCACTATTGATCAGTTCAGTATGTGTCCGGAATCTTTTGATTTTATTATCTCCATTATTAAAAGAGGCTATTGCGTCTTCAGCACGTTCGTCAAAGACATCACAAATGGCAGCCAGTTTTATATTCAGGTTTTCCTGTGCCTTAAAATCTGCCAGTCTTGTATCTTTTGGATTTTTTTCCAATGCTTCATTCATGTCTTTCAGCCAGCCGGTAGATGCAAAACCCATAGCTCGACAAAGCTGTTCTCCGCGGATACCAAAACCTATAATGCCCAGCCGAAGCGGCTTGCCGCTCATAGGGCCTGAAGTTGGGGGTGGCGAGGCTTTAATGTTTAAGGTTTCCAGCAGGAACTGCTTTTCACGTTTTGCAGAACCAGCAAGGCTGGCACCAGAATACCAAACGGCACCAAATAAAGGGATTCCTCCAAGAGCTTTTAAGAGATCCCGCCTGTTCCATTTTCCAAAATTATTATCGTTTGCCATGATATTTAATTTATAGTTGTGTTTACTCTGTTCTTTGAGAATAAATTTTCCAATCCAAAAACTGTTGTAAGCGGGAACTGGTAGATCACAAAAAGTGCTGCCATCTCAATCAGGTTTTTGTTCACTACCCAATAACTTCCCTCAGAAGGGCCTTGCGGCAAATTTGGAAAAGGAGGATGAGCCATGTAGTACAGGAGTAACAACAACATGCCTCCAATGCAACCCCATTTAACCTTAATACCAATAAGGAGACTAATGCCAACGGCAATCAATCCCACAATATTTAAAGTATCAATGGTGGATATAAGGGAATCCCCTGCGAGCCAGGCAAAAAAGGGCTTGAAAATGGAAGCACTTAATAAATATCCCCTGGATGTCCAGGATGGATTATACGCTTTTATGACACCTTCGTACAGGAAATGCCAACCGATTAAAATCCGAAGCAACACCAACGCATACCCTTGCACATTGGTTAATTTTGGATAGTTCATATTTGTTGAGTTTTTATTGTTTGCATTGAATTGAGCATATTTTTAAAGTGGCGCTTCCATATCTTCTGCTAATTTTTCAGATGTATAGGTTTTCCATTTGCCATTGTCATCATAAATAAAAAAAACCTGCAGGTTCAGGTTATTATTTTCTGATAAAAACTTTTTTGCCTTATCCAAACCCATTACCATGAATGAAGTTGCATATGCATCAGCTGTCATGCAATCGTCAGCAATAACAGTGGCACTCAGTAAGGTGTTATTAGCAGGGTAACCGGTAAACGGGTCAATAATATGGGCGTATTTTTTACCATCCTCCACATAGAATTTTTTGTAATTACCTGAGGTGGCAAATGATTTGTTTTTTATTTTAATCAACGTATTTAATGAAGCTCCGTCAGCCATGTTTTCATCAGGTTGTTCAACACCTACGGTCCAGAAACTGTCGTCAAGCTTCTTCCCTTTAGCCCTCAACTCTCCTCCTACTTCTACCAAATAGTTTTTAATCCCTTTGCTTTCGAGAAAATTGGCTAATATATCAACTGTATATCCCTGTGCTATGGCATTAAAATCAAGCATTACCTGCGGCATGTCTTTTACCAGTTTTTTCCCATCAAGCTTTACTTTTTGATAACCAATATATTTTAGTAAACTATCAATCAACAGATCATTGACTTTCTCTTTCTTTGTAAATCCGAATCCATAAGCATTAATAATTGGGGCAACAGTGACATCAAATAAGCCATTCGTTTTTTCAGAAACTTCTAAAGACTTATTGAATACTTCTGAAAAGTAATCATCAACAAAAACACTGGTATCATTTCTATTAATTTTTGAAATGATCGAACCTGTATCATAAGTGGATAGGGATCTGTCAATTTTCTTTAAAATTGAATCTATTGCCTCCCTGTAATTGGAATTTAGGCCAGCCTGGTAGGTTATATTATAGGTGGTTCCCTGTGCGGCACCGGAAATCTTAATGGTATTATTAAACCCACGATTGCAACCAATCAGGAGTAAAATGACTACAATGGAAATAAACTGAAATTTCAATACAGTAACGAGGACATAATTTTTCATTACTTCCCGGTTGTTTTGATTCACTTTTGTTGCTATATCCGATATTATCAAAAATATATAGCCCAGATGCCTGAATAAATGATTATCATCAGCCCTTCGGGTAATTTTTCTCTTACTTTCTAAGACAACTTGCAGATAAAATACCCTCTTTTGCAGAGACTGGCTTTTTAGGGAAGGAAAACATTCTAGTTTTGATTGAACAAAATACTGGGTCATGAATTGTTTAGAAACAAAGGATCTTACCTATCAATTTAATTCGGATCAGTTAATCCTGGATAAGATCAACCTGCAGGTTCCCAGCGGTTCAATTTACGGATTTCTGGGTCCCAATGGTGCCGGGAAGACAACTACGCTCCGGTTAATATTGGGACTTTTGAAAAAACAGGAAGGAAGTATACAAATATTTGGAAAGTCATTTGAAAAAGACCGCATCAGCATCCTTCGCAATATAGGCTCCATGATCGAATCGCCCTCCATTTACAGCCACTTGACGGCAACGGAGAATTTACGCCTGCTTCAAAAAATCTATCAATGCCCTGCCAGCAGGATAGCAGAAGTTTTAAACATTGTTGGTTTGGCTCAGACAGGTCAAAAGAAAGCAGGTCAATTCTCCCTTGGCATGAAACAACGTTTAAGCATTGCTATAGCGCTGCTGCATAATCCATCTTTATTGATATTAGACGAACCAACCAATGGATTGGATCCTAATGGAATCATTGAAATAAGGGAGCTCTTAAAAAAACTAAACGAAGAAAACAACCTGACGATCCTGATATCAAGTCATTTATTGTCGGAAATTGAAAGACTTGTCACCCATCTTGGCATCATCCATAAAGGATCATTGCTTTTCCAGGGCACATTAGATGAACTGCATCTTAAGCAAAAACTTAGTTCAGTCATTCATATCGAAACAAATCAACATCAACAATCCGTTGAAATTATGGCCACACTTGGGTTATCACCAAAATTGATGAATGGTTTGATCAAGATACCCTTTGTTGACAAAATGATCCTTGCCAGCCTAAACAAACAACTGGTTGAAGAAGGAATTGAGGTTTATCAAATCTCCACAGTTAAAAATGATCTGGAATCCATTTTCATTGATATCGTAAACCAATAATACTTGTTATGCAATTCATACATTGTTTCCAGGCCGAATGGCTCAAGAAAAAACGCAGCCTTGCCTCCTGGCTGGTTGTTATTGGGGCATTTTTCACGCCAGCAATACTGATACTAATCAAATTGATAAAAAGCAGTACCCTGAAAGAAATTAACTTGTCTCCAAAATTTTGGGAGAACCATTGGATGAATTCCTGGGAGTCCATGGCTATTTTTTTATTGCCTTTGGGAATTATACTGTCAGCCAGTCTCATCACACAATTGGAATTCAAAAATAATACCTGGAAACAGTGGCATACTACTCCACAGCTTTACTCGACTTTGTTTTATGCAAAACTGGCAGTTATCATAGTGATGATGTTACAGTTTTTTATCTTGTTTAA
>Ga0209392_1000090_pt1 | contig 17914 bp, 14 predicted proteins | sample PPLLak3cmMay2015_FD_187252 | JGI IMG/M metagenome (GOLD analysis project Ga0209392, IMG submission 187252) | Freshwater sediment microbial communities from Prairie Pothole Lake near Jamestown, North Dakota, USA - PPLs Lake P7 Core (1) Depth... | ecosystem: Environmental > Aquatic > Freshwater >...
TGAGAACGGACAGACCATAAAAATAGCAGGACACGGTGCACCCGGAATCAACGGCGGACCAAACGGTGACCTCTACATTACCTTCAATATCAGTAACCACTCAAAATTCAAGAGAGATGGTGACAACCTCCATACAAGCATTAACCTGCCGCTCTACACGGCAGTACTGGGCGGAGAGCTTACCATGGATACCCTTGGCGGAAAACTGAAACTGAAAGTCCCGCCCGAAACACAGAACAATACCAAAGTCAAATTAAAAGGCAAAGGATTTCCGGTATATAAAAAAGAAGGATCTTTCGGTGATTTGTACGTGACATATCACATTCAGATCCCCACACACCTTACTGAAAAAGAAAGAGCACTTTTTAATGAATTGTCCAAATTAAGGTAGTATGAAATACGCACTTCCAATTTTTGAAACCCATGAGGATGAGATATGGTTTTCCTGCTTTCTTTTTGCAGACAGATATGACCGGTAAAAACAAATAAATAAAAGAGATGAAACGAGACAGCCTTATTCCCATCGATCAGTTTTGTTTGAACTATGAAATTGAATTTTCTTTTTTATACGAGTTGTCAGAATTTGGTCTGGTCGAAATCAAAACCATAGATCAGAGGGACTACATTCAGGAGGAAGCCATATCCAGCCTTGAAAAAATGATCCGCCTGCATGCGGATCTCGGTATAAATATGGAAGGACTCGATGTGATTCACCATTTATTGCACAGGATTAGCCACCTTGAGAGTGAGATCAACCTGATGAGGAACAAACTGCGTTTTTACGAGGATTAGCACCCTTCATCATAAATTTTAAAATAATTCTTCCTTTTTTAATTTATCCAGGCTAAAGATGCCTTAAAAAGATCTGATTTCAGATCGAAACCGGGAATTTGACCCTATTGAAAGCTCCTATTTTTTAATGATATTAAATTTTAAACATGAATATATTCATAATATTACAATAAAATTATTAAACTATTGAGTATTTTGATTTCTATTCAAGTTTTAATGTTTTTCTTTGCGATTTCAACATCAAAATGTGTATTTTAGCGCATATTTTGATGGTATGACTTATATTAAGCAGGGTTTGTATTTGCCCGAATTTGAACATGACAACTGTGGAGCCGGATTTATTTGCAGCCTGAAAGGCGAGAAGACAAATAAGATCATTCATGATGCCCTGGAGATACTGATAAAACTTGAGCACCGCGGTGCTGTTAGTGCCGATGGCAGAACGGGCGATGGTGCCGGTATACTTATCGATATCCCGCATGAGTTCTTCCAAAAGGTTTGTCCTTTTGAATTGCCTGAGGAAAATAATTACGCCGTGGGTATGGTCTTTTTACCTCCAAGCCTCAATCAGTATAAATTCTGTATGGAAGTACTTGAAACAGAGATCAAAAACCAGGGCCTGAATTTGCTTGGCTGGCGGGAAGTGCCCGTCGACTCTTCTCATTTGGGTAAAATAGCAAAAAAATCAGAACCCAGGATCATGCAGGTTTTTGTTGGCAAACCTGTGTCTGACATGACAGAGCGAAATTTTATCGCCAAAGTGTATACAGCACGAAAAATAGCTGAGAACAAGATCACCCAGTCAAAATTAAAAGACAGCAAACAGTTTTATTTGCCCAGCTTCTCCACTACCACGATCATCTATAAAGGCTTATTAATTCCGGAAGATATACGCAATTATTACCTGGATCTTTCCGACCCGAGTCTCGTGACCAGACTGGCACTTGTGCACCAGCGGTTCTCGACAAATACAGCCCCTTCCTGGGATCTGGCACAGCCTTTCAGGTTTATGTGCCACAACGGTGAGATCAATACCCTGCGGGGCAATGTAAGCAGGATGAGAGCTCGCGAGGAATTGATGAAAAGTGAGATTTTTGGCGATCAGATCAGTGCCTTATTCCCTATCATTCAACCGGGAAAATCTGATTCAGCTTCTATGGATATGGTGGTTGAATTGCTCATGATGACAGGCAGAACACTCCCGGAAGTGATGATGATGCTCGTGCCTGAAGCCTGGGAAAAGGACTACAAAATGCCTGACACAAAAAGGGCCTTTTACGAATACAATGCCTGCATCATGGAACCTTGGGACGGGCCGGCTTCAGTTCCCTTTACCGATGGCAAATACATCGGCGCACTGCTCGACAGAAATGGCCTGAGACCCTCACGGTACACCGTGACAAAAAGCGGATATGTTATTATGTCCTCAGAAATAGGTGTACTTGACATCAAGCCTGAAGATGTGGCAAAGCACGGCAGACTGGAACCCGGAAAAATCTTCCTTGTAGATATGGAGGCAGGTAAGATTATCGAGGATGAGGAAGTTAAAAATACGGTGGCTTCAAAGCATCCCTACCGGCAATGGATCAACGACAACCTGCTGCCACTGGCTAAAATACCAAATACCGGAAATCAGTGCCCTGTTGAACTGATATCTTTTAAAACCAGACTTCAGATGTTTGGCTATACACAAGAAGAGCTTGATATTATTATTGCTCCCATGGCTACAAAAGGCTACGAGGCTATTGGTTCTATGGGAATTGACACACCTCTGGCAGTACTTTCAAAAAAACCACAACTTCTTTACAATTATTTCAAGCAGCTGTTTGCTCAGGTAACTAACCCCCCATTGGACGGGATCAGAGAAAAGATCATCACCGACATCAGTCTGGCAGTTGGAGAGGATCGGAATATATTTGAAATCATACCGGAAAACGCGAAGAAACTGAAGATCCAGAATCCTGTGATCTCCAATGATGATATCGACAAGATCAAGAACATTCAGGTACCCGGGTTCAAAGCGCAGGTCATTCCCATACTGTATGATATCAAAAGAGGTCTCAATTCTCTGGAAAGGGCTTTGGATCAGATCGTCAGAAAAGCATTGGATGCCGTGGAGGAAGGCTGCAATATTATTATTTTGTCCGACCGCGGTGCCGACAAGGCTAATGGGCCTATACCTGCCCTGCTGGCCTGCTCCTATTTACATCACAACCTGAACAAAAATAAGAGAAGGTCAAAATTCGGCATTATCATAGAATCTGCTGAACCCAGAGAACCGCATCATTTTGCGACCTTATTCGGATATGGTGCCAGTGCCATTAATCCCTATATGGTAAATGAGATCATCGCTAAAAAAGTAAACGCCGGTGAATACGGCGAAATCGAGGAACAGGTTGCCGTTGACAACTACAACAAGGCCATTGGAAACGGAGTTCTCAAGATCATGAACAAGGTCGGGATATCAACACTGCACTCTTATCGCGCTTCTCAGATCTTTGAGGTAGTCGGTTTAAAAAATTCCTTTATAGAAAAGTATTTCCCTTTTACACCTTCCAGAATTGAAGGCATTGGTTTGTACGAGATAGAAAGAGAGATCTCTAAAATACACAAAAAAGCCTTTTTCGGCAGTGATATTGCCGACAATCTCGACATTGAGGTTGGCGGAGATTATCGCTGGAGAAGGGACGGGGAAATTCATTTATTCAATCCGACTACCGTTGCAAAACTGCAGCAGGCTGTGCGGACAAACAGCTATCCCAGCTATCAGGTCTATGCAGAAGCCATCAATGACCAGAGCAAAAACCTGATGACAATAAGAGGATTGTTGGAGTTTCAGAACCTCGATCCCATTCCACTGGAAGAAGTAGAACCCTGGACAAGCATCGTAAAACGGTTTAAAACCGGAGCCATGTCTTACGGATCCATATCCAAGGAGGCACATGAAAACCTGGCCATAGCCATGAACAGAATCGGCGGTAAAAGCAATTCCGGGGAAGGCGGGGAAGACGCAAAAAGATTCATCAAAGAAATCAACGGCGACAGTAAAAACAGTGCTATCAAGCAGGTTGCCTCAGGCAGGTTTGGCGTGACCAGCAATTATCTCACCAATGCCCGCGAGATACAGATTAAAATGGCTCAGGGAGCCAAACCCGGTGAAGGAGGGCAATTACCCGGAGAAAAAGTGTATCCCTGGATTGCCGAAGTTCGCAATTCCACACCTTATGTGGGTTTAATTTCACCTCCACCCCACCACGATATTTATTCCATCGAGGATCTGTCTCAACTGATATTCGACTTAAAGAATGCCAACCGAGATGCGAGAATCAATGTAAAACTCGTCTCAGAGGTCGGTGTAGGGACCATAGCAGCCGGTGTTGCAAAAGCCAAGGCTGATGTGATCCTTATTTCGGGATATGATGGCGGTACGGGAGCCTCACCGCTCACTTCGCTGCGGCATGCCGGCCTACCCTGGGAACTGGGAATCGCAGAAGCCCAGCAGACACTCGTCCTGAATCACCTGAGAAGCCGTGTGGTACTTGAATGTGACGGCCAACTTAAAACAGGGCGCGATGTAGCCATAGCCTGTTTGCTGGGTGCCGAGGAATTTGGTTTTGCAACTGCTCCTCTGGTCGCTTCGGGCTGCATCATGATGCGGAAATGCCATCTGAATACCTGTCCGGTGGGGATTGCCACCCAGGACCCTGAATTGCGCAAGAATTTTAAGGGAACCCCTGAACATGTTATCAACTTCATGTATTTTGTTGCCAAGGAACTGCGTGTGATCATGGCCCAACTCGGTTTCAGGACCATCGAAGAAATGGTTGGTCAATCGCAGAAACTCAATGTAAACAAGGCCATTGATCATAATAAAGCCCAGGGCTTAGACCTGTCAAAGATCCTTTATCAGCCCGAAGGTTATGTCAACAGAACCAAGCGCAATACAGAAGCTCAGGTGCACGACCTGGATCAGGCCTTGGATTTCAAGATCATAAAAAACGGACATCCGGCCATCTACAGAAAAGAAAAAATGTATCTGTCCTATAAAATAAACAATACCAACAGAACTGTAGGTGCCATTGTAAGCAACGAAATCTCCAAGATTTACGGTGGTTTCGGTTTGCCAGAAGACACGATAAACGTCGATTTCTTCGGTTCTGCAGGACAGAGCTTTGGTGCATTTGCAACCTCAGGGCTCACCTTTAAACTCGAAGGAAATACGAATGATTATTTGGGGAAAGGACTATCTGGTGCCAAAATAATTATTAAAAAACCCGCTGCGGCAGATTTTAAAGCGGAGGATAATGTAATCGTCGGCAATGTTTGCTTTTATGGAGCGATCAAAGGCGAAGCCTATATCAACGGAATGGCGGGGGAGCGATTCTGCGTGCGAAATTCAGGTGTGACTGCCGTTGTGGAAGGTTTAGGTGATCATGGTTGCGAATACATGACCGGAGGAAAAGTGGTGGTTTTGGGCAGAACAGGCAGAAATTTTGCTGCCGGAATGAGCGGCGGTATAGCCTATGTTTTTGATCCGTACAAAAAATTCCGGGACGGGCTTTGCAATACGGAAATGGTAGGTCTGGAAGCATTGACCGAAGCCGATTTTACCGAACTGCAGCACCTGATCAGAAAACATTACGATTATACCGACAGCGACAAGGCTGAGGAGATCCTGGGTGACTGGGATAACCTCAAAATGCACTTTACAAAAGTTATGCCTACGGATTATAAAAAAGCGCTGGAAAGAATTGAACGTGAAAAGTTTGAAAAAGAACAAATAACAACCGTATAGAAAATGGGAAAAGTTACTGGTTTTATGGAGTACTCCAGGAAGGATGAAGATAACCTGGAGGTACAGGAAAGGGTAAAGGATTACAGCGAATTTACCCTGACTTTGCCCCAAAATGAATTACAACAGCAGGGCTCAAGGTGTATGGATTGCGGTATACCATTTTGTCACAGCGGTTGCCCGCTTGGCAATTTGATCCCGGATTTCAATGAAATGGTACATAAAAATGACTGGAAAAAGGCACTGAGCATTTTGCATTCCACGAATAATTTTCCCGAATTTACCGGCAGGGTATGTCCTGCTCCCTGTGAAAAAGCTTGTGTGCTTGGGATCGTATCTGACCCGGTATCCATTGAAAATATTGAAAAAAATATCGTTGAACGCGGTTTTAATGAAGGCTGGATCATACCACAGCCGCCAAAGAACAGGACCGGAAAAAGAGTTGCTGTCGTTGGTTCGGGTCCGGCAGGTCTTGCTGCTGCCCAGCAATTGAACAGGGCTGGCCATGCGGTTACCGTATTTGAGAGAGACGACGCTGTTGGCGGACTGTTGCGCTATGGCATTCCTAATTTTAAACTTGAAAAAGGAATCATAGACAGAAGGATCGCTATACTGGAAGCGGAAGGTATTGTTTTTAAGACGAATGCGAACATAGGGGTCAACATCCCGGTATCTGAAATTAAAGCATATGATGCCATTGTTCTTTGCGGAGGTGCAACACTGAGAAGGAGCCTGCCAAATATAAAACCCGGCACAAGCGGCGTGGAACAGGCCATGGATTTTCTTACGCAGCAAACAAAAGTGCTTTTTGGCCAAACTTTGGATAAAGAGCAGATCACTGCCAAAGGAAAACATGTGATCGTGATTGGTGGCGGAGATACGGGTTCTGATTGCGTTGGAACTTCGAACCGGCAGGGGGCGCTTTCAGTTACAAATTTTGAGATCATGGATAAACCACCCGTGGGCAGAAGCGCATCTACTCCCTGGCCCTTTTGGCCCTTGCAATTAAAAACATCCTCATCTCATGAAGAAGGTTGCGACAGAAACTGGCTCATCAATACCAAAGAATTTATCACCGATGAAAATAACAGGTTAAAGGCAGTTAAAACGGTGCAGGTTGAATGGAAATTCGTTCCCGGTCAAAGACCACAATTGCTCGAAATAGCAGGAACGGAGAAGGTATGGCCCTGTGAACTGGCCTTACTGGCCCTGGGATTTACAGGCCCTGAGACCATATTGAGCGAACAACTGGGTATAGAACTCGATGAAAGAACAAATTACAAAGCATTGCGATACCATACAAACAAATCAAATATTTTTACGGCGGGCGACATGAGGCGCGGACAATCTCTGGTGGTTTGGGCCATCAGTGAAGGCAGAGAGGCCGCCAGAGAGGTAGATCTGTATTTGATGGGAGAAAGCAATTTGCCCTGTAAAGGAAACGGAGATCTGCCGGGAGCTTAGACTAAACGAAACGGGAAAATTTTTTTTCGGAACCTGGCTAAGAATGTATTAAAAAACTGATAGACTCCGTACCATAATACCTTTGGGTGACAATCGATTATCCCTTAACTTCTTCCCAGGTGCATTCTATTTGGGAAACCTGAGCCAGCACTTCTTTTTCGTTATAATCTTGAGTCGTTTCCATTTTTATTAGAATTTCAGGGTGGTCTGGGTTGTGCTCGATAAACATTTTTTCGGTCTTTATTTTCCGTAAAAATACATTTCAACCCGCAGACGGACTGCGACAAACCGTGTCTGAAAATAAAATATTAATTGGCCAGTTCAATGAGTGTTATTTCCGGCCGCATGCCCAGTCTTCCGGGAAACCCATGCCAGCCAAGGCCCCGGGTTACATACAGGTATTGCTCTTTATTTCTGTGCATACCTGCCCAATGTTCGTATTTGTACTGAATGGGGCTCCATTTTTTGTTTTTCAATTTGATACCGGCCTGCATGCCGTGGGTATGACCCGATAAGGTAAGCAGGATATCTGTTTTTCCAATGACTTCATTCGGCCAATGGCTTGGATCATGAGAGAGCAGGATCTTGGTAGGAATTCCACTGACCGTTTTCATGGCCTTACCAAGGTCACCATACTGTTTGAATGGAGGATTACCCAGATTTTCCACGCCGATAATACCTAAAGGCTCATTTTTGATCACTTCGGTAACAGATTCATTCAGCAACAATTGAAAATCAATTTTTTTAAAGAAGTATTTAATGGATTCAAAATTTTGTTCCTTCCGCTTTTTGGTCTTCCACTCACTGTAATCCCCGTAATCGTGATTTCCCAATACAGCGTATTTTCCATATTTTGCTTTTAAGGGCTTCATTACCTTGTCCCAGCCTTTTAATTCCCAGGCAAAATTATTGACGATATCGCCGGTAAAAAAAATATAATCCGGTTTCAGGTTGTTGATCAGTTCAACGGCTCTTTCCAAAATGTGATACCGGTAATTGAAACTGCCCAGATGAAGGTCGGATATATGCACAATTCTAAGTCCGGTCAAGCCCTTGGGCAAGAGCGGATTATGTGCTTTGATCCTGTGAATTTTAAATCTGTACAAGGCGAGAAAAACGCCGTAGAGAATCACGAAAAACGGAAGGAAGCCGGCGAACAAACCGATGATCGGAATCAGGATCAGCGATTCTTTTTCCAAAAAAACATAGTTGGTAAAGTAAAGAGATGAAATAACGATTACAAAGATAATTTTTGGGATAAAGGATGAGATCGTCAAGCCGTAAAGTGAAGTTACCAAAAAATGCTTTCTAATCGGGTGTAGTGAATCCAGCCTCAATTTCAGAATAACAATAGATACGATCAATCCAACCGTAAAAAACCAAAATAAAAAATGGATGGTTCTTCTTAAAAAATCTGAAGCAAGGAGATCTGTTATGGATTGCAGCCAATAAAAGGCCAAAATATCTATAATTAAAATAGCCAGACACAATAAAAGAATCTGAAGCATTGAATAGGAACGCATAAACAAAAATTTAATGAGCTTTTATACGTCAGGCCTTACGTCTTTCATCATTGATTGCCCAATACAGGCCTTTTACCCCGGCCACCCATTTATCATATAAAAATATCAGTGCTATCTCTTCGATTGTCTCGATGATACCTAAAAAAATCATATAATAAAACAACCAGTAAACAGGCCCGAAAAACAAAAGCCACAATATAAATATACCCTGGGTAATGGCCGATAATTTGGCCAGAAGGGTATGAAATGAAGTTGTTTTGCCGTATTTCATAAAGGCCAGTATCATTTGCAGTATGTAAAGCGACAAGCCCAGAAATATCCAGAACGAATTTTCTATGACAAAATCCTTTTCAAATACCCATACTCCGATCAGCCCAACGGCAAAGGTCAGCTGGTCGCCGACAGAATCAAGCTGTGAACCCCGCACGCTGCTGATCTTCAATTTTCTTGCAAGGAATCCGTCAATTGCATCCGTGCTGTAACTGACCAGCAGCAACCAGGTGAACAACAAGCGGTGATCCAGCCAGATCAAAACCAACAAAAAAGGCGCTGCTGCAATGCGGTAGAAAGAGAACCAATCCGCAATATTAAAATTTTTAAAAGTCAGTCCCAAATTTGATTTCATGATCTGCCCAATTTCATGTACACTTATTTAATGCCTTACGTAAAGTTACTATTTATCCGGGAAATTCGAAATAATGAGGGATAATATTTTAGCTGGATAGCAATCTTCCCAAATCAACAAATAAATGATTGGCTTCATGGTTTTATTTCCTGTTTTTCTTTGCTCTGAAATGATCAATAAAGACAAGGCCCAGGAATGAAAATTTATGATTTATTAATTCTTTCTATCCGGAAAAAGTCAAGCCATACAGGTTCATGATCTTTTTTTCGGGACATTTTGCACCGGATTCTCTTTGTTTTTTACATAGATCAGTTTATGCCTGCTCTTGGGATTTTCTCTTTGCTCAAGATCAAACCTGCCTATCGACTTGATCAATGGAGTAAGCTTTTCAAAACCGTAATTTCTGGAATCAAAATTAGGTTGCTTCTTTTGCAATAAACTGCCTACATCACCCAGAAATGCCCAGCCATCTTCTTCAGAAAGATCGTTGATCGTGGTTTCGATCAGTTTGATCTCTTTATTGGTAATCTTATCCACCACCACTCTCGCCGTTTCTTTTTCATTTTCAGATACCCTTTCCTTTGACTGGTTATTTAAGATCTCGATATAAATGAACTTATCACAGGCAACAATAAACGGATTGGGCGTCTTTTTTTCGCCTATCCCTATCACCTGAAGGCCGGATTCCCGCAAGCGCGTAGCCAGTCTGGTAAAATCGCTGTCGCTTGAAACCAGACAGAAGCCGTTAACTTTTCCGGAATACAAAATATCCATGGCGTCTATGATCATGGCGGAGTCTGTTGCGTTTTTACCCGAGGTATATCCGTATTGCTGTATGGGTGTAATGGCGTTCTCCAGCAACAGGTTTTTCCATTTCGCCAGATTGGGCTTGGTCCAGTCACCGTAAATTCTTTTGATTGTTGGGTTTCCGTATTTCGCGATCTCTTCCATCATCTCCTTGATCGAGGCTGAAGGTATATTATCGCCATCAATTAAAACAGCCAGGTTTGCATTCATAATTTTTAATTTCAGTTTTTATAAACACTTATTTATTCTCAGCGATCCATTGATCAATTTTAGTTTCGAGCAAGGAAAGAGGGACACAACCTGCCTCTAATACTTCGCTATGAAATTTTCTGATATCAAAGTTCTTCCCCAAATCATTTTCTGCCTTTTCTCTGAGTTGCCTTATTTTTATTTGACCGATCTTATATGACAGTGCCTGTCCAGGCATGATCATATATCTTTCAATCTCAGAAATAATGCTCGCTTCTGTTTCCGCCTCATTGTCAAGAGAATATTGGATCGCCTGCTCACGTGTCCAGCCCTTTGAATGAAGTCCTGTGTCTACAACCAGTCGGATCGCTCTGTGCATTTCTCCACCCAGCATCCCAAAGTATTGATATGGATCTGTGTATAAGCCCAATTCCTTACCTAAGGATTCCGCATACAATGCCCATCCTTCCCCAAAACTGCTATACCAAAGAACCTTTCTAAAATCCGGCAATTCCTGATTCTCCTGTTGTATAGAAATTTGATAATGATGTCCCGGGATCGCTTCATGGAGAAAAAGATCTTCATCTCCATATGTATTATACTCCCGAACATTTGGGATCGGGACATAAAAAATACCCGGCCTGGAACCATCAAGGGGCGCCGCATTATATTGAGCACTGGCCGATTTTTCTCTGAATGCCTCCGTTCTTCTCACTTCAAAACCGGTTTTTGGTTTTAACTCAAAAAGTTTATTTAACTGCGGTTCCATTTTCAAATGAATTGCGTTAAAATTATCAATAACCTGCTGCGGATCAGTAAAGGGCATCAATTCCTTTTTGTTTCTAACAAATTCAAAAAATGATTTCAAGTCACCTTTATAGCCCACTTCTTTCATGACCTGTTCCATTTCTGAGGAAATTCTAGCTACTTCCTTTAAGCCCAGTTCGTGGATCTCTTCGGCAGTCATATTTGTCGTTGTAAAATAGGTAATCATGGTTTGATAAATCCGGTCACCCTCCGTTAAAGAACCAAAACCACTGGTTTCCCTGCCCGCAGGTAAATAAACATTTTTTAAAAACTTCACCATATCCCTGTGAGCAGGCACAATTTTTTCCAATACCATTGACCGATAGTCATTTTTCAGTTTGATTTTTTCCACTTCGGTAAAGCTTTCAGGTAAAAGTTTTACCGGTGAGTAGTATAAATGATTTTCTACATCTTCATTTGCCATTGCTTCCATTTGCGGAATCACTTTAACAATTAAAGATTTGGGTAATACATACCCATTTTTAATACCTTCTTCCATTTTATAACGGGCAGAAGCAAACCAAACTAAAAACTGATCAACTCTTTTAAGCCAATTTTGGTAGTCCTGAACCGTTTTAAAGGGTTGGGCACTCGCTCCGCTTGCAAATTGTCCCATCACAAGGTTCACAGACCACATTTGGTCGATGGGTGTATAATCCGGAAGGCCCAGGCGATTTATTTTTTGTGTGCACTCCCATTCCAGAATTCTTTTACTCAACAGATCCGATTCATTCAAATCTTCATCTGCAAATTGTGAGACTTTTTCAAGATATGCAGTATAAAAGAGCTTTATTCCTTCTTTGACACTATCATTTAAAACATTTACAAAGCGATCATTGTACCTCGTATCACCTGCCCTGGTAGCAGATATGGGGTCTATCTTAAGGACACCCTGATGGTACTCTTTAAATATTTCTGACAACTGAGCATTTGAGGCAAGCGGTTTTCCTTCCAGATTTTCAGCAGAATCATTCAGCTTCTCCTTACAAGATCCGAATAAAATGATTACAAACAATACAATACCCAGTTTTTTCATGCTTACTTTAAGTTTTTAGTTTATTAAATTATCGATTTACAACATTCCTTTTTTTGATTCTTTTATTGCAAAATCACAGGCCCTGGCGGTAAGGGCCATATAGGTCAATGACGGGTTCTGTGTTGCAGTTGAGGTCATACAGGCTCCATCTGTTACATAAACATTTTTACAACTGTGCAATTGATTCCATGCGTTGAGCAGGGATGTTTTCGGATCTCTGCCCATACGAACCCCTCCCATCTCGTGTATATCGAGTCCCGGCGCCTGTTTTGAATCAAGCGTGCGTATGTTCGTATAACCCGCTACCGTAAACATTTCAGTAAATTGCTCTATAAAATCTGCTGTCATCTTTTCGTCATTTTCGTCATAGCCCACATCAATCTTGAGCAAGGGCATGCCCCAGGTATCTTTTATATGAGGGTCGAGTGTGACCTTGCTTCCTTCTTTAGGAATAGTCTCTCCCATGAACTGTCCGGTGAGTTCCCAGGGGCCGTAAGTCGGATTCAACAGTCCCTTTTTCAGTGTTTCACCTATTCCATCTGTATTCGTAACAATTTTTCTGATGCCGGAGAGATAAGTAGCATAGCCCCTTAAAAAATCTGTTTCCTGCTTCAGCACATTTCTGAATCTCGGAATATAGGCGGCGGTAGGTCTTCTTCCTGTGGTATACTTGTCTTCAAGGCCTTCAAATTCAGCAAAAATATTTATCCGGTAATTGTGAAATGCTATGTATTTTCCCAGCAGTCCGTTATCATTTCCCAGTCCCTGAGGAAATCGGGAAGACACAGAATTCAGCAGGATCAGGTTGGTATTTAGCGCTCCGGCATTCACAAAAATAATATTGCCAAAAAATTCGCTGGTCTCTTTGGTTTCAGAGTTGATGACCAAAACCCCTGTTGCTTTTTCCTTTTTATCATCATAAATCACAGAATGGACAACGGCATGATTCACCAGGGTGAGCTTGCCTGTTTTCATAGCCCAGGGTATGGTACTTGAATTGCTGCTGAAATAGCCTCCAAAAGGGCAACCCCGCTGGCATAAATCTCTGAACTGGCATTTTGATCTGCCCTGCAGGTTAAAAATTTCTTTTTGTTCTGTTATATGGGCACACCTGCCGCTGATCACATGTCTGTTTTTATAGTGTGCGGCAACCTTTTCACTAAAGTGCTTTTCAACACAATTCAAACCCATGGCTGGTAAAAACTCCCCATCGGGCAGTTCCGGTAAGCCATCGTTGTTACCTGCTATGCCGACAAACTTTTCAACATAACTGTACCAGGGTGCAAGCTCCCGGTAGCGGATTGGCCAGTCAACTGCAAATTGATCACGGGCCGGACCTTCAAAGTCGTAATCGCTCCAGCGCTGGGTTTGCCTGGCCCACAACAAAGATCTTCCCCCTGTCTGGTACCCTCTGATCCAGTCAAAAGGTTTATCCTGAACGTAAGGGTGTTCCTTATCCTTAACAAAAAAATGTGCGGCATCTTCCTTGAAAGCGTAGCACCTGCTTACAATCGGGTTATCTTTAATAACATCATGCGGCATCGTTCCCCTGTGGGGAAATTCCCAGGGAAATTTATTGGTTGTCGGATAATCAACATTGTGTTTTACATCCGGTCCGCGTTCCAGTACGAGTGTTTTTAATCCTTTTTCGCAAAACTCTTTGGCAGCCCAACCCCCGCTCATCCCTGAACCGATCACAATGGCATCAAATGTTCTTTCTTCTTTTGTTTTCTTGTTATCAGGCATTGATGTTTATTTTACTTGATCCCTCAATTGTCTCACAGAGCCCGTATCTGCCAGGGACTAAGGTATAAGGCATTTCCTTGGTCATTACGTATTCGGAATACATGAATCCCAGTACTGCATAATGCTTGCTCAACTTCAGAAATTCATGTACAGATCCTCCGGTTCCGGAGAGGAGCCTGTTCAACAGTTCCTCCTTTTCTGCAGAAGTCAACTTTGTAAAAGGCTTGCTGTTTTGTTTTTTTGCCTCCATTTCAAGTTCTTCGAGCCCGCTGATAAAAGCGGCCTGTTCCTTTTCAGAGCAACAATCATTTACCATGAGCTGCACAAAGGCATGCAATTGTAAGGACGCACCGGCAGCTTCAGCTGGCAAAATGGCTGAAACAACTTCCTTCAGGAGTTTTTCCTGTGCGGGACTCAGATTGAAGCCCTGCAGCGCGGTTAATGTCTTCTCCTGATTGAAATCACAGGCAGGAAACAGCGCGAGACCCAGACCGAGTGCACCGATATTTTTTAAAGCCAGTCTTCTTTGCATAATCACAATTCAGGTCTTAAATGTACTCCAAGTTCACAATTAAATAAAACAATCTCAAAAATTATATAGGATTATACAGATCAGCCATAAACCGCTTTAATATAATTTCCATTTAGAAACAAATCGGGATCGACAGCACTTTGCAGGATTATGCCCTTACTTTCGCCGTCGAGCAAGATCTGTGCAGCCTGAAGCAGGGGTGCGGCGGTAGTTGTTTGTATCGCTCTCAGTTGGTGTTTTCCGATTTTCTGAGGGTAAATACGTTTCGCTATTTCTCGCCTACGCAGTATACCCGCTGCATCATGTCCCTCCACTGAGGCATACAAAACGACGAGGTCATCCTCAATATGGGGTATAGCTTCTTCCATTTTTCTTTGTAAAGCAGCCACAGGGTCATTTCCCTGTTCACCCTTTTTGATCTGTTCCTCTATCCATGCGTAGTGCCCGGGATATCTGAGCGTTTTGTAATCAAGGTTTTTTACCTTGTTTGCAAGGGCATCAGGAAGGTCTGCGGCACCACCGGAAGTAAGTGCTTCCTCATAGCTTATCCCTTCGATCAAAATGGCTGACCTTCCCGTCAGCGCAGGCAGGCTGGTTTTTTTAAACTCCCGGATACCCAGGGCATCCTTTACATATTCGGTTGCCACACCAACGGGGCTCCAGGTAAAACCATAGTAATGAGGTGCCACGGCATGGCGTGTCAGGGCACCGACCTTCATTTCCAGCTTGTCTGCTTTTGCCACAGCAAAGTCAAGACAGAACTGCCTGAAAAGCTGGTGTCCAAGTACATTGATGTAACCTGGCGCCAGTCCTGTTTGCAATAAAAATCCCGTTTTTACATCTTTGGCCAGGGCTATGATCTCTTGCGTTTCTGAAACATATTCTGTTAAATTGGCATAGTGCAGTTGGAATTTTTTTGCCAGTGCAGCCATTTTTGGAGCCAGATGACCCGGCAGGCAATCGAGTAGTATATCTCCTTGGCGGAGGATCTGCTCCATACCCGGGTTGACATCTTCAGTCAAGTGAAATGCCTGTATGTCACAAGGCCTGGTTGTACCGGCCTGAACCCACTGCACGAGTTTTTCCGCCTTTTCAAGGTTTCTGTTTCCGACATAAATACCCGGTGTAAGTACACTTAATTCAGCGAGCATCAGCGCTGCAGCTTCTGCTATCCCTCCGGCTCCGGCGATAATAATATGGTAGTGGGTTTTCATTTTTTAAAAATAAGAAATAATCTGCTCAGGCATGGAACCCGATCGCATAAAAAAAAGCGACAAGTACTGAAACAGGAAACAATGAGATTAAACAGATGGAACCATTCAACTTACCTGTCAGGTTTGGTATTATTCCAGTGTGATGCTCATGATCTCCAAACGGAACTGTTCCTCTTTTTTGTTCCCGATCAGGAATGCGATCTCCTGTAGTTTTTCACCGTTATAGTTCGGCAATTCCAGTTTTCTGCCCCTGAAGGAAGGGTACATGTCCGATAAGGGAATTTCAAGGGTTTCTGGTTTGCCACTGGTCTGAATAGGATGAATGTAGGAAAAAGAATCATACATATCTGTTTTCAGTCTGAACTGATATGCCTTTCCGTCACCTTTTAGCCGAAGTACTATTTTGTTGTATTTCCTGATATTTTTTGTATCGAAACGGTAGCGGACGGAAGAAAAACCCCCGTTGTTCTCAAGGGAAACCATTCCTTCAAAAACACCGTAGCCTTCCTTATGCAGATAAAACCTGCCATTGGATTGGCCTCCCATCACTTCATCGTCAACGATTTGCCAATTTCGTATATCACTTTTTGTATTAAATTCAAAGATGATCATAGGTGTCTGGATTAATAATAAAAACAAGATCAGCGATTTCATACGTGTTTTCTTTACTGTAAAAAAAATAAAAGCTCAATGACAGAGCCTGAACAGAAATACAATCCCTACCAGCCCGAGTGAAATCCCAGTTCAAGGGCTGCATGGTATTTTTCCTTGTCGAACTCGTACAACCGGGGATTTTTATTCTGGTTCTCCCCTTTTTTTAAAGCTGCGGGTTTAATGATGTCATAATTTTTAATCCTGCGCGCAAAATTTCGGCGATCGAGTTTTTTCTCCAAAATGGTTTCATAAAGTCCCTGCAACTCGGGCATGGTAAAATGGGCAGGTAACAAATTCATGCCAATTGGCTCGTAATTGAGTGCGCTTTTCAAGGTTTTATGGGCCTTTTCAATGATCTCTTTGTGATCCAAAAAAAGGGGAGGTAATTCATTTAAAGTGTAAAAGCTACAGAATTCCGAAATAGGATCGGGCGTCATCTTCCTGATCTCTGTGAAGTCGACGAGGGCGTAATAACCCAAAGTCAGAAATCGCTGTTTAAACCAGGTGCCGAGTTCCTGATCGATCACACCTTTTTCCAAAAGCGATGCTACATGATCTGTTGAATTTCTTGAGACAGCGCCAAACAGATGAAACTGCTGCAAGAATATCTTGTCCAAACCGGTTCGGTCTCTTAAAATTCGGACCGCTTCGTCGTCAACATCACGATGCCGCTCCAAAAAACCGCCGGGCAAGGCCCAGGCATCGATTAATTTGAGCTTGAGCAGCAATACCTGAAGTGATCTTTTGTGGTAGCCAAAAACGACACAATCAATGGAAAATCCGGGATGGAGGGAATCGGTTTGCATAGTTTTGATACCATATTTGGTACAAAGGTACTATAAATAAACTCCAAATGCGTGTACAAGAAAGATTCCCGTGTAATTCCTGTTGAAGATCACATGGCGCTCACTTCCTTTCCGAATGCCCTCACCTGTTCCCAGTTTGTGTATTCAATTTCCACATTGGGGTCGGTGGGTCCTTTGGTCATCCACATGATGAACCGGATCATGGTCCGGTCAAAGAATTTGTATTTTTTATAATCCAGTTTACCGGCAAATACTTCGAGTTTTTTTGGTCTCCAGGCTGTTGTTTTAAGGTACTTGAGCATATAGGGATTTGTTTCCGGACTGTTCTTTTCCGGTTTTCTCGCCACCAGGTTCACTGAAAAAAAAGCCGTTTTTATGGTATCCAGCTTTTCCTTGTTTTTTTCGATAAAACCGATAATCTTCTCGTTGTGCACTCCGTACCGGATGCTGGATCCGATGATGAGCAGGTCATAGTCTGATACAGAGCCCATAAAATCATCGATGGAATAAAGCTCAGCAGGCTGATCGTTTTTGTGTAAGACTTCTTTAATTTCTTCACATATTCTTCGGGTTTGACCGTCGACGGAAGAATAGATGATCGCTGTCCTTTTGTTCATGCTTTTAGACTTAGTTTATATTTGGCATTCATGCTATACAAAGTTAAGTCAATTCGCGGCCATTTTGTATGACCAATATCACGGTTCGGAACATCTGTTAAAAAAATCGTTTAATTTTTTAAAGAGATATGCTGTTGGTATAACTTAACTACCAGGATACCGGAACATTGGTCGGGAAGTTTATAAAAACAGAAAACCCGATTCTGTATGAATCGGGTTTTCAAAGAAAGGCAACGACCTACTCTCCCACCATGGGTAGTACCATCGGCGCTGACAGGTTTAACTTCTCTGTTCGGAATGGGAAGAGGTG
>Ga0209392_1000096_pt1 | contig 17043 bp, 11 predicted proteins | sample PPLLak3cmMay2015_FD_187252 | JGI IMG/M metagenome (GOLD analysis project Ga0209392, IMG submission 187252) | Freshwater sediment microbial communities from Prairie Pothole Lake near Jamestown, North Dakota, USA - PPLs Lake P7 Core (1) Depth... | ecosystem: Environmental > Aquatic > Freshwater >...
GTCCAGAGCCGGCACGCCGACGTCTTCACGTTCCTGCAGGGCGACCTCGAAGCGGTCGCGACGGACTGTCGCCCCCCTGGGGAGGCCGGCCCCGGCAGCCTGGTGTTCGTCTCGGAGCCCGCGCAACTCGAGTCCGTGCAGCAGCACGGCGCCGCGATCCTGGTCGTCCAGCGCGATCTCGCCCCCCGGCTCGACTCGCAGGCCGGGTCGCTTGGCTGCTGCTTCGCCGTTTCCTCCGTACCGATGGGCATGGCCGTGCTGCTGCGGCACTTCGACCGCAAGCGCGAACGCTTCACGCAGTGGGGCGAGCGCCATCCGACTGCCGTCGTGCACCCCTCGGCGACGCTCGGACGCGACGTGCTGCTCGGCCCCTACTGCGTCATCGGCGCCGATGCATCTGTCGGCGACGGCTGCTGCGTCGGCGCGCACACGGTAATCGAGAACGGCGCGCGCATCGGCGCGGGCACCATCCTGCATCCACACGTGTTCGTCGGCGCCGGCTGCGAGCTTGGGCGTGATTGCGAGATCCACCCGCACACCAGCATCGGCAGCGACGGCTTCGGGTATGCCGTCGGCGCCAGCCGCCGGCCACAGAAGATCCCGCACCTCGGCAACGTGTGCATCGGCGACGAGGTGGAGATCGGCAGCAACTGCGCGATCGACCGCGCGAAGCTCTCTTCCACCTGGATCCGCTCCGGGACGAAGCTCGACAACATCTGCCACATCGCCCACAACTGCGACCTCGGCGAGGACGGCTTCTACACGGCGGGATTCATGATGGCGGGCTCGACCACGATCGGGCGCCGCTTCATGACCGGGGGCAACTCCGTCGTCTCGGCTCACCTGACGCTGGCCGACGACGTCGTGCTGGCCGGCCGCTCGACCGTGACCAGCGACGTGCGCGAGCCGGGGCACTACGCGGGCTATCCGCTGCAGCCGATCAAGGAGGCGATGCGCACCCTCGCCTCGCTCGGACAGCTGAACGAGATCCGCAGGAACCTGAACCGGGTGCTGAGGCACCTGTCGCTGCCCGACCGCTCATAGCGGCGGCGTCACAGGCGCCAGCGCAGGGTCATCGACAGGTTGCGACCGGGACGCGTGTAGTAGGGAATCAGCGGGTCGCCGGCAACACGGCCTCGGACGTCGGACCACTCGATGTACTCGGCATCCGCCAGGTTGAAGAGGCCGAGGTTCACGCTGAGCCCGCCACCGAAGTCGTAGTACGCGAGCACGTCCAGATTGACGTAGCCGTCCGTCCTGTACAGATCGACGCGGCTGTCGTCCACGGCATTCTTGTCTGCAACCCAGGTGGTGACGAACTCGCCGCCCCACCGACCGGCAGGCGCCTCGTAGCCGAGCGACAGCACCGCGCTCGCCGGATCCACCGAATTGAGCGGCTCGTCGCGCACGCGGTCCTCGCCCCGTGCCCAGGCCGCCGACAGGCGCGCGCTGACGCCGTCGAGCGTGGGCGCCCACTCGCCGAGCCGCACGCTTGCCGACAACTCGGCGCCGTAGATGCGCGCCTCGTCGATGTTCTGCGACTGGAACAACGTGACCCCGGTCCCGGGGTCGGGACCGAGGTTGACCTTCGATTCGATGAAGTCCTCGTAATCGGTGTGGTAAGCGCTGGCCGCAAGGCTCGCCCCGCCGCCCTTCCAGCGCAGCCCCAGCTCGTAACCATTGCTCTGCTCGGGCTCGAGGTCGGGGTTCGGGACGGCGCGGACGTTGAAGAGCGGCAATTCGAGTCCGATGTTCACGTCCTCCGGCGGCGGCGCCCGGAAGCCGCGCGCGTACTGCGCGAAGGCCGTCCAGCCGTTGCCGAAGTCCCGCACCACGCCGAGCTTGGGCGCGAGCGCGAAGTCCTCGAGCCCGACCGCGGCGGAGCTCGGATTGTCCTCGAGGTAGAGGCGATCGGGGTCCGGGTCGAGGCGGTAGTAGTCGGCGCGCAGTGCCGGGATCACGGTCCAGCCCGAGTCGCCGAGGCGCAGCTCGTCCTGCACGAAAACGCCGGCCTCGGTCAGGTCGGTTACGGGGAAGTCCCTGAGCGGGAAGGCCTCCCCGAGGATCACCGTCGTCGTGCCGCCCGTGACGAGGTTGGTCTGCCGGCCGTCGCGCCGCTCCTCGATCCGCGACTGCGAAAGCTCGAACCCGTAGACCAGCGACTGGTCCACGCGAGCGCCCGGCAGATCCCGGACCGCCGTGAACTCGGCGCCATAGGTCTGGTCTTCGAGCCGGAATCCGCGCTCGATCCGCACTGGCGGCGTGCGCGGCGGCACGGCGGTGCGCTCCTCGAGCGTGTCCTGTCGCGTATCCGTGCCCTGCGCGTAGAGCTGCCAGTCGGCCGAATCGAAGGCCGCCGTGGCGGGCAGCCGCTGCCCGAGGCTCACGCGGTGGCGATCGACCGAGTCGTCGCCCTCGAGCAACGTCGTGTTGGCGAAGCGCGAGCCGGCGAGTCCCAGGAACGCGTCGATGGCGGTCTCCTGCTGCAGGCGCCCGCCCTCGACGGTCAGGGCCAGCGGCCCGCCGGGCGTACCATCGACGCTCAGCCGCGCCAACAGCGAGTCGCTCGTGTAATCGCGCGGGTTCGGCACGACGTCGGCGGCGGTATCGGCCTCGCTGCCGGCGCGGTGCGCGTAGCCGAGCAGCGCCTCCACGGCGCCGGCGCGCGTCGCACCGATCGCGACCGCGTGCCAGCCGTCGTCCACGCCGGACGCGCCCGCCTCGGTGCGAAGGCCGCGTTGCCCGCCCACGCCGAGCATGGAGTGCGGCGTCAGCGTGCTCATGGCCACCACGCCGCCGATGGCGTCGCTGCCGTACAGGGCGGACGCGGGCCCGCGCAGCACCTCGACGCGCTCGAGAAAGGCGGGATCCACGAAACTGCGGCCAGAGTCCGAGAAACTGCCAATCGCGAAGCCCCCCGCGGCCGGAATGCCGTCGATCTCGACCGCGACGCGGTTTCCGCCGACGCCGCGGATCGCGAAGGTGTCGAGCCCGAAGCGGAACGGGTCGCTGCGCACGCTGAGGCCCGGCTCGTAGCGGACCAGTTCCTTGACGTCGGAAACGAGCCCGCGCTCGATCGATTCCCGCGGGATGACCGTGACCGAGGCGGCGACCCGGGACATCGGCACCACCCGTCGCGCATACACCGTGACCGTCTCGAGCCGTCCCGCGGCGCCCGCCTCGGGCGGCTGGCGAGGCTCTGCGCGAGCCGCCGCCGCCAGGATGCAGGCCGCACCAATCGGCAGCAGCAGCTTGCGGCTGCAATCGGACACGTTCTGGCGCCGGCCTGGGGTCATCATTCTCGCTGCAATCCGGCGGCTCGTGCCGCCATGGCTGTTATCGCAATTGTCCTCTGGCGTAAGGCCAACGCCATGACCCAGGTCAATCGAGCCGGTCGCCCCACCCGCCGCTGCAGCCGTCACGTTCTGACGCCATAACCTTCGAGTCTCGACCGGGGACAAGGCGGACGGGTTCGCGGACAATGCCTTCGGTTCCCACCACGAGATCCCACCATGAAGCTCGAAACCCTCGTCGTGCACGCCGGCTATTCGCCGGATCCCACCACCAAGGCCGTGGCGGTGCCGATCTACCAGACCACCTCCTATGCCTTCGACGACACTCAGCACGGCGCGGACCTCTTCGACCTGAAGGTCCCGGGCAACATCTACACGCGCATCATGAACCCGACCACCGACGTGCTCGAGAAGCGCGTCGCGGCGCTCGAGGGCGGCGTGGGCGCGCTTGGGCTCGCCTCCGGGCAGGCGGCGATCACCTACGCGCTGCAGACCATCACCGAGGCTGGCCAGAACGTCATCAGCTCCACCGCGCTCTATGGCGGCACCTACAATCTGTTCGCGCACACGTTCCCGCAGTACGGCCTCACGGTGAAGTTCGCGGACCACCGCGACCCCGCCTCGTTCGAGAGACTCATCGACGCAAACACGCGCGCGATCTTCTGCGAATCCGTCGGCAACCCCGCCGGCAACGTCACGGATTTCGCCGCGCTCGCGGAGATCGCACACCGCCACGGCATCCCGCTGATCGTGGACAACACCGTGCCCTCGCCCTACCTGTGCCGGCCGTTCGAGCACGGCGCGGACATCGTGGTCCACTCGCTCACCAAGTACCTCGGAGGACACGGCACGAGCATCGGTGGCGCGCTGGTGGATTCGGGCCGGTTCCCGTGGAAGGAGCATGCGGCGAAGTTCCCGCGGCTCAACACGCCGGACGTTTCCTACCACGGCGTCGTGTACGTGGAGGCGTTCGGGCCGGCGGCGTTCATCGGCCGCGCGCGGGTGGTTCCCTTGCGCAACATGGGCGCGGCGATCTCGCCGTTCAACAGCTTCCTGATCCTGCAGGGCATCGAGACGCTCGCCGTGCGCATGGACCGCATCTGCGACAACGCGCTGGCGGTGGCGAGCTACCTGCAGAAGCACCCGAAGGTGCGCTGGGTGAATTACGCGGGCCTGCCGGACCACCCGAGCCACGCGCTGGCACTCAAGTACATGGGCGGCCGCGCGTCGGGCATCCTCACGTTCGGCATCGACGGCGGCCGCGCCGCCGGCGCGCGGTTCCAGGATGCGCTCGGGTTGTTCGTGCGCCTCGTGAACATCGGCGACGCCAAGTCGCTCGCCTGCCACCCGGCCAGCACCACGCACCGCCAGCTGAACCCGGCGGAGCTCGAGAAGGCCGGGGTGAGCGAGGACATGGTGCGCCTGTCGATCGGCATCGAGCACGTGGACGACCTGCTCGCCGACCTCGAGCAGGCGCTCGCTGCCGCCTGAGCCGCCAGGCGCCCGGGCGCGCTACAGTTTCGGCATGGCCGACACCGAATATTCCCGACGCGAGGAAATCGTCCACGGCGCGACGCATGTCCTCGGCATCGTGGCGAGCCTCGTCGGAATCGCGTGGCTGGTCGCGACCGCCGTCGCGAACGACGCCGGCCCGTGGCGCACGAGCGGCGGGGTGATCTTCGGCGCGAGCGCACTGCTGCTGTTCTCGACGTCGGTGCTGTATCACGCGTCGACCTCGCCACGGCTCAAGCCGCGGCTGCGGCTGCTGGATCACTCCGCGATCTACGTCCTCATCGCCGGCACCTACACCCCGTTCGCACTCGGCGTCTTGAGCGGCACCTGGCGCTGGACGCTGTTCGGCCTCGTCTGGGGACTCGCGCTCGCGGGCATCGTCGCGAAACTGACGCTACGCTTCCGTTTCCCGCTGGCCTCGACGCTGCTCTACGTGGCGATGGGCTGGATCGGCGTCGTGGCTGCGCGCCCGCTGATGCAGGGGCTGAGCGCGGCGGAACTCACCTGGATCGTGGCCGGCGGGCTCACCTACACGGCCGGCGTGCCGTTCTACCTCTGGAAGGGCCGGCGCTACACGCACGCCGTCTGGCACCTGTTCGTGCTCGCGGGCGTGGCCTGCCACTTTGTCGCCGTGCTGAGCGTGATGGCGCCGCGCGCGGCGTGAGCGGGCGCGGCCGGCGCCGCTCCGCTAACATCGCGCCCATGACGCAATCCAGCACCGATCTGTCGCTCGCGCGCGAGCTGAGCCCACGCCGCAACACCACCACCGCCACCGATCTCGCCGGCCTCGTGACGGAGCAGCTGCGGCACTTTTCGATCGATCCGGCGAGCGAGTATGGGCGGCGCCTCGGCACGCTCGCTTCGCATCTCTACTCGGCGAACGTCGCGACGCACGAGCTGTGGCAGTTGAGCCTCAGGGAGCTGGCGAGCCTGGAGGCCGGCGACCGCGTGGCGCGCTTCAACGCCAAGCGATTCCTGTGCTTCCAGCTTGCAAAGATCCTGGACACCCTGCAGAACCCGCTGCGCAAGACCTACCAGTCGCTGCTCGACGATCCGACGGAGTCCGCGGTCAAGGGCCCGTATCCGCTGTTCGACAACGTGACAGCCCTGTTCAGCGCGACGCCGGTGATCACGCGCACCGCGACCTACATGTACGCGTGCACCGAATGGGTCGAGGACGCGTTCCGGGGCCGCGAGCCGTTACACGAGATCTATTCCCGGCTGCTGAACCCCACCTCGATCAGCCTCGCCAACCACATCGTGGACCTCGAGGCCGGCGCCCTGTCGGGCGAGTATCTCGCGTGGAACTTCAATTCCGGCATGGCGGCGATCGACGCGACGCTCTCGAACCTGGTGGGGTACCAGGACGTCGTGCTGGCGAGCCGCAACGTGTACGGCGGCACCTACCAGCTGCTGCACGACTGGTACGGCAAGCAGAGCAACCTCGACGTTGCGGTGCGCTGGTTCGACGGCTACACCACCGCGGACTTCGAAACGGCGCTCGCCGAGGCGCAGCGCACCTGCGCCGACCGGCTCGCCGCGGGCCGGAACGTCTACGTGTTCCTCGAGTCGCCCTGCAACCCGCACGGCTACGTGCTCGACGTGCCGGGCATCTGTCGCGCCGCGCACCGCGCCGGCCTCACGGTCATCTGCGACGCGACGGTGGGCACGCCGATCCTGCAGCCGGTGCTGCAGCGGGACGACCCGCTCGAACGGCCCGACTTCGTGATCCACTCCTACACCAAGGACCTCGCGGGCTCGGGGACGACGACGGCGGGCGTGTGCATCGCCCGCAACGAGCGCATGTTCATCCCCAAGGGCGACAGCGTCACCGTGCCGGGACCGGACGGCAAGCCGCGCACGCACCGCTGGGACGAGTCCATGTTCTGGAATGTGTACTACGTGAAGGGCGCGTTCCTCGATGCCGACAAGGCCTTCGAGGTCATCACCGGCATGCGCACCGTGGAGCTGCGGCTCATCAACAAGTGCATCAACACGCTGGTGCTGTCGCGTGCGCTGGCGCGCCACCCGGCGATCAACGTGCGCTGCTCGGCCGTCGAGGGCAACGACAACTACGCGCTGCGCGAGCGGCAGATGTTCCTCGGACTGCCCGCGCCGTTGTTCACCGTCGACTTCGAAACGCCGATCGGTCGCGGCATTGGCCGCGAGGCGTTCCAGCGTTTCTTCGACTGCCTCGAGCCCGCGTTCGGGCTGCAGGTGACGCTCGGCCAGGTCAACACGGTGGTGCTGTGCCCGGCCCTCACCAGCCATTCGGAACTCTCCGAGGAGGCGCTGCGCCGGTCGGACATCTCACCCACAACCATTCGCGTGTCGGTCGGCGAGGAAGACCCGCGCGCGCTGATCGCGCACCTCATGCGGGCGGCAGCGCTGGCGCTCGAGCCGGCCGCGCCGGGCTTCGTGGCACAGTTTCCCGGGGCGGCGGAAGTCGATGAGCTGTACGAGTCCACCTACGTGGACGTGCATCGCCGGTACGCGGCGAGCCGGGTCGGCCTGGCCAGTCGCCTGGCCTGACCGCGCCCCCGCCTCAGGCCGTCACGCGGCCCGGCTCCGCCCGCAACGTCCAGAAGGCCCAGTGGCCGAGGCAGGTCGCGGCAAAGATGACGAGCGAGGTACCCAGCGGTGCGGCCAGTTGCCCGTTCAACTCGACGTCGGGCGGTCCCAGGCTCGAAAGCAGCACCAGCACCGGGGTCAGCAACAGCGCGACCACCGTCGGATGCCGGATGCCCTGCCAGATCGCCGCGAGCACCAGGGCTGCAAGCAGCGCGCCGCGCAGTGCGGGCGCATCCACAGCGACCACAACCGTCACGAGCACGAGGGTGATGCATAGCACGGCAGCCGTTCGCACGAGCGCTTGCCAGGGCGAATGCTTCGCAACCGGCTCGCTCACCGCGACGACGGCGAGCGGCAGCCACCAGGCGTATGCGAGCCCGCCCATCCGGGCCGCGTACCATGCCACCAGCGCGAGCACGGCGAGCAGCGCGGCGTAACCCACAGTGGCCTGAGGGCGTACCGCGCGTCCGGCGACATTCACGTTGCGCAGCACCGTGATCACGAGGCCGAAGCCGTAGCCGATCCCGATGAGCATCAGGCCCGAGCGGCGTAGCACATCGCCCGCTGCGGCGGGCTCGAACGATCCGAGCAGCGCCGCACCGAGCAGGGCCACAAGTCCGCGCTGAAGGCCGAGCGAGCCCGCGGCGCCGACGGCCGCTGCGATGGCCACGATCAGCGCGACGACTCCCTGGGTGGACTGCACCGTGAGCGCGGCGGCGGCGTAGACGACCGGCAGGAGCACGGCAAAGGCGGCGACCGGCCGGGCGAGCAGACCGAGCAGCACGGCGAGCACGGCGCCGATGCCCACGAATTTCGCAGCCTCGCCATAGCCTGCCAGGTACGCGATCCCGATCGGCCCGAGCAGGAGTAGGGCCAGACCGAAGGTGCCGATTTTCATTCTTATGTGCTCCTGAAAGCCGACGCTCGCACTCGCCGGCCCTTTATCTGAGTGACCTAAGCAAGATCCGCGCCAACTCACCGTACGCCTGTGGTGTCAATGGGTTACGGGAAGTGACCGCGGTCGGCGTTCGCAATATGTAAAAGGACCCGACGGTCCGGGCAGGTGACGGGGCTCCGGCTGCACCCTATCCTCTGCGCCGCCGTTCTCACGCCCGAGGGGCCGAACACGATGCCTGCCAGAACCACCGGCCCCCGACCCCTGACCGGCCTTGCCTGCACCGCGCTGGTGCTGCTCGTCGGCTGCAGCAGCGGCGGTGGGAGCGGCGGGAACGGCGGTGGTGGCAGCGGCGGGAACGGCGGCGGCGCCACCGCGGCCTGCTCGGAGACCGCGCGCAAGCAGTTCACGCTGGACGTGGCGCTCGACTGGTATCTGTTCCCCGAACTGCTGCCGCAGGCCGTGAACCTGGCCGATTTCGACGACGCAGAGCAACTCCTCGACCACCTGACCGCCACCGCCCGCGAGCAGCGCAAGGACCGTTTCTTTAGCTACCTCACGACACGCTCCGAGGAGCAGGCGCTGCTCGGCGACGGACAGTTCATCGGCTTCGGATTCCGAACCCGCACGGACGATGGCAACCGCCCCTTCGTCACCGAGGTGTTCGAGTCGGGCCCCGCCGCCGAGTCCGGCCTGCGGCGCGGCGACGAGATCGTCGCGGTGGACTCCGGCAGCGGCTTTGTCGCCATCGGCGAACTGCTCGCCGATGGCAGCACCGTGAGCGATGCGCTCGGGCCGGCCGAGGCCGGCATCCGACGCGGCCTGAGACTGTTGAACGCCGGCGTGCCGCGGGAGGTCAGCATGACCAAGCGGACCGTCACGATCGATCCCGTGCCGGACGAGTACGGGGTCCGCATCCTGCCGTTCGCCGGCACCGCAGGGGTGGGCTACGTCAACCTGCGCACCTACATCAGCACGGCCGACGCGCAGCTGCGTCAGGCCTTCAACCAGTTCCGCACGCGTGGCATCGACTATTTCATCGTGGACCTGCGCTACAACGGCGGCGGCCTCGTGAGCACGGCCGAAGTGCTCAACGACTTGCTCGGCGAGCCGCGCAGCAGGAGCGACGTGCAGTTCGCGCTGGTCCACAACGCGGACCGCTCCTCGCAGAACCGGACGCGCTTCTTCAACCCGGAGCCGCAGTCGGTCCGGCCGGTGCGCATCGCATTCCTGACCACGGTGGCCACGGGCTCGGCGAGCGAGATCAGCATCAATTCCATGGCGCCGTGGGTCGAGGTCGCGATCGTCGGCGAGAACACGCTCGGCAAGCCCGTGGGGCAGCTTGCCTTCGACCTGCCGAACTGCGAGGACCGCCTGCGGCTCGTCACGTTCCGCGCGATCAATGCCCTCGCACAGGGCGACTACTACGACGGCCTCGCGAGCACGCTGCGCTACGCCTGTGCGGCGACCGACACGCTCGACCGGCTGCCCGGCGACGCGGCCGAAGGCCTGACGGCGGCGGCCCTGGAGTGGCTGCGGACCGGGACCTGCCCGGTCGTGATGGTCGATCCGCCGGCGCGCAGCAAGCCGTCGGGCGCAGAGGCGTCCGAACGTCTCGCGCCGCCGAAGCAGCCGTCGCCCGCGCAGCTGTGGATGCCGGGCGTGACGTGAGGGTCACCACGAGGAGTCGGTGATCGACCGTTCCTCGACCGGGCGGCCCAGCCCGAACATGAGCTGCCACTCGCTTTCGCTGGTGACGGCCAACGAGAGCGACAGCGGACCGAGCGGCGTGCGGCCGCTGAGCAGCAGGGCCCCCGAATAGATCGCCGCGGTGTTGAGGTCGTCGATCCGGCCGCTCATGTCCGCGGCAGAGAGCGAGAAACCCGCATAGAGCGCCTGGCCGAACACGTAGCTGATGTCGGCGATCCGCTGCAGGTAGGTCGCTTTCGCGTTCCAGTACGAGGTGCCACGCAGCTCGCCGAGGCTGAGGCCAGGCATGCTGACCGGCCCGCCGAGGGTGAAGGTATCGTAGATGGGGAGGTCGCTGCCGAAGGACGCGCCGCCGCTCGCACGCAGGTAGACGACGTTGCCTCCGAACGGAACGCTCGTCATGGCCACGCCCTCGAGCCGGTCGTAGGAGTCCACCGCGCCGAGCGATTCGACGCCGCGGAAATACGCCACGCGCGCCAATGTGCCGCTCTGCCAGAGTACGTTACGGTCGCGCGAGTCGTAGGAGTAGCGCAGCGTCAGGCCGCCGTAGCCCTCGCTGGAGATCTCGGGCAGGTCCGGGGTTCCGATCTCCCGCTCCACCGACTGTCCGCCGGAGCGGATGCCGCCCCGGAGTTCGGTGCGATTGCCGAACACGCGACCGGTGTCCAGCGACCCCCAGGCGTGGGAGAACCGGTAGCGCGCGACCGCGTCGCCGTCGATGAAGATGTCCTCGATCGAGCGCTGCGCCGAGGCGCTGGGCTCGACGAACCAGCGGTGCTCGGCATCGAGCGGCTGGTACAGCGAGGCGTCGAGGCCGGAGGTCCTGCCGAACCGCCACGACCCGTGGATCTCGCCGCCACGGTCGTTGACCCAGGTGCGCAGATAGTCGCCGCCGAGCATGAACGCCGTGTTCGCGTCGGTGCCGATGTGGAAGCCGAGGTCGAACCTCAGGATGTTCGGTCCCCAGGACTTCTCGGCGAGGTGCAGGTTCAGGGTCGGCTGCTCGACGTCGCCCTCCAGCGTGTAGGCGACGCGCTCGAAATCGGACAGCGCGAACACGGCGGTGGCGCGATCGCCGATCTTGCGATGGTCGACCGTGTCGCCCGCTTCGAGGCCGAAGGTCGCACGGATGAACTCCGGATTCGCCCGATCCGCGCCCACGATGTTCACGGCTGCCAGCGTCACGGGCTCGCGGCCCACCCGTCCGGTGGCCGCCCGCCAGGCGGTGAACTCCGCCTCGGGCAGCGAGTAACGGGCGAGCTCGGCGCGTTGCGCGAGCGCTGCCGCCCGGCCGACCGGTATCGCGTCGGGTACACGTTCGAAGGAGGCTGAGCCGATGTCTCCCATCTCGATGACGATCTTGACGTCGTCCGGCCCCAGGGTCTCGAGCTGCTGCCGCTCGTTGGCGTTGATCAGCACGTCGAGGGTACGCGCCATCAGCGTGAGCGGCGATCGCAGCTGCTCCGGCGTCGGCGCCGGATTCGGCACGGCCACCGCAATCACCACGTCCGCACAGGTCTGGCGGGCGATGTCGACCGGCACGTTGCGGGTCAGGCCGCCGTCGCCGAGGATGCGACCGTCGATGCTGACGGGCGCGAACGCGCCGGGCACGGCCATGCTGGCCCGCATCGCCAGCGCCAGGTCACCTTTCCGCAGCACGACCATCTCGCCGGTCTGCATGTCGGTCGCCACGGCACGGAACGGAATCGGGAGCTGGTCGAAATCGCTGATGCCGCGGCTGCGTGCGACGAGGTACTGGATCGTGAGATCCACGTTCTGCGTGCTGATCAGCCCGCTCGGCGCGACCAGTCGGCCGTCGCGAACTCCGAACTCGAGGCTGTTGCTGTAGGTGTTTCCGGCGAGCTTGCGGCGCATCGGCACCTTGGCGCGCAGGCCGCTGCGGGCGATCGCCTCCTGCCAGGAGATTGCGCTCACCGCCTTCTCGAGTTCCTTCGCATCCATGCCCGAGGCGAAGGTCCCCCCGACCAGGGCGCCCATGCTGGTGCCGACGATGCAATCGATCGGGATGCGCATCTCCTCGAGCACGCTGAGGACGCCGACGTGCGCCGCGCCCTTCGCGCCGCCGCCGCCGAGCACGAGCCCGATGCGCGGGCGCGCCTTGGTTGCCGGGGCATCGGGAGCGGCCTCGACCGGGGGCACCTGCGCGTGCGACTGCGCAGTAGGCCATGCCACCGTCACGCACAGCAGCGTCGCCACGACGCCAGTCGTCCGGCGTTGCATCGGGGCGAATCTTCTATTCACGGGCGGGTCTCCCACGGCGGTCACGCCGTCAACAGCCGCGTATCGTACAGCAGCACCCGGCCCGCGGAGGCGGCCCTGCGAGCCGCTACAATACGGTCGTATCCAGCCTGGATCAGGGATTCCCCGATGGAAATCAGCAAGCAGGAACTCAAGCTCATCCGTTCGGTGACGGAGCCGTTTCGCGTCACGTCGGGCAAGGACTTCCGGCTCGCCGATTGCGATCCCGGCGACACGCTGCGTTTCGGTTCGGAGGACAAGCCCCGCGCCCAGGACGCGCTCAGGAAGGGAGTGCAGTACCTCGCGGCGTTGCAGGACAAGCTCTACGCGCAGGACCGCTGGTCGGTGCTGCTCGTCTTCCAGGCGATGGATGCCGCGGGCAAGGACAGTGCGATCAAGCACGTGCTCTCGGGCGTGAATCCGCAGGGCTGCCACGTGACGTCGTTCAAGGCGCCCTCCGCGGAGGAACTGGACCACGACTACCTCTGGCGCTGCATGAAGGCGCTGCCGGAGCGCGGCCGGATCGGCATCTTCAACCGCTCGTACTACGAGGAGGTGCTGATCGTGCGGGTACACGAGGCGCTGCTCGCGGGCCAGAAGCTGCCGCCCCGTCTCGTCACGAGCAAGATCTGGAAGAATCGCTTCGAGGACATTTGCAGCTTCGAGCGCTATCTCGCACGCAACGGCACGCTGATCCTCAAATTCTTCCTGAACGTCTCGAAGGACGAGCAGAAGAAGCGCTTCCTCGAGCGTCTCGACGACCCCGACAAGAACTGGAAATTTGAGCTCGGTGACGTGCGCGAGCGCGGCCACTGGGACGACTACATGGCGGCCTACCAGGACATGATCCGCCACACCGCGAGCGGGCATGCCCCGTGGTACGTGGTGCCGGCCGACAACAAGTGGTTCACGCGCGTCGTGGTCGCGGCGGCGATCATCGAGGGGCTGTCGTCGCTCGAGCTCGCCTATCCGCGGGTCGACGACGCGAAGCGCGAGGAACTCGCCGTCGCGCGCGACGCGCTCACGCGGCAAGGTCGAGGCGCGCGAGCGTCTCGACGTGATGGGTGAGCGGGAAGAAATCGTAGGGCTCGATGCCCGTCACGCGGTAGCCGGCGGCTTCGAGCATCGAAAGGTCGCGCCTCAGCGTCCCGGCGCTGCACGACAGGTACGCGAGGCGTGCCGGGCGCAGGTCGGCAGCGAGCGCCTCGGTCACCGGTGCCTCGAGCCCCGAACGCGGTGGGTTCACGTAGGCGACGCGCTCGCCCGCCTGCTGGCGCCACCACGGCAGGATCTGCGGCAGCCGCTCGGTGCAGGTGCCGCGCAGCACGAGGGCCTCGGGCGCATTTGCCGTTGCGAGTTCGATCGCCTCCCCCGACAGCTCGACGCCGAGCGCCGTGCTGCCGGCCACCGTCCATTCGCGAAGGCTGGCGCCGAGTCCGCAATAGAGGTCGAGGACCGACACGCCGGCGCCCGGACGCAGGTGCGCGCGTGCCGTTGCGAGCGCCGCGAGATGCAGCTCCGGCAACGCTTGCGCGAAGGCGGTCGGGCCGTGCAGCAGGCCGTGGGCGTCGCGTGAGCGCGGTTCGCCCCACAGCAGTTGCCAGCCGCGCCGCGCGAACAGCCGCCGGCCGGCCGCCGGGTGCAGGTGCAGCCAGCAGCCCTCGAGCCCCGTGCCGGGCAGCCCGTCGAGCAGGCCTGCAAGCGCCTCCACATCCACCCGGTGCGCCTTGACGATCAGCGTCGCCTGCGCACCGCTTACGTGCAGGTAGGCGAGCGGCAGCCCGTCGGCCGGCGGCAAGCGCGCGACCAGCAGTCGCACCAGCGCCCGCACCCGGGCCGAATGCACGGGACAGTCGTGGATGGCGATGAGTTCGTCGCGCCGCATGAGCCCAAAGCGCCAGCCGCCTTCGGCCGTCCAGCGCGCGGTAAGCGTCACGCGATCGCGGTAGCCGAGCCGCCGTTCGGCTGCAGGCGCAACGACGGGCCCGATGCGGTCCGCCCAGGGCTGCAGCACCCGCGCAAGATAGCCGGATTTCTGCGCGAGGCTGGCCGCGACATCGAGCCGCCGGTGGCGGCAGCCGTGGCAGGTGGGCTCGCAGCCGGGCGGCAGGGTTTCGTGTAGGCTCACCCGCGTATGTTGCGACCAGGCAGAGGACCGGCTCAATGGTGATCGACGCTGCCGGGCCCCTGCCCTCCTTCGAGCATGTCCGGGCCGCCGCCGCGCGGCTCGCCGGCCATGCGCGACGCACGCCACTGCTCTACGGCACGCCGCTCGACGAGCGGACCGGCGGACGCATCCTGCTCAAGCTCGAGACCCTGCAGCACACCGGCTCGTTCAAGTTCCGCGGGGCTTACAACCGGCTCGCACAGCTCGACGCGGGGCAGCGGGCCGCCGGGGTCGTGGCCTTCTCGTCGGGCAACCATGCCCAGGGCATCGCCGCAGCCGCGCGCCTGCTCGGCATTCCGGCCACGATCGTCATGCCGGCCGACGCGCCCGTCGTGAAGATGCGCAACACCCTCGCACTCGGCGCGGCGGTCATCGAGTACGATCGCCTGCGCGAGAGCCGCGAGGCGATCGCCGCCCGGCTCGCAACCGAGCGTGGTGCCGTGCTGGTGCCGTCCTTCGACGACCCCGACATCATCGCCGGCCAGGGCACGGTCGGGCTCGAGATCGCCGAGCAGGCGGCCGAGGCCGGCCTCGCGCTCGACGACGTGATCGTCTGCACCAGCGGCGGCGGGCTCGTTGCCGGCACCGCGCTCGCGATCCGCGCGCTGTCGCCTGCGACGCGCGTCTGGAGCGCGGAGCCCGCGGGCCACGACGACCACCGCCGCTCGCTCGCCTCCGGGCACCGCGAGTCGAACGCGCCCGGCACGCGCTCGTTCTGCGACGCCCTGCTCGCGCCGGAGCCCGGCGAACTCACTTTCGAGATCAACCGCCGGCTGCTCGCGGGCGGCGTGGCGGTGACGGACGAGGAAGTCCGCGCCGCGATCGCCTGTGCCGCCCGGACCTTGAAACTCGTGGTCGAGCCGGGCGGCGCCGTGGCGCTCGCCGCGGTGCTGGCCGGCCGGGTCGAGACACGCGGGCGCACGGTCGTCGTGGTGCTCTCGGGCGGCAACATCGACGACACGCTGCTCGCGGAAATCCTGGCGGCGCCGGCAGCCGAATAGCGGTTGGCGGCCCGAATCGCGGCCGCGGGAGATTCAGGCATGCCGGAACTTCAGATTTGGCTCGCGGCGCTGCCGGTCCTGCTGGTCGCGGGCGCGATCACCTGGGCCCTCAGCGTGCCGAAGCGCAACGTGACCATCGTGGACACGCTGTGGCCGCTGCTGTTCGTGATCGCCGCAGCCGCGTACACCCTCGCCGTGCCCGACCGCAGCGCGCGCGCCACGCTGCTGCTGGTGCTGGTCACCGCCTGGGGCCTGCGGCTCGCGGCCTACCTCGCCTGGCGCAACCGCGGCCACGAGGAAGACCGCCGCTACCAAGCCATCCGTCGCCGCAACGAACCCAACTTCACGCTCAAGAGCCTGTACCTGATTTTCGGCTTCCAGGCGCTGCTCGCCTGGGTGATCTCGCTGCCGCTGGCGGGCGGCATCGCGGGCGGCGCCCCGCTCGGCTGGCTCGACGCGCTCGGCGTTGGGCTCTGGACCGTCGGAATGGTGTTCGAGGCCGGCGGCGACTGGCAGCTCGCACGCTTCAAGGCCGACCCCGCCAACACGGGCCACGTGCTGGACCGGGGGCTGTGGCGCTACACGCGCCACCCCAACTATTTCGGCGACTTCTGCGTCTGGTGGGGCTTCTACCTGATCGCGCTGTCGGGCGGGGCGTGGTGGAGCGTTCCCGGGCCGCTGATCATGTCGTTCCTGCTGCTGCGCTTCTCGGGCGTGACGCTGCTCGAGAAGGACATCGGCGAGCGACGTCCCGCGTACGCCGATTACGTGCGCCGTACCAACACGTTCTTCCCGGGACCGCCGCGGGAGCGAGGCGGTCCTACTTGATCGACCGCAGCCGCCCGAGCGCCTCGCGGATGCGGATCTCGAGCCCGCGCTCCACGGGCTCGTAGTAGCGCGCGGGCTCCATTCCGTCGGGAAAGTACCGCTCGCCCGCCGCATAACCCTCCGGCTCGTCGTGCGCGTAGCGGTAGCCCTCGCCGTAACCCAGCCCCTTCATGAGCGCCGTCGGCGCGTTGCGCAGCCGCAGCGGCACCTCGAGCGTGCCGGTGCGCTTGACGTCGGCCATGGCCGCACCGAAGGCCACGTACACGGCATTGCTCTTGGCCGCGCAGGCCATGAACACCACCGCCTGCGCGATCGCAAGCTCACCCTCCGGGCTGCCCAGCCGCTCGTAGGTCTCGCAGGCCTGGAGCGCCAGCGCGAGCGCGCGCGGGTCGGCGTTGCCGATGTCCTCCGAGGCCATGCGCAGCACGCGGCGCGCCACGTAGCGCGGGTCGCAGCCGCCGTCGAGCATGCGGCACAGCCAGTACAGCGCGGCGTCCGGGTCGGTACCGCGCACCGCCTTGTGCAGCGCCGAAATCTGGTCGTAGAACTGCTCGCCCTTCTTGTCGAAGCGGCGGTAACCGCCCGCCGAGACCTCCGCCGCGATCGCCTCGGTGACCACGGCGGCCGCACCTGCTGCGTGGTCCGCGGCGAGGTCGGCCGCGACCTCGAGCAGGTTGAGCGCGCGGCGTGCGTCCCCGTCGGCCGCCCGCGCCAGCGTCTCGAGCGCTTCGGGCTCGAGCTCGACCAACGCACCGCGCGCCTGCCCCTCGCGCGCGACCGCGCGGCGCAGTACCTCGCGAACGTCAT
>Ga0209392_1000098_pt1 | contig 16966 bp, 28 predicted proteins | sample PPLLak3cmMay2015_FD_187252 | JGI IMG/M metagenome (GOLD analysis project Ga0209392, IMG submission 187252) | Freshwater sediment microbial communities from Prairie Pothole Lake near Jamestown, North Dakota, USA - PPLs Lake P7 Core (1) Depth... | ecosystem: Environmental > Aquatic > Freshwater >...
TATTTTAGAAGAAAATATAAAAAATAAATATGATCTTTATGATTAATAATAAAATTCTTTTTGATTATTAATCATAATAAACTTTCATTCCATGCTGAATAACATTTGACATTATTCCCAAATCTAAAGTATTATATTTTTAATTTCATACTAACACTTTTTATGTCAAAAATAATAAAATACGAAATGATGATTCTCTTAACAGAAGAATTTAATGATAATGAGTTAAAAACATGGGCTTTTAATTATGCAAAGACTTTAAGAAAATTGAATGCATCTGAAATTTCAGTTATTTCAAGAGGTAAACGAGATTTATCATATGAAATTGCAAATCAGAAACGTGGAAATTTTATTCAAATTAATTTTTCAAGTATTCCAAAACGCGTAGAGAATTTTTCAAGCAGTTTAAAATTTGATTCAAATGTTTTAAGATTTTTAGTTTTAAATAAAACAAATAACGTAAAAAAATTTTAAAATTTTTTACGTTATTAACTTGAATTAGAAATAAACATATGATACGATCTAAGTAATAGGTATTTCCTCAGTAGCTCAGTGGTAGAGCAATCGGCTGTTAACCGATTGGTCGTAGGTTCAAGTCCTACCTGGGGAGTTTAAAATAAACAAAGAGTATAAAAATTTATGAAAAATATGTTTGATCCTTTAAAAATTGGGGATAAATCATTTTCTTCACGTTTAATGTTAGGGACTGGTAAATATCGAACTAGTCAAGATGCTGTAAAAAGCATTGAAACAAGTGGATGTGAGATTGTTACAGTTGCTATTCGACGATTACCCACAAATATAAATCAAGATAATATTAGTTTTCTTAAGTCTTTAAATTGGGAAAAACTTTGGTTATTACCAAATACAGCTGGTTCACAAACAGCTGAAGATGCTATTCGGATGGCATTTTTAGGTCATGAATTAGCCTGCCAATTAGGTCAAGAAGATAATTTTTTTGTTAAATTAGAAGTTATTTCAGACCCAAAATATTTATTGCCCGATCCGATAGGAACATTAAAAGCCGCAGAGTTTTTAGTAAAAAAGGGCTTTACTGTTTTACCTTATATTAACGCTGATCCTATGTTGGCTTTGCATCTCGAAGATTTAGGATGTGCTACTGTAATGCCTCTTGGGTCACCAATTGGCTCAGGTCAAGGATTGAGTAATTTATCTAATCTTCAAATTATTATTGAAAATGCAAATGTTCCAGTTATTGTTGATGCGGGAATTGGAGCTCCAAGTGAAGCTACGATGGCAATGGAATTAGGGGCTGATGGTATCTTAATGAATACGGCCATAGCTCAATCAAAAAATCCAGAACAAATGGCTTTAGCCATGAAATTAGGTGTTCAATCAGGACGTTTAGGTTATCTAGCTGGTCGAATGGAAAAAAAATATTATGCAACTCCTAGTTCGCCAATCAGCCAGATTAGTAAGCTTCAATAGAGTACAAAACCGTTTAATTCATTAAATATTATTCTATAAAGTATTTCTATAGAATAATATTTAATCTTAATATTTTTTACCTAAGATTGTACGTTTTTCACAACTGTATTATAATTTTTCAGTAATTTTGGTTTCTTCTTTTTTGATTATGCCTTCTTGTTTTTCGTTTTTTTGAGTTTTACTAAAATCTACATTACTATAATCAAACTCAACTGAAATGTCTGACGTATAAATATCCTCAAATATTGGCGAGTATATAGGTCTATTCCCGTAAATATTTGGTTTTATTTTTTGTGTAACGTTTATTTCTGTACCTTGGTGTATAATGTTGCTTAAACAAGCTTCTGCTAATTTATCTTCTAAGAATTTTGTAATTGATCGGCGTAACGGTCGAGCACCATAAATTGGGTCATAGCCTTCTTCTGTAAGGAAAAATCTTACAGCGTTATCAATATTTAAAATAGCCCCTTGTTCTTTTAATCGTTTACTTAGTTGATTTAACATTAATCCACAAATTTCCCAAATATCATGTTTTGATAAATGATTAAAAACAATAATATCGTCTATCCGATTTAAAAATTCTGGACGGAAGAATTTTTTTAATTCTTCTTGAACTAACCCAGTTATTTTAACAAATTTTTCTTCATCTTCTGGGGTTACTTCTCTTTTAACAGGTGGTTTTAAGGAAAAAGTTCCATCCGGGTTAACTAATAAGTCAATCTTTTTATTTTCTCTTTCTAGGCCTGTATCAAATCTCCTACCAAATCCAATTTTCTCTTTTGAAAGGACTGGAGATTCCTTTTCAATAACTCGAGAACCTAAGTTAGTTGTCATTACAATAATACAGTTTTTGAAACTAACATGTTTACCGCTTGAATCCGTTAAGTGACCGTCATCTAATATTTGTAAGAACAAATTAAAAACATCTGGATGTGCCTTCTCAACTTCATCAAATAAAACAATAGAATATGGTTTTTGTCTTACTGCTTCAGTTAATTGCCCACCATCTTGAAAACCTACATAGCCTGGAGGTGAACCAATTAGTTTTGCAACCGTATGTCTTTCCATAAATTCAGACATATCAAACCGAATAAGATTTTTTTCATCGTCAAACATATATTCAGCTAAAGCTTTTGTTAACTCAGTTTTTCCAACACCTGTTGGACCAGCAAAAATGAAACTTGCAATTGGACGTTTTGGATCTTGAATACCAACTCGTGCTCTACGAACTGCTTTTGAAACAGCAGTAATGGCATGATGCTGACCAATAAGTCGTTCGTGAAGGATATTTTCCATTAACTTTAAACGTTCATTTTCGGACTGATTAATCTTAGTTACGGGAATACCAGTCCATGCAGAAATAACTTTACAGATGTCTGATTCAGTAACTTGATCAAAACGTGGTCCATCTGGATCTGCGTATTTTGCATATCTTTCTTTACTAGTCAACGCGAATCTCATTATTCGTAAATGGGTACGAACTTCAACTTCATGTTCAACTAACAATTTTGCAGTCGCAAAATCATTTTGATAAACCGCTTCATTTTTCTCTTGTATAGTTTCATGTAATTCGACAAGTAACTTTTGTAAACCACTAGGTAATGAGTTATTTCTTAATCGAACACGTGAACCTGCTTCATCAATAACGTCAATAGCTTTATCAGGTAAATTACGATCTGCAATAAATCGACTTGAAAGTTTTGCAGCTTCTACAAGAGCCTCATCTTTATAAGTCAGAGCATGGTGACGTTGAAATTCAGGTTTTAAACCTTTTAAAATATCAATTGTTGTTTCTACAGATGGTTCTTCTACAAGAATTGAATGAAATCTTCTTTCTAATGCCGGATCTTTTTCAATATATCGACGATATTCATCCAAAGTAGTAGCACCAATAACACGTAAACTTCCACGAGCTAAAGAAGGTTTTAAAAGGTTTGCAGCGTCAACAGCCCCTTCGGCTGCACCTGCTCCTACTAATGTGTGGATTTCATCAATAACTAAAATAGTTTTTCCATGTTGGTTAACTTCATCAATAATATGTTTCATCCGTTCTTCAAATTCACCTCGATATTTTGTTCCAGCTAAAACTGAACCAAGATCAAGTGCTCTTACAACATGATCATATAAAAATTCCGGGCAATCCATACCTTGCATTAATATTGCAAGTCCTTCAGCACAAGCTGTTTTACCAACTCCTGCTTCTCCAACTAAAACCGGATTATTTTTTCTACGACGGCCTAAAACTTTAACTAGAGAATTTATTTCTTCATCTCGACCAATAACAGGGTCTATGCGTTGATCTTTAACTTCTTGTGTGATGTTTTCTGTATATTGATCTAAAGTAGGGGTTTTTAATCCTGATTTCTCACGAGCAATTGCCCATTTTTCTTGGTCAGTTAATGGAGGTTTTAAAATATCTTCTTGCTGTTCTTCAATATAAGTTAAAATTAAATGTCGTAATTTAGGTATATTTACTCTTAATTTATCTAAAGTTCGCATAGCAATTCCATCTGCTTCGTTTATTAAAGATAATAAAACGTGTTCTGTTCCAACATAATTTACACCAAGATCTTGACCTTCATGAATTGACATCTCTAAGACACGTTTTGCACGTGGAGTAAATGGTATCTCTGAAGCGACAAATCCAGTGCCACGGCCTATATATTTTTCAATTTCTTTTCGGGTTTTCTTTAACGTTATATTTAGTTGTGCTAATGCACGCCCACCTATACCATGTCGTTGTCCGATCACACCTAGTAATAATTGTTCTGTTCCTACAAAATTATGGCCCATGCGTCGAGCTTCTTCCTGGGCTAGCATAATTACTTTAATAGCACCTTCAGTAAACTTTTCAAACATTTTGTGTCTCCTTGCTCATTTTTATTAACTAAAAACGGTATTTTATATAATTCTTAATTTCTATTCACAATAAAATTGGTAATAACTCTGTATAAAAAATTATAATTTATTCAACTTATTTTTCTATAGTTGCATAATGGACTAGTTTTAATTATAATAGCTAATAGAGTAAAAAACAATTATATTTTTGGCGGTATGGCCAAGTGGTAAGGCAGTGGATTGCAAATCCTCGACCCCCAGTTCGAATCTGGGTGCCGCCTTAAAATATAATTCATTAACATTGCTATTTTGTAAACATATAAAATATAATGTAAGTACATATTCAATTAGGGGACGTGGTGGAATTGGTAGACACGACGGACTTAAAATCCGTTGCCTAGTGATAGTGCGTGCGGGTTCAAGTCCCGCCGTCCCCATTTAAAAAATTAAATATTTTAATTAAAAAAATTTATCGGGCTAATGATTTAATAGATATTTAATTAAATAAATGCAATTGATTGCATTTATTTAATTAAATATCTATTATGATAAACAAATTCTATATAATACGCCGGGTGGTAGATCAGATTTTACTAATAAATCAAAAATATTTACCGATGAATCATAATAAATTTCTATTATTCGTCTATGAGTTCTGATTTCAAAATGTTCTCGTGAATCTTTATTAACATGAGGAGAACGTAAGACACAGTATATTCGTTTATCAGTAGGTAATGAGACTAATCCAACATTATCAACATTATTATTTTTAGTAATGTCCATTATTTTCTGACACGACGTGTTTAAAAGCTCATGATTAAATGACTCTAATCTTACACGAATTTTTTCATTCGGTTTTATTTCCATAACTTTTTCTAATTATTTAATAATTTTAGAAACAACACCAGCACCAATTGTCCGTCCGCCTTCACGAATAGCAAAACGCATACCTTCTTCAAGTGCAACTGGGTAAATTAATTCAGCTGTCATTTTAATGCGATCTCCTGGCATTACCATTTCTACAACTGAACCGTCATCTGCAGTGAATTGTTCAATTGAGCCTGTTACATCAGTTGTTCTTACATAAAATTGTGGACGATAACCTGTAAAGAATGGCGTGTGACGTCCTCCTTCTTCTTTAGTTAATACATACACTTCAGATTCAAAGTTCGTATGGGGTTTAACTGTACCTGGTTTTGCTAATACCATACCACGTTCAATGTTTTCTCGTGTAACACCACGTAATAAAATACCAACATTGTCACCCGCAAATCCTTCATCTAATGTTTTTTGGAACATTTCGATACCAGTAATAGTTGTTGTTTGAGTTGCACCAACACCAACTATCTCAACGTTATCACCAACCTTAACAATCCCTCTGTCAATTCTTCCTGTTGCTACCGTACCTCGCCCAGTGATTGAAAATACGTCTTCTATTGCCATTAAGAAAGTTTTTTCAATATCTCGTTCTGGTGTTGGAATATATGAATCAACAGCATCCATTAAAGCATAAATTTTATCAACCCATGGATTATCACCACGTCGAATAGATGGATTAGAAGAGATAGCTTCAATTGCTTGTAAAGCTGAACCAGGACAAATTGGAATATCGTCTCCTGGGAAATCATAAGTAGATAATAATTCTCTTACTTCTAATTCTACTAATTCTAATAATTCATCATCATCTACTTGATCTTGCTTATTTAAAAATACAACAATATGTGGAACCCCAACTTGTCTTGCTAATAAGATGTGCTCTCTAGTTTGAGGCATTGGACCATCTGCAGCAGATACAACTAATATAGCTCCATCCATTTGTGCTGCTCCAGTAATCATATTTTTTACATAATCAGCATGGCCTGGACAGTCTACGTGTGCATAATGACGATCTTTAGTTTGATATTCTACGTGTGCCGTATTAATTGTAATACCACGAGCACGTTCTTCAGGTGCTCCATCGATATCAGCATAAGCTTTTGCTACGGCACCACCATCTAATGCTAATGTTGCAGTAATTGCTGCAGTTAAAGTTGTTTTACCATGATCAACATGACCAATAGTACCAATATTAACATGTGGTTTTAGACGTTCAAATTTTTCACGTGCCATTTAAAAAAATTCCTTTGAAATTTAATGTTTATAATAAAAATCTTTTTGCTTTTAGCGAAATTAAATATAATCGTTACTAATTAACTATTAATAACGGAAATGCGCAAATGCTTTATTAGCATCGGCCATTTTATGAGTTTCTTCTTTTTTCTTTATAGTATTACCTATATCGTTTGCGGTGTCAATAATTTCACTTGCTAGTTTAATTGACATTGTTCTTCCCACACGTTTTCTTGAGTATTGAATAATCCAACGTAAAGCTAAGTTAGTTGCTCGAAAGCTACTTACTTCAATTGGAACTTGGTATGTAGAACCGCCAATTCGTCGAGCTTTTACCTCTACTACCGGACTAGCGTTTTTAATCGCTTTTTCGAAAATCACTAGGGGATCTTCATTTGTTTTAGATTTTACAATGTCGAAAGCCCCATTTACAATATTTTGGGCTAAATTTTTTTTACCTGATTTTAAAATTCTTGTTACTAGTAAACTAACTAGATAGCTATTATATGTAGGATCTGCTTTAGGGAATCGTTTTTTTGAAATATTTCGACGTGACATACTAATAATTATTTTTTTAATAAATAGATGTTAGTAAATACTAATTTTGAAATTTGAAATTAGTATTTAACTTTTCGGTTTTTTAACTCCATATTTTGATCGTCTTTGTGTTCGATTTTTTACACCCCCACTATCTAATGCACCTCTAACAATATGGTATCGAACACCTGGTAAATCTTTTACGCGTCCACCTCGAATTAAAACAACTGAATGTTCTTGTAAATTATGACCTTCACCTGGAATATATGCTGTTACTTCAAATCCCGATGTTAATCGAACACGGGCAACTTTACGAATTGCTGAATTTGGCTTTTTAGGTGTTGTTGTGTAGACACGTGTACACACCCCTCGTCGTTGTGGGCAATTTACTAAAGCGGGTGATTTTGTTTTTTTATTAATTTGTATTCGTCTTAAACGAACTAATTGCTGAATAGTTGGCATTTATTTTAAAAAGTAATTAAGTAAATTTAAATTATTTTAATGTAATTATTCTAATTGTCTTTTGTTTTTAATCCATATTTTTTCATAAATCTTTCTACACGTCCTTCACTATCTACAAGTGTTTGGGAATTAGTATAAAAAGGATGATTCCCTACCCAAACGTCAAGTTGTAACTGTGGTTTAGTCGAACCAATAGAACAAAGAGTTTTTCCCTCACAAAGAACAGGAGCATTTGGGAACCAAGTCGGATGAATTTCAGGTTTTGGCATATTTTTAAATTTTTTAACGTTTTGAGTATTGTGATGCTTTTCTTGCTTTTCTTAAACCATATTTTTTACGTTCTTTAATACGTGCATCACGACTTAAAAAACCAAATGGCTTTAGAATTAAACGATTTTCATTTTCCATTTTACATATTAAACGTGCAACGCCCAATTTAATTGCATCAGTTTGACCAGTTAAACCACCACCTTTTACAAGAGCTATAATATCAAATTGATTTATTAAATTTAATTTCTCTAACGGTGACCAAATCGCATTTAAATAGTTTGTATTATATTGCAAATACTTCTCACCAGAAACTTTATTAATAGTCACTTTTCCATCTCCTGGAACAAGAAAAACTCGTGCAACAGCACGTTTTCTTTTCCCAAGGCCAATTTTATCTTTTTGAAAAACTGTATTCATAAATTTTTTTAGTCTGTTAATTAAAGTAAGTTTAATAATTTTGGATCTTGTGCTCCATGCGGATGTTGATCACCCTGGTAAACTTTTAACCGTTTTACTAAATGTTTTTTTGGAAATCCGTTTGGTAACATATTAAAAACGCAGTTTTCAATAATTCGCTTTGGTATTATATTTACTAACCTTTTTAACGATGTACCAGGACGTCCTGGTTGATAAACATGGAATCGTTCTACTTCTCGATCAAGTTTTAAATGTTCACTATTAATTAATATTACATAATCACCAACATCTACTGATGGGTGATAAACAGACTTAGATTTGCCTGTTAATAATGGTATAATAGTTGATGATAATCGTCCTAATTGTTTATCTTTACAATCAATAAGATACCATTTTCTTTTATTATAATTTGTAGCTGGAATAAATGTTTTATTCATAAAATTAAAATTAAACTAAATAATTATTTTAAAACTATTCCTAATTTATTTTTAAGAGTAGCAAAAACTTCATCGGCAGATTTTCGACCGAAGTTTTTTAATTCTAAAAGCTTTTCGGGAGAATATTCTAATAAATCTCCAATTGTGTTTATCTGAGCTCTTTTTAAGCAATTATAAGGGCGTACAGATAATTGTAACTCTTCAATAGCTATATGCGTATAAGGATCTATTGGTTTTACATTATTTTTTTCTTTTGTTGTTTCTTTTTCTTTTTTAATTTTATGTTCACCAATAGACTTAAATAAGTCGATAATTAAATTAGATCCAGAAAAAATTGCTTGTTCAGGTGAAATACTTCCGTTGGTCCAAACATCAATGAATAAACGTTCTTTGATATTATTTGAATTGTCATAAACATTTTCAACTTTAAAATCTACCTTTTGTACCGGCATAAAAATTGCATCTGTTTCGATAAAGTCTTCAAATTTATCAGAAAAAAGTTCATTAGCTAATCTATATTTTGTTCCAGATTCAATTTTAAATTCTATTTCTAATATATGTGAACTTGAAATTGTTGCAATGTAATGATTAGGATTAATAATTTCTATTTCTGGAGGTAATTGAATGGAACTAGCTGTAATCACTGCGGGTCCATGCAATCTTAAACGTCCAAATTGTCTAGTAAAAGTGTCAGATTTTAAAATAATTCCTTTTAAATTTAATAAAATCTCAAGAATATCTTCACGAACACCGGGAATTAATGAAAACTCATCTTTGATACCAGCAATTCGAACACCTGTAATAGCAGTTCCTTGTAAATCTCCTAATAAAACTCGTCTTAATAAATTCCCAATTGTTATTCCTTGACCAGAATTAAGTGAATCGATTAAAAATTGACCATACATTGGCCCTGATTCAATTTTTTCTGATTTTAAACATTCCATTAATAGATTAGAACTATTCATAAAATTTTTTGTGGAATTCATAATTTATTTATTTTATAAGTGAGTAGACTTATACACGTCGACGTTTTCTTGGTCGGCACCCGTTATGTGGAACTGGAGTTATATCTTGTATTGAAAGAATTTCCAGGCCTGCACCTTCAATTGAACGGATAGCCGTTTCACGACCGGAACCTTGTCCTTTTACTAAAATTTCAACAGTTTTTATACCTGTACTTAGTGCCTCTAAAGCAGCTTTTTCTGCTGCTGTTTGGGCGGCAAAAGGCGTCCCTTTACGTGCACCCTTAAATCCTGAACTACCAGAAGATGCCCAAGAGATTGTATCTCCTGCTATATTTGTTATTGTTACAATAGTATTATTAAAAGTTGATTGAATATGAACAACCCCTGTTCCAATATTACTTCTATTTTTTTTTACTGCCGGTTTTCGAATTTTTTGTGCCATAGTAAATTAATGTTTTTAATTAGTGTAACTGTCACCAAAAGAATATTATTTTTTCCTACCAGTAACAGTTTTTTTCGCTCCTCGACGTGAACGAGCATTTGTTCGTGTTCTTTGTCCTCGAACAGGTAAACTATTTCTATGTCGTTTTCCTCTGTGGCAATTTATTTCATTTAACCGTTTAATATTCAATCCATTAAAACGGCGTAAATCGCCTTCAAGTGCTAATTCGAAATTCTCTAAGATATTACGCAACACTACTGATTGGTCTGTAGTGATAGCATCCGTTCGAGTTTCTGGATTAATTTCTGCTAATTGGACAATTTTTTTTGCCGATGTAAGACCAATCCCATGAATATACGTAAGTGCATATTCAATTCGTTTATTTTTTGGCAAATCGATACCTAGTAATCTTACCACTTACTTAACTCCTTTTAAATATTAACCTTGTCTCTGTTTATGTTTTGGATTTTGACAAATTACCATAATTTTCCCATGTCTTTTAATTACTCGACATTTATCACACATTTTTTTAACTGAAGGACGGACTTTCATTATAACTTTATAAATATTAAATTAATAAATAACTTTTTTACTTGATTTAATCAAATCTTTCATTATAAATATTAGAAAGAATGATACTTTTCATTTCACGTGAAATATCTAGAACAACCCCTACTAAAATTAATAATGATGTCGTCCCTAAACCATTGAAACTCGAAACATTTAAAATTCCTTCAACAATATTTGGAAGAGTTGCTAATATTGCTAGAATTATCGCTCCAAAAAATGTTACTCGTTTCATAACTTGTTTTAAATAAAAGGTTGTTGCTAAACCAGGTCTTATACCTGGTATACTCACAGCCATTTTTTGCAATTCTTGAGAAATATCTTTCGGGTTTAATACAATAGTTGAATAAAACGAACTAAAGATTAAAATTAATATAAAGTAACTAAACCAATAGATAATCTTTGATGATTTTAAAAAAATAGGGATAGTTAATAACGGGAATACTCCTAAATTAGTAATGTAATTTGGTAACACTAAAATAGCAGTTGTTAATATTATAGGCATAACTCCCGCCTGATTAAAACGTAAAGGAATATAATTATTTGATTTGGCCTTAGAGACTAAGGACTGAGTTTGACCAAGCTGTTTTGAGGAAATTAAAGGAACAATTCGTGCACTTTCTTGTAATGTAATAATGCCCGATATTGCAATAAAAAACAAGAACCCTATCCCAAGACCAGATATAAGTGTCAAATTTCCAGTATTTTCAGTTATTAATTTCTTGCCTAAATTCGGTAAGCTTGAAATTATATTTGTATAAATCAATAGCGATGCCCCATTTCCTAAGCCATATTCAGTTATTAATTCACTTAACCATAAAACTATCATTGCACCTGTAGCCAACCAAAGAATTATTTCAACGGCTAATACTGGAGTCCAATCAAATAACGCACGCTTTAAATAAAAAGCAATACTTGAACTTTGAATTAAAGCCCATCCAAATGTAATCAAACGGGTTAATCTTGTAATTGCTCTTCGACCTTCACCCCCTCCTTCTTTTTGTAGTTTAGAAATACTTGGTATTAAACCAGTTATTAACTGCACCATAATAGAAGCATTTATATAAGGAAATATATTCAAAGTAAACAATCCAATTACAAATGTATCATTTCCCGAAAATGTACTTACTAAATTTTTTGTAATTGGATGTTGTTGAATATAAAAGGCTAAGTGTCCATGATTAATACCAGGAATTGGAAGAAATGTTCCCATTCTAATAAATAGAAGTATTCCCACACTTAATAAAAGACGTTTTAACAAAATATCGTCTGTTTTTTTCATGTTCATTTTTATTAATTTAAAATTAAATTCCTTTTTATTTCTATGACCCTTTAGATATTAATTTAAGTCACGTTTTTCTAAAACTTGTGATTTAGTAGTTAAACTTTTTAATGCTACAATTGCTGTCCGGGCATTATTTAATAAATTATCTGAGCCTAATTGTTTTGCAATTACATTTTTAATCCCCGCAACTTCTAAAACTGTTCTAACTGCACCACCAGCAATAACGCCCGAACCTTCTATTGAAGGTCGCATAATAATTTTACAAGCCCCCTTATCACCGATTACACCATGTGGAATACTTAATGATTTTGTAATTGGAATTTTTATTAAATTTTTTCTTCCATCTGTTTTTGCTTTTTTGAAAGCATTAACAACATCTTCTGCTTTTCCAACTCCCACACCAACTTGTCCGTTTTCATCACCTATAACAACAACAGCACGAAAACTTAGTTTTTTTCCACCTTTTGTTACTTTTGTTACGCGACTAATTTTAATTAAGCGTTCAATAAATTTATTATCATTTACATTGTCATTACGACGGGCTGTTTTTTTTAATTTATTAATTTGTTTTAACTCGGTACTCATAAAATTTATTATTTTTTAATTATTAGTTAAAATTGTAGGCCACCTGCTCGAGCACCATCTGCTAAAGCTTTTATTCGACCATGATATAAGTATGGACCTCGGTCAAAAACAATTTTTGTTATATTCTTTTTTCTACTTAATTCTGCTAATTTTTGACCCATAAGTCTTGAAGCATTACATGTGCGACCATTTTCAGTGTTAAGTTTAATATCTCTATCTAAAGTCGAACAAGAAACAAGTGTTTTCGATGTCGTATCATCGATTATTTGTGCATAAATATTTTCATTAGAACGAAAAACGGACAAACGTGGCCGTTCTAGAGTTCCTTTGATCAATCCTCTTACACTTTCGCGTTTTAACTTTTTATATTTGTCAGGTTTTAATTTCTTATTTTTATTTTTAAGTCTTAATAAAACTCTTTTCGAAAATTTCATAATATACTTTTTTAGAACTTAGTAATTTTTATTTTTTACCAGATTTTCCAGCTTTACGTAAGATTTTTTCACCTTTGTAAAGTATTCCTTTTCCTTTATAAGGTTCAGGAGGACGCCACGCTCTTACTTTTGCTGCAAATAAACCTAATTGTTCTTTATCACATGCTTTTATATTAATAGTTGTGTTTACAACAACGTCAACACTTATTCCATCTGGAATGTCTATATTAACAGGATGACTAAAACCTAAAGCTAATACAAGGGATTTTCCTTGAACACTAGCCCTATATCCTACACCCTGCAATGTAAGAGTTATAAGAAATTGTTCTGAAACACCTATAATCATATTATTTATTAATGTTCTATATAAGCCATGTAAAGCTTTATTAGCCCGTGTTTCATTTTTTAAATTTATAATTAAATTACCATCTGTTTGTTCAACTCCAATAATTTCTGGAATCGCCCGTTCTAATGTCCCAAATGTTCCTTTTACTTTTAAAATTGAATTATCATTTGTAACATCTACAGCCGTTGGTATTTTAATTGGTAATTTTCCGATTCGTGACATATTATATATTTACTCCAATTACCAAATATAACATAAAACTTCACCACCAATCCCAAACTCTTGTGCCTTACTGTTAGTCATTACTCCTTTCGACGTTGAAAGAATAGCAACCCCTAAACCATCTAATACACGGGGTAAAGTTTTTGAATCAGCATAAACGCGTAAACCAGGTTTACTAATGCGTTTAATTTTATTAATAACTCTTTCTCTAGATTGACCTTTATACTTCAATGAAAGAAGTAAATACTGATAAAGATTTTCATTATAAATTTCAAAATTTTCAATAAACCCTTCTTCTTTAAGAATACCAGCTATTGCTTTTGACATTTTTGTTGCTGGTATTTCAACGATTTGATGTTTCACCATATTTGCATTTCGTATCCGAGTTAACATATCTGCAATATTATCTGTGACCACTAGTAACTCCTTAATCTTCTTTTATTTATTCTTGTGACCAACGTTTACGACGTAAGGTTTTTTTCTTATCCCATACTTGATTAATCTCCCCAAAAGAAGAATATTTATCATAATACCCACAATCATTTAATGGGAATCGTAAAAATTTTAATAGGATCATACCATTTAAAACTCGATCAATTGTTTTAGAGCGAGATTTTGGTGTTGATGAATCTACAACAAGCGTTATACTTAAACCTTGTATTTGATCTACATCATCATATTCAATTTCTGGGAAAATTAATTGTTCTTTTAATGAAAACGTATAATTACCGGCTTTATCAAAGCTTCTAACTGATAATCCACGAAAATCACGAATTTGCGCAAAAGTAAAGAAGATTAATTTAGTAAGAAAATTATACATTTTCTCACCGCGTAATGTACTTGATAAGCCTAATTCCATATTTTCTCGAATTTTAAATCCCGCTACAGCTTTTTTTGCTCTTGTAATTAATGGTTTTTGACCCGTTATTCGAGTAAATTCAGTAATACTTTTCTTTAAAATATTAGTATTTTGGGCCGCTAACCCTAATCCTCTATTAATACTAATTTTTTTAAGTTTTGGAATAGTATGGGGATTCGAAAATAATTCTGGATTACTTTTTCTTAATACAGAATGAATACCATTTTCATATTCTTTTTTTATATTTTCTAATAGACCATATAATTCTGCAATTTCTTCTAAGGAATGTTGACTACGCATATTCTTTACTTAAAATAATTTAAATTAATTTAACATTGGAATGATGGATTGGAGCTTCAAACTGTTTTATTTCTCCAACATCACTTTCAGTGTTTGGTTTAATATGTTTAAACTTGAAATTAATACCCTTTACTAAAATTTTTCCAGTGTTACGATAAATTTTAGTAACTTCACCGACTTTGTTTTTATCAAAACCAGAAATAATTTTTACGTTATCACCAATTTTAACATGTAGTTTTTTATCGTTTGACATCTATAAAACCTCCGGAGCTAAAGAAACAATTTTCGAATAATTCTTATCTCTAATTTCACGGGCAACAGGACCAAACACACGTGTGCCACGTGGATTATTTTCCATATTTACAATTACAGCTGCATTATCATCAAATCGGATATACATTCCATCAGCTCGACGAATAGTTTTGGATGTTCTTACTATAATTGCTCGAACAACATCTGATTTTTTAATTGGCATATTTGGGATTGCTTCTTTAACAACACCAATAATTGTATCGCCAATTTTTCCATATTTTCGGTTTCCACCTAATAGTCGAATACACATAATTTTTTTTGCACCTGTATTATCAGCTACAGTTAACATTGTTTGTGGATAAATCATAAAAAGATAATCTTAAGTAATTAACGATGATTTTGAAATAATTTTGGCTACTGACCAACGTTTTTTTTTACTAAGTGGTCGACATTCTCGAACTAAAACTTGATCACCAATATTGCATTCACTCATTTCATCATGAGCTAAATATTTACGTGTTTTGATCATTGTCTTTGAATAAATGGGATGTGGGTAACGACTTTCAACTTTTACAACCACAGTTTTTTGCATTTTATTACTGACAACAATACCAATTTTTTCTTTTACAGGCATTTTAAAACTCCTTAAAATTTCTATTTAATTTTTTTGTAAGACTATTGGGAATCATCGTATCTTTTAAAAATTGAACTTTATTTAATATTTTTTGTTCAATTCCCATAACAGTTAGTAAGAGCATACTTGAAAATAGATAAGTATAATAATTCTTACAAGTGTAACTTCAAGATATAAATTTATAAAAGCCCAAATTAGATTTTTATTTTACCAATTAATCTAGAAATTTACTTCTTAAAATAGTTTTTAATATCGCTACCTTTTTTTTCGTAGCTTTAATTTCATGAGGTTTAAATGGTTGGCGAGTAGCTTTTTTAAATCGCAAATCAAATAATACCTTTTCCGCCTCTTTCAGCTCTTTAATCAATTCTTGAGTCGACATTGACATATTATCCTTACTGTTAGAGTTAGATATTTTCATATGTTATTAATTATCGTTTCTAATAATAAATTTTGTTTTTATTGGTAACTTATATGCTGCTAAATTAAAAGCAGCACGTGCAACTTCTTCCGGAACAGAACTAATTTCAAATAAAATCGTTCCAGGTTTTACCGTTGCAACCCAGTAATCAACTGCACCTTTACCAGACCCCATCCGTGATTCTGCTGCACGTGCTGTGACTGTTTTATCAGGAAATATACGAATCCATAATGATGCACCACGTTTAGTATAACGGCTAATTGTTCGTCGTGTTGCTTCAATTTGACGTGAAGTAATCCATGACGGCTCTAAAGCTTGTAATGCATATTTACCAAATGAAATCTCGTTTCCTCGAGTTGCCTTACCCCGCATTCTTCCACGATGGTATTTTCTATATTTTGTTCTTTTTGGACTTAACATAATGCAATGAGATTAATTAATAATTATATCTTTTTCGTTTTTATTACTTTTTTAATATTTCATTTTTAAATAACCAAACTTTTACACCTAAAATGCCATAAATCGTATTTGCTTCTTTTGTAGCATAATCAATATCAGCTCTTAAAGTTTGTAGTGGAACTCGACCTTCTCTAATCCACTCTGTTCTAGCCATTTCTGCCCCATTTAACCTACCAGATATCTGAACTTTAATCCCATTTACTTCGTTATCTTGAGCACATTTTAAAGCTTCACGGATCGCACGACGAAATGCAACACGATCTTCAAGTTGTTGAACGACAAGATCTGCGATAAGAGAAGCATTTGAATTAACATTTTCAACTTCTATTACATTAATAGTAATTTGTCGGTTATTGGGTACAAACTTTTTAATATTAGCTGCTAAAGTTTTAATCTCAGACCCATTATCTCCAACTAGTATACCTGGTCTACCTGTCTCAATATTTAATTCAATTTGGTCACCTAATCCATTTCTATTGATATAAATATTTGATATACTAGCAAATTTTGCTAATTTATTAAGATATGTTCTAATTTTATCGTCTTCTTCTAATAAATTTGAATAATGTTTAAAATCTGCATACCAAGCTGATCGATGTTCTTGTGTAATACCTAAACGAAATCCCAAAGGATGTGTTTTTTGTCCCATAGAAAAAATCCTTAATTATTATTTTCT
>Ga0209392_1000099_pt1 | contig 16501 bp, 14 predicted proteins | sample PPLLak3cmMay2015_FD_187252 | JGI IMG/M metagenome (GOLD analysis project Ga0209392, IMG submission 187252) | Freshwater sediment microbial communities from Prairie Pothole Lake near Jamestown, North Dakota, USA - PPLs Lake P7 Core (1) Depth... | ecosystem: Environmental > Aquatic > Freshwater >...
AGGCGGGCGTGGGCGGGCGCGGCTGGTGCGGCGATCAGCGCTGCGCGCTGACTTCGCTGCGCTGCTCCCCGAGGGCCGTGCGGCGTAACTCGCTCTGCGCGCTTCGCGCGCGCCGCTCGGACAGGACGCCGCAAGTCAGACCACGATGCGCGCTGCGCGCGCCCGGCCCTCGGCTGCGCTGCTCGCCGCCGCACAAAGCCGCCCCCGCCCACGCCCGCCTGCCGCGCTCCGCGCGTAGGTGGCTTTGCGGGCAGCTTCGAACTCGGTACACCGTCACATGGTGGGTTGGGTCCCCGCGGCGGCGGCCTTCGGAGGCGCCGAGCAGCGCAGTCGCGGCGGGGAAGTGCCGGCCCGCCTGTTTGAGCGACCGAAGGGAGCGAGTTTGCGGGGCGGCCCGCCGCGGCGAGCAGCGGAGGGGAGTCGGCGTAGCCGACCGCCTTCGTAGGCCGCCGCCGCGGGGACCCAACCCACCACGCGCCGAGTGCCGCGCACGACGGGCTGTGCTCCTCAGCCAGAGCTAGGATTGCCTGGCGACGTGACCAGGGCGTGTCGGGTCACTGTCGAGTGGTCAGGCCACTGCGAAGTCCGCTTCGCCCTCGGACTTCGGCGACAGGCCGCCGACGCGCACGCCGAGCAGGCGGATGCGCCGCGCCAGGTCGACGCGCTTCAGGCACTCGCCGGCGGCGCGGCGGATCGCGGCGGGATCATCGGTCGGCGCCGCGATCGTCTGGTCGCGCGTCACGGTGCGGAAGTCGTCGAAGCGCAGCTTGATGCCGATGGTGCGGCCGACGTAGCGCTTGCGCCGGAGGTCGTTCGACACGTCGACGCACAGCTCGCTGAAGATCGCCGAAAGCTGCCGCTTGTCGCGCACGACGTGCAGGTCGCGCTCGAAGGTGGTCTCGCGGCTGATCGACTTCGGCTCGCTCTCGGTGACGACCGGACGATCGTCCTGCCCGCGCGCCGCGGCGTGGAGCCAAGCGCCGTAGCTCGCGCCGAAGTGCTGCCGCAGCCACGCCGGGTCGCTCGCGGCGAGTTCGCCGATGGTGGCGATGCCCAGGCGGGCGAGCTTCGCGGCCGACTTCGGGCCGACGCCGTTCAGCCGGCGCACCGACAACGGCGACAGGCGGGCGGCCACGTCGTGCTCCGTGACCACGGTCAGGCCGTCCGGCTTGTCGAGCTCGGAGGCGATCTTCGCGACGAGCTTGTTGGGCGCGAGGCCGATCGAGCAGCTGAGGCCGGTCGCGTCGCGCACCGCCTGCTTCAGTTCGCGGCCGACGTCGCGCGCGCACCACCACGCCTCGGCGTTCGCTTCGACCGGATCGACGTCCGGCCCGAGGCGCGCCGCGATCAGGTCGGTCAGGTCGATGAAGATCTCGTCGATGCCGCGGTCCTCCACCTGCGGCGCAAGCGCGCGCACCGCGGCCTTGAAGAGCCGCGAGTACTTGCGGTACTCGTCGAAGTCGACCGGCAGCAGCACGGCGTCGGGCGCCTTCGCCGCGGCCTTCATCATTCCCATCGCGGAGTTGACGCCGAACGCGCGCGCTTCGTAGGTCGCGGTGGTGATGACGCCGCGGCCCGCGTAGTCGCCGAGCCGCGCGAACCGGCGGCGCTTCCCGCCCGTCGCCGGATCCACTTCCCAGGCGGGCTGGTGCCGGGCGCCGCCGCCGATCACGACCGGCTGGCCGCGCAGTTCCGGGTAACGCAGCAGCTCGACCGACGCGTAGAAGGCGTCCATGTCGAGATGCGCGATCACGCGCGGGATCGGAGCAGGCGACGGCATGGCCGATCGAGTGTACGGCGCGTGCTCGTCGAACCTGCGGCCGCGCGCAGGCGGCGGTCGCCCGGCTTCCGTGGCTCGATGGCCGCGCGGTGGCGCCGGAGTAAGCTCGCCGCACAACCAGCCTAAATCCCCCAGAGTGGCCCCCGCTTCCACGTCGACTCAAACAGACACGACGCACCCTGGCGAGCGCGCAGGCCACACCTGGGAAGCGCAGCACTTCGGGATGCCGGCCGACGGCTGGCGGCGCCGCTGGTTCATCGTCATCTTCGAGAACGACACGCGGGCCGGACGCCGGTTCGACGTGTGGTTGCTGATCGTCATCCTGGTCAGCGTGCTCGTCGTGATGCTCGATAGCGTGCAGCCGATCTCCGCGCGCTACGGCACGCTGTTCGATGTCCTCGAATGGGGCTTCACGCTGGCGTTCACGGCCGAGTACGTCGCGCGGCTGGCAACGGTCGACCGGCCGCTGCGCTACGCCCGCAGCTTCTTCGGGATCATCGACCTGATGGCCGTCCTGCCGACGTATCTCGCGTTCTTCTTCCCGGAGCTGCACGCGCTGATCGACGTCCGCGTGCTGCGGCTGCTGCGGACCTTCCGGGTCCTGAAGCTCGTGGCTTACGTCAGCGAGTACAAGTACCTCGCCGCCGCGCTGCGCGACAGCCGTCGCAAGATCTTCGTGTTCCTCTCCGGCGTCATGATGATCGCGATCACGGTCAGCACGCTGATGTACGTGATCGAGGGCCCGGAGAACGGCTTCACCAGCATCCCGACGTCGATCTACTGGGGCATCACCGCGATGACGACCGTGGGCTTCGGCGACATCGTGCCGAAGACGGACCTCGGCCGCGCGCTTGCCAGCATGCTGATGCTGCTCGGCTGGAGCATCCTCGCCGTGCCGACGGGCATCGTGACGGCGGAGATGACGCGCCGCAACGTGCCGTTGCCGACCCGCGCCTGTCCCTCGTGCGGCGCGGGCCAGCACCTGCCGCGCGCGCGGTTCTGCCACGAGTGCGGCGCAGCGTTGCCGTCCGGGGACGAGCACGCCTGACGCGGCAGGGCTTGCCGCGCCTCAAGGCGCGGCGGCCGGCCAGCGCTAGTCTGGGATCATTCGTCGGTGCATCGCCTGCGAGGAGTTCGATGAAACGCGTGTTGTGGTGTGCGCTGCTGTCGGTCCTGCCCGCAATGGCCGCGGCGCAGGTGGCGGACTACCAGGTCGAGGGCGACGGGATTCCGAAATCCCTCTCCGGCAAGCCCGGCGTGGCCGCGCGTGGCAAGGCGCTGCTGGCGAAGCGGGGCGCCGCCAACTGCCTCGAGTGCCACAGCGTCAAGGACAAGGAGCTCGCGGGTGGGGGCAGCAAGGGACCGGCCCTCGACGGCATCGGCGCCGTGCTGACTCCGGCGCAGCTGCGGCTGAGCGTCGTGGACATCGGAAAGGTGAACCCGAAGGCCGGCATGCCGAGCTTCCACAAGGGCGAGGTCGCGGCGCCAGGCGGTCGCCTCACGCCGCAGGAAATCGAGGACGTCGTCGCCTACCTGGCGTCGCTGAAGAAATAGCGCGGGAGTCGCGCCTCAGACCGAAGGCACTTCGACGGTCGCGTAGTCGGCCGGCATGACGATCTCGAGCATCTCGACGTCGTCGCTGTGCCCGACCTCGCGGTGCCGGATGCCGGGCGGCTGGTGCACGCACGAGCCCGGCTCCAGGCGCACCACGCCCTGCCCCTCGTACTCGAACTCGATCCAGCCCTTCAGCACGTAGACGAGCTGGAGCGTCACGCCGTGGCGGTGCGGCACGCCGTTGAACGGCGCGCCCGGCAGCGCGCGGATCACGTGCGCGGCCACGCGCCCCTTGGTGGCGTCCTTGATGCCGAGGTCGCGGTATTCGAAGAACGAACGCAGTCCCGCCACGAACTGCGCGTCGCTGGCGTGGCTGACGGTGAAACCCTTGGTCGTCATGGCGGTCCTTCCCTGATCCAACGTCGCGCGGATGGGGTGCGTAGTACTGACTACCGGCCGCTCCGCGCTCGCTGAACGGTCGTAAGGTACACGTCAACAGACCGAGGAGGAGCGCATGCGCCTGCAGACGACCGAACGAAGCGACGGCATTTGGTGGATCGCGCTCCTCGCGGGCGCAGCGGCGCTGATCGCGGCGATCTACTTCTTCTGGCCGCAGCCGGAACCGCCGGCGCTGCCACCGACCGCCGCGGTGGCCCCAGCCGAGCCCGCGGCCGCCCCGACGCCGGCAGCGCCGGCCGAGCCGGTGATCGAGCATCCGGTCGAGGCGGTGAAGCCGCCGGAAGCGCCGCCGCCGGTCGCGCTCGACGACAGCGACGGAGCGATCGCCGCGGCGCTCGGCCGCCTGCTCGGCGACGAGCGCCTGCGCAAGTGGTTCTTTGGCGATGCGATCGTGCGGCGCTTCGTCGCGACCGTCGACAACCTGTCGCGTCCGACGGTCGCGATGAAGGTCCGCTCGCTGCGGCCGGTGCCCGGCGCCTTCGAGGTGGTGCGCGACGGCGAGGCGATCACGGTGTCGGCCGGCAACGCGGCGCGCTACGCGCCGTACGTGCAGGCGCTGGAGCGCGTCGACGCGAAGCAGCTCGCGGGCGTGTACCTGCGCTTCTATCCGCTGTTCCAGAAGGCGTACGAGGAGCTCGGCTATCCGAAGGCGTACTTCAACGACCGGCTGGTGGCGTCGATCGACCACCTGCTCGCCGCGCCCGAACCATCGGCGCCGCCGCGGCTGGTGCAGCCGAAGGTGCTCTATGAGTTCGAGGATCCCCGGCTCGAAGCGCTGTCGGCCGGGCAGAAGGCGATGCTGCGCCTCGGCCCGGACAACGCGCAGCGCGTGAAGGCTCAGCTGCGCGCGTTGCGCGCCGAGATCACCGCCAGCGCGCCGAAGCCCTGAGGGCGCGGTCAGCCGAAGGGCGCCACGCCGATCAGGGGACGGTGCAACGCAAAGGCGAACACCGCCCAGGCGACAAGGCCGACGACGACCGTGATGGCGGTGCGTGAGCCCGGGCCTGCGGGATAGGTCGTTCCGGCCGCACGGTCGCGTCGCCGAGCGGCGATGAAGCCCAGCACGGCCCACGCCAGGAACGTGCCGAACAGCAGGACGTCGGCGAGCGTGCCGTTGGCGAGCAGGTGCGCCAGCGCCCAGACCTTCACGCCCGCCACCATCGGGTGGCCGATCGCGCGCTTGATGGCATTGCCGGGCACGTAGGCCGCCACCAGCAGCACGAACGCGGGAATGGTCAGCAGCGCGGCGAGGTGGCGCGTCCACACCGGCGGCGCAAACAGCACGACCGGCGACTGCCGCGCCGCGCCGTAGCCGATCACGAGCAGCACGAAACCGGCGATCGACAGCAGGGAATAGATCGCCTTCCAGGGCTTCTCGCCGACACGCGCGATGGTGGCGGTGCGCCAGCCCTCGGCGACGATGCGCGTCGAGTGCACGCCGAGGAAGAGCGCCAGTCCGAGCAGCAGCAGCGTCATCGGGGTTGCCTTTGGCGGTGGACAGAGCCGCAATCTACCCGAGTGCACGTCGGCGCGGGCCCGACGCCGGCCGGGGGCGCGCAGTGCCCGCGCGGCTACGGCTGCGCGGCCTGCCGCGCCTTGTCCTCAAGCGCGCTCCAGCGTTCGAACTTCGCCGCGAGCTCGTGCTCGACCTGCTCGGCACGCGTGCGGTCGGCCTTGATCGCCTCCGGCCCCTGGCGGTGATAGTCCGCCGAACTCATGCGCTCGGTCAGGGCGTGCTGTTCGCGCTCCAGCGCTTCGATCTCGGCCGGCAGGCCCTCGAGGTCGCGCTGCTCCCTGAACGACAGCTTCACGCGCTGCGCGCGGCCGGCGGTGCGCTCGGGCCTGGCCGCGACGGGCGCGGGCGCGCTCGCCGCCGGCACCTTCGGTCGCAGCGCCACCCAGTCGCTGTAGCCGCCCGGATACTCGGTCCAGCGTCCGTCGCCTTCGGCGACCAGCGTCTGCGTCACGACGTTGTCGAGGAAGGTGCGGTCGTGGCTGACCAGCAGCAGCGTGCCGCCGTAGTCCTGCAGCGTCGTCTCGAGCATCTCCAGCGATTCGATGTCGAGGTCGTTGGTCGGCTCGTCGAGCACGAGCAGGTTGGTGGGTCGCGCGAAGAGCCGCGCGAGCAGCAGCCGGTTGCGCTCGCCGCCCGAGAGCGTCTTGATCGGCGCGTTCGCGCGCTGCGGCGGGAACAGGAACTCGGCGAGGTAGGTCATCACGTGCTTGCGCGTGCCGCCGACCTCGATCCAGTCCGAGCCCGGGCTGATCGTCTCGGCGACGGTCTTGTCGGGATCGAGCGCCTCGCGCATCTGGTCGAAGTACGCGACCTGCAGGTTGGTGCCGAGCCGCACCGACCCGGAGTCGGGCGCGAGGGTGCCGAGGATCAGCTTGATCAGCGTGCTCTTGCCGGCGCCGTTCGGCCCGATCAGGCCGAGGCGATCGCCGCGCATCAGGCGCGTGCTCAGGTTCTCGACGATGCGCTTGTCGCCGAAGCGCTTCGTCACGTCCTTCAGTTCCGCGACGAGCTTGCCGGAGCGCTCGCCGGCGTCGAGCGTCAGCTTCACGTGGCCGAGCCGTTCGCGCCGGGCGGTGCGCTCGCGCCGCAGCTGGTCGAGGCGAGAGACGCGTCCCGCGTTGCGCGTGCGCCGCGCCTCGATGCCCTTGCGGATCCACGCCTCTTCCTGCGCCCAGAACTTGTCGAACTTGCGGCTCGCCGTTTCCTCGGCCGCGAGCTCGGTCGCGCGGCGCGCCTCCCACGCGCTGTAGTTGCCCGGGTACGAGCGCAGCAGGCCGCGGTCGAGTTCGACGATGCGCGTGGCGACGCGGTCCAGGAACGCGCGGTCGTGCGTGATGACGATCAGCGCCGGGCCCTTCAGCAGCAGGTCCTCGAGCAGCGCGATGGCGTCGATGTCGAGGTGGTTGGTCGGCTCGTCGAGCAGCAGCAGGTCGGGCGCCAGCGCGAACGCGAGCGCGAGCGCGGCGCGCTTGGTCTCGCCCCCGGACAGCTGCGTCGGATCCTTCGCCTCGTCGAGCCCGAGGCGGTGCAGGTACTCGACCAGCCGCGCCTCGATGCGCCAGCGGTCGCGTTCGTCGGCGAGGCGCTCCAGGTGGCCGCGCTGCGCGAGGCTCTCGCGCAGCGTCGACGCCGGCGGGATGTCGGGCTCCTGCTCGACCAGCGCCACCGCGAGGCCGTCGCGCTTCTTCAGCTCGCCGTCGTCGAGCGCGATGCGGCCCGCGATCACGTTCAGCAGCGAACTCTTGCCGGTGCCGTTGCGCCCGATCAGCCCGATGCGGTCGCCCTCGAGAACGGTCAGGCTGGCGCGGTCGAGCAGCGGATGCAGGCCGAACGCGAGTTCGGCGTCGAGCAGGGTGGCGAGCGTCATGGACGGATTGTCGCAAGACGCGGGCCGGGGCCCGGCGCGCGCAAAGGTCGCTAGCTTCGGCGCAGTTGTTCGATCACCCGGGCGACCGCCTCGCGGTGCTCGTCCGGCACCGGTTGGCCGGCGGGGCCGTGCTGGCCGAGCGCTCGCAGCGTCCGGTCGACAACGTCGATGTGCGGCAGCACCGGCCCGAAGAACATCGGGCGGTTCTCGTGCAGCACGAGCAGCGTGGGCAGCGTCTCGACGTCCATCTCGCCCAGCCAGTCGCTGTCGTCCTCGATGTCGAGCCAGATGTGCACGGCGTCGGCGCGCTGCCGGGCGCGCTGCTCGAACGCGCGCCGGTAGTCGCGGCAGGTGCCGCACCAGTCGGCGCAGAGGCACACGACCGTCCAGGCCGAGGCGGGGTCGGGCGACAGATGTTCCGGCATGTACGGATTCTGCTCTTCCCCCGCGCGGTTCCCTTGGTCGGCGGGGACGCTGCGCTTAAGCTTCGCGGCTCCCCCCACAGGACTCGAAGGCCGTGCCGATGAAGTCGCGCCTCGCCCGGCATGCGCGCAGCGATGCACTGATCGCACCATGACGGGAATGCAGCCCATTTGGCGTCCCTCGCCGCAGCGGGCCGGGCGCGCGCGCATCACGGCGTTCCTGGCGTGGCTCGAACGCGAGCGCGGCCTGGCGTTCGCGGACTACGAGTCGCTGTGGCGCTGGTCGGTGACGGACCTCGAAGGGTTCTGGAGCGCCGTCTGGCAATTCTTCGACATCCGCGCCTCGGTGCCGTACGAGCGCGTGCTCGGCCGGCGTTCGATGCCGGGCGCCGAGTGGTTTCCCGGGGCGCGGCTGAACGTCGCCGACCAGGCGTTTCGCCACGCGACCGACGCGCGCTGCGCGATCGTCGCGGGCGACGAGTCCGGCACGCTGCGGGAGGTCTCGTGGCGCGAACTCGAGCGTGAGGTGGGGGCGCTCGCGGCGTCGCTGCGCGCTCTGGGCGTGGCGCCCGGCGACCGCGTCGTCGCGATCCTGCCGAACATTCCGCAGGCGATCGTCGCGTTCCTCGCGTGCGCGAGCGTGGGCGCCGTGTGGTCCGTCTGCTCGCCGGACATGGGGCCGGTCGCGGTGCTCGACCGCTTCCGCCAGATCGCGCCGAAGGTGCTGATCGCGACCGACGGCTATCGCTACGGCGGCAAGCAGTACGACCGCGGCGATGTGCTCGCCGAGATCCGCGCCGCTCTGCCGTCGCTCGCGCATACCGTGCTCGTGCCGAATCTCCACGCGGCCGTGGATGGAGCGCGGTTTCCGGGTGCGATTCCGTGGGAGCAGCTCGTCGCCGGCAACGCGCCGCTGCGCACCGAGCAGGTCGCGTCCGACCACCCGCTGTGGGTCGTGTACTCGTCGGGCACGACCGGCATGCCGAAGGCGATCGTGCACGGCCACGCGGGCGCCCTGCTCGAGATGCTGAAGGGCGTCGGCCTGCATCGCGACGTCGGCCCGGGCGACCGCTTCCACTGGTACACGACGACCGGCTGGATCATGTGGAACGTGCAGGTGAGCGGGCTGCTCGCCGGCGCGACCGCGGTGCTGTACGACGGCAACCCCGGCTACCCGGACCTCGGCGTGCTGTGGCGCTTCACCGAGCGCGCGGGCTCGACCTTCTTCGGCGCTGGCGCGGCGTTCTACGCGAACTGCATGAAGGCCGGCATCGAGCCGGCGAAGATCGCCGATCTCTCGGCGCTGCGCACGCTCGGCGCGACCGGATCGCCGCTGCCGCCCGAGGCGTACCGCTGGGGCTACGAGCACGTGAAGCGAGACCTCTGGCTGGTGTCGATCGCGGGCGGCACCGACCTCGCGGGCGCCTTCCTGACCGGCCTGCCGACGCTGCCGGTGTACGAGGGCGAGATGCAGTGCCGCGCGCTCGGGTTGAAGGTGGAGGCCTGGGACGACGACGGACGCGCGGTGACCGGCGAGGTCGGCGAGCTCGTGTGCACGGAACCCTTCCCGTCGATGCCGCTCCACTTCTGGAACGATCCAGGCGGTGCGCGCTACCGCGAAAGCTACTTCGAGATGTACCCGGGCGTCTGGCGGCACGGCGACTGGCTGCGGCTGGTCGAGCGGCCGGAGGCGGTCGGCGGAATCATCTACGGGCGGTCGGACGCGACGATCAACCGCTTCGGAATCCGCATGGGAACGGCCGAGCTGTACCGGGCCGTCGAGGCGATTCCCGAGGTCGTCGACTCGCTGGTCGTCGACCTCGAGTACCTGGGCCGCGAGTCGTACATGCCGTTGTTCGTCGTGCTGAAGCCCGGCGTGGCGCTCGACGACGCTCTGGCCGAGCGCCTGAACGGCGCGATCCGCACCGCGCTGTCGGCGCGCCACGTGCCGAGCGAGATCCTCGCGATCCCGGAGGTGCCGCGCACGCTGTCGGGCAAGAAGATGGAACTGCCGATCAAGAAGCTGCTGCTCGGCCACGCGCTGGAGAAGGTCGCGCACGCCGACGCGATGGCGAACCCGTCGAGCCTGGCGTGGTTCGTGGAGTTCGCCGCGCGGCGCGCCGCCTCCTGACCGCGCTGCCCGCTCAGATCGCGAGCAGTCCCCGGATGTTCTCTTCCTGCATCGTGGCGCCGCCGCCGCGGTGGGTGATCTGGCCCCGCAGCATGACCGCGTAGGCGTCGGCGAGCGACTCGGCGAAGTCGTAGTACTGCTCCACCAGCAGCACCGCCATCTTCTTCTCGGTCACCAGCTTGCGGATCACGAGGCCGATCTCCTTGATGATCGACGGCTGGATGCCTTCGGTCGGCTCGTCGAGGATGAGCAGGCGCGGATCGGCGGCGAGCGCGCGGCCGATCGCGAGCTGCTGCTGCTGGCCGCCGGACAGGTCGCCGCCGCGGCGCTTCAGCATCTGCTTCAGCACCGGGAAGAGCTCGAGGATCTGCTCGGGCACCTTGCGGCCGGCCGCACCGCGCTTGGGCGCGAGTCCCATCATCAGGTTCTCCTCGACCGTGAGGCGATTGAAGATGTCGCGGCCCTGCGGCACGTAGCCGATGCCGAGCCGCACCCGCTGGTACGGCGCGAGCTTAGTGATGTCCTGGCCGTCGAACAGGATGCGCCCGCCGCGCGGGCCGACGAGGCCCATGATGCCTTTCAGCAGGGTCGTCTTGCCGACGCCGTTGCGACCGAGCAGGACGGTGCACGCAGCCCCGGCAACGTCGAGCGACACGTCGCGCAGGATGTGGCTGCCGCCGTAGTACTGGTCGAGGTGTTCGATCTTCAGCATGGCATCGATGGCCCGGTCAGCGGCCGAGGTAGACCTCGATCACGCGCTCGTGGGCCTGCACGGCCGCCATCGAGCCTTCGGCGAGCACGCTGCCCTCGTGCAGGACGGTCACGGTGCGCGCGATCCTGTCGACGAAATCCATGTCGTGTTCCACGACGACCACCGAGTGCTGGCCGGCCAGCTCGAGGATCAGCTCCGCCGTGCGTGCGGTCTCGGCATCGGTCATGCCGGCGACCGGCTCGTCGAGCAGGATCAGCTCGGGCTCCTGCATCAGCAGCATGCCGATCTCGAGCCACTGCTTCTGGCCGTGCGACAGCGAACCCGCCAGGCGATCCTCGGCGCCGTCGAGGCGGATGGTCTTCAGCGTGCGCGCGACCAGGTCGCGCTGCGCGGCCGTCAGCTTCGCCAGCAGCGACGCGCGCACCCGCTTGTCCGTCTTCATCGCCAGTTCGAGGTTCTCGAACACCGTGTGGCTCTCGAACACCGTCGGCTTCTGGAACTTGCGGCCGATGCCGAGGCGGGCGATCTCGGTCTCGGGCAGGCGCGTCAGGTCGAACGTCTGGCCGAAGAACGCCGTGCCGGAATCGGGACGCGTCTTGCCGGTGATGACGTCCATCATCGTCGTCTTGCCGGCGCCGTTGGGGCCGATGATGCAGCGCAGTTCGCCGCGCTCGATCGTCAGTGAGAGCGCGTTGAGCGCCTTGAAGCCGTCGAAGCTGACCGTGATGTCGTCGAGGTACAGGATCGGGCCGTGCGACGTGTCGACCTTGTCCGGATCGAGCGGGTGGCTGTAGCCGCCGGCGTCGCCGGCGCCCGACAAGGCGTGGATCGCGCCGTCGCTCACGACACCACCTCCTGCGCTACGGGTGCCTGCACGTCCTTCGCGGCCGGCCGGCCAGGCAGCCGCGCGCGCACCGTCGCGGCCAGTCCGGCCAGTCCGCGCGGAAGGAACAGCGTGACCAGCACGAACAGCAGGCCGAGGAAGTACAGCCACAGCTCCGGATACGCCACCGTGAACCAGGTCTTGGCGCCGTTGACCGCGAACGCGCCGAGGATCGGGCCGACCAGCGTGCCGCGCCCGCCGACCGCGGCCCAGATGGCGATCTCGATCGAGTTGGCCGGGCTCATCTCGCCCGGGTTGATGATCCCGACCTGCGGGACGTAGAGCGCCCCGGCGATCCCGCTCATCACCGCCGCGATCGTCCAGATCACGAGCTTGTACGAGCGGGTGCGGTAACCGAGGAACATCAGCCGCGACTCCTGGTCGCGGATCGCCGTCAGCACCCGGCCCATCTTGCTGGTGACGATCCAGCGCGCGACGACCAGCGCGCCGAGCAGGTACAGGCCGGACAGCACGAAGAGCGCGGTCCGCATCTCGGGCGACGTGATCGGCATTCCGAGGATGCGCTTGAAGTCGGTGAAGCCGTTGTTGCCGCCGAACCCCATGTCGTTGCGGAAGAACGCCAGCATCGCGGCGTACGTGAGCGCCTGCGTGATGATCGAGAAGTACACCCCCTTGATGCGCGAGCGGAACGCGAAGAAGCCGAAGGCGAGCGCGAGCAGGCCGGGAACCGCCACGACCAGCACCAAGGCCCACAGGAACGAGTCGGTGCCGACCCAGTACCAGGGCAGTTCCTTCCAGTCGAGGAACACCATGAAGTCCGGCAGGTCGCTCTTGTAGACGCCGTCGCGGCCGATCTGCCGCATCAGGTACATGCCGAACGCGTAGCCGCCGAGGGCGAAGAACAGGCCCTGTCCGAGCGACAGGATGCCGGTGTAGCCCCAGATCAGGTCCATCGCCAGCGCGACCACCGCGTAGCACATGAACTTTCCGAGCAGCGTGATCCAGAAGCTCGACACGTGCAGCGGGTGCGACTCGGGCAGCGCGAGGTGCAGCGTCGGGAGCAGCACGACGAGCACCGCCGCGACCGCGAAGATCGCGGTCCACGCTTTCGGAGTGAAGAGGCGGGTCATGCCTCGGCGCTCCGCCCCTTCAGCGCGAACAGTCCTTGCGGGCGCTTCTGGATGAACAGGATGATGAAGACCAGCACCATGATCTTCGCGAGCACGGCGCCGGACAGCGGCTCGAGGAACTTCGCGATGGAGCCAAGGCCGAAGGCGGCGATGACGGTGCCGGCGAGCTGGCCGACGCCGCCGAGCACGACCACCATGAAGCTGTCGACGATGTACGCCTGCCCGAGGTCCGGGCCGACGTTGCCGATCTGGGACAGCGCCACGCCGCCGAGGCCGGCGACACCCGAGCCGAGGCCGAAGGTGAGCATGTCGACGCGGTGCGTCGGCACGCCGGTGCAGCTTGCCATCGCGCGGTTCTGCGTCACGCCGCGCACGAACAGGCCCGTGCGCGTGCGGTTGATCAGCAGCCAGACGGCGGCCAGCACGAGCAACGCGAAGACGATGATCGCGATGCGGTTGAACGGGATCACGTAGCCGCCGCTGATCGCGATGCCGCCCGACAGCCACGCGGGGTTCTCGACCTCCACGTTCTGCGCGCCGAACAGCGAGCGGCACGCCTGGATCAGCAGCAGGCTGACGCCCCAGGTCGTGAGCAGGGTCTCGAGGGGGCGGCCGTACAGCCAGCGCAGCACGCCGCGCTCGAGGGCCATGCCGATCACTGCGGTGACGATGAACGCGGCGGGCAGCGCCGCCACGACATACCAGTCGAACGCCGCGGGCAGGTACTGGCGGAACACGCCCTGCGTCAGGTACGTGGTGTACGCGCCGATCATCAGGAACTCGCCGTGGGCCATGTTGATGATGCCCATCAGGCCATAGGTGATCGCCAGGCCGAGCGCGGCGAGCAGCAGGATCGAGCCGAGGCTCAGTCCGGTGAACGCCGCCAGGCCGATCTCCGTGCTGAACAGGCGGCGGTTGATTTCGGCGAGCGACAGTTGCGCCGCGGTGCGCACGCGCTCGTCCGGCTCCGCGTAGGTGCCGTCGCTGCCCTTTCCGACGAGCGCGGAAAGCACCTGCCGCACCTGTGGGTCGTTGCTCCGGGCGAGGTCGGCGGCAGCCTTCGCCCGCAGCGCCGGATCCGGGTTGCGCAGCGCGAGGGACGCGGCCGACAGTTCCAGCACGCCTTTCACCTCGGGGTCGGTCTCCTTGTCGATCGCCTGCTGCACGATGGGCAGGAGGCCCTCGTTGTCCGAGCCCTGCAGCGCTCGGGCGGCGGCAAGACGCGTCGCCGCGTCCGGGCTCGCGAGTTTCAGCGCCGCGAGAGCGGCGTCGATTTCGCCGCGCAGCCGGTTGTTGACCATGAGCGGCTCGAAGCTCGCGGGCGCGGCACCGAGCGCCGCACCGGTCACGGCGTCGGTCATCCGGCCGTCAGCGACGATCACGGCGCGCCTGCCGTCATCGATCAGGCCGAGGGATTCGTTCGACAGGGCGCCCAGGATGTCGGCGACGCGCGGCTCCTGGGTCGCCGTGAGCTTGCGGATGGCCTCGATGCGCACATCCGGATCCTCGTCGGCGAGCGGCAGCACGCTGGCGGGGTCGAGCGCAGCCCAGGCGGGCGCGACGAGGAACGCCAGGGCGAATGCGAGGAGGCGAAGAGTCTGGAACATGGAATTCCGGAAAGACGGAGCGGGCGGCCTCCGTTCCAGGGAAACGGCGCCCGCTCCGGTACTGCAGGATCAGACCGGCGAGTCCGGCTTCTTCTCGTTGCCCGGGATGAACGGGCTCCAGGGCTGGGCGCGGATGGGCCCCTTGGTCCGCCACACCACGTTGAACTGCCCGTCGGCGCGCACTTCGCCGATGAGCACCGGCTTGTGCAGGTGGTGGTTCTTCTCGTCCATCTTCAGCTTGTAGCCGCAGGGCGCGTCGAAGGTCTGGCCGGCCATCGCGGCGATCACCGGGTCGACGTCGGCGGTCTTCGCCTTCTCGACGGCCTGCTTCCACATGTGGATGCCGACGAACGTGGCTTCCATCGGGTCGTTGGTGACGACCTTTTCCGCGTTCGGCAGCTTCTGCTTGAGCGCCCACTCCCGGTACATCTTGATGAACGCGTCGTTCTTCGGGTTCTTCAGCGACATGAAGTAGTTCCACGCGGCCAGGTGACCCACCAGCGGCTTGGTGTCGACGCCGCGCAACTCCTCCTCGCCGACCGAGAACGCCACGACCGGCACGTCCTTGGCCTTCAGGCCGGCGTTGCCGAGTTCCTTGTAGAAGGGCACGTTCGAGTCGCCGTTGATGGTCGAGATCACGCAGGTCTTGCCCCCGCTCGCGAACTTCTTGATGTTCGCGACGATCGTCTGGTAGTCGCTGTGGCCGAACGGCGTGTAGACCTCCTCGATGTCCTTGTCGGCGACGCCCTTGCTCTTCAGGAACGCGCGCAGGATCTTGTTGGTCGTGCGCGGGTAGACGTAGTCGGTGCCGAGCAGGAAGAAGCGCTTGGCGCCGCCGCCTTCCTTGCTCATCAGGTACTCGGTCGCCGGGATCGCCTGCTGGTTGGGCGCGGCTCCCGTGTAGAAGACGTTCTTCTCCAGCTCCTCGCCCTCGTACTGCACCGGGTAGAAGAGCAGGCCGTTGAGTTCCTTGAAGACCGGCAGCACGCTCTTGCGCGACACCGACGTCCAGCAGCCGAAGACCACCGAGACCTTGTCCTGTGTGAGCAGCTGGCGCGCCTTCTCGGCGAACAGCGGCCAGTTGGACGCCGGGTCGACGACCACCGGCTCGAGCGGGCGTCCCATCACCCCACCCTTGGCATTGATGTCGGCGATCGTCATCAGCGCGGTTTCCTTCAGCGCCGTCTCGGAGATCGCCATCGTTCCGGACAGCGAGTGAAGGATGCCGACCTTGATCGGCGTCTTCGCCTGTCCGAACGCGGTCGAGATCGACGAGGCGCCGAGCGCCACCGCGCCCCCCGCCTGGATGAATTGTCTGCGGTCCATGCATTTCCCCCTTAGAGAGCACCCGATCGGCGCTGTGCACTGCAATACAAGTTCCATGCCACGGGTTTCCGGGGCGTTCTGCACTTCAAAGCGGCCCGGCTGCACCAACTGCGTGAGCCCGGCGCCGGCGCCGACGGAAAAGGGCACGGGCGTGGTGCGCCCGTCTCGATGCGATGCGCACCGGCTAGACTGCCCGGGCGCGTTTCCGTCGTTGCCGTCCAGGTCGCGCGTCAGGCACAGATGACCCGCAAGCCTCCCCCCTCCGCCGTCCCCCAGAGCCGGCTCGCCCGCCTCGCCCGCATCGGCTTCGCTGCCGGCGAGCTCGCGGTCGGCGGCGCGATCGAGGGGCTGCGTCGCCTGGGCCAGCCGAACGACCCGAAGGCCGGGAGCTCGCTCTTCACGGCGGCGACCGCGCGGCGCCTCGCCGAACGGCTGTCGAACCTGCGCGGCGCGGCGATGAAGCTCGGCCAGCTGATCTCACTGCAGGGCGAGGACGTGCTGCCGCCCGAGTTCGCGCAGGCGCTCGCGGTGCTGCGCTCGTCAGCGGCGCCGATGCCGTCCGGGCAGTTGCACCGCGTGCTGGGACGCGAGTACGGCAAGGGCTGGGAGCGCCGCTTTGCGCAGTTCAGCGATGAGCCCGTCGCCGCGGCGTCGATCGGGCAGGTGCACCGCGTGCGCGCACGGGACGGCCGCGCGCTCGCGCTGAAGATCCAGTACCCCGGCGTGGCCAGGTCGATCGCGAGCGACGTCGACAACGTCGCCGCGCTGCTGAGGATGGCGAACGTGCTGCCGCTCGGCATCGACGTCGAGGGCATCGCGAACGAAGCCAAGCGCCAGCTGCAGCAGGAGTCCGACTACATCGCCGAGGGCCGTTTCCTCGAGCAGTACGCGGCGCTCGTCGCCGGCGATCCCGACCTGCTCGTGCCGCGCGTGCACTGGGACCTCACGACGCCGCGCGTGCTGGCGATGGACTTCGTCGAGGGCGTGCCGCTGGAGGCGATGGCGCGCGACGACGTGCCGCAGAAGCAGCGCGACAAGCTCGGCGCGGTGCTCGAGTACCTGACTTTCCGCGAGCTGTTCGAGTTCCACGTGATGCAGACGGACCCGAACTTCGCGAACTACCTGTTCCAGCCGGACTCCGGGCGCCTGGTGC
>Ga0209392_1000100_pt1 | contig 16467 bp, 13 predicted proteins | sample PPLLak3cmMay2015_FD_187252 | JGI IMG/M metagenome (GOLD analysis project Ga0209392, IMG submission 187252) | Freshwater sediment microbial communities from Prairie Pothole Lake near Jamestown, North Dakota, USA - PPLs Lake P7 Core (1) Depth... | ecosystem: Environmental > Aquatic > Freshwater >...
TAGTTCTGGCCGTTGACGAACAGGATCTCCTTCGACCGGCCGGTGATGTAGAGCTCGCTCTCGTTCCAGAGCCCGAGATCGCCGGTGCGCAGCCAGCCCTCGGCGTCGATCGTCGCGGCGTTCGCATCCGGGTTGCGGAAGTAGCCGCGCGTGACGTTCTCGCCCTGGATCAGCACGTGGCCGACGTGACCGGGCTCAACCTCGACGCCCGCATCGTCCACCAGCTTCACGCGCGTGTAGGGAATCGGCCGGCCCTCGCACATGAGCTTGAGCGCGCTGGGGTCGTCGGCGGCCACGAGCCGCACCGGCGAGCCCAGGCCCATCGAGCGGCGATCGACGGTCAGGTAGCGATGCCCCGACCCGGGCGTCGGGAAGCTCACGGCGAGGGACGCCTCCGCGAGGCCGTAGACAGGGAACATCGCGTTGCGCGAGAGGCCGTAGGGCGCCATGCGGTCGAGGAATTCCTCGACCAGTTCCACCGAGATCGGCTCTGCACCGTTGAAGATCAGGCGGACGCAGGAGAGGTCAACGTCGTCGAGCGTCTTCTCGCCGAGCGCGCGAAGGAAGTGCCGGTAGCCGAAGTTCGGTGAGCAGGTGATCGTCACGCGCTTGGACGCCGCGAACTTCAACCAAAGGAGTGCGCGCCGCACGAACAGGTCGGTGGGCATCAGGTACTGCCGCGAACCGGCGTACGTGACCATGAGGTGGAAACCGATCAGTCCCATGTCGTGGGTGAGCGGCATCCAGCTCAGCGTCACGTCACGCTCGCAGAGGCCGATCGCCCGGGTGACGCCGTCCATGTTGGCGAGCAGGTTGGCGTGGGTGAGGACCACGCCCTTGGGCTCGCTGGTCGAGCCCGAGGAGAACTGGATGAACGCGGTCTGGTCGGGGGCGATTCGCGCCGGCGTGCCCTCGCGCGAGATGTCGTCGAGCTGGTCGATCAGGAACGTGCGCCGTTCGAGGGATGCCCACGACGAAGTCTCACCCTGCTCGGCGGCGAACGCGGCGAGCCGGTCGCGCAGCTTCCGGTCGGTGTAGAGCAGCGGGTCGCCCAGTTGCCGCGCGATGCGCAGCAACTTGTGCTTGTGCTCGTCGCTGATGCCCACGGCCACGGGCACCGGCACGATGCCGCCGTAGATGCACGCCCAGTACGCATCCAGGAACTGTTCGTTGCCCGCCACGTGCAGGATGAGCAGGTCGCCCGGCTGCGCCCCGATGCGCTGCAGGTGGTGCAGGATCCCGAGTGCGCGCCGGCGCAGGTTCGCCAGCGTCAGCGTCTTCTCCGCCTGCTCGCCCTCGAGGTAGCCGATGGCGAGCGATCCGCGGCTGCGGTGGTCGAGCATTTCGGGAAGCGTCTGGTACTGGATCATGCACGTGGGTCCACGGGTTCGGATGGGACGCGCCCCCGGGTGGGCAGCGCCGGGCTGCAAAGCGCCCGCGATTCTCCCAGATGGCCGGGTGCCGGTCACGCTGGGCGCTGGCGGGCGCCCAAGTGCGGACGGACAATCCCGGGCAATGTCAGACGTACTGGTCCTTCACGCGGCGCTGCCGGGCGACGGGGATGCGGGTCTCGCGGCCAGCTTGCTCGCGCAGATGCCCTATGGCCGGCGACTCGAGCTCGAGCGTCGCGACACTGCGGCGCGCCTCGCGAGCCTCGCCGGCGTCGCGCTCGTGCTCGCCGGTGCGGGCCGACTGCGTGGCCGGCCTGTGGATCTCGCGATGCTGCGCTTCCCGCTGGGCGGAAAGCCCATGCTTGCGGGCGGACCGTGGTTCAGCATTTCGCACTCCGTGAGCCGCGTCGCCGTCGCGCTCAGCGATTGCAGCGAGGTGGGTCTCGACCTCGAGGATGCGCTGGCCGGTACAGGCGCCGCGGGCCTCGAAGCGATGGATTCCCTGGGCCGATGGACGGCGACGGAGGCGGTGCTCAAGGTGGTCGGCGCCGGGATCCGTTCGGCGGGCGACGTGCGGCTCTCGGCAGATCGCTCGATCGCACAGCTGGACGGCGAGGTCCTGTACCTGCGCCCGCTGGCGCTCCCCGAGGATTGTGTGGGCTGTCTGGCGACCCGGGTGGCGGTGTCCAGGCTCCGCATCGAGCAGGTGAGTATTCCGTGGTCGTGCGCGAGCTGATCCACGGCGCCGACCGCAAGGGCAAGGGGCGGGAGGGCGAGAGCGATGTCGCGGCCGCCTTGGGCCGGACCGCCCCGGATCAGGCGTCGCTCGCGAGCGCGGCGCGAGCCTCCGACTGCAGCGCCTGCAATCGCGCGGCCATCTCGTGCTGAAGCATGGCGAGTCGTTCGGTATCGACCCCGCGCGGAATCCTGACCGGCTCGCCGTACGCGATCACGATGCGGCTGAAAGGCAGCGGCAGTTCGAAGCGGTCCCAGGTCCGGAAGCGGATGCAGGGCGAGGCCGCGATGCTGATTGGAAGGATCGGCTTGCCGCTCAGCTGCGCGAGCAGCACCGGACCGGGTTTGAACTCGTGCACCGGTCCACGCGGCCCGTCGGGCGTGATCGCGGGCGAGATCTCCTTCTTGACGATCGTCTCGTAGAAATCCCGCAGTGCCCGAGCGCCGGTGGTCGTGGACGAGCCGCGGATCACGTGGCCGCCCATGCGCTCGACGAGCATGGCCGGTGCCGTGCCGTCCACCGACGGGCTGATCAGGAACCCGGCCTTGAGCCCGTCCGGCGTGAGGTCGAGCAGGGCGCGCACGCCGAACAGCAGGTGCTGGTGCCAGTAGACGGGAATCACAGCGCGGGACTCGCGTACGGCTGCGCGTGCTGCCTCGAGCCCGAGCGTTCGGTGGACTCGGCAGGTGGCCCAGATGAAGCGCCCGAGCCGCCAGGCGATCGCGACCGCCACGCGATAGAGCAGCATGCGGCCGCGGGTCAGGCGCCGGTTTCCGCGAATCACCTTGCGGTAAAGGGTGTTGCGCGGCGGTTGCCCGGGCGGCGTGGAGGGATCGCTCATCCACCGACTATACTAACGCTCTCGCAGCCGAGCCCCCACCTTGACATCGTCGCCAGACAGCGTGCCCGCGCCGGACCTGCAGGTGTCGGTGGTCGTCCCGGTGTGCAACGAGCGGGACAACGTCCTGCCGCTGGCGCGGGAGATCCACGAGGCGCTGGCCGGTCGCTATCGCCACGAGACGATCTTCGTGGACGACGGCAGCGCCGACGGCACCGACGAAGCCGTGCGCGCTGCCCGCGCGGACGGCATGCCGCAGGTCCGCCTGATACGCCATTCGGTGCGTTCCGGCCAGAGCGCCGCCGTCGCGACCGGAGTGCGTGCCGCGCGCGCGCCGTGGATCGCGACGCTGGACGGCGACGGGCAGAACGACCCGGCCGACATCCCGAAGCTGCTCGACGCGGCGCGTGGCGCGGGCACGTCGCGCCTGCGGCTGGTCATGGGCAACCGCACCACGCGCCGCGACACGTGGTTGCGACGCCTGTCCTCGCGGGTCGCCAACGGCGTGCGCGGCGGGCTGCTCGGTGACGGCACGCCCGACACCGGCTGCGGCATCAAGGTGTTCGACCGTGCGGTGTTCATGGACATGCCGCGCTTCGATCACATGCACCGCTTCATGCCGGCGCTGTTCCAGCGCGAGGGGTACGAGGTCCTGTCGGTGCCGGTCAACCACCGCGAGAGGACGCGCGGCAAGTCGAAGTACGGTCTCCACGATCGGCTCTGGGTCGGCATCGTCGACCTGTTCGGCATGATGTGGCTGATCGGCCGCGCATCGCCCCGGATTCCGACGGACGAGGAATCCTGAGTGAGCGCCGCGGGCGTCGCAACGCCCTCCGTGCTCGAGCGCTGGTTGCGGCCGGGGCGGGTCTCGACGCGGGACGTGCTGCTCGACGTGGCCGGGCTCGTGGCCCTCGCCGTGCTGCTGATGGGAGCGGGCCTCGGCCTGCGCGATCCGTGGCCTGCCGACGAGCCGCGCTTCGCACTGGTCGCGCAGGACATGCTGCGCAGCGGCGACTGGCTCATTCCGCGCGTCGGCGGCGACCTGTACGCCGACAAGCCGCCGTTCTATTTCTGGTTGCTGGCCTCGGCCATGGCGCTGGCGGGCTCGCTGCGGCTCGGCTTCCTGCTCCCCTCGCTGCTCGCCGGCGTCGGCACCGTGCTGCTGGTGTACGACCTGCTGCGCCGCGCCCGCGGTCGCGACGTCGCGCTGGCGGGCGCGTTCGTGCTGCTCATCACCTTCCAGTTCACCTGGCAGGCGCGGCAGGCGCAGATCGACGGCGTGCTGTGCTTCCTCACGACGCTGAGCCTTTATGGCCTGCTGCGGCACCTGCTGCTCGGGCCGGCCCCGGGCTGGTTCCTTGCAGGCTGGGCCGTGGCCGGGCTCGGCGTGATCACGAAAGGAGTGGGCTTCCTGCCGCTGCTCGTGCTGGTTCCGTTCGTCGTGCTGACTCGCCGTGGCTGGCCGGCGCCCGTCACAGGCGTCGGTGGTCTGTGGCTGCCGGGCGTGGCGGCGATGCTCTTCGCGATCGGCGTGTGGTTCGTGCCCATGATGCTCGCCACCGCTGCGGGCGGGGAGCTGCTCGCATATCGCAACGAGATCCTGTTCGAGCAGACGGTGACGCGCTACGCGGGCGCCTGGCACCACCACGAGCCGCCGTGGCACTACCTCACGCACGTGATCCCGGTGCTGTGGCTGCCGCTCGTCGCGCTCACGCCGTGGTTGTGGCCGCGCTGGCGCGCGGCGCTGCGCGATCGCGACACCCTCGTCGCCGTGCTGCTCGCCTGGGTGGTGATCGTGGTGGTGTTCTTCAGTGCGAGCTCGGGCAAGCGCGGGGTCTACGTGCTGCCGGCCGTGCCGGCGCTCGCGATGGCCGCGGCGCCGTGGCTGCCCGAACTGCTGCGGGCGCGTGGGCCGCGTCGCATCGCATTCGGCCTGGCGTTGGCGCTGGTCGCGCTCGCGGCGGTCGGTGCGCTGTACTTCGCCATCGATGCGGATGCGGCCGGGCGCGTGTTGCGCGACTTCGCGATTCATCCCGTGCTGCCGCTCGCAGTCGCCGCCATCGCGGCCTCCCTGCCGGTGATGTGGCTGCGAGTGCGCGACGGCTGGCTCGCCTACGCGGGGACCCTGGCTGCCGTGCTGGTGACCATCGGGGTCATGATCTATCCGCGGATGGACGCGATGCGCTCCGGGCGGGCGTTCGTGGCGAAGGTGGAGGAGGCCAGCCGTGGCGTGACCGAGCTCGGCATCGTGGGCTTCCGCGAGCAGCACCTGCTGCATCTGCGGCGCCCCAGCGTCAACTTTGGTCATGCGCGCTGGCGGGAACGGCCGGTCGAGGCGGCCGACGCGGCCGCGTGGCTCGTGGCTCGACCGGGCCGGGCGCTGCTCGTCGAGCGCGAGGCGCGCGAGGCCTGCTTTCGCACGGCGCCGGCGGTTGAACTCGGTCGCGCCAATCGCACTGAGTGGGCCCTGGTGTCTGGTCTGCCTGATGCCGCCTGCGTGGAGCGCGGCGATCGCTCGCGCGCCATCCTCTACCTGCCGCCCGAGGTCCGTTCCAATACAGGGGGTTAGCTTGTAATTCTCGATCCCTGTGACAGAATGCGACACAAACAATTGGCCGGAAAGCATTAGAGAATTGTGCAGCAGTTCCGTTGCAGGGTGCACCGGACTGACACACTGATTGCATTCCGGCCGGGGTCCTCAGCACGAGATGGTCATTTCCCTACCCGAGGGTGGCAGAGAGCAGGACGGCACCGACCTCCTCTCTACACTGGTTGTTTTTGGGAGTGGCCCGCACGCGACTGTCGGGCTCGACGTGCTTGCGACCAAGGTCGCGGTGGACTTCCAGGCGCTGACCAGCGAAGGCGGCGACAGCTGCATCAAGCGCAACCTCGACGCGCTGCGCGACGCCACCGGCGTTGATGCGATCTGCATCGCCCTCTATGACGCCGCGCGCGAGTCCATCGAGCGCGTCGCCAGCGCCACGGGACTGCTGGCGCCGTTCGACCCGCAGGTCATGAAGGGCGACTCGCTCGAGCGGCTGCCCGTCCTCGCGAGCGGCCTCGGCCACCTGCGCCTCCTCGAGATCCGCGACACGCTTGCACCGCGGCACGACCTCGCGGTGGATTGCGCCCGCTTCGCCGAGCTCGGCGTCCGCTCGCTGCTCGTCTGCGGCTTCGCCCTGAACGGCCGCGTGCACGGCTTCATGGCGCTGTGCTCGTCGCAGCCGCGCGACGGCTGGGATGCCAACCTGCACCTGCTGCTCAAGCTCATCGGCTCGAGTTTCGCGACCGGGCTCGAGCGGCTGCGCGTCCACCGCCACCTCGGCCGGCTGGAGGAGCGCAACGACCTGTCGCTGCCTGGCGCCAACGACGGCATGTGGGACTTCGACGTCGAGAACAACACCGTCTGGTTCTCGCCCCGCTGGCGCAAGATGTTCGGCTATGACGAGCACGATCCGCACGTCTCGCCCGACTGGCGGCGGCTCGTGCACCGCGACGACATGGCGAGGGTGCAGGCTGCGATCCGCGACCACATCGCGGGCAAGACGCCGATGTTCGAGAGCGTGCACCGCATGCGCCACACCAACGGCGAATGGCGCTGGGTGGTGAGCCGCGCCAAGGCACGCGTGGATTCGAGCGGCCGGCTGCGGCGGCTGGTGGGCGTCGAACTCGACATCACCGAGCGCAAGCTCTACGAGGACGCGCTTTTCAAGGAAAAGGAGAGCGCGCAGATCACGCTGCAGTCGATCGGCGACGGCGTGATCACCACGGATGCAAGGCTCGTCATCGAGTACCTCAATCCCGTCGCCGAGGAACTCACGGGCTGGCGCTTCGAGGAGGCGCAGGGACGGGCGATCGACGACATCTTCCGGGGCTTCCACGAGGAGACCTGCGAGCCGCTCGAGAACCCGCTGTCGGTGGCGATCCGGCGCAGCCGCGCGATCAAGTCGGTGCGGCCGACGCTGCTCATCAAGCGCGACGGCAACGAGATGTACATCGAGAGCACGGCCTCGCCGATCCGCGACGGCTCGGGCGCGGTGTCGGGCGGCGTGCTGGTGTTCCACGACGTGAGCGAGAGCCGCGAGTTGAACCGCAAGCTTTCCTATCACGCGAGCCACGACATCCTGACGGGCCTCGTCAACCGCCGGGAGTTCGAGTTGCGCCTCGAGCGCTCGCTCAGGAGCGCGCGGGCGCGCGAGACCTCCTACGCCCTGTGCCACGTGGACGTCGACCAGTTCAAGATCATCAACGACACCTGCGGCCACAGTGCGGGCGACGCGCTGCTCGGCCAGGTGGGCGCGCTGCTCAAGACCAAGATCCGCTGGCGCGACACCCTGGCGCGTCTCGGCGGCGACGAGTTCGGCGTGCTGCTCGAGAGCTGCTCGCTCGACGAAGCGCTGCGCATGGCGGACCAGCTGCGCGAGACCATCCGCAACTACAAGTTCGTCTGGGAAGAACGCACCTTCCGCCTCAGCTGCAGCGTGGGCGTGGTGCCGATCACCGGCGACAGCGAGGACGTCGCGGCGCTGCTGTCCGCCGCCGACAGCGCCTGCGCCGCGGCCAAGGAGGCCGGTCGCAACCGCGTCTACAGCTTCCAGGAAAACGACATCGACCTGATGCGCCGCCGCCGCGAAATGCAGTGGGCCGCGCGCATCAACAACGCGCTCGAGGAGTCGCGCTTCGACCTGTACCGCATGACCATCCAGCCGCTGCAGAAGGCCGACCCCGGCGCGCACTTCGAGCTGCTGCTTCGCATGCGGGACGAGGCGGGCAAGATCGTCTCGCCGGACAACTTCATCGCCGCCGCGGAGCGCTACGGCCTCACCCCGGCGATCGACCGCTGGGTGATCGAGAACGCGCTGCGCTGGCTGGTCTCCGAAGCGGACGAGCGCGAGCGCCTCGCGATGTGTTCGATCAATCTCTCCGGCCAGAGCCTCGGCGACGACAAGTTCCTGCCGTTCGTCATCGACCAGTTTCACCGCAGCGGTATCGACGCCTCGAAGATCTGCTTCGAGATCACCGAGACCGCCGCGATCGCGAGCTTCGCCCAGGCGAACCGGTTCATCGCGGCGCTGAAGGAACTCGGCTGCCGCTTCGCGCTCGACGACTTCGGCACGGGCCTGTCCTCGTTCGGCTACCTGAAGCACTTCCCGGTGGACTTCCTCAAGATCGATGGCAGCTTCGTGAAGGAAATCCTCCACGACCCGATCGACCGCGAGATGGTCCGCTCGATCAACGAGATCGGTCACCTGACCGGGAAGCTGACCATCGCGGAGTTCGCCGAGAACGCCGAGATCATCGAAATGCTCCGTAACCTCGGCGTCGATTACGCTCAGGGCTACGGGATCGCCTCGCCGCAGCGCATCTCCAAGATCGCGAGCACGGGCTGACGTCGGTAGCTCGCGATGATTCCGCGTTCGCGCCGGCCCGCTCGAAATGCGGGCCTCTGCGAACGCGGAATCATCGCGGCATGCGCGGCGCCTGAGCGAGCACGACTGCGCCGGCTCGCACGGCGCATGAATCGTCCACCAATCTACGAGTTGGTCGCGCAGCGACGAGGATGCCTGCGGCTGCGATCCATGCAACAGTATGGCCGAGGGCATGAAGCGGAACCCGGTTGATGCTCCATGCGCCGTGCGAGCCCGACGCAGTCGTGCTCGCCCAGGCGCCGTGTGTCAGGCGTCTGTTCAGGGTTCGCAGAGGCCCGCATTTCGAGCGGGCCGGCGCGAACCCTGAACAGACGCTACCCACCGGCGCCTGCGTAAGGAACTGGCGGGTCAGGCAGGAATTTCTCGAGAGCGCGGCGCCGCTCAGGCGCCCGGCGCGTCGAACTCGAACCGCATCGACAGGTCCACCGCCCGAAGGTGCTTCGTGAGTGACCCGATCGAGACGAAATCGACACCCGTCTCCGCGATCGCCCGCAGCGTCTCGAGGGTCACGTTTCCCGAGGCCTCGAGCTGCATTGGGCCGCCTGGATGGGTGCGGTTCATCGCCACAGCCGCCCGCAGGTCCTCGAGGGTGAACTCGTCGAGCAGCGCCATTTCGGCGCCGGCCTCGAGCGCCTGCCGCAGTTCATCGAGCGTCTCGACTTCGACTTCGACGGGGACGCGGGCCCCGGCGGCCCGCGCGGCGGCGACGGCCGCCGCGATCGAGCCCGCGGCCATGATGTGGTTCTCCTTGACGAGGATGCCGTCGTAGAGGCCCATGCGATGGTTGCTGCCGCCCGCGCAGCGGACCGCGTATTTCTGTGCTCGGCGCAGCCCGGGCAGGGTCTTGCGCGTGTCGAGGATCCGGCAGGGCAGGCCCGCGACCACCGCGACGTAGCGGCGCGTGGCCGTGGCGGTGCCCGACAGCGTCTGCAGGAAGTTGAGCGCCGTGCGCTCGCCGGTCAGCAGCGAGCGTGCCGGGCCCTCGAGCCTGCAGAGTCGCTGGCCCGGGGACACTTCCGCGCCTTCGTCCGCCTCCCACGCGACGCGCACGGACGGGTCGAGCTGGCGGAACACCTCGTCCACCCATGGGCGCCCGCAGACCACGGCGGCCTCCCGCGTGATCACCGTGGCGCGGCCCGCGCGATGCGCCGGCACCAGCGCCGCGGTGAGGTCGCCGCCGCCGACGTCCTCGGCGAGGGCTCGGGCAACCTGGTCGCCGAGGTCCGGCGGAGGCGCGATGAGGCCCATCGGCTGGCGTCCGACCGTCAGACGGGCAGGCCGTGCGTTGCCGAACCCATGCAGAGCAGCATCGGGATGGACAGCGCGAAGTTCGTCCGCGAGGCGAGCAGCGCGACCTTGCGGGCCCGGGCCTTCTCCTCGTCGCTGGCGGCGACGATGCCGAGCACCTTCTTCTGGTTCGGCCAGATCAGTGCCCAGACGTTGATCAGCATGATGGTGCCGAGCCACGCGCCGATGCCGATGATGAGTTGGTAGTAATTGATCCCTTCGCTTCCTATGCCTAGCGTGAACGCGCCCGTGAAATTGCCCGAGCGGCCGAGGTACCAGGCCCCCGTGAACCACGTGACGACCGCGGCCCAGCGGAACCAGAGCAGCGCCAGCGGCGCGACGTGGCGGGTGATTCCTGCACCGCCCGGGCCGTCCTTGTCCTGCGCCGCGGCGGCGAGCGCCGGGATCTGCACCAGGTTGAAGTAGTAGAGCAGGCCGATCCACAGGACCCCGGACACGATGTGCAGCCAGCGCGCCAGGCTCAGCTCGCCGAACGCCGTCGGGCTGATCAGGAGCGACAGCAGGAGGGCGGCGACGAATCCGGTCGTGATCGTGCCACGAACCGTCAGCAGCGGGTTCATCGGGGGGGACCTCCGCGACAGAATCTGCAGGGTCCCGCCGGAAGGCGCGTCGAGCGGCGGGACCGCGGCGAGCGATTTGAAGAATGGGCCGCGCGTCCTCATAATCCGATGCCCGGCGGGGCAAGGTCAAGGCGGCGAATGACGCGATCGGCTCCAGCTTCCCCTTGCATCAACGTGTGCGTGCTCGATGAGCACAACTGCTGCAAGGGCTGCCGCCGCACGGTGAACGAGATCGCCCGCTGGGGGCGTATGAACCCCGCGGAGCAGTGGGCCGTGATCGCACGGATCGACCAGGTGCGCGCCGCCGACCGGCGCGAGTCATTGGCCGCCGCGAGTGCGGCTGAGGGATAGCAACGTGGACACCAACCAGCGCATTCAGGAACAGCTCAAGTCGAATCCCGTGGTGCTCTACATGAAGGGCACGCCGGACTTCCCGCAGTGTGGTTTCTCCGCGGCCGCGGTGCGCACCCTGGAGGCCTGCGGGGCGAGCTTTGCCTACGTGAACATCTTCGAGGACCCCGAGCTGCGCGAGGCGCTCAAGCGCTACTCGAACTGGCCGACCTATCCGCAGCTGTACGTGAATGGCGAGCTGCTCGGCGGCTCGGACATCCTCACGGAGATGTACCAGAAGGGAGAGCTTCAGCAGCTGCTGACCGAGGCTGGCGCAACGGCCAAGGCCTGAGCGCGCGGCGCTTCGTCCAGCCGCCATCCGCGGCCGCCGGCTGTCGCCGGGGCCGGACGGCTCATTCGTCGCGCGGGAGTGGCTCCTCGTCCATCTCGATCGCGGGCACCCGCTCGAGCGCTTCCTCGTACATGAAGCGGAACCGGTTGCACACCGTGCAGAACAGCGCGGCGGTCCGCTCGGCGTCGTAGATGGCCGAGTGCGCGCTGGCCGGGTCCCAGGAAAGTCCCGCCGCAGTGACGGCGCGTGACAACACCGTCTGGCCGAGTGCGACGCCGCCCAGGGTGGCGGTGTCGAAGCTCGAGAACGGGTGGAACGGGTTGCGCTTCATGTCCGTGCGTGCGGCCGCGGCGTTGAGGAAGCCCAGATCGAACGACGCGTTGTGTCCCACCAGGACCGCGCGTGTGCAGTCCGTGTCCCGTACGGCCTTGCGGACCTCCCGAAACAGCTGGGTCAGCGCCTCCTTCTCGGGCATGGCAGGTCGCAGCGGGTGGTGGGGATCGATGCCGTTGACCGCGAGCGACGCCGGGTCGATGCGCGAGCCGTGGAACGGCTGCACGTGGTATCGAAACGTCGGTCCCGGGCGCAGCTCGCCGCCCGGCCCCATCTCGATCATCACGGCGGCGAGCTCGAGCAGCGCGTCCGAGGAGGCGTTGAAACCGCCGGTCTCGACGTCCACCGCCACCGGCAGGAAGCCCCGGAACCGCGCCGCGATGCGCGGCGTGGCGTAGGGGGCGTTCATTCCGCCACCAGCCGCCAGCCGACCGTGCCACCCGCCCGCAGCGGCACGATCTCGTCGCCGCCGAACGGATAGCTCCGTGGCACGGTCCAGGCAGCCCGCTCGAGCGTGACGTGACCCTCGTTGCGCGGCAGGCCGTAGAAGTCGGCGCCGCGCTCCGAGGCGAAGGCCTCGAGGCGCTCGAGCCGGCCCGCCGCCTCGAACACCTCGGCGTACAGCTCGAGGCCGGCGTGCGCGGAGAAGATCCCGGCGCAGCCACAGGCCGCCTCCTTCGCGTGGCGTGCGTGCGGCGCGCTGTCGGTGCCGAGGAAGAAGCGCGGGTCGTCACCCGTCGCAGCGGCCACGAGCGCATCGCGGTCGCGCTCGCGCTTCAGCACGGGCAGGCAGTAGTGGTGCGGGCGCACGCCGCCCTCGAACATCGCGTTGCGGTTCATGAGCAGGTGTTGCGGCGTCATCGTGGCGGCCACGCCGGGACGCGCCGAACGCACGAACTCGACGGCCGCCGCGGTCGTGACGTGCTCGAACACGACCCGCAGCCCAGGCACGCGCTCGACGATCCGCGCGAGCACGCGGTCGATGAACGCGTGTTCGCGATCGAACACGTCCACCTCGGGGTCGGTCACCTCGCCGTGGACCTGCAGCACGAGACCCTGCTCGTCCATCGCCTCGAGCGTCGCCCAGAGCTTTTCGATCGAGGTCACGCCGGCGTCGGAGTGCGTCGTGGCGCCGGCCGGGTAGAGCTTGGCGCCGACCACGAAGCCGCTCGCGCGGGCGGCGGCGATCTCGGTCGGTGGCGTGCGGTCGGTGAGGTACAGGGTCATGAGCGGCTCGAAGCTCATCCCAGCCGGCAGTGCGCCGAGGATCCGGGCGCGGTAGCCGGCGAGTGCCGCGGTGGTCGTCATCGGCGGCTTGAGGTTCGGCATCACGAGCGCGCGCGCGAAGCGAGTCGCGGTGAACGGCAGCACGGCGGCGAGCTCGGCGCCGTCGCGCAGGTGCAGGTGCAAGTCGTCGGGGCGTCGCAGCCGAAGCGTGTTCAAGTGCGGGACCCCGGGGTGGCGGGCAGGTGGTCGAGGAGGGCGCCGTCGCCGATCAGCTGCGTCGCGAAGCGCACGCCGAAGCCCGTGAACTCGGTCGGCACGTGGGCCAGTCCGCCCTTGCGTTCGGAGGCGGAGAGATCGATGTGCGCCCAGGCCTGGTCCGCGGGAACGAACCGGCCCAGGAATCGTGCGGCGAGGATGTGATCGCCCTTCGATTCGAGGCTGCACTGCAGGACGTCGGCGACCGGGCTCTCGAGCTCGACGTCGAAGTCCTCGTCCATGGGGAAGCACCAGACGCGCTCGCCGCTCGCACGACCGGCTGCCTGCAGCGGCGCCTCGAGTCCGGGCCGGTTTGTGAACGCGCCGCTGTAGCGGTCCGTGATCGCATTCACGCAGGCGCCCGTGAGCGTCGCGAAGTCGAGCAGCAGCGAGGGCTTGTGGCGGGAGGCGAGGGCGAGCGTGTCGGCGAGCACCATCCGTCCCTCCGCGTCGCTGTGAACGACCTGGATCGTGACGCCGTTCATCGCCTGCACGATCTCCTGGGGGCGGTAGGCCCGTGGACCGATCTGGTTCTCGGTGAGCGCGAGCCAGCAGTCGATCTCGAGCGGGGCGCCGCTGCGTGCGAGCGCGAGCAGCGCGCCGACGGCCACGGCGCTGCCCTGCATGTCGCCGTGCATCGGGTACATGCCCTTGTGCGCCTTGAGGTTGATGCCGCCGGTATCGAAGCAGACGCCCTTGCCGACGAGTCCGAGGCGGCGTGCACGGCGCGCCCTGGGCGGGCGGTAGGAGAGCCGAACGATGCCGGCGCCGCGGTGGGCGTTGGCGCGCGTCACGGCGAGGAAGGCGCCGGCGCCGAGCCGCGCGAGCGCACGCTCGTCGTAGAACCGGAACGACCAGCCCTCGCGCCGCGCGAGCCGCTGCAGGGCGCGCCGGTAGGCGACGCTGTCGAGCTCATTGGGCGGCAGGGTGGTGAGCCAGCGCGCAAGGTGATTGCCTGCCGCAACGGCGACGGCGACGTCGAGATCGCGCTGGCGGCCGCCGTGGACGTCGATCGCACGCAGCTCGGCGGGCGGCGCCGGCTTCGACTTGCGCTGCGGCATCGGCGCCGCCGCGGCCAGTGCGGCGCTCGCGAGTGCCTCGAGCACCGCGGCGGAGTCATCTGCATCGAACCCCGCGGCGTGGCACTGCAGGCGGGCCACGCCCGGCTTGATGAGTTCGCGCATCATCCGGCCGGCGAGATCGAGCCGCTCGAAAGCGCCCGCGCCGCCCCGCAGGAAGCCGACGGCAGCGAGCGTGTGTCGCGCATTCGGCAGCCGCGACACCAGCAGCGGCGCCTTCGAGAGACGGTTCTCACGCGCATGCAGCGTCGTCCACAGGGCGCCGTGTGGCAGGGCGGCGAGTCCGACGGCTGGGTCGCGGTCCGACACGATGAATGCGGCGGCGTCCGCACGGTCGACGCCGGTCTCGCTGCCGGGCGCGCGCCGCCGGCGCACGGTGATTTTGCTTTCAGTTGGAAGGATCTGCATGCGGGCTCGCCTTGACCCTTCGGGGGGCAGCGCGGATCATTACGCGCGGGCATGCTAGCAGGGCGTGCCCGTCAATTCATTACGTCACGCCGGTATCGCACATGTTCGAAGCATCGAAGATCGAGGATGCTGATCCGGACGAGACGCGCGAGTGGCTCGAGTCGATCGACTCCGTGCTGCGCGTGCACGGCGCCGAGCGGGCGCACTACCTGCTCGAACGGATCATCGATCACACGCGGCGCTCCGGCGCCTACCTGCCGTTCCGCCCCAACACGGCCTACGTCAACACGATCTCGACGGTCCAGGAGCGCGAGTACCCCGGCGATCGTGCCCTCGAGAAGCGCATCAAGGCGTACATACGCTGGAACGCCATGGCGATGGTGGTGCAGGCGAACCGCCAGAGCTCGGAGTACGGCGGGCACATCTCGAGCTACGCGTCCGCGGCCACGCTGTACGAGGTCGGGTTCAACCACTTCTGGCACGCGCCGGGCGACGAACACCCGGGCGACATGGTGTTCATCCAGGGGCATTCCTCGCCCGGCATCTACGCCCGCGCCTTCCTCGAGGGGCGTCTCACCGAGGAGAACCTGAGGCATTTCCGCGAGGAGGTGAGCGGGCCCGGGCTGTCTTCCTACCCGCACCCCTGGCTGATGCCTGACTTCTGGCAGTTCCCGACGGTCTCGATGGGCCTCGGCCCGATGATGGCCATCTACCAGGCGCGCTTCCAGCGCTACCTCGAGCACCGCGGCATCGTTCCGGCGAGCGACCGCCACGTATGGTGCTTCCTCGGCGACGGCGAGATGGATGAGCCCGAGTCGCTCGGTGCGATCACGATGCCCGTGCGCGAGAAGCTCGACAACCTCATCTTCGTGATCAATTGCAAACTGCAGCGGCTCGACGGTCCGGTGCGCGGCAACGGCAAGATCATCCAGGAACTCGAGGCGGCGTTCCTCGGGGCCGGCTGGAACGTGATCAAAGTCATCTGGGGTTCGCGCTGGGATCCGTTGCTCGCTCGCGACGAGCGGGGCCTGCTGCGCAGGCTGATGATGGAGTGCGTCGACGGCGAGTACCAGAACTTCAAGGCCAAGGGCGGCGCGTACACCCGCGAGCATTTCTTCGGCAAGTACCCTGAGCTCAAGGAACTGGTCGCCAACATGTCGGACGATGACATCTGGCGCCTGAACCGGGGCGGACATGACCCGCACAAGGTCTACAACGCCTACCAGGCGGCCGTCGAGCACCGCGGGCAGCCGACGGTGATCCTCGCCAAGACCGTCAAGGGCTACGGGATGGGCAGCGCGGGCGAGGGCCTCAACATCACCCACCAGCAGAAGAAGCTCGACGACGCGGCGCTCAGGGAGTTCCGCGACCGCTTCAACATCCCGCTCTCGGACGCCGAAATCGCCGAGGTGCCCTACTACCGCCCGGCGGAAGGCAGCGAGGAACTCGAGTACCTGCAAGAGCGCCGCCGCGCGCTCGGCGGCCACCTGCCGCAGCGGCGCAGGCGGTCGCCGACGCTCCAGGTGCCGGGCCTCGAGGCGTTCGCTCCGCTACTCGAGTCCACCGGCGAGCGCGAGATCTCGACCACCATGGCGCTGGTGCGCATTCTCTCGATCCTGCTCAAAGACAAGGCGATCGGCGCGCACGTCGTGCCGATCGTGCCCGACGAGGCGCGCACTTTCGGCATGGAGGGGTTGTTCCGCCAGATCGGCATCTACTCCTCGATGGGGCAGCTCTACACGCCGCAGGACGCGGACCAGCTGCTCTACTACCGCGAGGACAAGAAGGGCCAGATCCTCGAGGAGGGCATCAACGAGGCCGGCGCCCTGTGCAGCTGGATCGCGGCGGGCACGGCTTACGCGAACCACGGCGTGGGCATGGTGCCCTTCTACATCTTCTACTCGATGTTCGGCTTCCAGCGCGTCGGCGACTTCATCTGGGCGGGCGGCGACATGGGGTCGCGCGGCTTCCTGATCGGCGGCACCGCCGGGCGCACCACGCTCGCCGGCGAGGGGCTGCAGCACCAGGACGGGCACAGCCAGCTCGTGGCCACGACCGTGCCGAACTGCGTGTCCTACGACCCGACGTACGCGTACGAGCTCGCGGTCATCGTGCAGGACGGGTTGCGCCGCATGTACGCGGAGCAGGAGAACGTCTTCTACTACGTCACCTGCATGAACGAAAACTACGCGCACCCCGCGATGCCGGAGGGCGTGGCGGA
>Ga0209392_1000101_pt1 | contig 16400 bp, 24 predicted proteins | sample PPLLak3cmMay2015_FD_187252 | JGI IMG/M metagenome (GOLD analysis project Ga0209392, IMG submission 187252) | Freshwater sediment microbial communities from Prairie Pothole Lake near Jamestown, North Dakota, USA - PPLs Lake P7 Core (1) Depth... | ecosystem: Environmental > Aquatic > Freshwater >...
GTTGCTGCACCACTTTTTTGGAAGCCCGCTTTTTTCGCTCGTATTCATTTCGCTTCTCTCGTTTGTACTGGACAGATTTTTCAATCCTGCGTTCATCAAGCGTCTGCGGTATGGTGTTTACATACTCGGCCCAATTCATACCATTACTCTCAAAAGAAACTTCGTAAAATCGCTGGGTTCAAACTCGTCCCACCACACGTCCCCTTCGTGGGTGCCGAAAAAACTTTCGTTGCCAGGACTGCGTTGCCAGCCCCGTTCGTCGTAGTAAATCAGTGTTGGACTTGCTGCAAACTCGCCCCATTCGACTACATACCAACCGGGCTTAATGGGTTCCTCTCGCGTTGCGCTGATCTTCATTCTTCTCCCTTTCTTGTTTTTGCCGCCACTCTCTGAGTGCAAGATAAGCGGCGTTATACAAGTTGCCGGACTGCATTGCCCAAAATGCGTTAGATACATCGACCAACATTGCCAAAGCGTTTAATTCTTCTTCACCGACATTAAACTTTTCATCATTAAAAGTATCACGAATGTTGCACAGCGCAATTCCAGCGGCTCGGCACACTGCCATCACACCATCATTTTTTTTTGTATTTGATGCCAGCAATAATAAGTCTCTGGTATCTAGCATCACATCAAACTGACTAGGGCCAGCACTACCATTTCTGAACGATTGCAAAGCAATCAGAGTGGCAATTTCAGATTCGGGCATTGTGTATTGAGCAACCATTACCGGCATTACTGCCGGCCTGATTTTTCGATTGCTTCGCTTTCTCATGCCGGCCCCATAAACAAGACCGGCACGCATGCCATGCACACCAGAAAAACAACGGTGTCGCGATCAGATGCAAGAATCCACTTTTTTCCTAGTTTCAAAATGCTTCGAACCCAGCCTTTACGCTGGTGAATCACTGCGCGACGATCAACGTAATCACGCATCGGATAAAGCTCTACCGCACGACGGGCCAACTGTTGCTTTGTTTTCATGTTGCCTCCCTGTGTATGCTGCAAGTAAGCCCCCGAAGGGGCTGGTTTGTTACCAACCAAGCCGATTCATTTCTTCCTGCATCGTGTTATGCAGATCGTTCAGATTGCGTGCGAGCAATTCAAGATCCAATGCTTCGTAACTCATCATTTCTACTTTGTAATCAACATCACGAATAAAGCGCAAAACTTCGGTTTGCTCAGTAAGACTTTGATTCGCCTGAATGATAAACATCGGTTCAGATGCCATATTTGCCGCGTCACACTGCACATCAAATGCAGCATCTTTGGCTTGATACTGACCCCAATTATCAGAGTCATAAAGCTCATAAATAAACAAATCAATTTTTGCGATTGCTGATTTTGTCAATTTGACGTCGGACACAAAGAAACCTTCAGGGGTGGTGATCGGGGTGAAATCAAGTGTTTGCATGGTGCAGTTCCTTGTTGTGTTGCGTTGTTGATGAGTGAATCTTACGCACAATGAACGCATGATGCAAGAGTTTTTAACAACAAAATGTAAAAAAAATGTTGAGGCGATAAAAAACCCGCCTTGTGAGCGGGTTAGTTGTTGGTGAAATGGGGCTTTCTTAACGCGCCATGACAGCGCCCCGCCCCGTAACACCAACACGGCTGGCGACTGGCTATCTGGCTTATCTCACACGAAGATGCTTCTGGGCCCAGGGCTTCGTTTTATTGATGAGCTTACCAAGGAGTCGCGCCTCCTCAGGCTCCAATCGCCATGCGTGTTAGTTGTTGGCAGGCGCGAATCCAACGCGCTTAACGAGTAATTCAGGCGTCCCATTTTCCTCGTGACTGTCGTTTGCCACCAACAAAAAAGCAAACCGGAAAAACCGAGTTTTCATCCCCATGAAAGTTTAAGGATTCCCGATTTGCTTATTTGTTGGCGCTGCTCGGGCAATAGTCTGCCTTTGAGCATCATCAAAGCCTTTAGCTACTATAACAAAATCGCCAATGCTTGCAAGGTAGGAAATCCATTCTTTTTGTTCTGGCGAGACTGAGCCGCCTTTTGTGCGCTTCATCTCCACCCACACCCGCCACGCAGGGATATAAAGGTCTGGCACGCCTTTGGACACGCCCTCGGCCTTAAGCCTGCCCGCCACGCTTGGCGATCTGGCCCCGCCGTTAGGGATGGCAAATATCCTCACGCCGGGGTAGGTCTGTCGGAACCATCGGACAAACTCGCGTTGTTCTTCATGTTCTGAGGAGATTCGCTCAGTCATATTCGCCTTTAAGAATCTTTTCAATTTGTTCTAGTTTCATTTTTAAATCCACGTTTTCCCACATCATTTTTCTATAGCTGTCCCATTGCCTTTCTGACCGCTCGCGCTCGGCAGAAAGCAATCTTTCGAGCCGCTCCATCTGTAACCGCTCTTTCTTCGTCATTGCCATGATCTAGTCATCACCCTGTAAAATTTTCCGTCTTGTTTGTAAGTGATGGTGGTAGGTGCAACGCCTTTATTCATGGCGTTGGCAATGCCATCAAGAGAAGTATCTTCAGCCGTTGGCGCGTTGCTACTTTGTTTTGCCACCCATAATGCTTCTAGCGCCTTCTGGCCAGCATATCCAGTGTGATTGATCGGCATATACTCGGTGATTGGTTTATCGCTCAAAGCGCCGTAGTACGTCACGGCGAGCATTTCCTTGCCCGATGCCTTGCTTATATGCTTACGCCAACTCCACTCTGTGACATCCATCTCCTGAGCCTCGATGCCCATAATGTCATCGGTGTGCAATGCAAACCGCTTAGGCTCTGGTGCTGGGAACTCAGCGCCGCACGCCGGGCACTGACGAGCGGAGATCGGGCAAAGCTCGTTGCATGTATCGCATACCTTGACTGGTGCCTCGCCTTCGCCAGATCCCGCTTTCTTTGGTGGCTGCACTGCCGTAATTGGGCCATGAGTCTCAACCACGCCAGCGAAGTCGAGCACTAGGCAGTGATCGGTGTGACTTTTGGGCCTCATGCCTCTGCCCGCCATCTGCACGTAAAGACTCGGGGACATGGTTGGCCTGAGCATGGCAATCAGGTCAATATCGGGATAATCAAAGCCAGTGGTTAGCACGTTGGCATTCGTCAGTGCGCGAAGTTTGCCAGCTTTAAAGTCCGAAAGAATTGCGGCCCTTTCAGCCTTGGGCGTGTCGCCAGTCACACAAGCGGAAGCAATGCCGTACTCTTGCAAGACCTCGGCCACGTGATGAGCATGGGACACGCCAGTGCAGAAAAACAGCCATGCCTTGCGATCTTCTGCTCTGGCGATCACCTCGCGCACCACGGCGTGATTCTGGTCGTCGGTATCCACGGCGCGCTGAAGATCGGCTTCAATGTACTCACCGCCGCGTTTCTTTACCTTGGACACATCAAGCCTCGCGCCTGTCACTTTGCTTCGCAGTTTTGACAGGTAGCCACGGAAAACAAGCTCCTCAATGCTCACAGGCTCGATAAGGTCGGCAAAGATGGCCGGTGCGTCGGTGATGAGGCCATGCCCGAGGCGGTAAGGCGTAGCGGTAAGCCCTACCACACGCAATGCCGGATTGATGGATTGCAGCTCGGCCAGAAAGGTGCGGTATCCACCCTCATCCTTGTGGCTCACCAAGTGGCATTCGTCAATCAACACCAAGTCAATATGACCAACTTCCTGCGCTTTGGTGCGTATTGATTGAATGCCGGCAAACGTGATCGGTTCGCCCAAGTCTTTACGCCCAATGCTGGCCGAGTAAATCCCCATCGGGACACCCTGCCAGTGCTGGCGCATCTTCTCGGCGTTCTGCTCGATCAGCTCCTTAACGTGTGTGAGCATCATTACCCGCGTATCAGGCCAGCTTTGCAAAGCATCTTTGCACAGTGCCGCGACAATGTGGCTCTTGCCTGAGCCGGTTGGCAGCACTAAGCAAGGGTTGCCTTGGTTGCCTGCTGCGAACCATGCATAAAGCTGGTCAATGGTGCGTTGTTGGTAGTCACGGAGCATGATTTATTGCCCAACAGACTCATTTGTAGGAAAAATATTCCAAGCATTTCGACGCTTTTTCATAAGGTCTTGATACTTTAAATATGCACTTGTTTTTGTTGGGCTAAATCCCAAATATTTGCACCAATAATCATTTTTTAACAATGTTTTGCAAATGCGACGCCAACTAGGGGCTTTGCCCGCGTTTTCTATTTTTAAATCAGATTCTTCTGGAATTCCTTCTGGGTACCCCCTAGCTTTCCACCATTTTAAATACACAGCTATTTTGTTTTTGTAATGCTCCCTAGATTTTGGAGGGGTGCTTTCTAGCAAACTAATAGCAAAGGATTTCCAAGTGTGGCCATTTGGAAGTTTTATAGAATGATTTCCCATTATGTTTCCACGTTCATTTGCGTACATTTTTCCAGTGTTTGCTCCATTTACCCTAAGAACAAGCTTTGACCAAGTGAGTGGTTCAATGACTTGATAAAGCCAAAGACCTTTGCGGGATTCATCTCCAAATGGTTCGCAAATTCTCATTTGATGAATTGTCATTCCAGCTTGGTGCATCCTGTCGTACAACTTGTTATAAGGCTCTCCAGTTTTGGCGTGATACGTCCAAATATCTTCTGTGCGCCAATCGTAAATTGGATAGACATTCCACACGTTTTCCACAACATTGGTTGTGTAATGCTTACCGTCATACATTGGCTTGTCTCTGGCAATAGTGCGAAACCGATTTAAACTTTCTTGAGCGCGAATTCCGACAAATGCCGCGCACTTTTCACCTTGTGCATACCATTGACCAAAAGTTGGGACAAATTCTTCAAACATAATTCCGTCATACCAAAACGGAAAAAATTCCTTGTCTGTAATGCTTATTACATCAGGCTCTCGTATCCACAAGTTTTTTTTGTTTTCATCCCACGCAGTCCATTCTGGCTCGTGAGTTGAACATGCGTTCCATGTTTTAACAGGAATAGCAACCCAATATGGCTCTATACAATTGTCGTACTTTGTATAAATCAGTTTTGCAAAATCAATTGTTTGCATGAATTGCGCTTCCCAATCAAGAAAGAACAATCCAATTTTTCTTCCACGACGTTGTGCCTCTTTACAAACCAAATGAACCATTACGCCTGAATCTTTACCCGCAGAAAACGAACAGTAAATCCGATCAAAGTTATCAAACGTCCATCTAATTCGTTCTTCTGCCGCCGTCAAAACATTAATACCGAGTCCACGTTTAGGCATTTTTATTTCTCCAAAAATCAATTGCTTGTTGGGCTTTTTCATTTGCTTTTTGTTGCTGTTCAACGGTCAGCTTTCCCCATGCAAGTCTGACTATTTCTTCTGGACAGTTAAATGCCATTGCGCAAGCAGCGTGTCCTACCCATGATCGTTTATCGCCAGGCTTTGAAAGATGATGCCTGCAAGACACAGACCATAAATTAACCACTTTCATCATCCATTCGCCGTAAAGCTCATGATTTCCTGTGAATTTGATTGCTTCATTTAATAGCTGTTTTTTGTTTTCTGTGCTTCCCCACATGTTTGCCGAAACTTCTTCCCATTCCCAGTAAGGAACCCAGACTTCAAAAAGATCGATGTTTTTTGATGTAATTTTTGGAATGAACATCTCAATCTTCTAAAATTTGTTTGCCTTCAGTTTCTTCGAAAGTATCGGCTTCCCAAGCTTCAGAAAACTCTTTGTCTGAAAACAAAGCAGCCAATCCTGTAACTTGTTGAAGCCTTAAAACTTCATCAGTATCCATTCCAAGCTCAATTGCAATTTTGCTATCGCTCCAAAACCTGCGTTTAAGCTCAATTACAATGTCTGCCATTGATTCAACTTTGTGTTCTCCTCTGGCACGATTGTGGCGAATCGTTGCAGCCATCCGGTCGTTTTTATCTTGTCGGTTGCTGTTTATTGATACAACCGGAAGATATCCATGCACTCTTGAATTAACAATTTGCGATTCTTTTCCGACACGATGTCTGTGAAAACCATCAACAACTTCACATTCAATTCCGTTTTGCCAAGTAACAATTGGTTGTGTATAGCCATCTTCAGAAATTGAATGCTCAAGCAATTTCATTTCTGGTGGAGCAACGCTGTTTGGGTTGTAATCATTTGCAATAACACATGTGTTTTTTACCCATACAACTAAATCTACTGGCTCTGTGTTAAATGGACTTTTTTCATGAAGGCATTTGCGAAGTTCATTTATGGCGGTAATTTTGTCGTCAATAGAAAGAGAATCAATTCGACAAAATAAAGCTTTGCATTCATCAATAAACGACATGTCTGAAAACAAACTAACTTGTTGATTAATTTTCATTAAATAATCCTTCCCCCAATTTCCCTAATTTCCTGCACAAACTTGTCAGGATTTGCACACATTGACGGGTTCGCCAGAATTTCCTTGCTGGTGAATGTGGTTTCGTTCGGCTCGCCGTTTGCCACGTCCTTACCGTTAATCACATAAACCGCAGTCATGGCGTCCGGGCCTTCCTTGATCTGCCACGGCACAAGGTGCGGGTGTAAGACATGGCCTTCGCAACCTTGCCGCTGCCAATCAACAGGAACCGTTTCTCCATCATGTCTGGCGCAGGTGAATGTGCTGTCAGGCGTGGCGGTAGAGTGCGCGCAGGTGCGGCAATTCACTTCTTTGGTAGTCTTTGTTTTGTGGCAAAACTCATGTGCCGGGCAAAACTTGCACTGATACCAGCTAGGGTCGGCGCTCAACGGCTCGGGCATACGATCGGACAAAGCAATTCGCTTGCCTCGTTCAACCAGCCAATTGGCGACGGTTGCATTAAAGCTAATCTGCTCCGTCCAGATGCGATCGTCGTCTTTGCAGATGGCAACATATAAAGCTCGGTCAATATTCATGCCCAACATATAAACCTGCATTTGGGCATAGTGCATAGGTTTAGATTTTTCCACCCCGTTATCTTCTATGTGATCAAAAGACTTTTTTGAATGCGTTTTAAATTCAACCACATGGCGCATTCCATCGCCGTTTGGCACGCCACATTCGGCCACGCCATCAATAGATCCAGACACATGACAGCCAAAATTAACGCGGCTCTGTGACTTGCCTGTGTTTTGAACATCAATGCCAATAGATCTCATGTCGCTTACCAGCGTTGCCTCCTCAAGGTGGCCACGCCGAAACAAACGCAGGATGCGGCCCGGAAACTTTTCTTGAACCGCCCAGCGAAACGACAGCCATAACCAACGGTCGCAAGGATGCCCCAGCATTGACGCGCCAAGGTGAGGGCGCGGCGGCTCTTGGCGATCTTCGTGGGCCTTGTCTATTAGCTCTGCAATAGTGTATTGTGACAAAGTAGTCTCCTAGTTGTGATCTGTGGATTTTGCCCCCGCCATTTGGCAGGGGCATTTTTTTATCCGTTACTTCTTTGCCCAAGGAGGCGCAGCACTGTCGGTCTTAGGTGCAGCAGCGGCAGGCTTTGAAAACGAGGGCACCGCGCTGGCTGGCATGGCATCGCCGGAAGCCTTGAAGCCTTTTACGTCGTTGCTGGCCTCGTAAGTCTTGCCGGTGGCTGAATCGGTGCGTGCTTCTCGCACATCCAGTTTGATCGACAAGCTACCGCCGACAAGTTGATCGGTGTCTGATACCTTGCTCAACCCCAAAGCCCGCATTAACTCGCCCAACTGTGCGCGGCCAATGCTTTCCGCTTTCTCCGACTTGTTCTTGATGTTGAGATTGCCGAAAACCACTCTGCCTTGGTGGGTCGGGCCGGTTACGTCATAACGCACCGCGATATATTGGCCGGTTTCGTCTTTGGTGTTGCGAAGCTCGGCCTTGTTGATGCTGACTTGATACCAGCCAGAAGGCAGCGGTTTGAAATCATTATCGCCAGTAGATTCTGGAAGGTCATCAAGGGTGATTGCATGTTCAAGGAATGCCATGTTATTTCTCCAGTGTGATTGAAAATGAGGGTCGTGAAGCGGAAACGGTAACTGCATCGGCCAATAACACCGTGATCTCAGGCGCGGTGGCCTTCCACGCCGTAAGGTTGATTTCAGGTTTCCAGCGAAACAGGCTCGATAGATGTTCGGTAAGGCCATGCTCGGCAGCAAGCTCCTGCACTTTGTCTGCATCGACCTTGCGATTAAACCGCCCGGTGATCTTGATCTGGTGTCCAGTGAGGGTTTTTGAATTGAAGGTGCCTTCCATTTGCTCGACGATGTTTAATCCAGAAATCAATTGATCTTCTACCGCTCGCCGGGCTTCCACAGCCATACGTTCTGCTTCTTTAGCTTCAAGCCAAGATTCAGACAATTCGAATAATTTTTCCGGACTCACTTGTTGCCCCTTTCGGCCATCATCGCGTCAGCCATCATATAAGCTTGCACAGCCACAATTTCCTCCCACTCCATACTTGCATTCACTGCATCTCGATCTGTTGTGTTTGCGAGGAAATGCTTCATTGCCATAGCTGCAAAAGCATCGCGCAGGGATTCGTTATTTCTCATTTCTGGCCGCCAATCTTCGCAATGATCTCGCCCAAGTCTGGCGCTTCCCAAGACGCAAGCTTGCCGGAGCGATCTTTTGCAAGCCATGCGCCGTCACTGTCACACATCAGGGCGCGCTGGCTCTGGCCTTCTGCATCCTTCTCCACACGCAGTGCCAGCACTTCGTCAAAGAAGTAAGGCAGGCTTTGAGACAGCGTCTTGCCGGGCATGGATGGGCCATACATCACCTTGCCCATTTCGTCTTGCAACTTTTCCAGCTTGGCGCTCATATATACGTGCAGGCCCGGAAGGTCGCGGAATGAGCGGATAAGCTCTGTCATTACCGTATTCATTTCACCATATGCAGCCCGTCCGTCTTTGGTGGCTTTCTTCTCGGCGTTAAGTACAACCTCGGCCACTTCGCTGATTGAATCCAGTGCCACGGATTGAAATGCTTTCGACTCGGCGCTGTCGCGCAGCCAGACATAAGCCTCGCGCAAGTCATCCATTGAGCTAATCTCAATGTAGGGCACATCGGCGTCAGCAATAGAAAGCAAGCCGCCCTCGGCAGACAGTACTACAGGGTTCGGTAGTGTTTTAATGAGAGAAGTTTTACCTGCACCTGCCTGCCCATACACGAGCAACTTCACGCCATCCGCAGCCAATGCGCTGCTACGTTTAAGATTGATTGCCACTTTGTAACCTCCTGTAACCTGCACCGTCGGCCATTCCGTTCGTGCAGTGGTTGAACTATATCAAGCGATATGCTAGATTGCAACAACGCAATGCAATTTTTTTAACAAACAAGGATAAAAACATGACGCTTGATGAGATACGGTCTGCCCTCGCAGATCGGAAAGTGGCGATGGTGGCGCGGGCTACGGCTATCCATCCAAATACAATCCGCAGCATTATTAAGAATCAAGCAAACCCGACGCATCGAGTGGTGAAGGCATTGTCTGACTACCTGAGCGGCGGGGTGCGTAATGGCTGATCTCACAAAGATTTTGGGAGGGCCGTGGGCACCAACAGCGACCGAGCAAAGAGTCGCGCCCCCGGAAGATCAGTTTCGTGAGGCAATGTTAAACGCCGGGGTGCAGCCCCCGGACGAAATTATTTTGGATGGTCAGTTGCGCCGGTTTCGCCCAGACCCGAAAAAGCACGATCGTTCGGGCTGGTATGTAGGGCACGCCGATGGCATCTGCACTATGGTGTGGGGAGACTGGCGGCAAGGCATAGAACAAACCATAAAAGCGACCATAAATCGACCATATACCGTGGCCGATGAGATGGCCCATGTCGCTCGCGTGGCAGCAGCCAAAGCCGCCCGTGACTTGGAGCGCAAGAAACAAAACGAAGCCGCCGCCAGTACCGCTGAGATCATATGGTCTGAAGGTGCAGCAGCCAGCCCTGAGCATCCATACCTGAAGCGCAAGGGCATCCAGCCACACGGCTCCAAAATAACGGGCGACGGTCGCCTCATGGTGCCGCTATTCGATTCAGATGGTGCGCTCGCCAGCCTGCAATACATTGATGCCGAGGGTGGCAAGTTGTATCACCCCGGGGGAAGTGTTGGCGGCAAGTTTTGTTTGATTGGCACATTGGACGTGCCCGGTGTTCTGTACGTGGCTGAAGGCTTTGCTACCGCCGCCACTATTCATGAGGTAAGCGCCCGCCCGGTGGTGGTGGCTTACAGCGCCAGTAACTTGGTGCCTGTAACTGGCACTCTTCGTGATCTGTATGGCCAAGGCCAAGACATTGTGATCGTGGCTGACAACGATGCGTCTGGCGTTGGACAACGCTACGCTGAGCAAGCCTGCGCCAAGTACGGGACGCGCATGGTTATGCCATCAATTCAAGGTGATGCAAACGATTACCAGCAGGCAGGGCATGATCTGGCTGGATTATTGCACCCTGAATCGGACAAGACCATGATGGACAAGCTCAGAGTGGTGTTCGGTGACAGTTTATCCACCGACTATGAAGCCCCGAATGAGCTGGTCGAGGACTTCATGACCATCGGCGGAATGGCTGTGCTGTATGGCGACAGTAACAGCGGCAAGACATTTTTTGCTTTGTCATTGGCAGCACACATTGCATCTGGCCAGCCATTCTTCGGTCGCCAGATCGACCCAGGCTTGGTGGTGTATCTAGCCAGCGAAGCCCCTGGCTCAATCCGTTCCCGTATGCAGGCCATCAAAAAGCATTTTGGTTGCAGCCTTGAGAATCTGGCAATGGTGCCAGTACCGCTCAATTTCTACGCCAATCAAGGCGATGCTAATGACGTGATCGAGCTGGTCAAAACGATTGCAGAAATTAAGAGCCAGCCAGTGCGCTTAATTATTGGCGACACGCTGGCACGCATGAGTGCCGGGGCGAATGAAAACAGCGGCGAGGATATGGGGCCAGTCATGGCTCGGTTTGATGCGGTGGCAAATGCAACAGGCGCAGCCATGCTTATCATTCACCACAACGGTAAAGACCAAGCAAAAGGCGCACGTGGTTGGTCTGGTATTCGAGCGCATATTGATACCGAAATTGAAGTGATGGAAAAGGATGGAGTGAGGTCAGCCACCATTACCAAACAAAGAGAATTGCCGGGCAAAGGTGAGGTTATATATTTCCGGCTTGAAGTGGTGGAGATGGGTATAACAAAATTTGGGAAGTTGGCCACCACCTGCGTGGCAGTGCCAGATGAAAGCGCCAGCACAGAACAGCCTCACAAACGACCAACCAAGCACGATGAGAACGTCAGAACGTTTGAACGGGCTTGGTTTAATAGTGGAGCGGAAATAAGGGAAGATAAACCCTATATAAGCCGTTCCGCTTTAAGGGAATTACTTATATCTGACGGCATGTCAGAGCGCACTGCCAAGAACAAAACCGAGGCCAGCCGCACCGATGGCATCATCGCGCCCATGCTCAACGCCGGAACAATTGAGCCGTTTGAGCATGGTTGGGTGGTCGTTGAAGGCGTTCAGTCTAGCGCAATGATGCTCAAAAAAAGTGCCCCTAAGTGCCCCTGACTGCCCCTAGGGGCTTTAGGGGCACTTAGGGGCGATTGTGGAAAAATTAACAAAAAACGCCCCGCCCCTGCCCCTGACACGTATACGTCAGGGGCGGTAGGGGCATTGTTAATTCGGCAGGGGCAGGGGTAGGGGTTGCGAACAATGTACAATTGCGAACAATGTGCTAGGATATGGAAATGGATCAGATCGGCGGCAAGCATTATCAGAAAGACGTTCAGCCAATCGACGCGATGGCGGCATGGATGAGTCGGGAAGAGTTGCAGGGGTTCTACTGGGGAAATGTGATTAAGTACGTGGCGCGATGGAAAGACAAGGGCGGGCTAGAGGATTTGAAAAAAGCCCATGATTACCTTCAGAGGTTAATAAGCATTCAGGGGGAATAATGGAAATCGTTATTGCATTCGTGGGGTTTATTATTATTAGCGTCGTTTTGTTTTTGGAGTAAATGTTATGAATAAATATATTCTTGGTGTTTTGTTATTTATTGGCATGGCGGGAAGTTCAGTCGCCAATACATATCAATGCACCGTTGATAAGCGTGGTGTTATGGTTTGTTATCCTAAACCTCGTGGATTTTGATTATGGGTCGAATGATTACCAAGCGCTTTCCTGAAACGATAAATAACATTCTTGAAATGATGCAATCGGGAAAGAGTTTGCGTAATGCTTGCGAAGCTCATGACGTATCTTCTGGAACGTTTATGCTTTGGGTTAGCGAGGATCGCAATTTAGCCGAACAATACAAAGCTGCTCGTGAAGCAATGATCGACAAGATTGCTGACGATACGATGGAACTTGCTGATGCCGATCCAGAGCGCGGGCCTGATGGAAAAATAGATACTGGATGGGTTAGTAATCAGCGTTTGAAGATTGATACTCGCAAGTGGCTCTTAAGCAAGCTTGCTCCTAAAAAGTATGGCGACAAGATCGAAGTGTCTGGCGATTCTGACAACCCGCTGAAGATCGAGCGAATTGAGCGCGTGGTCGTTGGCGAGGTGATCGAACATCGAGCTTTAACAAACAAGGGAAATGAGTAATGCACTACATCACGGCACAACAAGGCAAGCGTTCAGTTATTCTTGCAGGCCCGTACAAAAGCGAATCTCGTGCATGGGAGGAAATCGCACTGGCTTATCAACACGCTCGCACGTTCGAAGATGCTCAAGATCTCACGATGTATAGCGTCGAATTGCTGCCCGGACTTAAAACACCCGGAAGGCTTAATATGAGGGGCTTTGGTGCAGTATCCTAACCCTACCCCTGAGCAGGTGCGCGAAACCCGCGCCAAGGCGGGTTTAAGCGCGTCAAAGGCTGCGGCATTGGTGTATCGCAGTACGCGAAATTGGCAACAGTGGGAGCTGGGCGAGCGAAAGATGTGCCCAGCGTTGTTCGAACTATTTTGCTTGAAGGTAAGAGATGAACAATCCGGCGGCTGATCTGGTAACACTGAAGAAGATATGCAACGAGTTGCAGCGGGTTATCGCTTACTCGAATTCGGACAAGGAAGAGGTGGCTCGGCTGTCTGATGACGTGGTGTTTCTTGGTGAGCAACTTGGCAAGTGGGCGAGGGCTGAGTGACCACACTCAAGATCCAAACCCCTCGATGGGCGCTGCCACTGCTTAAGCCGTCAAGATACAAAGGCGCGTTTGGTGGCCGAGGCTCTGGCAAGTCGCATTGCTTTGCCGAGATGCTTATCGAAGAGCACATTGTGAATCCGTCTAGTCGGTCGGTTTGTGTTCGTGAAGTTCAGAAGTCGTTAGCGCAGTCAGTCAAACGGCTGCTTGAGATGAAGATCGAGCAGATGGGGGCCGGATCGTATTTTGAGGTGCAAGAGGCTGTCATTAAGTCACGCAAAGGCGATGGCTTGATTATCTTCCAAGGTATGCAAAATCACACGGCTGACTCAATCAAATCGCTGGAAGGTTACGACCGGGCGTGGGTTGAGGAAGCTCAAAGCTTGAGCCAGCGCAGCCTTGATCTGTTGCGCCCGACGATTCGTAAGCCTGATTCAGAGCTGTGGTTTACATGGAACCCAAGCCAATCAAGCGACCCGGTGGATCATCTTCTGCGCGGCCCAACGCCGCCGCCTGATTCTGTAATTCTGCCAGTCAATTTCGACGATAACCCGTGGTTTCCTGATGTGCTTCGCGCTGAGATGGAATACGACAGGCGTCGCGACCCGGACAAGTATTCACATGTCTGGCTTGGTGGATACCTGCAAAACAGCACGAGCCGGGTGTTTAGAAATTGGAGAATTGAAGAGTTTGACGCACCAAAAGAAGCAGTGCATCGACTTGGCGCTGACTGGGGTTTTGCCAGCGACCCGACAGTGCTGGTGCGATGTCACATTGCTGGGCGCACGTTGTACATCGACCATGAAGCCTACATGGTAGGTTGTGAGATCGTGAATACACCCGATCTATTTATGACAGTTCCGGAGTCTGAAAAGTGGCCTATGGTGGCAGATAGCTCACGCCCTGAGACAATCTCTCACATGCGCTCGCATGGTTTTCCGAAGATCATGTCAGCAGTAAAAGGGGCGAAATCTGTTGAAGAGGGTATAGAATGGCTCAAGAGCTTTGATATTGTTGTGCATCCTAGATGCAAACACACGATTGATGAATTGACGCTGTATAGTTACAAAACAGACAATTTGACTGGTAAAGTCTTGCCTATACTTGAAGATAAGAGCAATCACGTTATTGATGCTTTAAGATATGCCTGCGAAAGCGTAAGGCGTGCCCAGCCTGATAAGAAACAAAGCTTTATTCCATTGCCAACAATTAACCGCTGGGGCGACAATACGCGCAGGCATTAAGGAAAAACACATGGCTCGAATCTCAAAAGACCAGTACCTTGCAAACCTGCACGCCGAGGCGCTGGCAGAGTTCGATAACATTCAATCTGCATTGCGCGATGAGCGTCTGCAATGCCTGCAAGATCGGCGCTTTTACTCGCTGGCTGGCGCGCAGTGGGAAGGCCCGCTTTGGGATCAGTACGAAAACAAGCCGAAGTTTGAGGTCAATAAGATTCATTTGGCCGTCATTCGCATCATCAACGAATATCGGAATAATCGCGTTTCAGTGTCGTTCGTGAGCAAAGAAGGCGACGAATACGACAGCCTAGCCGATACCTGCGCCGGTCTTTATCGTGCCGACGAGCAGGATAGCGTGGCCGATGAAGCATACGACAATGCCTTTGAGGAGGCTGTCGGTGGTGGCTTTGGCGCGTGGCGCTTGCGTACCGAGTATCAGGATGATGAAGATCCCGATGATGACCGTCAGCGTATTTGCATCGAGCCGATTTTCGATGCAGATTCGTCCGTGTTCTTTGACCTTGAAGCCAAGCGTCAAGACAAGTCAGATGCAAAGAAGTGCTTCGTCATTACCTCGATGACGCGTGAGGCGTATAAGGCGACGTGGGGCGATGATCCTACTAGCTGGCCGAAGATCGTGCATCAATCCGAATTTGACTGGTGCACCCCTGACGTGGTGTATGTCGCTGAGTATTACCGCGTCGAGGAAAAGAGCGAGACGGTTCGCATCTTCCGCACGATATCGGGCGATGAAGAGCGTTACAGCCAAGCCGATTTTGACGAGGACGAAGAGCTTGATGAGCGTCTTGCTGCCATTGGCTCAACCGAGGTTCGTTCTAAAAAGTACAAGGTAAAGCGCGTTCGTAAGTACATCATGAGCGGCGGAAAGATCCTTGAGGATTGCGGATACATGGCAGGCAAGTGCATTCCCATTGTTCCTGTCTATGGAAAAAGATGGTTTGTGGATAACGTCGAACGTTGCATGGGCCATGTGAGACTGGCGAAAGATGCCCAGCGGCTCAAGAATATGCAGCTATCAAAGCTTGGTGAGATCAGCGCATTGTCTAGCGTAGAGAAGCCTATCCTCACGCCTGAGCAAGTGGCAGGCCACCAGATGATGTGGGCAGAAGATAACCTTAAGGATTATCCGTATCTGCTTATCAATCCAATCACCGATGCCAATGGCAATATGACCGTTGGCGGGCCTGTTGCCTACACCAAGCCGCCACAAATACCGCCAGCATTGGCTGGCTTGCTGCAAGTCACTGAACAGGACATGCAGGACATTCTAGGCAGTTCTCAACAAGCCGACAAAATGGTGAGCAACATCAGCGGGAAAGCCGTGGAGATGATTCAGCAGCGGTTGGACATGCAAGCGTTTATCTACATGTCGAACTATGCCAAGGCCATCAAACGCAGCGGTGAGATTTGGCTGTCGATGGCGAAAGAAATATACGGCGAAGAAAAGCGCAAGATGAAAGCCGTCTCAGAAGGTGGCGAAGTGTCGGCAATCGAGCTTTTGAAGCCCACTATCAACGAAGAGTCTGGCGAGATTGAGCTTGAAAATGACATGAGCGAGGCCGCGTTTGACGTGGCTGTTGAGGTCGGGCCATCCAGCGCCAGCAAGCGGGCTGCTACGGTGCGTTCGCTCACTGGAATGTTGGCGATCAGCGATGATCCGGAAACCAAGCAAGTGCTGCAAGCAATGGCCATGATGAACATGGAAGGAGAAGGAATCAGCGACGTTCGCAAATTCTTCCGCAAGCGCCTTGTTCGCATGGGTGTTATCGAGCCGACTCCGCAAGAGGCTGAAGAAATGGCTGTGATGATGCAGGGCCAGCAGCAAGACCCGAATGCGGTATTCCTGCAAGCTGCTGCTGAAGAAGCCACCGCCAAAGCTGCAAAGGCTCGGGCCGATACCGTTAAGACGGTTGCCGATGCTGAGTTGAGCCGCGCCCGGACTGTGGAGACGCTGGCCAAAGTTGATATGGATTCGCAAGATCACGCGATTAACATGGCGCGTGAGATTGGCGGCGCTATTGCAGGACAAGTGCAACCGCTGCAATGATTTTCAGCGGCATCCACCCAGCCGCTTAAATGGGTGAGTTAAACGGGGGCTTTA
>Ga0209392_1000102_pt1 | contig 16218 bp, 13 predicted proteins | sample PPLLak3cmMay2015_FD_187252 | JGI IMG/M metagenome (GOLD analysis project Ga0209392, IMG submission 187252) | Freshwater sediment microbial communities from Prairie Pothole Lake near Jamestown, North Dakota, USA - PPLs Lake P7 Core (1) Depth... | ecosystem: Environmental > Aquatic > Freshwater >...
CCTGCCCATCCCGCTTCTCCCGGTTCATATTTTATGGATAAATCTTGTGACCGATGGATTGCCCGGCCTTGCACTGTCAAGTGAAAAAGCAGAAAAAGATATTATGCAGCGACCACCACGCCATCCCAAAGAAAGTATATTTGCAAAGGGTTTAGGTTATCATGTGATGTGGGTTGGATTATTAATGGGTGCGGTTACCATTGGAACGCAGGCATGGGCCTTACACGTGGAGGACCCCCGCTGGCAAACGATGGCCTTCAATGTCCTTTGCCTCAGCCAGATGGGTCATGTGCTGGCTATACGTTCAGAAAGCCAATCGTTTTTCAGCATGGGGATGCTTACCAACAAACCTTTAATAGGGGCTGTACTGTTAACCCTGGCCCTGCAACTTGCAGTAACTTATGTTCCTTTTCTGCAACCCATCTTTAGAACAGAATCGTTAACTCTAAAAGAATTCATGATTGTAGGTATCGTTTCATCCCTGGTATTTTTTGCAGTGGAAATAGAGAAAGTCATTTTCAGAAAAAGAAGAAGAGCTGAACTTGCCGCAGTGGTTTAATTTCAGGCAAGCGGATTTTATTCAAAAACTTGAAAATGCAATGCAGCTATATTGTTTAAAATTTGACAATTAATGTTTTTATCATGGGCATAATAAGGAGTCATCATTGATGAATATTTTGAACCAGATATGAATATTACTATAGACAATATCCTGCTGATTGGCTCTATCCTGCTTTTTATAAGCATTGTTGCCGGCAAAACTTCATTTCGTTTTGGTATTCCAACCCTGCTGTTCTTCCTTGCTATTGGGATGTTGGCAGGATCCGAAGGAATCGGCGGAATTAATTTCGATAATCCCAAGTATGCGCAATTTATAGGTGTAGTAGCACTCAATTTCATCCTTTTTTCAGGAGGGCTTAATACCCGGTGGGAACTCGTACGCCCTGTTATATTGCAGGGACTTACGCTTTCATTGGCGGGCACTTTGCTTACTGCCTTAATGTTAGGATTATTTATTACAACGGTAACCGATTTTTCTTTGTTAGAAGGATTTCTGCTTGCTGCCATCGTCTCTTCCACAGATACCGCATCTGTGTTTTCACTGCTGCGTTCCAGGAATCTTTCGTTGAAAAACAGCCTTCGACGAACACTGGAACTGGAAGCGGGCAGCAACGACCCGGTGGCTTATGTGCTTACGATCGCCTTTACTTCATTGATAATAGCCCCGTCGTCCGGTATTGGCAACCTGGTATTACTTTTTCTCCAACAATTCATATTGGGATCAGTTGCGGGATTTTTTTTCGGTTTCATAAGCACCACTATCATAAATCGCATTAAGCTGGGATATGAAGGCCTTTATTCTGTATTGGTTGTCACCTTGATGTTCTTCACTTTTTCAGCTACCGACTATATTGGCGGTAATGGTTTTTTGGCAGTTTACATAGCCGCGGTATATATTGGAAACCAACACCTCATCCACAAGGATACCGTCATCAAATTTTTTGACGGGTTTGAGTGGCTGATGCAGATTATCTTATTTCTCACTCTGGGCCTGCTTTGCTTCCCCTCCCAGATAATTCCATTTATCGGCACTGGACTGTTGATATCCGCATTCCTGATGTTCGTGGTACGGCCGATCAGTGTTTACCTTTGCCTGTTTCCATTTAAGGTAAAGAAAGAATATAAGCTCTTTATTTCGTGGGTTGGTTTAAGAGGTGCAGTACCAATTGTTTTTGCCACTTACCCGATACTGGCAGGGGTGGATAAGGCTTCTGTTATATTTAATATTGTTTTTTTTATCTCCTTTACGTCCCTGCTTATCCAGGGAACATCTCTGGTTCAAATGGCAAGATTGCTGAATGTTGTTTTGCCGGAAAAAGAAGCACCGCCCGGCACTGCAGCAGAACTGGCGTTATCTGAAAAGCTGGAAATCGAGATCCCCGCAGAAAGTTATTTGGGCGGAAAAAAAATCGTAGATATAGACTTTCCACCCCATACCCGCATTATCAGTATCAGCCGAAACGGTTATTATATAATTCCGTCAGGCGATACAAAACTCCTTGTATTGGATAAATTAACTATCCTCGCTATTGATAAAGATGCTGTAACAACTTTATTCAATTCAAAAAATCCCGAAATTTAATCAGCATATGGCAAACAGCCGGCTCAGCTTGCAGCAGGAATGGCAAGTAAGGGAACCCGTGTTCTGTATGCCATACTTTTTGTAGCGGAACGGTGGAAAATACTATCAGGAAAATTCCTCTTGTAGGTAATCATGGCAAGCATGTCAATTGAATTTTCGTCAATGTATTGCTGAAGCACATTTTCAAACTCGCTGCCTTTTAAATGAGTACAGGTAATTTTAACTTCTTTTCTTTTTTTCTCCAGCTCCTTTCTGTATTTCTCAAGCATTATTTTATGATGCTGCATCTCCGTTTCACCGGCTGTATCAGTATCAGAAAATACTATGATATGCATAACTGCATTAAATATTCCGGCTAATTTGAAAAAGGGGTCCAGCACATCATCGCCTTGTTCAAAACGGTTAGTGGCCAGCAGGATATTTTTGGGCTCTTTCCATTTATAGGAGCGGGGTATGGCCAGGACAGGAACAGTTGCACTGCCTATTATACTTGCTGTAACACTACCCATTAATACCCTTTTCAGGCCGGAAGCTCCTTGCGTACCCATCACAATGTAGTCTGCATCTGTACTTGCTTCAATGATCGCTTTTCTTGTTGGATTATCGGAAAGATCAGCGGTGATTATAATGGCGGGGTTAATTCTGGCTATGTTGTTTCTCTGAGTGTTTAACTCATCATGCAATTTTCCTGCAATACTATAATTGTATTCTTCAAAAAGTAATTTCCTGGCTGGAGATTCCGCCTCAATAATCTGGAAAGAATGAAGCAGGACGATTTCCGCATGTGCTTTATCCGCTATCTTAACAGCATAATCAACTGCCCGCTGGGCATTTTTTGAAAAATCGGTTGGAACAAGCAGTTTCATTTTTTATTTTTTTAATAGCAAAATAATGGAACTTTAATTGGATGGCTTACTTCTTCTGTAAAGGTTAAAAATACATTCTTTCATAATATTCATGCGCAAGCCGCTTACTGTCAAACTCAGGAATGATGTTTCTCATTCCATTTTTTACAATAGAAAGCCAGTCAGCAGGACTATCATAATACATAGGCAGTATTACTTTTTCCAGTAAATCATACAAGCTGTTTGCATCAGCTTCGTCCTGCAGGTGTACCGGAAAGCTGGTATCCGCGGGCGGAATTACAAAACAATTATTTCCATGTTTTGCAAATTCGGGAAACCATCCATCCGGAATAGAAACATTCACAGCTCCGTTCATGGCTGCAGACATACCGCTTGTGCCCGATGCTTCATGTGTAAGCCTCGGAACATTCAGCCATACATCAGCACCCTGCTTTAGCAACTTTGATAATTTCAGTTCATAACCTACCAGTATAGAACAATTGCTGTAGGTTTTACAAATGTTCATTATTTTATCAAACAATGCAATAGCTGTATAGTCCATCGGGTAGGGTTTGCCCGCCCATATGATTTGCACAGGTCTCCCGGTATTAGTTACAAGTTTATGAAACCGTTCCATATCAGTCAAAAGCAGTTCCGGCCGCTTATAACCGCCAAATCGTTTGGCAAAAACAATCGTCAATATTTTTTCATCATAAATCTCGCCATTCTGTTCAGCCACTTCTTCAAATAAAATGTGTTTACATTGTTTTTTTATATTCAATAAAGCTTCGTCATCATCATGGGCTAACGCTTTATACATTTCTGGATCTGCCCAATAGGAAAAACTTTGCGCATTGGTAAGAGGAATAATTTCGCAGGCACCTTCAACGCCTTCCCACATCTTACATAAAGTTTTATGGTGCAGTTTGGATACTCCGTTGGCACGGCCGGCAAAACGAAATGCGGTAAGTGTATGGTCAAGTATATCGTTTTCAACAGGTGTAATCCATTTTATTTCATCCAGAGAAATACCACAGAAGTATCCCAATTTTTCTAATAATAAAATATTTGTTTTTTCATTACCGCCGGGCTCCGGTGTGTGATTGGTAAATACCAAACGCTTCTTCACTTCTTCTAGAGTTTTATACTTATTATAAAGATAAAATGCAAGCGGCAGTGCATGGGATTCATTCAGGTGATATACATCTGGCAACCAGTTTAATTTTTCCAGCAACTTAGCCCCCCCATCACCCAATAAGATAGCTGCAGCAATTTTTGTTTCGGGGTTAGAGTCGTAAAGCTTATGACATATGGTTTTGGCTAAGTAGTCGTTTTCAGGAATATCAGTACTCAGAAAAAATACAGGGGCAGTTTGAAATACTTCCGGTGGCAGGTAGTATGCAGTAACAAAAACATCATGTCCGGAAATTTTGATGGTAAATTTAATATCTGTTTCTTTCAGAAACCCATATACTTTTTCCTGGAACAACACATCCATCCCCTGATCCTGTTTTCTCACCTGGTCGTAATATCCGTATTTCCATAAGATACCAATGCCCACCATGTTTTGTTTTAACTCAAATGCGCTCCGCATGTGAGAGCCAGCTAAAAATCCCAAACCACCGGCATACGTTTTTAATGGCTGATGAATACCAAACTCCATGCAGAAATAGGCTACTTTTTTATGATAGCCGTCAGTTGGTTTATATGGATGGACAAATGAAAAAACCATGATCAATATTGATAATAAAATGTACACGCTCCCCAGGTAAAATACAGATATTAACCCCACATTTTAAATGATATTAGTCATGCAGGAATATGACTGAGTATAGGGTTTACTGCAGAATAAAAAATTCCATATTTGGAAATTATATTCACCTCCGAACGAAGCATTTGAATGCGCTCAAAAATAATTTATCCGTTGATAATAACCTGAACATTACTTTGTTCCAGCCTGGAGTATAAATTGATATCAGTTTTAACAGGATGCCATTCGTAAAGCAGCAATTCCAGCGGGCGCCATAAGGCTACCCAACTCAAAATAATAAAGGATTCATGAATGAACCGAACTGGCTTGTTATCGGGCATATAATAGAAAGCGATTTCTGTAATTGAAAATATTACAGCAAGCAGGCCCAGGGCAATGAAAAGTATTCTCCACCCCAATTTAAATATGCTTTTATACTCTTTTTGAGACTGCTCCCTGCGATAAGAGAAATGTCTGCGAATGGCAGGCGCTATATCATCCTTGTGCTTCACTTCTGATGATGCAAGATGTACTTTAATATTTATTGCAGCTTTAGGCGGAAGTGCTTCAGCTTCCTCAATAATGAATTCTTCAGCATCAGTTTGGAGTGTACTCTTAAGAAAAATTGAAACTGGTAACCGAAGCAATTCATTTATGTTCTGCAATTGTAGTTTTATTTCCGTAGTATTATTCATATCGTGATTTTAAATTTTTTAAACCCTATCCTTTCCCTATCCTCCCATTTTCTTTGGGCCGCTTTTTCATCTAACAGGTTTTCCATTGCATCGTAAATTTGATTTAGCTGGGTGTCGTGTTCACCCAGCCGTTCCTTTATTTCTTTCAGTTGTTCTTTCAGGTCAGTTTGCTTTAATAAAACCTTTCTTACCTCAACAAAAGCCCGCATTATGGCAATATTCATATTTATCGCCTTGTCGCTGCTTAAAATGCCGCTTAGCATAGCCACGCCCTGTTCAGTAAAGGCAAAGGGCAGAAATTTTCTATGTTGACCCCTGCCAGTTTTTAAGGTCACAATTTGTGATGTTAAAGCATTGTCGGTTTCTAAGGCTTCAATTTGAAACCTTAAACTTTCATATTCCTCTTTAGTAAGCTGAAACATAAAATCAGGTGGAAATCGCTTGTTGTTTCGCTTAACAGCCTGGTTTAATATTCTTATTTCCACTTCATACAGGGCTGCTAAATCCTTGTCCAACATTACCCTTTCGCCCCTTATTTCGTAAATCCTGTTTTGTATCGATTGTATTATTTGCAAAATGCTGATTTATATATTCATAAGTTCGCTTTCTGTAAAATGTAGAAATAACTGTTATTGCAGAAACTTAAAAATCACATCTATGATATGCCCTGTTAAATGTGTTTTGTTCGCGATTTACAAACAGCGAACCTTTGATTAAATAATTTTCCAATATTATTTGAATCTGAATGTTTAAAAAAGATGAAAACAACATAAAAACTGGTGAAAATCCACGTTACTTTCCGAAACAAAATATGAAAACACACATGAACTGCAAAGTAGGTAAGAAATAGTTAAAGTAATTGATTTCAACAACGTTTTTGGTTAGGTTATGGCCAAATTAAAAAGCGGCAATATTAGTCTTTCTTTTTAGTTGAAATAGTTACTAGTTGATCCGACAGTTGAAGTTTTTTCTTTTAGTATTCAAAAGAGTTTGGATTAAATATTTCATGGCGCCGGACTTACATTGTTCAGCAGCTATTGTTTGGTTAAGGTAATGGATTCGTTAAAGGTTTGCGGGAGTTTTGCCAAAGGAATAGCATACGCCTTACATTGGTTTTACTGTGATCTATGTTTTCCAGTTGCAGATAGAGTTCATACTCATGATTTTCAGGTCTGACGTTATACTCGGTTCCGCGGGCACCTACTTAACCTGAATTTAAGAATGGATTTAATCCAATCTACATTCGCCCATCCATTTAATGAGGTTATCTATGAAAGGCTGTGGTTGGACTTCAAGTCCATTAGTGTCTCCAATAAAAAAAACTTTGGATTTGGGATAGTTTAATATTCCCATTACCGGAGGCGCTGTTGGCTCGTCGGCATCCTGAATTCCATTAAAATTAAGATCTGCATAATCTTGTGGTCTCAACCAACCCAGGATCTGGATATTTGGATTGCCATTGGCATTGGTTATAACTGATCCTGCAATATATCCGAGTGAGTTCATGTTTACAGTAATTTCATGAGAGGAAAATTTATTGATTATTCCACTAGCAACTCCATTAAACTTCAATCCAAGGAAATCACCCAATTCATCGACCCGATCGTTTATTTTGTGATCCGTAAAAAAGACAAGATTCATTCCTCGGCTTATCAGATCTTTATAAACTGCGATTTCATTTGGGGTATACGGTTCAAATCCTGCAACCCTGAGAACAATATAGTTTCCGAAAAACATTTCTTCTGTAAGCTCCTTGTCACGACCTAATTCGGTCACTTCATAACCTTTCGCCCTAAGTAGGTTGGCGAAAGCTTGTCCCTGGTGAGGTTTATTTGCATCATATCCTGTAGCATTGGATTGCGGAAACCACCAGACACCACCATCATGGGAGGCATCGATCACAATTTTGCAACCCAGGGGAGTTATCACGACATTCCATGAAGAGGAAGCATTTTGGCTATTTCTTAATGTGTAGGTAACAGGTTGTGACAAATCGATCGTTGAATTCCCTGACACTTGTAACTTGCCATTAGCATATACCGAATAGCCTGGAGTAACTTCAAAAGAAGGCTTCAACAGTTTTGTATTCGCACTGTGCTTTATCTCCATTTTTATTTTTCTCTTATCGTTGTTGATATATGTTTGTAAGGTCTGTTCATTCAATGTAAAAGACACAAAGGCGGGTTTACCATCAACAAGTGCATCATCAGGTGTTACAATTTCTTTTTTTTCACATGATGCAATCAGGATTAAGACCATACACCAGATGCTCCAATTAATGTTCGGGATTCTATTTCCCAAAGTTTTGACGAATGATTTCATAAATCAACATTTTATTTATTAGACGTATCAACCATTGAATATGATAACATGAAAAACGAAAAATAAATCTTTTAGCTCTGAACCAACAGATCATGAGGTACAGTTCGGGTAACAGCAGAGAAGTCCACCTGGATCAAAGAAGCACTTGTTTAGACACAACAGGTTATTAAGGTAAGTATTTTAAGCCACATTTGGTACATCTTTCATTGTAGTCATGAGCATCTTAAAATCTGCCAGATACTTTATAATTCACTGAAAAACAAGGTAATAACGATTCAATGTATGCTTAAAGCATAGAGTAAAAACAGCGGTTACTTCCCGATACAAAACTTACTAAATATATAATCCAGCTGATCCTCATTGGTCACTTCACCCGTGATCTCACCCAAATAATGCAGACAACGGCGAATATCCAGCGCCAGCAAATCACCCGGAATTCGGTTATCCATGCCTGTTTGTATATCCTGAAGGGAGGATGCTACCTGTTGAAGGGATGCATAGTGCCGCGCATTGGTTACAATCACACTTTCTGTATTCACCTTGCCCTGCAATACTTTATCTACCAGTCGCTCTTTGAGAATGTCAATATGGTGATGTGTTTTGGCTGATAAATAAAGGGCGTCAATACCGGAAAATTTTTCTGCCAAATCAGTTTGATCCGACAAATCGCTTTTGGTACCCACCAGCATATATGACGGATTAATTTCCTGCAGACGGTGAATAGCTGCTTCAAGTTCACCTGCTGTTTCTGAAAATGCATCAAACAGATACAAAACAATATCAGCCGATTTCATTTTCTCCATGCTCTTTTCCACCCCGATGATCTCGATGGCATCTTCACTATCGCGGATCCCGGCTGTATCAATCAATCGAAAGAGAATACCGTCGATATTGATGATCTCTTCAATTGTATCCCTGGTAGTTCCGGCAATTTCACTTACAATGGCCCGGTTCTCATTCAGCAGGGTATTCAGCAATGTAGACTTACCGGCATTGGGCTTGCCCACAATGGCCACATTCACGCCATTGCGTATCACATTACCCAGTCGGAATGATTCCAGTAATTGTTTAACAGTAACGCTTATGCGCTGTATGAGCGCTTCCAATGCCGACCTGTCGGCAAATTCAACGTCTTCCTGGGAAAAGTCGAGTTCCAGTTCTATCAGCGCCGAAAAACGGATGAGTTGGTCGCGCAGTTCTTTCAATATATCCGAAAATCCGCCACGGATATTTTTCAGTGCCGTTTGCTGGGAAGCTGCGGTATTGGATGCGATAAGATCGGCAACGGCTTCTGCCTGTGTGAGGTCGAGTTTGCCTTTCAGGAATGCCCTTTGTGTAAACTCCCCCGGTTTCGCCAGCCTGGCACCATGAGCGATACATGCATTGATGATCTGTTCCTGTATAAAGGGCGAACCATGACAGGAGATTTCAATTACATCCTCGCCTGTATAGGATCGGGGCGCCCGAAACAAACAAAGCACCACTTCATCCAGCACCCTGTTACCATCTTTCAGGAAACCCACATGCAGGCTATTGGCCGCTTCAGCCTGCAAATTTTTGGATGGGAATAATTCATTGGCAACCTGTATGGCTTTACTGCCGCTTAAACGGATTACACCTATGGCGCTGACTCCGTGCGCTGTGGCCAGTGCCACGATCGTATCATCCCAATTGCTGTATGCATCAGACATGATACAAAAATACAAAGCCCTTAGCGAGAATCAGCTAACAATTTATAGTCAGCCGGGGCTGGATCTGATATGGCATAGCGGGTGACACCGTTGATGGTCATTTCATCTAACACATCTACCAGGGTTCGATAATCGGCGTTATCAAGAGGTTTAATTATTACCATAAGATTCCTGGCATCCCTCATCAATTGACCAACAGCTTTTTGTTTTTGAATGATGATTTCACGTAAACCGTTTGCAGCATCCAGGTTTGTAAACTGTACGACAGAGGGTTCGTCATTTTTACATTCATACCAGCCAATCCGATCCTGGTTATCCAGCAATAAAGTGAGACTGGCACTGCATTTCACCGGTGTAGGATCGCCTTCATCATTTGGCATCATGAGCTTCATCACAGTGGGCTCAGCAAGCTGTGTTGTAAATATAAAGAATGTGATCAGCAGGAATCCAAGGTCTACCATGGGGGTCATATCTACGTGTATGCGTTGACGGTGAGTTTTGGCAGAATGTATATTCATGGTGAATGTTTCTATTGAGATGCAGCAGGACTTTTTATCCATAACAAACTCACCCCCGGCCCCTCTCTTTCAGAGAGGGGTGCCTCTGTGGAATAACTTTACAAGATGGGTAAAACCAGTAAATTTTAAAGAAAAATACTTTGTTAGATGGTGTAAATCACTCAAATATAAAAGACTAATATGGAACCTTTATAAAATGAAAAAAGCAATAGAAACTGAATACGCGAGAGAGCAAAGAAAATTTGCTACACCTGAAGAACTTAAAATGTGGGAATTACTAAGGAACAGAAAGTTTTTGAATTTTAAATTTTCAAGGCAATATCCAATTGTAATTTCTTCAAATCAAGAAAAGAGAACATTCTATATTGCAGATTTTTTCTGCCATGCTTTAGGATTGATCATTGAGATTGACGGGCCCATTCATGAAAAACAGAAAATATATGATCAGGCCAGAGATAAAACACTCAATGATCTTGGGTATAAAGTCCTAAGACTAAAAAATGAACAGATAAATGAAGAATTCAGCCAAACAATAAAAAAGTTGGCTGAATTTATTACTCAACTAAAAAAATCACTTTTTTAATTTAATCTGAAACATCCCCTTGAGGCACCCCTCTCTGAAAGAGAGGGGTTGGGGGTGAGTAAAAAAGGCCACCTTCTCAGGCAGCCTTCTCTTATAAATATTTAAATACAATTACTCTTCTGACAACTGGAAAGTAACGGGCTGCCTGCGATAGGCTTTTACGTTACGACCGTTTTGAACGGCGGGTTTCCATTTTGGACCCTTACGTATAGCGTTAACGGCAATCTCCGCAAGTTTGGTACCAGGGCCGAGACAGTTTGCAACGCCCGCCTCACCACATGCCATAGCTTTTACTTCACTAACACCACCTTCTTTGTCCACGATGAACAGGATCACAACAGTTCCTGATCTTCCTTCATCCTGCAGTTCATCAATGTTCCGTTCAATTTCGCGGGTTACATATTTGGTCCAGCCTCCGCTTCCACCAGGGAATTCAGCATCGATTTCCACCTTCTGGAAAACCTTATCTTCATCATCCTGTTTTGGCGCTTCAATAACACCGCCCTTATCTTCAACGGGAGCAACGATACCTTCATCTTTGGTTCCTTCCTGGTTGGCGGTACCAATTTTGGTGTCTTCCAGTTTCTCCATTTCAGGTGGCTTCTCGTCTTCCTTCACATCTTCATCCTTCACCACTTTTGGTGGTGTAAATTTGGCCATTTCCACTTTTGGTGGATCTGGCGGCTTTGGAGGTGGAGGTGGAGGAGGTGGCTCATTTTTTACTTCTTCTTTAATTTGAGCAAGCTCTACTTCTTTAATCTCTGCCTTTCCCTTTTTATTCTTTTCGGTGTACGAGGAAACAAAAGAACCCAGGAGGATCAATAAAGCAAGGGATGCCGTAATGATCAGGGACAGTGTCAACCTTTTGTTGTATTTACTGCGAAGCTCATAAGCTCCGTATTCTTTGTTTCTGCCATCGAAAATAATGTCCAGCAGATCCGTACTCATTATTTTGTTAACATCCATAGTGAATGATTTTACTCATGTGATGCAGTGCGGATATAAATTCCACAAAACTGCAGATTATTTATTACCGCCACTTGCGGCTTCCGTTAGCCTGATTAACTCCTGCTCAACCGGAGAGATATCCACCATTGCATACCTTTTGATCTCATTGATGGTCATTTCATCAAGAATATCTACGGTATTTTTATACGTGGCATCTTCCGTTGGCTTAATGATCATTACCAGGTCTTCCGGGTTAGTACTCTGCTTTTTCCGGATGATTTCATCACGGATACCCTTAAATGTAGTTGATTTTAACTGGGTCGGATCAAGGCCTTCATAATAAAAAACGTTATCGTCTTTTGAAAGCATGATCGTAAAAGCGCCGGATTCTTTAACCTTATTCTGGTCTTCCTGCTTTTCCACATCCTTTGGCATAAAGAGGTTCATCGCCGTAGGTTGTGCCATGGTTGTGGTGAAAATGAAGAACGTAATCAAAAGAAATCCAAGGTCCACCATGGGTGTCATATCCACCCTTGTAGAAAGCTTTTTCGCTTTCTTTACACCTGGTCCTTTTTTACCATGATCATCTCCACCGCCAGTATCTAAACTTGCCATAAAATGAGATTTTAAAAATGAATAATCCTATTTCTTTTCTCCGCCACCACCAGTTTGTTTCTGGCGGGTTACATACAGGGCAGTACCCGGAGGGGCATCCTGTGGTGCAGTTACCAGCAAAAACTTGTTTTGGTCATTCTTTTTAAATGCAGTCAATACGCTTTTAAAAGCAGGGTATTTGGTTGAATTATCCGCTTTGATCAAGAGGTTGAGTTTTCTGCCCTGGTAGGCCACCAACGCATCCCTGACCCAGAAGTTTAATTCGCCACCCAGAGAATCAGAAACAGGAATTCCGGGTTGATTTACTTTTTTCACCTGCTCCGGATCCATTCCAAGAAGCGATTTCAACTGATTGAAAGGAACACCAACACTGGGTGAATTGACGAAGGCCTTCATTTCAGCAGGTGTAAGACCCAGATTTCTGGTTTTATTGAGGTTATCAATAAGAACCTGCTTAAACTCAGGATTATCCATGGAAACAAATACCCGGCCGCCTTTATCAATAGATACCATGAAGGCATCTTTTTCAGGCACGGCCGCAGAGGATACCGAATTGGGGGTCTTAACCTCCACCGGCTCTTCAGGTTTAAATTTTGTTGCCAGCATGAAAAACGACAAGATCAGGAAAGCCACGTCCACAAAGGGCGTCATGTCATTTTCCGGTGCGTGCTTGGGCGCTTTAATTTTTGGCATTATCTACAGCTTTTTTATTTAAGATTCTGTTTCGCCCGTTTTCCATAAGAAAACGGGTTTTTTCTTATTTATACAAAGAAGCAAAACTCTGTGAAAGGGTAAAGCCTGATTCGTCAATGCCGTATGTAATGCTGTCGATTTTTGTTGTAAAGATATTATACATCAACAACGCCAGGGATGATGTAGCGATACCGAGGGCCGTGTTATACAGGGCCTCAGAGATACCTACTGCCAGTTCCGCTGCTGCTCCGGATCCGCCTTCTTCACCAAGAGAAGAGAAGGATTTGATCATTCCCATTACCGTACCTAAAAGGGCGATCAGGGTACCGAGAGAAGTTAGTGTTGAAAGAAATACCAGGTTCTTCTGTAACATCGGCAGTTCCAGCGCAGTGGCTTCTTCCACCTCTTTCTGGATAGCCAGTACTTTTTGGTCGGTAGAAATACCACCCTCTGTGATCATTTCTTTGTATTTACGCAAACCGGCTTTCATAACATTACCAACAGAGCCTTTTTGTTTGTCGCACTCAGCCAGGGCCGCGTCAACATTCTTATTGGCCAGGTGATACTGAACCTTGCGGATGAACTCAGAAATAGAACCGCTTCCGGTAGCTTTTGAAATTGTCAGGAACCTTTCAATAGAAAAGGTAATAACCATCAATAAACAACCAATAAGCAATGGTACAATGATACCACCCTCATACATCCTGTACCAGGCACCCTTAGGGCCTTTGTGTGAAGGCCAAAAGCCACCGGTCAGATCAGGTTTAGCGAAATTCTCGGGGGCGCCTAAAATAAATCTCCAGATTAGGTAACCGGCAACCAGGCACACGATAGGTGCAATTACAGAAATGGAATTGCTCGTTTTCTTGGGTTGTACTGATGTAGTAACCTTTGTTGTTGCAGTTGGTTTTGCTTCAGCCATGACTTTAAATTTTTAAAATTTACAATTGTAGGTTTTGGTTATGATTATTGATTTACAATTCTACTGAAAATACTTTTGATTAAGCGTTATCATCAAAAAAATTATTTTGTCCGGGAAAGGCAAGATAATAAAATAATTCAATCTTTATACGGAGTTCGCTGAAATCATATTTTTTAATACCAATTAATAAATAAATCTTATGTGTTACCACTCAGCCCCTTTAGCTACCAGTATTATATAAACTTAGCAGTTTGCTTAACATTTTTATAATTTAGCCGACTAAAAAAATCATCCAAATGAGAATTGTGTTAAAAATCAAACGATTGCTGTTCATAACGGGTTGTTTTGTTATGATGGGAAGCGCTGGCATGAGCCAGAACAGGCGAAAAACACCCACACCCGCACCTGTGACACCTGCGGCACCTGTGATGCCTGCCCCACCCCCGTCCTCTTCCCGCCCGGGCCCCAAAGCCTATAAAGATGTGATTACAGCTAAAGCAAAATCCACAAATGGCTTATTTACGGTACATAAACTGGATGAAAAATACTTCTTTGAAATTCCGGATTCACTTTTTGGCCGCGAAATCATGGCCGTTACCCGATTTTCCCGAGTTGCTGGCGGTGCCGGAGTTTATGGGGGCGAACTGGCCAACCAACAGGTTGTACGCTTTGAAAAAGGCCCGGAAAATAAAGTTTTTATGCGGGTTGTAACCGTAATCAGTGTGGCAAACGACTCCACACAACCCATTTACAAGGCTGTAAAGAATTCAAACCTGGATCCTATCGCAGCCGCTTTTGATATCAAATCGCTGGGTAAAGACTCTTCCGGCGTTGTACTGGACCTTACAGAATTTTTTAAAGGGGATAACCTGCCTGTCAGTATTAATGCGGGTGTTAAAAGAAGGTTCAGCCTTGGCGGTCTCCAAAATGATCGTTCTTACATTGAAAGCATCCGCACTTTTCCAATCAATACCGAGATAAGGACCGTTAAAACATTTTCTTCCACTGCCGGTGGCGGACCTTCCATCCCCTCGCCTTTCCCGGCGCCCAGCATCCCTGCGGCAGCTGCATCAGGCGCTGTGACCCTGGAAATAAACACCTCTTTTATCATACTACCGGTTACGCCTATGCGCAAACGACCGTATGACGCCCGTGTAGGATATTTTGCGGATGATTTTGTGGTTTACAGCGACGATCAGCAAAAAGTGGAACAGTCAAATTTCATCGTCAGATGGAAACTTGAACCTAAAGATGAAGACCTGGAAAAATGGAAAAAAGGTGAACTCGTTGAACCTAAAAAACCCATCATCTATTACCTGGATCCGGCAACGCCAAAAAAATGGAGAAGCTACCTGATTCAGGGCGTGAACGACTGGCAGATTGCATTTGAAAAAGCCGGATTCAAAAATGCCATCATGGCTAAAGAATGGCCGGAAAACGACACCATGAGCCTGGAGGATGCACGCTTTAGTGTGATCCGCTACTTTGCTTCTGATATCACCAACGCCTATGGCCCTAATATCCATGACCCCCGCAGCGGTGAAATCATTGAAAGCCACATCGGCTGGTATCATAATGTTATGAAACTTGTTCACGACTGGTATTTCGTGCAAACAGCAGCAGTTGATCCGGGTGCAAGAAAAATGAAGTTTGATGATGAACTCATGGGTAACCTGATCCGTTTCGTTTCTTCCCATGAAGTTGGTCACACACTGGGACTGAGGCATAATATGGGATCGAGCAGTAAAACACCGGTGGATAAACTCCGCGACAAAGCATGGGTTGAAGCCAACGGTCATACTGCTTCTATTATGGACTACGCCCGCTTTAACTACGTTGCCCAACCAGAGGATAATATCGGTCGCGCAGGTCTTTTCCCCCGCATCGGTGATTACGATAAATGGGCCATCGAATGGGGATATAAACATATCAACGCTGCAAATGCAGAGGACGAAAAAAATCAGCTGGGTAAATTATTCATTGAAAGATATAAAGCTAATCCGCGTATTTGGTTTGGCACCTATGAATCTGGCAACTCCGCCGATGCGCGTACGCAAAGCGAGGACCTTGGCGATAATGCCATGAAAGCCAGTGAATATGGAATTAAAAACCTCAAACGTATCGTTCCCAACCTGAAAGAATGGACCATGGAACCAAGTGATGATTTTTCCAATCTTTCTCAAATGTATGGCCAGGTGGTTGGTCAGTACCAGCGCTACCTCGGCCACGTAGCACGTAACATTGGCGGATACTATGAAACATATAAAACGGTAGAACAGGAAGGCAACATTTTTGATGCCACACCAAAATCCATGCAGAAAGAGGCTGTTGCATTCCTGCACAAAAATTTATTTGAAACGCCAACATGGCTGATCGATAATAATATTTTAAACAAGATAAACAGCCCTTCTGCAGATCAAATAAGCTCTATACAAGATGGCATGATGGGATCACTACTCTCTTCCGCAAGGCTTAGTCGCATGATTACAGCCG